>Ga0182792_1001378_pt1 | contig 19871 bp, 18 predicted proteins | sample Passage237B_FD_130497 | JGI IMG/M metagenome (GOLD analysis project Ga0182792, IMG submission 130497) | Cellulose adapted compost microbial communities from Newby Island Compost Facility, Milpitas, CA, USA - Passage2 37B (version 2) (version 2) ...
CAATGCCGGCCAGGTGCTGACCCAGCTCTGGGGTTCTCTCGTCTGCATCGCCTGGTGCGCCGTGGCGACCTTCATCCTTCTCAAGATCGTGGATGCCCTCATCGGTCTGCGGGTGACCACCGAGGAGGAAGTCGAGGGCCTCGACATCAACCTGCATGGAGAGACCGTGCACGAATAGCGATTGCGGGCTTCCCGGCCCTGCGGGGAAGCCCGTCCGTACTTGGGAACCTATTCTCCTCCCGGTTCCCTCTCCCGCCGCTTCCGTGTCGCGGCGGTTCCTCCAGGCCCAGCGAGTCATCGCTGGGCCCTCTTTTTGCTTTTGCCGCCGCGCGGCCCCGGTCGGTTTGACGTTGCCGCCGTCAGGCGCCAGTCTGTGTGCAGTGCCGCAAAGGCAGGAGGAGAGCGCAATGAAACTGGTGTCCGCCATCATCAAGCCCTTCAAGCTCGACGAGGTGCGTGACGCCCTGACCGGTGTCGGTGTGTCGGGCCTGACCGTCAGCGAGGTCAAGGGGTTTGGCCGACAGAAGGGGCAGACCGAGATCTACCGGGGCGCGGAGTACCTCGTGAGCTTCCTGCCGAAGGTCAAGATCGAGATCGTGGTCGACGACGGCCAGGTCGAGCGCGCCATCGAAGCGATCCAGAAAGCCGCCCATACCGGGAAGATCGGCGACGGCAAGATCTTCATCACGCCCGTCGAGCAGGCGTTGCGCATCCGCACGGGTGAAACGGGATCCAACGCCCTGTAGAGATCGACCGGGGCTCAGGGAAGGCTGCGCCGGCAGTTGCCGGCAGCATGAAGAATGGCGCCTATTCCTTTGTTGTTATTGGCTAATTTGTTTCATAGAATAGGTCGATAGTCAGGTCGGCGGGGTCTCTCCGCCGGCTTCATGCGTTTCGCTTGGCCGCGACGGCCCGTTGGATGGTTTCGATGTTCAATCCGCGCCTCACGGAGGAGCTGACCGATTTCCCGTTCGCGCGGCTGAACGCCCTGATCGCCCCGATCACGCCGCCAGCGCATCTGCCCATGATCAATATGTCGGTGGGTGAGCCGCAGGGCGCCATGCCGGCCTTCGCCCGTCAGATCGTCGCCGACGAGGTCGACGGCTGGAACCGCTATCCGCCCAACCAGGGCATTCCCGATCTCAACCTTGCCATAGTCGAATGGCTGAACCGGCGCTACCGGCTGCCGGAAGGGGTGCTCGAGCCGGGGCGGCACGTCATGCCCACAGCCGGCAGCAAGGAAGGCGTGTACATCATCTCGACCGTGGCCACGCCGCAACAGAAGGCCGGCGCGAGATCGGTGATCGTACTGCCCAATCCATTCTACCAGGCTTACTTTGGCGGCGCCGTGCTTTCGGGAGCCGAGCCGCTGCTGGTCAATGCGAACGCGGAGAACGGCTTCCTGCCGGACTTCCTCGCCATCGACGAGGCGACCTGGCGGCGGATCTCGGTGGTCTATCTCTGCTCCCCCGCCAATCCGCAGGGCGCCATCGCCGACGCCGACTATCTGCGCAAGCTGATCGACAGGTGCCGGGAGCACGACGCCGTGCTGGCCCTCGATGAATGCTACGCCGAGATCTACAATCGCGAACCGCCGGTGGGCGGCCTCGAAGTGGCGTTGGCGATGGACACGACCGGCGGCAAGGATCCCTTCCGCAACGTCGTCGTCTTCCACTCGCTGTCCAAACGGTCCAACGCGGCCGGCCTGCGATCGGGCTTCATGGCCGGCGACCCTCGGCTGGTGGCGATGCTGCTGCGCTGGCGGACCTACGGCGGGCCGCAGATTCCCTTTGCCGTGCAGAAGGCATCGGCCGCCCTGTGGCGCGATGAGGCCCATCCGGTCGAGACGCGGGAATGGTATCGCCGCAACTTCCGGGTCGCCGAGCAGATCCTCCACAATCGCTTCGGCTACTACACGCCGGGTGGCGGCTTCTTTCTGTGGCTCGATGTCGGCGACGGCGAGGAAGCAACACGCAAGCTGTGGGGCGAGGCGCACCTGAAGGTGTTGCCCGGCGCCTATGTCTGCCGCGAGACCGACGGCATCAATACGGCGCGACGGTACATCCGCGTCGCGCTCGTGCATGACGAGGATACGACGCGCGAGGCGATGAGGCGCCTCGCTGCGGTCCTCTAGGAGGGGAGGCGGCCCGCTTCATGGCGACCATCGGCGCAACGTCGTTCATGCAGCGCAAGACGGCGATCCTGCCGGAAGGCGGGCGCGACTTCCTGCGCCGCCGCATGATGGAGCTCGTTGGCGTCGTCGTCGCTGCGGCCGGCGTGATGATCCTGCTCGCGCTGTTCACCTTCAGCCCGGCCGATCCGTCGCTCAATCACGCCACGGCGCGCCCGCCCCACAACATGCTGGGCATGCCAGGCGCCTACATCTCCGATCTTCTGCTGCAGACCTTCGGACTCGCCATCATCCTGGTTCCCGTGGCCCTGATCACCTGGGGCGTGCGCATGGTGCGCACGCACCATCTCGGCTTCTTCGGCCTCAGGCTCTCGCTGCTGCTGCTGGCGCTGCTCATGATGAGTGTCGCCTGCGTCGGACTGGGCGACGTCGGCGCGGCGGCGACCCATGCAGGGCCGGGTGGCCTGGTCGGCCTCGCGCTGGTCGGTCGCTTCCGCGAGGTCGTTCTGACCCATTCGAGCGGCGGCAGCCTCGGCCTGATCGAGCCGGTCTGCGCGGCGCTCGCCTTCATCGCCATGGCGCCTGCGCTGGGCATGAACCGCACCGACCTGCCGCTGATCTTCCGCATCCTGCGCGCACCGTTCCTCGGCGGGGCCTGGCTGGTGCGGGCCGCGGTCGGATTGTGGCGCGGGCGGCCGCAGCCCCTGGACGAGGAGGTGGATCTGCCAGAACCGGCCATCGGCTATGCCGAGATTCCCGGCGAGATCGACGCCAGCCAGTACGATCCTGCCCACTTCCAGGATCGCTATGAACAGATACCGGAAGAGGGCACGCCGCTGCCTGCCCGGGAATCGCTGCTGGTCGACGCGCCGCATGCGCCGATCGAGCGGCCGGTGGGCGACATTCCCGAACCGCCGGCGCCGATGCAGCCGGCGGGGCCGCCAATGCCGGCCGGCGAGACGGTGGAGGAGCGCACGCTGTTCGACCGGCTGGCCGGCCGCCGCATCGAGCCGGTGCTCGGCAGGCTGAGGAGCGCTGCGCCGCAGCCGGTAGTCGAGCCGCCGGTCGCGATGGCCGATGGCGCTCTGCCGTCGTCCGCTGCGGAGGCACCGACGCCGGCTTGGGAGGCGCCCCCGGCAGCGGCCGACGAGTTGCCGTCCGCGGAGTCCGGCGAGGACAAGAACCCGTTTGCGCCGGATCCGGTCGAGGAAGAGCCGGCGGCGGCCGCCCCCGCTGCGGGCGTCACGATCGTGCCGCGCAAGACCGCCGTCGCCCAGGGCAAGCGCGCGGCCAAGGCCGGCCAGCGCGAGCTCGATCTTGCGACCGGCGAATACCAGTTGCCGCCGCTGGATATCCTGTCGCTGCCGTCCCGCGTCAGCGAGACCAAGATCGACGAAGAGGCGCTGGAGCAGAATGCCCGGCTCCTCGAGACGGTGCTCGAGGATTTCGGCGTCAAGGGCCAGATCGTGAAGGTGAGGCCGGGACCGGTCGTCACGCTCTACGAGCTGGAGCCGGCGCCCGGCACCAAGTCGAGCCGCGTCATCGGCCTCGCCGACGACATCGCCCGCTCCATGAGCGCGGTCTCGGCGCGCGTCGCCACGGTGCCGGGCCGCAACGTGATCGGCATCGAGCTGCCGAATGCACGGCGCGAGACGGTGTTTCTGCGCGAGCTCCTGTCGACCCGCCAGTACGAGGACAACAGGCTCAACCTGCCGCTGGCGCTGGGCAAGGATATCGGGGGCGATCCGGTGATCGCCGACCTCGCCCGCATGCCGCATCTGCTGATCGGCGGCACCACGGGCTCGGGCAAGTCGGTGGCCGTCAACACCATGATCCTGTCGCTGCTCTACAGGCTGCCGCCGGATCGCTGCCGTTTCATCATGATCGATCCGAAGATGCTGGAGCTCAGCGTCTACCAGGACATCCCGCATCTGCTCACGCCCGTCGTCACGGAACCGCGCAAGGCGATCGTGGCGCTCAAATGGGTGGTGCGCGAGATGGAGGACCGCTATCGCGCCATGAGCGCGCTCGGCGTACGCAACATCGCCGGCTACAACGACCGGCTTGCCGATGCCCGGCGCAAGGGGCAGGCGCTGACCCGCCAGGTCCAGACCGGCATCGATCCCGAGACCCGCCGGCCGGTGTTCGAAGAGCAGGAGATGGACCTCGATCCGCTGCCCTTCATCGTCGTCATCATCGACGAGATGGCCGACCTGATGCTGGTGGCGGGCAAGGAGATCGAGGCGGCGGTGCAGCGGCTGGCGCAGATGGCGCGCGCCGCCGGCATCCACGTCGTCATGGCGACGCAGAGGCCGTCGGTGGACGTCATCACCGGCACGATCAAGGCCAATTTCCCGACCCGCATCTCCTTCCAGGTGACGTCCAAGATCGACAGCCGCACCATCCTGGGCGAGCAGGGTGGCGAGCAGCTTCTCGGCCAGGGCGACATGCTCTACATGGCCGGCGGCGGCAAGATCGCGCGCGTCCATGGTCCGTTCGTCAGCGACGGCGAGGTCGAGGAGGTGGTCCGGCATCTTCGCGCGCAGGGTGCTCCGGCCTACATCGAATCGGTCACCGACGATCCCGACGGCGAGGATGGCGGCGGCGGCAAGCTGCCGGGCGAGGGCGATGACGGCGAGAGCGACCAGCTCTATGACCAGGCGATCGCGCTGGTGGCCCGCGAGCGGAAATGCAGCACGAGCTTCATCCAGCGCTACCTGCAGATCGGCTACAACCGCGCCGCCCGCATCGTCGAGCGCATGGAGCGGGAAGGCGTCGTCAGCCCGGCCAACCATGTCGGCAAGCGTGAGGTCCTGGCACGCGACATCGACAGCCGCGAAAGGTAGCCGACGGCTCGCGGCTGTGCTTGCGGCCCCAACGATTTAAGCTACCTTCCGCTGCGGAGACGAGCAGGCTGAAGGGCAGACTGTAGGGACGATGACTGACAGTGGAGCGCCGGTAGAACTGCCAACGGCGGGCGTCCGTCGCCGCCGGCGCATTCCGCTGATCTGGATCGTGCCCCTTCTGACCGCGCTGATCGCCGCCTGGCTGGCCTGGGACACCTGGTCCAAGCGGGGTCCGACGATCACGATCACGTTCGATAGCGCGTCGGGGCTCACCGCCGGCCAGTCGCAGCTCAAGTACAAGAATGTCGTCATGGGCACGGTCACCAACATCGCGGTGGCGCCGGATCTCACCCATGTCGTCATCACGGTCGCGACGACGCGGGAAGCCGAGCCGTTGCTGACCGACAAGACGATCTTCTGGGTGGTGAAGCCGGAGCTGTTCGCGGGCAACATCACCGGCCTCGATACGCTGCTTTCGGGTTCCTTCATCGGGATGCGACCGTCGGCCGAGGGCGGCGCGCCCAAGCACCATTTCGTGGGCCGCGAGGATCCACCGGTCCTGCAGGCCTGGACCAAGGGGACGACCCTCAGCCTCAAGAGCAAGCGTCTGGGCTCCATCAGCCTGGGGGCACCGATCTTCTACCGCGATCTCAACGTCGGCACCGTGCTGGGCTGGGATCTGGGAGACCTCGCGAACAGTGTCACCATCCACGCTTTCATACGTGCGCCCTACGATCAGTATGTGCGCGAGGACAGTTCCTTCTGGAACGCCTCCGGCCTTTCCGTGAAGTTCGGAGGCGAGGGCGTGTCGATCCAGATGGAGTCGTTGCGGGCCCTGCTGCTGGGCGGCATCGCCTTCGACACGCCGCGCTCGTCGACCGAACCGGTCGCCAAGGAAAGCCAGGTGTTCACCCTGTACCCGAACGTGGAAGCGGCCAGGTCGGCAGGCTTCGGCCGTCAGCTCCACCTGCTTTCGTATTTCCCGGGTTCGGTGGCGGGACTCGCGGCCGGCGCGGATGTGACCCTGCATGGTCTGAAGATCGGCGAGGTCACCGACGTGTCGCTGGTCTATGACACGAAGCGGGATCGAATCGTCGTTCCGGTCCATTATCGGGTCGAAGCCGATCGGGTGAAGAACATCGCCGCCGCCGCCCACATGGACGCGCCCAAGCTGGTAGAGGAGATGATCAAGCGCGGGCTGCGCGCCACCCTGCAAGCGGAGAGTCTGCTCACCGGACAGAAGGTCATCGCGATCCAGCATATCGACGATGCGCCGACCGCCGCAGTCGAGCGCGACGGCGAGTACTTCATCATCCCCACGGCCGAGACCGGTGGTTTCGACACGATCGCCCGTTCGGCCGCCGAGTTGCTGTCGAAGATCAACCGCATCGATTTCGACAAGATGGGCAAGAGCCTGAACGATGCCGCGGCGGGCCTGGACAAGACGATCAACGGCGAGCAGCTCAAGAAGACCCTGGCGGCCCTCGAGGGCGCGATGGTCGACGTGCAGGGCATCATGCGGAAGCTCGATGCCGACGCCTCGCCGGCGCTGAAGCGCCTGCCGGCCATCGCGACCCAGCTCCAGGACGCCGTTACCAAGACCAACCGGCTGATCGGCTCCATCGATGCGGGCTACGGCGACGAATCGCGCTTCCGACGCGATCTCGACAGGCTGCTGCCGCAGCTCACCGATGCTGCGCGCTCGATCCGTGCGCTGGCCGACCTGCTGTCCCGCCATCCCGAGGCCCTCATCAGGGGCCGCACCAACACGGGCAAGGAATGAACGAGATCTCGCTGGGCCGCCGCCGCCTCACCGCCCTCGCGCTGCCGCTGCTGGCTGCCGCGTGCGGTGGCTCGCCCGACCCCAGGTACTATACCGTGGTGCCTCGCCCGGGACCGGCCCTGCCGCGCGGTCCGAAGATCGTGCTGGTCAAGGATATCGGCCTTGCGAGCTATCTGGACCGCCGCGAGATCGTGCGTTCGTCCGAGGACTACAAGCTCGACATCATGGCGAACGACTGGTGGGGCGACCCGCTGGGCGGCATGCTCGGCCGGGTGCTGGTGATCGAGCTCACCCAGCGCCTGCCCAACAGCACGGTGTATGGCGAGAGCGGCGCCATCACGGCGGACTACAACGCCGCGGTGGGCGTGAACATCCAGCGTCTCGACGCCGACAAGGCCGGGTCGCTGATCCTGGTCGCGCAGGTTGCCGCGGAGTTCAACCGGCCCAGACGCCTGGCGGCCCGTAGCTTCACGTTCTCCAAGCCGCTCGCGACGCCGGACGTGCCCGGCCTCGTGGCGGCGATCAGCGATGCGATGGGCGACCTGGCCGACGGCATCGCGGCGCTGCTGCAGTAGGATGCGGCAGGTCTTCTCATGGCTGGGGGCGCGCCACGCGCGTGGTGCAGATCCCGTGAGTGGTGCCGGCGTGTCGTCCTCCCAGCCGATGACCAAGCCGCAGCTGCGCGAATGTCCCGGGTGTGGCCTGTTCCAGGTCGTGCCGGCGCTGGCGCCCGACCTGCGCTGCGCCTGCACGCGCTGCGGCACCATCCTGCGCGTGACCCGCCACAATCCGCTCAATCGCCATCTGGCGCTCATCAGCGCGGCCGCGGTGCTGTTCGCGATCGTGTGGCTCGCGATGCTGATGAAGGTCTCGACCGCCGGCATCGTGCGCGAGACCACACTGGAATCGGGACCGCGCGAGCTGGTGGCGCGCGGCCTCTGGCCGGTGGCGCTCGCCGTCGCCTTCACTACGGCCTGGGCGCCGCTCGGCAAGTTCCTGGCGACTTTCTATGTCCTGCTCGGCCTCAGGATGCGGCGGCCGCCCCCCGGGATGCGCGACGCCTTCCTGCTGTCGCGGCGGCTCAACACGTGGTGCATGCTCGAGGTGCTGCTGCTGGGCGTGTTCGTGGCCTACACGAAGCTGGGCGACCTGGTGACGATCCAGTTGGGGCCGGCGGTCTATGCGCTTGGCCTGCTCACCGTCGTCTGGTTGTGGGCGGAGCTGGCCCTCGATCCGCAGGCGGTGTGGGAGGAGATCGAACGCCGCGGCGAAACCCACCTGCCCATGCCTGCCACCGGGCTGCTCGCCTGGCAGCACGGCGCCGTGGGATGCGAAGCCTGCGGCCTGGTCTGCATGCCCGCGGAAACGGAAGGACGCTGCCCGCGCTGCGGCTCCTGGGTGCATGAGCGCAAGCCGGGCAGCGTGTCGCGCACCTGGGCGCTCGTGCTGGCGGCGCTGATTCTCTACATCCCTGCCAATGTCTATCCCGTCCTGACCGTCATGCAGCTCGGCGCCGGCCAGCCCAGCACCATCCTGGGTGGTGTCGAGGAGCTGCTGGCGTCCGGCATGTACCCGCTGGCGGCGCTGGTGTTCTTCGCCAGCATCCTCGTGCCCCTCTTCAAGCTCCTGGGGCTGGGCAGCATGCTGGCCGCGCTCCAGGTCGGCCGGCCCGAGGGCGGCGCATCGTTCCTGCTGCGCCAGCGCACGATGCTCTACCACATCGTCACCTGGATCGGCCGCTGGTCGATGGTCGACATCTTCATGGAATCGCTGCTGGGCGCCCTCGTGCAGTTCGGCCGCGCCGTCACCATCGAGCCCGGCGTCGGCGCGCTCGCGTTCTGTGCTGTTGTCTTCGTCACCATCTTCGCCGCCGAGGCGTTCGATCCGCGCCTGATGTGGGACGCTGCAGGCCGCAACCCGCATCGCCTGCCGTCTGCCGTCGCCAAGCCGCTTGCCGCGGCGCCCCGGCCCTCCTAACCTCCGTGGCGGCCGGCAAGGCGGCCACCCGTCCGCGGAAAGGGCTCAGCCCACCCAGCAGCCAACGTCTGGTCATTCGACCTTTCCTGCCCGTCAGCGGACATCGGGCCTGCGAGGAAAGGAAGAAGCATGTCCGATCCCAACGCCACGCCGCGTGCGCTGCCCGACCGTCCGTCCAAGGAGCATCTGCGCAAGCAGGCGAAGCGGCTGGCGCGTGCCGGATCGCTCGGTCTGGCGGAAGCGCAGCGCCGGCTGGCCGCTGACTATGGAATGCGCGACTGGGCCGAGCTGATGCGCCGGGTCGAGGCGGCGCGGGGAGACACCGCCTTGTCGCCCCTGGCGGCTGCGGCTAAGGCAGGTGACCTGGCCGCCGTCCGCCTGTTGCTGGCGGAAGGGCATGCGCCCGACGGCCCGACGGGCGGCGATGTCGGCACGCCTCTGTGGCAGGCCTGCGCGAGCGGGGCATCGGACGATGCGCGGCTGGAGGTGGCGAGGGTGCTGCTGGAAACCGGCGCCAATCCGCGTCGCGACAGCGGCGGCGAGACGGCCCTGCATGCCGCAGCGGCCCGTGGACCGCTGGCGCTGATCGAGTTCCTGATCCGTCGGGGGGCGTTCGAATGGCAGCCCGACCGAAAGGGGCGACCGCCGTTGGCGGCGGCGCGGCAGGGCAAGGCCGTCGACAAGGCGGCCATCGTCGAACTGCTCGATCGACCGGTCATTCGCGACCCCTCTTTCCGTGCCGCCGTGACTGCCTTGCAGCACGGCGACACGAAGAGGCTCGCACGGCTGCTCGACGCCGAACCGCGCCTGCTTCGGGAACGGATCGTCGAGCCCGACTGCTATCGCGAATCCGGACGCCCGCAGTATTTCGGCGACCCCAAGCTGTTCTGGTTCATCGCCAACAACCCGACCCTGGTCGAGCGCATGCCGGACAACATGGTCGCCGTGGCAGAGGTCATGATCGGCCGCGGCGTCGACCAGGGCGATCTCGACTATGCGCTCGAGCTGGTGATGACGAGTACCTCAGCCCGCATGCAGGACCTCCAGGTTCCGCTGATCGGGCGGCTGATCGCCGCCGGCGCCCGGCCGACACCACGCGCCGTCGACATGGCCCTGGCTCATCGCGAACTGGCGCCCGTGGAGGCGTTGCTGCGGGCCGGTCACCCGATGAGCGCTCCGATCGCCGCAGCGCTCGGCGATGTTGAACGGCTGGCATCGCTCCTGCGCAGTGCTTCGACGGCCGACCGGCAGAAATCGTTCGGCCTGGCGGTCATCAATGGACGGACGGAAGCGGCCCGCCTCGCGCTCGACGCCGGCGCCGACATCGACGCCTTCCTGCCGGTGCACAGCCACAGCACGGCGCTGCACCAGGCGGCCCTGGACGAGAATCTGGACCTGCTGGACTTGCTGATCGAGCGCGGTGCGCGTGCGGACATCGCCGACACGCTGTGGCATTCGACGCCGCTCGGTTGGGCGATACACCAAGGCAAGTCACGGTCCCGGGCGCGACTCGAAACGCTGGCGGCGAGGTAGCGGCGGACCGCGCTCGCCGTTTCCGGGGCTGCACCGGACGCTTTTCGGATGTGCATGGCAACATGCGACGGCCGGAACGCTTTTTGCTGGCGGGGGCTCGAACAGGGAAGGAGCATCCGCGATGGCCAAGGAGATCCTGTGCGGCTTCGGCGTCGATGTCGACGCCGTGGCAGGCTGGCTGGGCAGCTACGGCGGCGAGGATTCGCCGGACGACATCTCGCGCGGCCTGTTCGCCGGCGAGGTCGGCAGCCCGCGACTGCTGAAGCTCTTCGGTCGGCTGGAGATCAAGACGACCTGGTTCATCCCCGGCCATTCGATCGAGACCTTTCCCGAACAGATGAAGGCGGTCGCGGAGGCGGGACACGAGATCGGCATCCACGGCTACAGCCACGAGAATCCGATCGCCATGACGCGCGAGCAGGAGACCGAGATCCTCGACAAGTGCATCGAGCTGGTCACGGCCCTGTCGGGCAAGCGGCCGACCGGCTACGTCGCGCCCTGGTGGGAGTTCTCGCCGGTGACCAACGAGCTGCTGCTCGAACGCGGCATCAAGTACGACCATTCGCTGATGCATCACGATCACCAGCCCTACTATGTGCGGGTCGGGGATAGCTGGACGAAGATCGACTACGCCCGGAAGCCCGCCGAATGGATGGCGCCGCTGAAGCGCGGCCACGAGACCGACCTCATCGAAATCCCGGCGAGCTGGTACCTCGACGATCTGCCGCCCATGATGTTCATCAAGAAGTCTCCGAACAGTCATGGCTTCGTCAATCCGCGCGACATCGAGCAGATGTGGCGCGACCAGTTCGACTGGGTCTATCGGGAATACGACTATGCCGTGTTCCCGATGACCATCCATCCCGACGTGTCGGGGCGGCCGCACGTGCTGATGATGCTGGAGCGCCTGTTCCACCATATGGCGGGCCATCCGGGCGTCCGCTTCGTCACCATGAACGAGATGGCCGACGACTTCGCGCGCCGGTTCCCGAGGAAGAAGTAGCCAGAAGAGCGGTAGACCGGCCATGTGTGCGCTTTGCGGTGCCCTGGGTGTCTCGAGCCACTGGACCGACGCGGCGGCGCGCCCGGGCGTGTTCACGCGCAACGTCGATGGCCTGCAGCGGCGGCGCGAGCGGGCCCATCGCATCGCCTGCGCCAGCCGGATCCTGAAATATTACGGGTTGACGCTCAGCGACTGGCAGGCGAGCTCCTTCGTCCTGTCGACGGCCACGGGCAAGACCGAACTGGTCGAGGATCTCGGCCATCTGTGGCCGGTCGCCGAGAAGCTGTTGGGCCGGGGCTGCGACCCGCTCGATCCCGACCTGATCGTGCGGCTGGAGTCGTCCGGTGGTTGAGCCCGTGTTCACGCCCGTCAATCTGATCACGGGCTTTCTCGGGTCGGGCAAGACCACCCTGCTGCAGCGGCTGCTGGCGGATCCGGCGCTCGCCGATACGGCAGTCCTGATCAACGAGCTCGGCGAGGTCGGCCTGGACCACCATCTCCTGGAGCGCATCGACGACACGATGGTGCTGCTGCAGTCGGGCTGTCTCTGCTGCACCATCCGCGGCGAGCTGTCGTCCGCCGTCCGCGAGCTCCATTCCCGGCGCGAACGCGGCGAGGTACCGCGCTTCCGCCGGCTGGTGATCGAGAGCACGGGGCTGGCCGATCCCTTTCCGATCCTGTCGACGGTGCAGGCCGATCCGGTGCTGCGGCATCACTTCCGCCTGGGCAACGTCATCACCACGGTCGACGCGGTGAACGGCCTTGCCCAGCTCGCCCGGCAGCCAGAGAACACCAAGCAGGTCGCGGTCGCCGACCGGCTGGTCTTGACCAAGACGGACCTCGTCGCTGCCCCAGCCGCCGACGAGCTGGTCGCCCGCCTGCACCGCCTCAATCCGTCGGCGCCGCTGTGGCGCGCCGCCGAGCAGCCGCTTGACGCCCCGGGGCTGCTTGCCCACGACCTGTTCGCCACGGCCAGCCGCAGCGAATCGGCGCGGCGCTGGTTCGCGGCGGAGCTCGCCGCCGGCGGCACCGTGGCGCCGCCGACCCAGGTCACGCGGCACGACGACGGCATCCAGGCCTTTGCCGTCACCTTCGAACGGCCGGTTGACTGGACGCTGTTCGGCCTGTGGCTGACCATGCTGCTGAACCGCCACGGCGAACGGATCCTGCGGGTCAAGGGCATCCTCAACATTCCGGATTCGCCTACGCCGGTGGCCATCCACGGCGTGCAGCATCTCGTGCATCCGCCCGTCCATATGTCGGCATGGCCCGACGCCGGCCGCGGCTCGCGTCTGATCTTCATCGTCGACGGCCTGGAACGTCGCCTGGTGGAGCGCTCGCTGGCCGCCTTCCTCGGCCTGACACCGACGGCCCTGTCGCCGGCGGCGTGAGCGTCAGCGCGGGATCCTGTCCAGTCCGGCCGCGAGGATCAGGGCTTCCAGCGCAGGAAGTTGGCGATCAGCCGCAGACCGGTCGCCTGGCTCTTCTCAGGATGGAACTGCGTGCCGACCAGGTTGTCGCGGCCGACGACGGCCGTGACCGCTCCGCCGTAGTCCGTCGTGGCGAGGACGGTGTCCGGCCGGCTCGCCTGGAGCTGGAAGGAATGCACGAAATAGGCATGGGCGCCCGAGCCGATTCCGGCCAGCACGGGATGCGGCCGCAGTTTCGACAGCTCGTTCCAGCCCATGTGCGGGATCTTGAGATGCTGCGGGCCTGGATCGATTCGCACGACGTCGCCGGCGATCCAGTCGAGCCCGGCATGGACGCCGTACTCAACGCCGCGCGTCGCCATGAGCTGCATGCCGACGCAGATCCCGAGGAAGGGTCGGCCTTGCGCGATGACCGCCTGCTGGAGGGCGTCGACCATGCCCGGCACGCCGTACAGGCCGGCGCGGCAGTCGGCGAAGGCGCCGACGCCCGGCAGGACGATGCGGTCGGCGGCGGCGACCTCGGCCGGGCTCGATGTCACCAGCACGCGCACGTCCACGTCGGCTTCGCGCGCGGCGCGCTCGAAAGCCTTGGCGGCGGATCTGAGGTTGCCCGATCCGTAATCGACGATGGCGACGGTCATCGGCCTGCGCTCAGAGGATGCCCTTGGTGCTGGGGATCGCCGACGCCTGCCGCGGATCGATCTCGATCGCCGCGCGCAGGGCCCGGGCCAGGCCCTTGAAGCAGCTCTCGACGATGTGGTGGTTGTTCTCGCCGTAGTGGTTCCACACGTGCAGCGTCAGCCCGCCAAGCTGGGCGAAGGCCTGGAACCACTCCTTGAAGAGCTCGGTATCCATCGTACCCAGCTTGGGCTTGGAGAAGGCCACCTTCCAGACGAGGTAGGGACGGTTGGAGACGTCGAGCGCCACCTCCGTCAGCGTCTCGTCCATGGGAATGTGCGCGGCCCCGTAGCGGCGGATGCCGGCACGGTCGCCCAGCGCCTTGGCCAGGCACTCGCCCAGCACGATGCCGCTGTCCTCGGTCGTGTGGTGGTAGTCGATATGCAGGTCGCCCTCGGCGCGCAGGGTGATGTCGATCAGGCTGTGGCGGCTGAGCTGCTCCAGCATGTGGTCGAGGAAGCCGATGCCGGTCTGCACGTCGTACTTGCCGGTGCCGTCGAGATTGATGGCGGCGGCGATGCGGGTTTCCTTCGTGCTGCGTGAGACGAACGCCCGCCGCCCGCCCGTGCCGGGCGTGGTCAGGAGCTGCTCGACGGGCGTCGATGGAGCCTTCTTCTTGGCGGCCGCGCGGGCCATCTGGAATCCCTCCAAGATTGCCTGCCGTTCATACAGGAACACGCGCCGCGCGGTCGAGCGCGACTCGCGTCAGAATGACGCCCAGCAGCACGATGGTGCCGCCCAGCACGCGCGCGGCAGTCAGCGGGTCGCCGAAGAAGGCGGCGGACAGGCCGACGCCGGCCACGGGGATCAGATAGAGACCATGACGCGGCTCACCCCCAGGCGCTCCAGCCCGGCCGTGAGGCCGAGGAAGGCGATCAGGGTGCCGGCCCAGCCCAGCGCCGGCAGGCGGCAGCCGCCGAACCAGGCGAGGGGTCGCGGAAAAGGCGGTGGTCGTCGTCGTGACGATCGAGCCGACCGGGGGCGCCGTGCGGGTCATGGCCCAGCCCCAGCAGGCCTGGAAGGCCGCCACCCCGATCAGGACGAGGAGGATCATGGGCACCCAGTCGCGGCGGGGCAGGGCGAGTGGCCGGCGCATGGCGGCCATCATGGCGAACAGGAACAGGCCGGCCACGAGATCGCGCGCGGCGCCGTAGAGCAGGGGGCTCATGACGCCGAGCACTTCCTTGGCGAACGGGTAGCTCGAGCCCATGTATGGCCGTGCCGACCATCACGGCGTCGCCGGCAAAACGCGAAGGGCTTCCCTCTCTCGTCTTCTCCGAATCAGACTCCTCTCCCCCTAGCGGGGGGAGAGGAACATGACGTCGAGATCACCCCTTCGGTGCCGTCGACGCCTTCTGCGCGCCCCAGAAGCCGAACAGGGCGCCGGCCACGCGGCGGATCTGGATCTCCTCGGAGCCTTCGGTGATGCGGTAGCGCCGATGGTGGCGGTATATGTGCTCGAACGGCATGTGGCGCGAGTAGCCGATGCCGCCATGGACCTGGATGGCGCGGTCGGACGCCTCGCAGACCAGCCGGTTGGCGCGGTAGTTGGACATCGCCACCCATTCGCTGACATTCATGTGATGCTCGCGGTCGAGGTGCCAGGCGGTCTTGCGCACCAGGCCGCGCGTCATCTCGGCTTCGGTATGCAGCTCGGCCAGCGGGAACTGGATCGCCTGGTTCGAGGCCAGAGCCCGGCCGAAGACCTTGCGGTTGCGGGCGTAGGCCACCGACATGTCGATGCAGTACTGCGCCGCGCCCAGGCTCGAGGCGGCCTGCCGGATGCGGTTCTCGTGCACGAAGGTCTGGGCGACGTCGAGGCCACGGCCTTCCTCGCCCAGCATGGTCGAGGCGGGCACCTTGACGTCGGTCAGCGACACCTCGGCATGGTCGGACGGCATGTTGAAGGTCCACCACATGTGCTCGACCTTGAAGCCCGGTGTCTTGACGGGCACGAGGAAGGCGGAGATGCCACGCGCGTCACCGGGCTTGCCTGAAGTCCGGGCGAAGACGAGATCGACCGTCGCGGTGTGCATGCCGGTGTTGAACCGCTTCATGCCGTTGATCACCCAGTCACCGCCCTGTTTCACGGCGGTGGTCTCCATGAAGGTGGCGTCTGAACCATGATCGGGTTCGGTCAGGCCGAAGGCGATGCGTTCCCTGCCGGCGAACATGCCTTCGAGGTAGCGCTCCTTCTGCTCCTTCGTCCCGAAGCGGTGCAGCAGCAGGGCCACCGGAAAATTGCCCACGATGGAGCTTTCGTTCTGCAAGTCGTTGTGCAGGCCGAGCCCCTTGTGTGCCAGATGCTCGCGGATGATCGCCATCGCCAGGTTCGAGCCGTCCTTGCCGCCCAGCTCCCGGGGCAGGCCGAAGCGCAGATGGCCGGCCTTGTCGGCGCGGCGCTTCATCTCGGCCAGCAGCTCCTCCCATTCGTGGCGCGGCTGGCCGTCATTGTCCCAATCGGTGCGGGCATGCTCGCGTCGATGATCGAAGAACCGGATGTTGTCGTTCTCGCGCTCCAGCGGCCGGATCTCGCGCTCGATGAACGCGTCCAGCTCCTTCAGGTAGGCCGAGATCTCGGCAGGAATGTCGAAGTCCATGGGCCGCTCCTCCGGTAAACGATCGTTCACCTCTCTTTAGCGGCCGGCAGGTCGATGCGGAAGCGGCTGCCGCCCTGGTCGCCCGCCAGGCAGACGGCCTCGCCGCCATGGCGCCGCGCGATCTGGCGGACCAGCGCCAGGCCAAGGCCGCTGCCGCGTCCGGTCTCCGCGGACTGCGCCAGGCGATAGAAGGGCTCGAAGATGCGTTCGCGCTCCGCTTCCGGTACGCCGCGGCCGCGATCGGTCACCTCGAGGACGGCCCGATCGCCCTCGGCCCGTACGTCGAGCGTCACCGGGCCATCGCCGCCGTGCCGGCGGGCATTCTCGAGCAGGTTGCGGATCAGCCGGCGCAGCAGCACTGGATCGCCGAGCACCATCACCGGCGTGCCGCCGGCCTCGAGGTCGTAGTGCGAGGCTTCCTCGGCGGCCAGTGCCAGCAGGTCGACGGGTTCCCGCCGCTCGATGGTCGGCTGGGCCTCGAGCCGGCTCGCGAGCAGGATCTCCTCGATCAGGTGGTCGAGCTCGGCGATGTCGCGCTCGAGCGAGTCGCGCGTGCGGGCCTCGGCCGATGAGCCCAGCAGCGACGCGGCGACGGCGATGCGGGAGAGCGGCGTCCTGAGCTCGTGGCTGCAGTTGGCGAGCAGCAGCCGATGAGCGGCGACCAGATCCTCGATGCGCTGCGCGGAGCGGTTGAAGCTCTGCGCCAGCGCCGCCAGTTCGTCGCGGCCCTCGACCTTGACCCGCGCGCCCAGATCGTCGCCGAAACGCTCGACGCCGGCCTTGAGGCGCTCCAGCCGGCGGCCGAGGCCGCGCACGACGGGGTAGGCGCCGACGGCGACGGCGAGCGCTACCAGGGCAAGGAAGGCGGTGATCCAGAAGGTCGGATTGGCACGCTCGCGCACCTGGCGGGCGACCAGCCAGCGTCCGTCCGGCAGGTGCAGCGTGAAGTTGGGTCCGCCCGGCCCGCGCCGCCAGCCGGTGCGCGCGCGGCCGGGATCGAAGCGCGGCGGGGGCCGGCCGGCCAGGGCGATCTGGCGGCCGTCCTCGCCGTAGAGCGCGATGTCGAAGCGCAGCTTGCGATGCAGCGCCTCGATCGCGGCCTGCTGCTGACGCACCGGCGCCTCGGCCGGCGGCAGCAGGGCGCCGGTGAGCTCGGCGGCGATCTCGAAATATTGCGGCGTCCGCGCGTCGTCGTCCGCCAGCCGCCACAGCAGCGCGGCCGCGCCGACGAACACCGCCAGCACGACCAGGATGGTCAGGTAGAACTGCAGGTAGAGCCGCTGCATCAGCGGTCCTGGTCGCGCGCGAAGACATAGCCGGCGCCGCGCACGGTGAGGATGCGGCGCGGCTTCTTCGGATCGTCCTCGATGGCGGCCCGGATGCGCGAGACATGCACGTCGACCGAACGGTCGAAGGCTTCGAGCTTCTCGCCCTTCAGCAGGTCCATCAGCGCGTCGCGCGACAGCACGCGGCCGGCGCGCTCGGCCAGCGCCAGCAGCAGCGCGAACTGGTAGGAGGTGATTGGCCGCTCCTCGTCGTCCACGCGCACGACGCGCGCGCCCTTGTCGATCTCGAGGCGGCCGAATCGCAGTACGTCCGGCCGCACCGGCGCGCCGCGGCGGCGCAGGATGGCGCGCAGCCTCGCCTGCAGCTCGCGCGGCTCGAAGGGCTTGGCGAGATAGTCGTCGGCGCCGACCTCCAGCCCGACGACGCGATCCATCGGCTCGCCGCGCGCCGTCAGCATGAGGATGGGCACGTCGGTCACGGTGCGCAGGCGGCGGCAGAGGTCGAGCCCGTCGGCGTCGGGCAGCATGAGGTCGAGGATGACCGCGTCGAACGCTTCCCGCTTCAGCAGGGCCTCGCCGTCGCGCGCCGTGGCCGCGGCGGTGACGCGGAAGCCCGCCCCGCCGAGATAGTCGCTGACCATCGCGGCGAGGCGGACATCGTCGTCGATCATGAGGATGCGCTCGGCCATGGGCTCAGTATCGGGCCGAGGCGCCCTCGGTGTCATCCGCGCTTGCCGTGGCGCTGGCTCCAGGCCTTGAAGAAGGCCTGGCGCTGCGAGGCGTCGAGCACGTTGCCGGCGTCGATCAGCGCCTTGGTGAAGCGGCGCGAGCTCTCGTCGGCGACCTTCATCTGCTCGGCGCGGATCTGCTCGATCTTCGCCGCATCGATGGTCGGTGCTTCCATCGCGGCCTGCATCGCCTTGCGGTTCTCGACGCGCCTGTCGCGCAATGCCTTCACGTCCTTGAAGGCGGCCTGCAGGATGTCCGTGATCTGCTTCTTCTGCTCGGCGGTGGCGGTGGTGCCCGACAGCGCCTTGTCCACGCGCTTCTCGATGCGCTGCTGGAACTTGGCGGGGTCGAAGTTGGCGCCGTCGCCGCGCGCGAAGGCCGGTGCGCCGGCCGTGACCGCGAGGCTGCCGGCGAGCAGGGCGGCCATGATGGTCGCCAGGCTCTTGCGCCGCGTGCCGACCGTGATGACGTCGTTTGCCATGTCTTGCTCCGTTGCCATGTCTAGCTCCGTTTGTTGTCCCGGGTGGGCTTCCCCGTGACCGTGATATGGAGGGCGGCGGTTTCCCGTTCCTCTCGCCCAGGTAAAGTTCTGTAAAGATGACGACGCTCTCGACCGGCCGCCTGAACCTGCGTCCTCTGGAGGAAGAGGACGCCCCGGCCTATGCGGCCATGCGCTTCCATCCCGAGGTCGCGAGATGGCTGCCGCCGGGCGAGGGCGATCCGGTGGATGCGGCGCGTGCCTCGATCGCCCGGTTCGCGGCCGGCTGGCGGGAGCGGCGCCATGCGCCCTGGGGCGTGTTCCGTGACGGGCGGCTGATCGGCCATGCCGGCCTGAATTTCGTGACGGAGTTCGGGAAGACCGAGGTGCTGTGGGCGCTGCTGCCCGAGGCCTGGGGCCGGGGCTACGCGACCGAGGCGGCGCGGGCGGCGCTGGCCTACGGGTTCGGCACGCTCGGCCTGCCGCTGATCTTCGCCATCACGCTGGAGGACAATCTGGCATCGCAGGCGGTGATGAAACGCCTCGGGCTCGGCTACCGCCGGCGTGTCGACTACAAGGGGTTCAAGGACATCGTCTGGTTCGACATCGAGCGCGCGGCGTGGGAGGCCGTGCAGCCGTAGGTCGCGTCAACCCATGCCGCGATGGCGGATCGGCGTTTCCGCTTCGCCGCTCGCGAGCACGGCCATCGCAGCGCGGTGCACGGCCGCGCCGCCGGCCGCCAGCACCGAGCCGTCGGAGTCCATGCCGAGCGCCTGTCCGCGCCAGTCGGTGATCAGGCCGCCGGCGCCCGCGATGACCGGCACGAGGGCGGCGAAGTCGTAGAGCTTGAGCGCGTTCTCGACCACGAGATCGACATGGCCGGCCGCCAGCAGGCCGTAAGCGTAGCAGTCGCCGCCCCAGCGGAAGAGCTTCACGCGCTGCGCCAGCGCCTCGTGCCGCTGCGCCAGCGCGCCGGGAAACATGATGGGCGCGGTCGAGTACATGTAGGCCTGTGCCAACGCCCCGCAGGCGCGCACGCGGATCGATTGGCCGTTGAAGGTCGAGGCCTGGCCGGCCACGCCCAGCCAGCGCTCCTGCAGGATCGGCTGGTCGATGACGCCGAGCACCGGCTTGCCGCGGTGGAGCAGGGCGATCAGCGTGCCGAAGATCGGCAGGCCGGTGATGAAGGCCTTGGTGCCGTCGATCGGATCGAGCACCCACACGTAGTCCGCGTCGGTGCGGACCGCGCCGTGCTCCTCGCCAAACACGCCGTGCTGCGGCACGTGCCGGTCGAGGATCGCGCGCATGGCCGTCTCGGCTTCGCGGTCGGCAATGGTGACGGGGCTCGCGTCGGTCTTGTCGTCGACGGTGAGGCCGGTGCGGAAGTGGCGGGCCAC
>Ga0182792_1001380_pt1 | contig 19822 bp, 18 predicted proteins | sample Passage237B_FD_130497 | JGI IMG/M metagenome (GOLD analysis project Ga0182792, IMG submission 130497) | Cellulose adapted compost microbial communities from Newby Island Compost Facility, Milpitas, CA, USA - Passage2 37B (version 2) (version 2) ...
ACCCCCTGTCGGTCTGGTGACTGATGCGCAGTTGCTGGCCCCCTATGCAGATATGACCATCTATCTAGTACGCCAGGGGGTTACCTATAAAAGCCAACTAGCCATACCAGAAGAACTCTATCGGGGAAAAAGGATGAAACAACTGGGCCTTCTGGTAAATGATATCAAGTCAAACAGCCATTATGGCTATGGATATGGCTACAATTATGGCTATGGTTACGGCGATTATGGCCAAGATACCAAAAATAATAGGTGGTGGCGATGGATTAGGGGCAGGAATTAGCTTTAATTAATTCTTGAAATTTTAAAACAAGTCTCCAAGCTAATGAAAATAACGAGGCACATCGCTTTTGGCAATAAGCATTAAACAAAAACTGCATGGACAAGAGTAATAAAATTTATGTCGCTGGCCACCGAGGTATGGTAGGTGGAGCAATTAAAAGACAGTTGGAGAAAATGGGTTACACGAACCTGGTATTCCGCACCTCTTTGGAGCTAGATTTGCGCAATCAACAGGCCGTGGACAACTTTTTTGCCACCGAACGGCCCGAATATGTATTTCTTGCGGCCGCAAAGGTCGGTGGTATCCATGCCAATAACACGTACCGGGCAGAGTTTTTATATGACAACCTCATCATGGAGGCGAATGTCATCCATTCGGCTTATCGATATGACGTAAAGAAGTTGATGTTTTTGGGTAGCAGTTGCATCTATCCAAAATTGGCTCCCCAGCCGTTGAAAGAACAATACCTGCTCACCGGCCCGCTCGAACACACGAACGAACCTTACGCAATTGCCAAAATAGCAGGTATCAAATTGTGCGAAGCGTATTATGACCAATTCAACTGTAGTTTCATCAGTGTGATGCCTACCAATTTATATGGAATAGGAGACAATTACCATCCGGAGAATTCCCATGTATTGCCGGCATTAATCCGTCGCATCCATGAAGCCAAGGAAGACAATAAACCCAGTGTAGTCATTTGGGGAAGCGGTACACCCAGACGGGAGTTCTTATATGCCGATGACCTAGCCGAAGCATGTGTCTATCTGATGAATACGTACAATGATCGTGAATTGGTTAATATCGGAACCGGAGAGGACTTAAGTATCAAACAGTTGGCTGAATTGATAGCGGAAGTTATCGGCTACGATGGCGATTTGGTTTTTGATACTAGCAAACCCGATGGCACACCGCGGAAACTGATGGATGTCACTAAGTTGCACAGTTTAGGCTGGAACCATAAAACCGATCTACGACACGGAATTACCTTGGCATACCAAGACTTCATTCAAAACGTTTATGCCGAACGCTAAATAAAAAAACCGAAAGCGCAAATTAACAATTAAAGCACCAAAGAAAATGAAAACTGCACTGATCACGGGAGTAAATGGACAAGACGGAGCATACTTGGCGGAGTTGCTCCTCGAAAAAGGTTATAAGGTACATGGCATAAAACGCCGCTCTTCGCTCATCAATACCGACCGTATCGACCACCTCTATCAAGATCCGCATGACGAAAACGTGCGTTTCAAGCTACATTATGGCGATATGACAGACAGTACCAATCTAATCCGCATTATCCAAGAAACACAGCCGGATGAGGTCTATAACTTAGCCGCAATGAGTCATGTCAAAGTGAGTTTCGACACGCCGGAATATACCGCAAATGCAGATGGTATCGGCACGCTGCGTATACTTGAGGCAATCCGTATTTTGGGACTTGAGGAAAAAACACGGATTTACCAAGCCTCGACATCGGAATTATACGGCTTGGTACAGGCGGTTCCACAGCGTGAAACCACCCCTTTTTATCCTCGGAGCCCATATGCGGTGGCCAAGCTGTATGCCTACTGGATTACGGTCAATTACCGTGAAGCATATAACCTATATGCCTGCAACGGCATCCTGTTTAACCACGAAAGCCCGTTGCGCGGTGAAACGTTTGTGACACGAAAAATCACCCGTGCCGTAGCCGCCATCGCACTGGGTTTGCAAGAGAAGATGTATTTGGGTAATCTGGATGCACGTCGGGACTGGGGGCATGCTAAGGACTACGTAAGGGCCATGTGGCTAATACTGCAGCAGGAAAAACCAGAAGATTACGTCATTGCTACCGGCATTACCACCACAGTAAGGGATTTCGTCAAAATGGCTTTTGCGGAAGTGGGTATGGAAGTGGAATTCAGGGGAGAAGGCGTTAATGAAAAAGGCTACATCAAGTCCGTTTCAAATCCCGCATTTAAACTGGAAGTTGGGCAGGAAGTGGTCAATGTGGACCCGGCCTATTTTCGGCCGACTGAGGTGGAGTTGCTGATTGGAGATCCTACCAAATCAAAGACCAAGCTGGGCTGGGAACCCGAGTATAATCTACCTGCCCTATGCAAAGAAATGGTAGCCTCTGATTTGGAAATCTTCCGGAAGGACAATAAGACACAATGGGAGCATTTAGCAGGATGATTGTTAGGTCCGATGCTCGATACTCATGAACAGGGATTGATGCAGTATAATAATGTCATGCATGAATAGTTCCAAGAAGAAGGTCGTTCATGGTTTTTTATGGACAGGGATACAATTGATAATAAATCAAGGTTTTGCTTTTCTTATAAGGATTGTACTAGCAAAAGTATTGTATCCAGAAGAATTCGGCATTGTGGGCATGGCCGTGGTCTTTACGGGTTTCGTACAAGTATTGAACGATCTGGGAATAGCAGCTGCATTGGTGCAACGAAAACCAGAAAGTCTAAAAGAAAGTCATTACCATACCGCTTTTTGGAGTGGGCTGATGTGGTCCGTTGGTTTGTATGTAATCCTCTCACTTTTTGTTGCGCCACTGGCATCGGACTTCTATGAAGAACCGATTTTACGTTTGCTGATTCCCGTGTTGAGTTTGGGGATACTGTCAAGTCCAATAAATCTCGTGCATAAGGCCCAATTAACAAAATCGCTCGATTTTAAAAAAATGGCTGTCATTGATAATATTTCCAATGTGTCAGCGGGTGTATTAGCGTTGGGACTCGCCTATTTCGGTGCTGGAGTCTGGTCACTTGCCTTTAATTCTGTGGCGTCTATCGTTATCGCCATGCCCCTCTATTTTAAAGCCACAAACTGGATTCCCAAACTAATCTGGGACAAAACAGCGTTCGGGGACATCTTTGGTTTTGGCGTTTATACAACTGGAACCAACATAACCAATTATTGGATGCAGAACCTGGACTATATGCTGATTGGAAAACTCGTTGGTGCCCATTCGCTCGGGCTCTATAGCTTGGCATTTATTTTAACCGATACTTTCAGGATGCGGTTGATGGCTGTAATCAATAATGTAATGTTCCCTGTTTTTAGTCAAAACCAGGATAAGTTGGAAAGTATCGTTCGCCTTTATAGAAAAACGATTTTCTATAATTGCGTAATCTCGTTTCCAATTATGATGTTCTTCATCGTGCTGGGCAATGACTTCGTCTCTGCTTTCTTTGGAAACAAATGGGACGGTGTTGAACAGCCGCTTCAAATCCTAGCCATATCGGTTATGTTCCATATGATGACGAGTGGAAACAACGCCATGATAAGGGCATTGGGGAAGCCGCAATTGGAATTTAAAATCCAGTTGATTAAAGCATTGGTTTACATTCCGATGCTGGTTTATGGGGTTTATTATCACGGGATAATGGGAGCTGTGTGGGTTGTACTGATAAACAAAGTTCTGGCCGTGTTTATCGCCCAGTTCGCAACCAACAAAATACTGGATAGGAACCTCAATCAACTTTTAATCAAAGAACTCGCTGCTCCTGTTTGCTCGATACTGATTGCCGGAGTTGTTACCTATATGGCAAAGTACCATGACATCCATATAGCGGTGACGGCTTTTATCCTGTTTTCCGTATACATATTGGCTTTAGTGATGATGAGAAAAGATTTCTACATAGAAGTCAAGTCATTCATTTTCAAATGACCATGAAACAAAAATTAAAAAAAGCGTTTATTGATCTTAAGCATAGGGTACCGGGTTTATGGGAGTACCTTACCATTAAGCAATTGAGGTATAAGTTTGCCGCGCTAAAGTTTGGAATCGATGAAAACCGGTCCAATAGGACTAATTTGTTTAATCTTAGAAGGAACATCCACCGACTCGAAAAAGGCCTCTCATATCCCACTTACAAAAATGTGTTTGCAACAGACTATATTTTTCCAACGGTCGATAATTTTTGTTTAAGCGTAAAAAACGGCGAATTAGATGATAGTACGAAAAATTGGGCGCTGTCAGTCCTCAATCTTTATTTTAAAGTCATTGACGAAAATCAAAGTCCCGTAGTTGCAAAAGCTAAACATCAGTTTTCCGAGGCCATTCAGGGGTTGGCTTTGCCAAATGACATACCTTATAGGTCATCAGAACGGCCTACTTCGAACATCACGTATGACGAGCTATTAAATCTTTCGATAAGAAGAAGGAGCGTGAGGTACTTCAGCGACGAACCTGTCAAACTGGAAATCATCAGAAAAGCTTACGACATTGCAAAATATGCGCCCAGTGCATGTAATCGGCAGGCTTTTCAATTCTTGTTCTTCGATAATCCCGATGTAGTCCGTACACTATCCTCCATTCCTGGAGGCGTGACCGGCTACAACTTACCTTCAATCATTGTTGTGGTTGGCCGATACGATGGTTACTTCGATGTGCGGGATATCAATGCCCCCATTATCGACTCGAGTTTGGCCATCATGAGTTTCCTCTATGCGGCCGAAACCTTAGGGCTGGGAACGGTATGTATCAATTGGCCAAATTTGATTGACAGGGAAAAGAAAATCCGGAAAGTGCTGAATATACATCCCTCGGAATTTGTAGTCATGATGATCGGTGTTGGCTATCCATTGGATCATGGAAAGATACCGTATTCCGGGAAACGTCCAAGCAGCCGAATTGTGTTGGGCAACGAGCGAATTAAAATTAACTAAATCCATGAATATTCTAATTACTGGCGGCAATTTCAAGAACAAAGGAGCGGAGCTCATGTTGATGAGCCTCATCTACAAAATCAACGCGCGAATTCCCGACTCGAAAATCTACGTTAGCCCACTATTAGGAAACAAGCATAAACTTTCCAACGTCGGAGTTGGGTATGTCGACTATCCACTTTATCATTATGGACATAAACGGCTTTCGCTTTCACTCCATGCCCCTGCGCTCATTCGGACAGTAATGAAATTAAAGGGAATAGCAACCGAAGGAACTATCCCGTTAAAAAAAATTGACGTGGTTTTTGATATTTCAGGTTTTGCCTTTGGAGATAAATGGGGCGACAAACCATTGAGTGATTTGTATCACTTTATAAAAAAGATGAAAGGGTATGGCGCAAAATTCTTTTTGTTGCCACAAGCATTTGGGCCCTTTACCAAAAGGGGGATGAAAGAACACATTTCGAAAGCCAGCTTGTATGTCGACCTGCTAATTGCCAGGGACAAGACCTCCTATGCTTATGTTATAAATGCAGTAGGGGGCGAAAGACAAAATATATTATTATATCCGGATATCACGCTTACCTTTAAAGTGCCCCGAGACAAACAGCAACGTTTAAATTCAAAAAACTATTGCTTAATCGTTCCGAACGAAAGAATGCTTGATAAGGCTTCAGAAAGTTGGCAGCGAAACTATATCGAGGTCATGTCCAAAATCATACAGCACATTCTGCTAAACAGCAAATTGGACGTCATCGTCTTAATCCATGCACAGGGCGACAGCAATGACGCAAAAGTCGGGAAAGACATCATCGATTCGGTGCCGTTGGCATCTGAGCGGCTATCCTTCCTAATCGAAGAAGACCCGATTACATTGAAAGCATTCATCAGTGCGTGCGATTTCCTGGTTGGCTCCAGATTCCATGCCCTTGCCTCTGCACTGTCCAGTAATGTGCCTGCACTAGCCACTTCCTGGTTACATAAATATGAGATGCTCTTTGAAGATTATCAATGCAGTGATTTTTCCTTCAAAGAACCCAATGATCAATTATTTGATTCCTTAGGAAGACTGTTGGACACAGACAGCAGAAACGAAATCATCAAGAGACTTCAACACGTGAACGAACACATGAAGGCCAAAAGCGAGGATATGTGGGATAAAATAGGTGAGCATATCGGTTAAATCGTAGCATGATGGCAAAAATCCTATACATACACCATAGCGGATTGTTAGGCGGCGCTCCTCGCAGCCTGTCCTTTTTGCTCAAAAAAATAAATCCAACACGCCACCAAGTAAGATTAATCTGCATTTCAGATGGTCCGGCTGTCAATCTGCTCCGTGAAAGTACACCAAATGTAGTTGTTGAAAAGAAAATGTATCCCTTTCACGGTTCAACGGTCGTTCCCAAAGGGTCCATCTATATATCCTTGGTCAATGTTTTTCTATCGCCCCTTACCTTCGTTGTAAGCAGAAAACATATCAAGGCTGAATCACCTCAAATTGTTCATTTAAATTCTTCATGCTTATGCTTTTGTGCGCTCGCCGCAAAATCCGTGAATCCAACGATTAAAGTGGTATGCCACATCAGGGAACCCCTGCGAAAGTCCTTTTTTGGTTGGTTAATAAAAAAAATATGTCAGTGTTATGTAGACCATTTTGTTGCCATTGATTCCTTTTCAGGATCTAGTATGGCCGTACCTAAAGCAAGGATGGATATTATTTATAATTCTGTGGACATGAACGTCTATCATCCCGGCCACAAATCGAATGTTTTGAGAAAGGAACTCAACTTAAATGACAGCATAAAAATTTTCCTCTATTTAGCTCGTATTGCACCAGGTAATGGCACATTAGCGTTGGTCAACATGGCTAAAAAAGTAAGAAAGGCTGATGAAAGCATACATTTTGTAATTGTGGGTTTATCTTCAGCGAATCAAGACGAATATGCTTCTCACGTCATTGCAGCGGCAGAAATCGATAGTGGCATTCATATACTCCATTTCAGAGACGATATTCCCGATGTTATTGCTTCTTCCGATGTCCTGGTAGTTCCCTTCACCGAGCCCCATTTTGCAAGGTCCATCGTCGAGGCATCCGCATTGGGCATACCGTCTATAGGCGCCAATGTTGGAGGAGTCAATGAATTGATTAAACACGGCATTACAGGGTATTTATATAATAATGAGGAAGAGTTTCTTAATCAGTGCCTCGAACTAGCCAATAACGAAGCAAAGCGAGTAAGTATGGGAAAAGATGCCGCTTTTTTTTCTCGTGAGTGCTTTGACAATGATAGGAACGCCGAACGGGTATTTCAAATCTACGAGCGTATAATAAACGAAATGAGTTGATATGGTTGGGGAAAAGAGATTCATGGGCGTTAATTATTTAATAGTTATCATATTAATCAGCGTACCTATTATTCAATTAGGGATAACCTATTACTTGTCCATCTCTTTCTTAATCTTCTTGATTGGATTCGGCTATTCTTCAACTAAATTTTTCAACTCGCTATACGTGAATAAATACGTCGTTATTGCGCTTGCCGTTTTTTTCGTTAAAATATTCACACTTGCACATGCTTCTGTAGAATACAGAGCTATTCTTTTGCCGGCAAGGGAAATGGTTTGCGCAATAGGAATTATCCTGATGTCAGCATACATTACAGGGCACACATTAAATGACAGGGTAATAAGAAAAGTAATCATTGGTTTCCTAATCGCAGTTTTCGTCCTAGTTTGCCTTCAGGTTTATTTCCTTTCCAGGGGGCAGTATTTCGGGTTACCGATCGATTATTTCATCATGAACCAAGAAACCTTAACTAAGGCGGAAAACGCATTGTTTCATGGTACACGGTACCGGCCAACAGCTTTTTACGGGGAACCTTCCTACACGTCGTGGATTGTTTTGTCACTGCTTGCCGTTATCCTTGGCCGTGAATCCTCAACTAGAAGGGAGCAGGTAACAGCCATAACCTTATCTTTCTTAATCGTATCCGTTTCCCTGTCTATCGCAGGAATCTTAGCCGTGTTCCTATTTTCGATAATATGGTATCTACAGAACACCAAGAATCTCAAACTACTCATTCCCAGAATTTTTATCGGTTTACTGATTACGTCAACTGCGGGTTTTCTGATTTTCAACGATAGCGGAGAAATCGGGAGCCGTTTAAGGGCGATACTGGAAAACAATGACGCTTCAGCGAGTAACCGGCTGGAAGATCCGCTGGTCTACCTAAATCAGATCTTTGAAGAAGGGGAACTGTTTGGCCTGAAACGCTATGCCGATTTACGTATCAATAATGCCGGTATCGGCCTTGCAATTCATTACGGACTACTTTCGATTGTAATCATTACACTATTCTTATTTTATGTGAAAAAGCGCCTGTTAATCTTATATCTACTGCTGTCACTTAATTTCAATGGCACTTTTTTTCGGTTTGATAAAGTATTGGTGATAAGCGCTGTCGTCGGTTTGGTCGGCGCGTCCACAAGCAAAAGAAGGCAGCCGCATTGTTCTTCGACGGAAATCCCAACTACAGCGAGCCAACCAGATTTTCAATATCGAGCATCATGAAATCAACATATAAACGGATTATAAGATTATTGTTTTACAGTTGGAGATACCCCCGTGATATCACGTATGCTTACCTAAAACTAGGGTATTGGCATCCCTCCTGGAAATTCTACGGTTTACCACTGATTCAGAAACACAGGAGTGCCATAATCGCTATTGGAAGAGAATTGACCGCGTGCAGCAATCCAAGATACAACTCCTTGGGAGTATTTCAAAAAGTTACGATCAAAGCCCTAAATCCGAAAGCTGAATTAATCATAGGGAACAACCTAGGGATTTCGGGAGCAAGTATTTCTTGCAATCATCGCATCAGCATCGGAAATGACGTGCTTATAGGCAGCGGCGCCATCATCACGGATAGCGATGCTCATCCGGTAAATCCGCTAGAACGGCATAATCCAACCCAAATCTTGAAAGCAAGTGTTGTCATCGAGGATAAAGTTTTCATTGGTGCAAGAGCCATTATACTTAAAGGGGTAACGATTGGATACGGTGCCTTGATAGGAGCAGGATCAGTAGTTACCAAAGATATCCCCCCCATGTCAATCGCAGCTGGCAATCCAGCTAAGATAGTTGGAGATGTAAGAGATGATAAATTTTCAATAAAGCAATAATGGTTTCAGAGAAAAGCATATTTTGGTGTGGCTCCATATTGAACCATGCTGGCTTGAAACGGTATAAAGGCGAAGCGCCTTCCGCTACGCAATGGTCCAGAGGTCTAATAGGCGGTATAAACCAGCAGGATATCGACGTGAAATTGTTTGCCCCGATATGGGATTCGTTGTTTCCCAAGGGCAAGTTGTTTCCTGTCAATAAGAAATATCTTGATGACCACTACAATCAGATACCTGTACATTATATCAATGCCCCTCTTCTTAGGACAAAATCGGTAGCAACTGCACTTACTTATCGTATCCTAAAATATATAAAAACTTATGGTGCCCCACTTGCCATTTTTAATTACAACACATACCCTCATTATTGCAAGGCCATAAAAGCTGTCAAAAGGAAATACCCCGATATTATTTGGGTCAATCTGGTGTTGGATTTGGATGACCCCCTAAATGACAACTGGTTAGCTTTCAAAAATGACGTGCTTGGCTCCGATGGATGCGTCTTCCTTTCTTGGTGGGGTTATGAAAATGCGCCCATTAAGCATAAAATCCACCTTGATTCAGGGTGGAATGGAAACCTGCCAAAACATGAGGACAACGGAGAAAATGTATTTATCTATGCAGGTAAATTATCCGATGTGGGTGGTATAGCAACTATCATTGAGGCGATTAAACACTATCCGCAACAGGATGTATACTTTGATTTTTATGGGAAAGGACACCACGCCGGCTTGGAGGAACTCGCATCCAAAGACAACCGTGTACGAATTAGAGGTTTTGTTTCTGACGAAGAATTAGACAAAGCTTGTAGCCACGCGAAAGTCTTTTTATCCCCTAGAGACCTGAATTTTCAAGGTACTCGCATGGTATTTCCTTCCAAAAATCTCTTTTACTTAACCTATCGAAAGCCAATTATAAGCCAAATGCTCCCAGGTTTATCTCCTGAATACGAAAAAATCATGTTGACACCACCCGGTGATGACCCAAAATCCTGGTCTGAGACAATGTTATACGCAATGCATATGGATGAAGAAAGACTTCAAGATCTTGCCAACCGGATCGAATCATTTCTATACACAAGGAAATGGGAAAACCAGGCATCCAAACTTATGAATTTTGTCAAAGAATTGAGCAAATGAAGGTGTTGAGGGTAATAGCAACTATGAATCCAAGCCATGGGGGACCCTGCCAGGGAATCAGAAATGCCATCCCAGCATTGAAATCCCTTGGCGTAAGTAATGAGGTGGTCTGCCTGGACGATCCCAGCGCCAGTTATCTCGGTAATGATGCGTTTATTATTCATGCCGTCGGAAAAGGTAAGGGACCTTGGGCATATCATGCGGCGCTATCAACATGGCTGGAAAAAAACATGAGCGCATATGATATGGTCATCATCCATGGATTGTGGTTATACCATAGTTATGCAGTAACCAAAATCACCAGGAAATTACACAAAAGAAAACAGATCAACTGTCCAAAAGTATTTGTCATGCCACACGGGATGCTGGACCCCTACTTCCAAAAAGCAAAAGGCAGAAAACTAAAAGCATTAAGAAATCTAATTTACTGGGCATTAATTGAAAAAAAAGTAATCAATCAGGCAGATGGAATTTTATTTACATGCGAAGAGGAACTTAAACTAGCCAGAACCACCTTCGCTTCCTATGCCCCTAAAAAAGAAATCAATGTAGGATACGGCGTAGTACAACCTGATATCGGTGAAAGAGAAACGATAGCAAGCGTGTTGGCCAACAGCCCGTTGTTGCCGAGCAAAAAGTACCTGTTATTTCTTAGCAGAATCCATCAGAAAAAGGGAGTTGATTTATTAATCAAGGCTTATAAAAAAACAAAATCAGCTGTCTACGGAAAATTGCCCCAATTAGTCATCGCGGGGCCAGGATTAGATACGGAATTTGGCAAGGAAATAAAAGAATTAGCTGATAATGAACCGGATATAATTTTTCCGGGCATGTTATCCGGACAGCTGAAATGGGCAGCATTTTATGGTTGCGAAGCTTTTATTCTACCCAGTCATCAAGAGAATTTTGGAATTGCCGTAGTGGAAGCCTTAGCTAGCGGCAAACCCGTGCTTATCAGCGACAAGGTTAATATTTGGCGGGAGATTGATCGGGAGAAGGCAGGCATCGTTATGCCGGATACAGAAGAAGGTGTCCATCAGACGCTCTTAAAGTGGTTTTCCATGAGCCCTGATGAAAAGGGCATAATGGCTGAACAAGCGACCATAGCATTTGCTAAGCATTTTACCGTAGAGCAAGCGGCGAAACGCACCGTTGAGGTAATAAAAGAGGAAACTTATGGCTAAGGTAGATACGTATAAAGAAGCCTCTTTCCCGCTTAAGAACCGTTTGTTGCGTCTGATATGGTCAGCGGTCTACATCCTGTTTTTTCGTTTTTCACCGAGACCACTACACGCTTGGCGATCGTTAATCCTGAGGTGTTTTGGAGCGAAAATAGGAAAAGGGGCCCATGTCTATCCCGGCGTGAAAATATGGGCTCCATGGAACCTTGAACTGGGTGCCGAATGCGGCATAGCCAGCGGGGTGGAACTGTATGCTCAAGGAAAAATAACCATAGGCTACCGTGCCGTCGTTTCACAAGGCACCTACGTATGTACAGGGACACACGACTATACGCGGAATGGGCATCCACTCTATACCGAACCGATTGTCATAGGCGACAAGGCATGGGTAGCTGCGGATTGTTTCATCCATCCCGGGGTGACGATCGGAGAAGGCGCTGTGATTGGAGCACGGGCTGTGGTTACCAAGGATATGCCAGCATGGATGGTCTGTGCTGGCCACCCGTGCAAACCGATCAAGGAACGGATAATGGTTGGCGATTAGCTGTCAAGTAATTTCAAAAAGACCATGATTTCAGTACTCATATTAACAAAAAACGAAGAGCAGGATTTACCGGGTTGCTTGGCCTCCGTCGCCTGGTGCGACGATGTGCACGTATTTGACTCCTATAGCGATGACCGCACCGTGGAAATTGCCAGCGGAGCGGGGGCAACGGTGACGCAGCGCCGCTTCGACAATTGGGCGGCGCACCAAAACTGGGGGTTGGCCAATATCCCGTTCAAACATCCTTGGGTATTGTATATCGACGCGGACGAACGGGTGTCGGATAGCCTCCAGCAGTCCCTGCGGTCGTTCAACGGGGACGGCGGCGACGCGGTGGCCTACGAAATCCAGCGGCGGGATTTTGCCTGGAACGGCCGCTGGCTGAAACACGCCCAGATCTCTCCTTATTACCTTCGCCTGTTCAGGCCCGAAAAGATGCGCTACGAGCGCTTGGTAAACCCCGTGTCCATCGTGGATGGCCCCGTAGGGCGGCTCAGTGGTTACCTCGACCATTACCCCTTCAGCAAAGGTATCCGCTATTGGCTGCAGCGCCATTTGGGCTATGCCGATATGGAAGCCGCCATGCGGTTGGCAGACCTGGACAAGGGCACGGCCTTCTCCTGGAAAAAGGCGCTGTTCGGTAAGGATTTCACGGAACGGCGCTATCACCAAAAGGGGCTTTTCTATCAAATGCCGGGCAGGCCATTCATTAAGTGGCTATACATGGTGGTGGGTAGGCGGGCGTTTCTCGATGGCGCCGCTGGCACCACCTATGCTACGCTCCAATCCATCTACGAATATTTCATCGTGCTCAAAACACGCGAATTGACCATGCAACAAAAAGGAAAATAACACATGCGGATACTCATCTATGGCATCAACTACGCACCCGAACTCACGGGCATCGGCAAATACACCGGCGAGATGGGTGCCTGGCTGGCGGCGCGAGGGCACGAAGTGGTAGCGGTGACTGCCAAGCCCTATTACCCCGAGTGGGAAGTGCATCATGCCTACAAGGGTACCGGATGGCTCTCCGAACAATTGGACGGCGTGACCGTACACCGCGTGCCACTGTATGTGCCGAAGGAAGTGACTTCAAAAAAACGCATCATCCATGAACTTTCGTTCCTAGGGGGTGTATTTCCGAAATGGTTTGCGTTGCTATTGAAAAGAAAACACGATATCGTCATCAGCATTGCCCCTCCTTTCCACCTCGGCTTTTTTGCTTGGGGCTATGCCAGGCTTAAGGGGGCGAAACTGGTAACCCACATCCAGGATCTGCAGGTGGATGCGGCCAAGGAACTGGGAATGATTGGCAACAAGCGGTTGCTCCACGTGCTTTTCAAGGCAGAAAAATACCTCCTTGACCAGAGCCACCGGGTTTCCTCCATCAGCTTAGGCATGAAAAAGAAGATTCTCGCAAAAGGCGTACCCGAATCGAAGTATATCATGTTCCCCAATTGGGTGGATGAACAGGCCATCAGGCCGCTCCCCAAGGAGCAGTCGCTGAGACACGAGTGGGGCATCCCGTTGACCGATAAGGTGGTGTTGTACTCCGGTAATCTCGGCGAGAAACAAGGGCTGGAAATCATCATCGAGGCGGCCGCCCGCTTTTCCCATCGGCCGGATGTCCATTTTATCATCTGCGGATCCGGCGGCGCGCGCGACCGGCTCAAGGCCATGGCACAGCAGGCTAACCTCGGCCAGATACGGTTTTATCCGTTACAGCCCTATGAACGGTTGTCTGCACTGCTGGCAACGGCGGATGTCCACCTGGTGCTTCAGAAAAAATCGGCATCCGACCTGGTGATGCCCAGTAAGCTGACGGGTATCCTCGCAGCCGGCGGATGTGCGGTCGTCTCGGCCGTCGAAGGCACTTCGCTATACGAAGTGATGGACACTTACCAACTGGGTATCCTTGTCGAACCGGAATCAGCCTCCGCACTGGCAAATGGCCTGCAACAAGCGCTCAATATGGACCTGGCACCGTTTAAGGAACGCGCCCGCCAGTATGCGGAACGTTTTTTGAGCAAGGAAGAACTGTTAAAGGATTTTGAACATAACCTCGTAACGTTGGCATCCTATGAAACACGTACTTAGTCTCTCCCTCCTATTCCTCGCAGCAATGGCCTACGCGCAAGATTCGTTGAAAGTGCAGCTAGGCACCACCGCGTCGTTGGCTTCCAAGGGGTTCCAGCCCCTCTGGATGGAGTCCAACCGCTTCGGGATGATTAGCAGTGAAGGCATGGACATGTCCACGTACATCGGGGCATGGGGCACGCATAGCTTCCCAACCCGGAAACACGACTTCCGCATCGAATACGGGGCAAACATCGTAAACAACCAGCATTTCAGCCGGGTAATCATCCAACAGGGTTACTTGAAAGTCCGATATGGCGCGCTGGAGTTCCGTGGCGGGCGGTTTGAGGAAATCCTCGGCGATGTCGACCCGTTGCTGTCCACGGGCTCATTGGGCGTCAGTGGCAATGCATTGCCTATCCCGAAAATAGGCCTTGCCATTCCCGAATACACGCCGGTACCTTTCACCAACGGCTGGTTGCAGGTCAAAGGCCTAATCAGCCACGGCTGGATGGGCAATGAGCAGTCCATGAAACGGGCCTGGCTGCACGAAAAGGCCTTCTATGCCAAGTTGGGCAACGGACCGTTTAAAATATACGGCGGCGTACAGCATTTTGCCATTTGGGGCGGCGAACGCGGAGATTTTAAGCTGGATCGATCCTGGAAAGGATTCTTCGATGTGCTCTTTGTGAAAGAAGCCAACGATGGTAGCGTACCCGAGGGGCCGGCACCTAACCGTGCGGGCGACCACCGTGGTCTCGTGGAATTCGGCGGAGACTTGGAACTCAACGATGTCCTGTGGCATATGTATTTCCAGGTGCCGTTTGAAAGCGGCATGGGCATCGACATCCGCAACATCGACCGCGTCGGCGGACTCAACGTGACCTTGAAAGACCATCCTTGGCTGGATCGGCTGATGTTCGAATTCAGCTATACCAAACAGATGGAAGGTTTCCAGGATGCCGAATTGCAAAGCTATTACAATAACGGCGTATATGCGAGTGGTTGGGAATATCACTACCGGAGTATCGGCACACCCTTATTCCTCAATCGATACCGGGGCGCTAATTTCCTTCCAATCGAAGCCGTTGATTGGAAAAATGACGATAGTTATGTATGGAGCAACCGGAACTTCATCAATAACCGCATCGTGGGCGGTCATATCGGCATGCTGCACCGGTACGCACCCGGCATCACCGGCAGGACCATGCTGACCTTCACCCGCAATTTCGGGACGCACCTCGAGAGCAACCCTATCACGGTCTCCCCCAAGAACCAGGCATACACGCTACACGAAGTTACCATGGATATGAAAAGGGTTCCCGGTCTGGTGTTGTCCGCCGGAGTGGCTGTCGATGTAGGCGGCTTGTATGACAATGTAGGCGGACTGCTGGGAGTTAAATACGATATCCTGAGATTCCGCCAATAATTACGCTATTCGGCCCGCGTATCGCTACCTCCTGCGTTGTTTTTCGGCACATCTTTCACCCTATCCACCAAATCCTTGCCGGTCTTGCCAGCTTGCGCGGCAAGACCGGCAATTTTGCTACCCGCACCCGAGAACAACTGCTGCAGCCGTTCCCCATCGTCCGTCTTGAAATCTTGCAGCGACGTCACCTCGTTCATCCCAGACACGTCAAACTGCAGGTAAGGGGCCTCCGGGAATCCCAGCGACTTAGCAATAAAGATGGTCGGTATCTTCAGCCGCTTGGTATTGTATTCCTTTACCGCATGATTATATTTTTCGCGGCTGTCCTGGATGTTCTGCTCACAAAGCTGGATGCTATCCACGAGCCGATGGTACTGCTCGTTTGCTTTCAGGTTGGGAAATTTTTCGGCAATGCCCTGTACCGTGGCAAGTACATTTCCGGACTGTTGGTAGGAACTGGCCAGGTTGGAGGCCGTAGTGTCCTGCGACACCTTGAGCTGCACCAATTGTTCCCCTTCCTGGTAATTTTTCACGACGTCGATCAATTGGTTGATCAGCGCTAACTTCTTGCTGATAGCTACCTGGGCGTTCGAGGCCTTTTCACGGACATCCTGGGCGAGCTTTTGCAGCGTGTTGTATGCCCGTATCGCCATAAATAAAAGCAGGGCGAGAATAACGATGATGGAAATCATGGTGAACGTGTTGGGGTTTACTGATTTGATGCAAGTACAGGCACATGAAATTCCCCTTCGGTGATCATCACCTCCCGAAGATCGGGATACGTGGTGAAAGCCCGCATGGAGAACGTACCCTTTATGGCTTTGTCGGTAATCTGGCTCAACTGGGCTGTCGCATCATCCTTCACTTCAAAAGGAAGCGATCCCAGTTGGCGGAGCTGCGCAAAATATTTTTCACCAGACGCATTGTAGTACGATCCGGCCACCTGCGGAGCGCTTTGGTTATGTTCCGGCCACTCCAGCCAATTCCCCAACCGGTATACCGTTCCGGTCTTCAGGGGCTTGTCATCCGTAATGACAATGAAAACCGCATCCCTGTTCTGGTCACCTGCATGCAATCGGCCGTTGATAAGGTACTGGTTAGCCCCGGTCTCCGGAAGTTTGAGAAATACAGCATGAATCAGTTTGCTGTCGGTATATACATGGCTCACGCCATTGGCCTTATACCGGATATAATAATCGCCGGCCGGAGTCTCTTCCTCGGGCCTATCGTTGGATTTATTGCAGGACGAGGCTAGGAACGCTGCCATGCATACGGCTAAAAAAAACAAGCGGTGGATATGCATCGGAAAATGGATTTTTTGCTGTTTACAAAATGAGGCAATAGTTCCCGAAACCACAACCGATAATGACTAACTGCGACAGGCAATTGATTAACTGCGGAGATCATCGGGAAAATTGCGATTAACCCTAACTTTATGTAAGTTTGAACTGGATTAACTTAGCATGAGGAAAACCGCAGCCTTGATCTGTTTGGCCTTGGCCTGTTCAGCCGCCTCAGGGCAAACACCGGTCGACTCGCTCAGGCGCGAGCTGGCGGCCTATGCAACACGGGATACCGTACGAATCCGGTTACTGCTGGAAATCGCGGATGCGCTGGTATGGAATGACCCCGGCGAAGCGCTGGACCACGCGCAGGAGGCTCATCATCTGGCGGAAGCACTCCATTGGGAAAAAGGCATCGCACATGCGCTCCGTCAGGAAGGCATCATCCATTACGAACAATCCGACCCGCTGCGGGCCATGGATGTTTTCCAGCGGGCGCTGCGGGCTGCGGAACCGCTCCACAACAAGGCGTTCAACGCATCCATATACAACAATATCGCCAACATCTATAGTGACCTGACACAGTACGACAAGGCTTCGGAACACTATAATAACTTACTCGCGATAGCGCGGGAACTGAGCGATACGACCAACCAGGTCATTGCCATGGTCAACCTGGCCAGCGTATTCATCGAGCAACAAGATATGCCGCAAGGTATCGCGTATTTAACCAAGGCTTTGCCCATGGCCAAGGCGATAGCCAACCAACGATTTGAAATGGCTATCCGCAACAACTTGGGGAGGGCCTTGGCTAAGCAGGGCAAAGACGAGGACGCGCTGCACCACTTCGAAGCCAGCCTATTGTTAGCGGAGCAATTGGGTAGCACAAGCGTAAAGGCCACCGTACTCAACAGCATCAGCGAACTCCTGATCAATCAAGGAGACTACCCCGCGGCCGAACGGCACAGCAAGGAAGCACGGGCGTTGGCGGAAACGGTGGGCGCACTCGAATGGCAAGCCAATGCTTGGCAGACCTTGAGCACACTATATGAGCGGCAAGGCAAAGCCGACAGCGCATTGGATGCCTACCGATCGTTCATCGCCCTCCGCGACAGCGCGGCGAACGAAGAGAAAAAAGCCGAAATCACGCGCAAGGAAATGCAATTCGCACTGGAAAAGCAAGAAGCCCTGGCGGCAGCCAAAATCGGCCGTCAGCGCATGCTGATGTACGCCATCGCCGGGCTGGCATTAGCGGTGACCGGCGCATTGGTACTGGGATGGAAGCTGTACAAACGCAGGCGTGACGAAAACGAACGCCAAAAAATCGCCGAATTCGAAATGCTGGTTGCCGATACCGAAATGAAGGCCCTGCGCGCGCAGTTGAACCCGCATTTCATTTTCAATTCGCTGAACGCCATCGGCAACTGCATCGCAAAACAAGACTTGCCAGCCGCCGCGGAGTATCTCGACAAATTCTCGAAACTCTTGCGGATGATTCTCGAACATTCAACACATCAAGAGATTGCCCTGTCAACGGATTTGGAGGTACTCGACTTGTATTTGCAAGTGGAGGCCAACCGCCTGAAAGGAAAATTCACCTATGAAATCGACGTAGACACGGACATCGATCCCGAAAACACACTAGTCCCCCCACTAATCTTGCAGCCGCTCGTGGAAAACAGCATCTGGCACGGGTTGGCCCCCAAGGACGGGACGGGCAACATCTGGATACGGGTCAGGAGGTCGGGAGACTTGCTGCATTACACCGTCGAAGACAACGGCGTAGGGCGGACGAAGGCTAACGGCAGGGCAGCGACATCCAAATCGCTGGGCATCGCCCTGACCGAAGCGCGCGTAGCCATCATCGGCAAGCGGTCCGGATCGGCTTCCATCTCATTTGACGACTTGCCGCAGGGGTTGGCGGCGACCGTAAAGATGCCCCTTTCTTTACAGTTTTAATGCCTGACCGGATGATCAATGCCCTCATAGTCGACGACGAACAGCACTGCATAGACCACCTGACGGAACTGCTGCGGACGCATGCTTCCGCCGAAGTACGCATACTCGGTACTTTCGTCGATGCTGGGGAAGCGTCGCATGCCATAGCATCGTCAAAGCCGGACTTACTATTCCTCGACATCCAATTGAAGGATCGGACCGGATTTGACTTGCTGAACCAAATCGATTCAACCCAACTGTCCGTAATCTTTACCACGGCCTACGATCAATATGCCGTACAAGCCTTCCGGTTCAGTGCCGTCGACTACCTGCTTAAACCGATTGCGAGCGATGAACTCCTCAGCAGCCTGCAAAAAGTATCGGCTGATGTCAATAAAAGGCAGCTTACCGCACGCTATGAAATTCTGCTCCAGCACTTGAACCAACCTACCGGAACACCACTGAAAATCGCCCTGCCCTCCATGGAAGGCTGGGATTTCATACCGGTATCCGAAATCATCAGGTGCCAGGCACAAGGCAACTATACCTTGTTTTTCCTCCAAGGAGGAAGGCAGCTGATGGTATCGCAGACATTAAAAGGCTATGAAAACCTGCTCGAAGGCCATGGCTTTTTCCGCGTGCACCATGCGCACCTGATTAACCTTTCGCGCGTCACCAAGTACCACAAGAGCGGGTGGGTGACCTTGGATGATGGTAGCACAGTCGACGTCTCAACCCGACGAAGGGATGCATTCATTGCCCGGATGACCATGCGCCGACGATAATATAATGTTTGCTATATTTGGCCCTCCACCTCCATCAGAAAACGCATGACCGACTATCACTATTACTTTCGCGACGACTACAGCGAAGGTTGCCACCCCGCTATCCTGGCGGCACTTCAGGAAACGACCCTGTCGCAGCAAATCGGCTATGGCAACGACGCCTATTCCGTTGAGGCGAAACGTTTGATCGCAGCGCTGATGCCGGGCACGGCGGTCGATATCCATTTTGTCTCGGGCGGCACGCAGGCCAACCTAATCATCATTTCGGCCGCATTGCGCTCGTATGAATCCGTTGTTTCCGC
>Ga0182792_1001382_pt1 | contig 19809 bp, 15 predicted proteins | sample Passage237B_FD_130497 | JGI IMG/M metagenome (GOLD analysis project Ga0182792, IMG submission 130497) | Cellulose adapted compost microbial communities from Newby Island Compost Facility, Milpitas, CA, USA - Passage2 37B (version 2) (version 2) ...
CGAGCTTCGGCCTGACCCTCGCGGTGGGGGCCCTTGCCAAGGACGCAAGGCTGCTCAACGTGTCCTACGACCCCACCCGCGAGCTTTACCGCGAGTTCAACGCCGCCTTTGCCCGCCACTGGCAGGAGACCCGCGGGCAGAAGGTCGAGATCGAGAATTCGCATGGCGGCTCGGGCAAGCAGGCGCGCGCGGTGATCGACGGCCTGGAGGCCGACGTGGTCACCCTGGCCCTGGCCTACGACATCGACTCCATCGCCGAGCGCAAGCTGATCGCGCCGGACTGGCAGAAGCGCCTGCCGCAGAACAGCTCGCCGTACACCTCGACCATCGTGTTCCTGGTGCGCAAGGGCAACCCGAAGAACATCAAGGACTGGCCGGACCTGCTGCGCTCCAACGTCTCGGTGGTCACGCCCAACCCGAAGACCTCCGGCGGCGCGCGCTGGAACTACCTGGCGGCCTGGGCCTTCGCCGAGAAGATCTTCAAGGGTGACGAGGCCAAGGTCCGCAACTTCATGACCGCGCTGTTCCGCAACGTGCCGGTGCTGGACACCGGCGCCCGCGGCTCCACCACCACCTTCGTCCAGCGCGGCATCGGCGACGTGCTGCTGGCCTGGGAGAACGAGGCCTTCCTGTCGATCGAGGAGCTGGGCCCGGACAAGTTCGACATCGTGGTGCCCTCGCTGTCGATCCTGGCCGAGCCGCCGGTGGCCCTGGTCGACCGCAACGTGGACAAGCACGGCACCCGCGAGGTGGCCCAGGCCTTCCTCGAGTACCTGTACTCGCCCGAAGGCCAGCGCATCGCCGCCAAGCACTACTACCGCCCGCGCAACCCCGAGCACGCCGCGCCCGCCGACATCGCCCGCTTCCCCAAGGTCGAGCTGGTGACCATCAACAGCGCCTTCGGTTCCTGGGCGGCGGCGCAGAAGCGCCACTTCTCCGACGGCGGCGAGTTCGACCAGATCCTGGCGCGCCGCTGAGGCCGCCCCCGGCCGGCGAACGGTCGGGCGCAGAATGGACGCCCCGCCGCCCGCGGCGGGGCCTCCGGTTCGACTCCACCAGGCGATGACGATGGCCAGCAGTCCCGATACCAGCGTTGTTCCCGCCACGCCGCCCCCGGGCGGCGCGGCCGTGCGCCCGCGCCGCAGGCGGGTGATTCCCGGCTTTGGCCTGAGCCTGGGCTACACCCTGGCCTGGCTGAGCCTGATCGTGCTGATCCCGCTGGCCGGGGTGTTCCTGTACTCGGCCCGGCTGGGCTGGGACGGCCTGTGGCAGGTGTGGACCGAGCCGCGGGTGCTGGCCGCGCTGCGGATCAGCTTCGGCACCGCGCTGGCCGCGGCCGCGTTCAACGCGGTCATGGGCACCCTGGTGGCCTGGGTGTTCGTACGCTACCGCTTCCCGGGGCGGGCGCTGTTCGACGCCATGATCGACCTGCCGTTCGCCCTGCCCACGGCGGTGGCCGGTATCGCCCTGACCGCGCTGTACGGACCCAATGGCTGGCTGGGCCAGTGGCTGGAGGCGGCCGGGATCAAGGTGGCCTACACCCCGCTGGGCATCATCGTGGCCCTGGTCTTCATCGGCCTGCCGTTCGTGGTGCGGGTGGTGCAGCCGGTGCTGGCCGAGACCGAGCGCGAGCTGGAGGAGGCCGCCGCCACCCTGGGCGCCAGCCGCTGGCAGACGGTGTGGCGGGTGGTGCTGCCGGCGGTGTGGCCGGCGGTGCTGGCCGGCTTCGCCCTGGCCTTCGCCCGCGGCGTGGGCGAGTACGGCTCGGTGATCTTCATCGCCGGCAACATCCCCCAGGTGTCGGAGATCGCGCCGCTGCTGATCACGATCAAGCTGGAGGAGTTCGACTACGCCGGCGCCACCGCGATCGCGGTGGCCATGCTGCTGCTGTCCTTCGGCCTGCTGCTGGGGATCAATACCCTGCAGGCGCGCCTGGGTCGGCGCGGACGCAGGGGAGGGAACTGAGATGGCACTGGAGACGGGTGCTAACGTGCAGGGCGTGCTGGCCCTGGAGGCGGACGAAGTGGTCGTGGAACGTACCCGGGCAGAACCCAGGCCCAGGCTGGCCTCGCCCACCAGCGAGCCGCGCTGGGTGCAATGGCTGCTGCTCCTGGCCGCGCTGGGCTTCCTGCTGTCCTTCCTGCTGCTGCCGCTGGTGCTGGTGTTCAGCGAGGCGCTGCGCCATGGCGTGGATGCCTTCCTGGCCGCGGTGCGCGAGCCCGACGCGCTGGCGGCGATCAGGCTGACCCTGCTGGTGACGGCGATCGTGCTGCCGCTGAACCTGGTGTTTGGCGTGGCCGCGGCCTGGGCGGTGAGCAAGCATGAGTTCCCGGGCAAGCGGGTACTGGTGAGCCTGATCGACCTGCCGTTCGCGGTTTCGCCGGTGGTGGCCGGCCTGCTGTTCATCCTGATCTTCGGCGCCCATGGCTGGGCCTGGCCGCTGATCGACGAAGGCCTGACCCTGGGCCTGCCGGTGCTGGGCCAGGTGCACCTGCAGCTGCCCAAGGTGGTGTTCGCGCTGCCGGGCATCGTCCTGGCCACGGTGTTCGTGACCTTCCCGTTCATTGCCCGCGAACTGATGCCGCTGATGGAGCAGCAGGGCAGTGACGAGGAACTGGCCGCGCTGAGCCTGGGCGCCAGCGGCTGGCAGACCTTCTGGCGGGTGACCCTGCCCAACATCCGCTGGGGCCTGCTGTATGGCGTGCTGCTGTGCGGGGCGCGGGCGATGGGCGAGTTTGGCGCGGTATCGGTGGTGTCCGGGCACATCCGCGGGCGCACCAATACCCTGCCGCTGCACGTGGAGATCCTCTACAACGAGTACGCCTACAGCGCGGCCTTCGCCGCCGCCTCGCTGCTGGCGCTGAGCGCACTGGTCACGCTGGTGCTCAAGACCTGGCTGGAATGGCGCCACGGCGAGTCGCTGGCCGCCAACCACCGCCACTGAGGGATGAAGGCAATGGGTATCCGGATCGAACACCTGGACAAGCGTTTCGGCAGCTTCACCGCGCTGGACGACATCAACCTGGAGATCCACAAGGGCGAGTTGCTGGCCCTGCTCGGCCCCTCCGGCTCGGGCAAGACCACCCTGTTGCGGGTGATCGCCGGGCTGGAGCACGCCGACCAGGGGCGGATCCTGTTCGGCGGCGAGGATGCCTCGCGGCTGGGGGTGCAGGAGCGCAGGGTCGGCTTCGTGTTCCAGCACTACGCCCTGTTCAAGCACATGACCGTGGCCGACAACATCGCCTTCGGCCTGAAGGTGCGGCGCGGCCGCGAGCGCTGGCCGGCGCAGAGGATCGCCGCGAGGGTGGAGGAGCTGCTGTCGCTGGTCCAGCTGCAGGGCCTGGGGGGGCGCTACCCGGCGCAGCTGTCCGGTGGCCAGCGCCAGCGCGTGGCCCTGGCCCGGGCCCTGGCGATCGAACCGCGGGTGCTGCTGCTGGACGAACCCTTCGGCGCCCTGGACGCGCAGGTGCGCCGCGACCTGCGCAGCTGGCTGCGCCAGATCCACGAGCAGACCGGGCTGACCACGGTGTTCGTCACCCATGACCAGGAAGAGGCGCTGGAGCTGGCCGACCGCGTGGCCATCCTCAGCGGCGGCCGGATCGAGCAGCTGGCCACCCCGGCCGAGGCCTACGACCGCCCGGCCACGCCCTTCGTGTATTCCTTCGTCGGTGCGGTCAACCGCCTGCGCGGCCAGCGCCGCGGCGACAGCATCGAGGTGGCGGGGCTGGCCCTGCCTGCCACGGGCGTGGAAGCGGCTGGCGAGGGCGCGCTGGACCTGTTCGTGCGCCCGGAGGACCTGCGTCTGGGCGAGGGCGGCTGGGACGCGGTGGTGGTGAGCAGTCAGCGCAGCGGACCGCGGCTGCGGCTGCGCGCGCGTCTGGAGGGCGGCAACGGCCAGGAAGTGGAGCTGGACCTGCCGGTCGAGGCCCAGGGCCGGCATCCGGCAGGCACCAGGGTGGGGGTTCTGCCGGTCCGTTTTGGTGCATTCCCTGCCGCCTGAGCTGGACGTGGTGCGTGTTTTCCCCGGTTGCAGGAAATTCGGGCAGGGTGCTTGACGGTGAATTTGGTGCGGCGCAGTATCGGCCCCGGGTTAATTAATTGTGAAGCCGTGGGTGTGTTCGCAGTATTGGCTCCCGGCCTCATCCCGTAAGCCCCACTCACCGTCAGGAGACATCAGGATGAAGCTCTTCAAGCTCGCCGCCTCGCTTGCCCTTGCGCTGTCCGCAGTTCCGTTCGTCGCCTCCGCCCAGGACGCCGAAGAATCCTCCGCGTTCAGCTGGTCCGTCGACGCGGTTTCCGATTACGTCTGGCGCGGTGTTTCGCAGAGCGATGAAAACCCGACCCTGCAGGCGGGCTTCACCTACACCGGCGAGATCGGCCTGTATGCCGGCGTCTGGGGCTCGGGCGTGGACTTCGGCAGCGGCGCGCCGGACGTGGAAGTGGACTACTTCGTCGGCTTCAACAAGGACCTGAGCGATTCGGTCAACTTCGACATCATGGTCAACCGCTACACCTATCCGGGTGCCAGCGAGCTGAACTTCAACGAACTGCTCACCACCACCACCTTCGCCGATACCTACAGCCTGTCGGTGAACTACTCCGACGACTTCGGCGGCGCCGACACCGACGCCTGGTACGTGGGCCTGGGCGCCAGCTGGGGCCTGCCGAACGACTATTCGCTGGACGTCAGCGTCGGCCGCAGCCTGTTCGAGAAGGACTACTCGGACGATTACACCGACTGGAGCGTGGGCGTGGGCAAGAGCTGGGGCCTGTTCTCGGCCAAGCTGGCCTACGTGGGCACCGACGGCACCGGCCGCGACCTGTACGGCAACCTGGCCGACGACCGCCTGGTGCTGAGCCTGAGCATCGGCCAGTAATCCAGTTCCAAGACGGTACCGGGGGGAGGGCGCCACGCGGCGCCCTTCCTTTTTCCCGGCCCGCGCCTCAGCTCCAGCCGAGCACGACCTTGCCGGCCCTGCCCTGTTCCATCAGCTCGAAGCCGCGCTGGAACTCCTCCGCCGGCAGCTGGTGGGTGAGGACCTTGCCCAGGGGGAAGCCGGACAGCAGCAACTGGGTCATCTTGTACCAGGTCTCGTACATCCTGCGGCCGTAGATGCCCTGCACGGTCAGGCCCTTGAAGATGATCCGGTCCCAGTCGATGCCCGCGCCCTTGGGCAGGATCCCGAGCAGGGCGATGCGTCCGCCCGGGTACATGCATTCGAGCATGTCGTTGAACGCGGCCGGCTGTCCGCTCATCTCCAGGCCCACGTCGAAGCCCTCCATGTGCAGGTCGGCCATCACCTCGCGCAGCGACTGCCTGGACACGTTCACCACCCGGGTCGCGCCCATGTCCGCGGCCAGCTTGAGCCGGTAGTCGTTGACGTCGGTGACCACCACGTTGCGCGCGCCGATGTACTTGCAGATGCCGGCGGCGATCACCCCGATCGGACCGGCGCCGGTGACCAGCACGTCCTCGCCGACCACGTCGAACTGCAGCGCGCAGTGGGTGGCGTTGCCGAACGGGTCGAAGAAGGCGGCCAGCTCGCTGGGAACCGGGTCGGGGATCGGCCACAGGTTGGAGGCGGGCATGGCGATGTATTCGGCGAAGGCGCCGTCGCGGTTGACCCCGATGCCAACCGTGTGCGGGCACAGGTGCGGGCGGCCGCCGCGGCAGTTGCGGCAGTGGCCGCAGACGATGTGGCCCTCGGCCGAGACCCGCTGCCCGACCTGGTAGCCGCTCACGCCCGGCCCCAGCTGCGCGATCCGGCCGACGAACTCGTGGCCGATGACCAGCCCGGGGCGGATCGTGCGCCGGCTCCACTCGTCCCACAGGTAGATGTGCAGGTCGGTGCCGCAGATCGCGGTCCGGTCCACCCGCACCAGGACCTCGTTGGGCCCGGGCTCGGGGATGGGGACCTGCTCCATCCAGATGCCCCGGGCGGCTTCGCGCTTGACCAGCGCCCTCATGGTTCCTGCCATCACGGTCCTCCGCGGCGATTGGTCCGGGCACAGGTTGCGCCAGAAACCATCGCCCGGCGTGAATACGGGCCCGGCCTAGGCCATAGGTCATGGGGTCCGCCGGGGAAGGGGGCGGTAGAATGGGAAATCCTTTCAAGTGGAACTTTTCGCCCATGCGTCCCTGCCTGCTTTCCGTCTCCGTCCTGGCCGCCCTCGCAGCGGCTGCCGCCGCCCATGCCGGCGAAGGTATGTGGGTCCCGCAGCAGCTGCCGGAGATCGCCGGCCCGCTGCAGCAGGCCGGCCTCAAGCTGCCCGCCGAACAGCTGGCGGACCTGACCGGTGACCCGATGGGTGCGGTGGTCGCGCTGGGCGGCTGCACCGCCAGCTTCGTCTCCCCGCAGGGCCTGGTGGTGACCAACCACCACTGCGCCTACGGTGCCATCCAGCTCAACTCCACCGCCGAGAACAACCTGATCAGGAACGGCTTCAATGCCGCCACCCTGGCCGACGAGCCCAGCGCCGGCCCCAATGCCCGCGTGTACGTGCTGGAGGAGATCACCGACGTCACCGCGCAGGCGCGCGCGGCCATCGCCGCGGCCGGCAACGACGCCCTGGCCCGCAGCAAGGCCCTGGACGATTTCCAGAAGCGCCTGGTCTCCGAGTGCGAGGCCGAGCCGGGGTACCGCTGCCGCCTGTACAGCTTCTCCGGCGGCAACACCTACCGCCTGTTCAAGAACCTGGAAATCCGCGACGTGCGCCTGGCCTACGCCCCTCCGGGCAGCGTGGGCAAGTACGGTGGCGACATCGACAACTGGATGTGGCCGCGCCACACCGGTGACTTCGCCTTCTACCGCGCCTATGTCGGCAAGGATGGCAAGCCGGCGGCCTATTCCCCGGACAATGTTCCCTACCAGCCCAAGCATTGGCTGAAGATCGCCGACAAGCCGCTGGGCGCCGGTGACTTCGTGATGGTCGCCGGCTACCCGGGCTCGACCAATCGCTACGCGCTGGCGGCCGAGTTCGACAACACCGCGGCCTGGACCTACCCGACCATCGCCCGCCACTACCGCAACCTGATCGCGCTGGTGGGCGAGGCCGGGCGCAAGGATCCGGATATCCAGGTCAAGTACGCCAGCACCATGGCCAGCTGGAACAACACCGCCAAGAACTACGAGGGCCAGCTGGAGGGCTTCAAGCGGATCAACGCCGCCGCGCAGAAGCAGGCCGAGGAAGCGGCGGTGCTGGCCTGGCTGAAGGGCCAGGGCAGCAAGGGCCGCGCGGCACTGCAGGCGCATGCCAAGCTGATGCAGCTGCTGGAGCAGGGCAAGGCCAGCCGCGAGCGCGACCTGGTGGTGGCGCAGTTCAACAACACCGGCGTGCTCGGCGCCGCCACCACCCTGTACCGCCTGGCGCTGGAAAAGGCCAAGCCGGACGCCGAGCGCGAGTCGGGCTACCAGGAGCGCGACCTGCCGACCATCGAGGGCGCGATGAAGCAGTTCGAGCGCCGCTACGTGGCGGCCATGGACCGCCAGCTGCAGGCGTACTGGCTCAACGAGTACCTCAAGCTGCCGGCGGCCCAGCGCGTGGCCGCGGTGGACCAGTGGCTGGGCGGCAACGACGCCGCGGCCGTGAAGCGCGCCCTGGACCGCCGGGCCGGCACCCGCCTGGGCAGCACCGAGGAACGCCTGAAGTGGCTGTCGGCCGACCGCGCCGCGTTCGAGGCCAGCGACGACCCGGCCATCCAGTACGCGGTGGCGGTGATGCCGACCCTGCTCAAGCTGGAGCAGGAGCGCAAGGTCCGCGCCGGCGAGAACCTGGCCGCGCGCCCGCTGTTCCTGCAGGCGGTGGCCGACTACAAGAAGAGCCAGGGCAAGTCCGTCTACCCCGACGCCAACCTGTCCCTGCGCATCACCTTCGGCAACGTGATGGGCTACGAGCCCAAGGACGGCGTGGCCTACACCCCGTTCACCACGCTCGAGGGCGCGGCCGCCAAGGCCACCGGCGAGGAACCGTTCGACGCGCCGCAGGCGCTGCTGGACGCGGTGGCGGCCAAGCGCTACGGCGGCCTGGCCGACGAGCGCCTGGGCTCGGTGCCGGTCAACTTCCTGTCCGACCTGGACATCACCGGCGGCAATTCCGGCTCGCCGGTGCTGGACGCCGAGGGCAAGCTGGTCGGCCTGGCCTTCGACGGCAACTGGGAGTCGGTCAGCTCCAACTGGGTGTTCGATCCGAAGATGACCCGCATGATCGCGGTCGACCAGCGCTACATGCGCTGGATCATGCAGGAGGTCTACCCGGCGCCGCAGCTGCTGCGCGAGCTGGGCGTGGCCGCCGACGCGCGCTGATCGGTAGCAGTTGTGACCATGGCCCCGGGGCGTCCCCCGGGGCCGGGCTGGGTTATCATGCGCCCCCCGCCGCACCCCGACGGTGCGGCGGTCTGCATACTCAGGGAACTCCATGCGCATCCTCCTTGCCCGTCACGGCGAAACGCCGTGGAACGCCGAAGGCCGCTACCAGGGCCAGATCGACATTCCGCTGTCCCCCGTGGGTGAATCCCAGGCCCGTGCCCTGGGCGAGCGCCTGCGCGACGTGCACATCACCCGCGCGGTGGCTTCGCCGCTGTCGCGCGCGCGCCTGACCGCCGAGCTGGCGCTGGGCGAGGCGCGCAAGTCGATGCTGACCCTGGACCCGGACATCCAGGAGATCGCCCACGGCGAGTGGGAGGGGCTGCTGGCCGCGGAGATCGGCGAGAAGGACCCGGCCCGCCTGCGCGCCTGGCGCGAGGAGCCGGACACCGTGCTGATGCCCGGCGGCGAATCGCTGCGCCAGGTGCTGGACCGTTCCTGGCGCGGCCTGGCCCGCGCCACCGAGGGCCTGGGCGACGACGACACCCTGCTGCTGGTGGCCCACGACGCGGTCAACCGGGTCCTGCTGTGCAAGATCCTGGGCTTGCCGATCAGCAAGCTGTGGACCTTCCGCCAGGCCCCGACCACCCTCAACCTGCTCGAGGGCCCGGACGTGGACCACCTGGAAGTGGTGCGCCTGAACGACTGCGCCCACCACACCCCGTTCTTTGGCGAGGCCAAGCACCGGGCGCTGTAAGCAGCGCCGGCGCGCCCGGCGGGCGGGCATGAAGGCATGACCATGGATCCGCTGCCGCAAGACCTGGCCGGCTGGCTGGCCTATATCGAAACCCGCCATCCCAGCGCCATCGCGCTGGGCCTGGAGCGCGTGCGCGAGGTGGCCGCGCGCCTGGGCCTGGAACGGCCGGCGGCGCAGGTGGTCACCGTCGGTGGCACCAATGGCAAGGGTTCGACCGTGGCCTTCATCGAGGCCATCGCCCGCGCCGAGGGCTGGAGGGTCGGCGCCTACACCTCGCCGCACCTGCTGCGCTACAACGAGCGGGTGCGGATCGATGGCGCCGAGGCCGGCGACGAGGCGCTGGCCTCGGCCTTTGCCGCGGTCGAGGCCGCGCGCGGCCCCACCCCGCTGACCTATTTCGAGTACGGCACCCTGGCCGCGCTGTGGCTGTTCCAGCGTTCGGGCCTGGACCTGGCGGTGCTGGAGGTGGGCCTGGGCGGGCGCCTGGACGCGGTCAACCTGGTCGATCCCGACGTGGCCGTGATCACCACCGTGGACATCGACCATGTCGACTGGCTGGGCGGCGACCGCGAGGCCATCGGCGCGGAGAAGGCCGGCATCGCCCGCGCCTGGAAGCCCCTGGTGCTGGGCGAGATCGACCCGCCTTCCAGCGTGCTGCGCCATGCCTATGCCATAGGCGCCAATGCCATCCGCGCCGGCAGCGACTATTTCCACGAGCCGGCCAGGGACGCCGAGGGGATGTGGTGCTGGCGCGAGGTCGGCTGCGAACTGCTGCTGCCGCAGCCGGCGCTGGCCGCGCCGGTGCAGCGGGCCAATGCGGCCGCGGCGATCGCCGCGCTGCGCGCGCTGCCGCGTTCGCCCGGGCGCGAGGCCGCCTATGCCGAGGGCGTGGCCGCGGCCCGGCTGCCGGGGCGGCTGCAGAAATTCGAACGCGACGGCGTGGAGGTGGTGGTGGACGTGGGCCACAACCCGCAGGCCGCGCGCGAACTGGCCGCCTGGCTGTCCGCCCATCCAGCCCCGGGCGGGACCGCCGCGGTGCTGGCCGTGCTGGCCGACAAGGACGCGCTGCAGGTGGCGCAGCCGCTTGAAGGCCTGGTCCAGGCCTGGCACCTGGCCGGGCTGGAGGGCGCGCGCGGGCAGGGTGCCGAGGCCCTGGCCGCGCGCCTGGCCGGTACCGGCGCGGCCGCCGGCAGCCGCGATCCCGACGTGGCCCAGGCGCTGCGGCGGGCGCTGGCGCAGGCGCGCCCGGGTGGGCGGGTGCTGGTGTATGGCTCGTTCCTGACCGCGGCCGCCGCGCTGGCCTGGCTGCATTCAGGCCGATGACGGGCTGGCCGGGCGGGGCCAGCCTATAATTCCGCCTATTCCATCGCACCGGCCCCGCACCGAATGGATACCACGCTCAAGCAACGCCTGATCGGCGCGATCGTGCTGATCGCCCTGGCGGTGATCTTCCTGCCCATGCTGGTCCAGGGGCCGGCACCCGACAGCGGCGTGGCCGATGTCTCCCTGCGCGTGCCCGACGCGCCGGCTGGCGAGTACGAGACCCGCGAGCTGCCCCTGGCCGGCCCGGCGCCGTCCGTCCCCGCGCCGGCGGCCGAGCCGGCTGTCGCCAGCGCGCCTGAACCGTCCGCAGCGGCCGCAGCGGCCGCCGCCGAGCCGGCCGTGGCCGCCGGCGACTGGGCGGTGAGCTTTGGCGCCTATTCCAGCGAGAAGGACGCCCAGGCCGTACGCGCGCGCCTGACCGCGGCCGGCCTGCCGGGTTTCATCGAGCCGGCCGAGCAGAACGGCCGCCAGGTCTGGCGGGTGCGGGTAGGCCCGTACCCGGACCGGGCCCTGGCCGAAGCCGGGCGCCTGCAGGCCCTCCGCATCCGCGACGACGTGCGCGCCCAGGTGATCGCGCTCAATGCCGCGGCCGCCGCCGCGCCGGCCGCCTCCACGGCGGCCACGCCCGCCAGTGCCAGCCAGGCGCAACCGGCCACGACCGCCGCTGGCGTGCGCAGCGAGCCGCTGCCGGCCGATCCGGCCCCGGCCCGCAGCGTGACCACGACCAGCAGCACCGCCGTACCGGCCAAGGCTGCCGCCACGCCCTCGCCGGCGGTGGCCAGCACCGCCCCGGCGCGCAGCGAGCCGCGTCCGGCCGCCGCCCCGGCCCCCGCCGCGCCCGCGGCCACCTCGGTCGGGTTCGCAGTGCAGATGGGCGCGTTCTCGCGCGAGGCCGACGCCCTGGCCCTGCGCGACAAGCTGCGCGCGGCCGGTTTCAGCGCCCTGGTGCAGCCGGTGCGCACCGACAAGGGCACCCTCAACCGGGTCCGGGTCGGGCCGGTGGTCAGCCGCGAGGAAGCGGTGCAGCTGAAGGCGCACCTGGCGCGCTTTGGCGAAGGCAACGTGGTCAGCCACCCGTGATCCTGCGCGGGCACGCGGCGCGGAGCGGCACGTGAATCCGGTCGACCTGGTCCTGCTGGCGGTGATCGCGGCCTCGGTCGTGCTGGCCGCCTTCCGTGGATTCGTCGGCACCATCGCCTCGGTGGTGGCCTGGCTGGCCGCGGGCTGGTGCGCGTTCCGCTACGGCGGCGAACTGGCCTGGTGGCTCAGTGGCGACGAGCCGCCGGGGGCGACCGAGCTGCTGGGCGGCTACGTGGTCGCCTTCCTGGGCGTGCTGGTGCTGGTGGGCCTGGTGAGCTGGGTGCTGCGCAAGCTGCTCAGTTCCATCGGCCTGGGCGGGGTGGACCGCCTGCTGGGCGCGGCCCTGGGCGCGCTGCGCGGGGCACTGGTGGCCTGCATGCTGGTGCTGGTGATGGGCTTCAGCCACCTGCCGCGCGAGCAGGCCTGGGGCCAGTCGCAGCTGGTGCCGGTGCTGCTGCCCGGCGCGCAGTGGCTGGCCCGCTGGCTGCCGCAATGGGCCTCGGCCAAACTGGATTTTGGCAATGGTCCCGCCAGCGGCGATAATGGCACTTCCAATGAAGGCCTCGTCGAACGGTCCGGCGCGTTGATCGAAGTGATCCGCGGCGCCGATGCCGTTCCCGGAAGGAACCCCGGGCCTGCTGCCGGCGCGGAGACGCCGCCTCCCCCTCCCTCATCCAACAGCGGCCAGTAGCCGTCGCGGAGACTGCAACATGTGCGGCATCGTCGGAATCGTGGGCAACCAGAATGTTGCCGGTCAGCTCTACGACGGATTGACCGTCCTCCAGCACCGCGGCCAGGACGCGGCGGGCATCGCCACCGCCGATGGCACCCGCCTGCGCGTGCACAAGGCCAATGGCCTGGTGCGTGACGTGTTCGACGCGCGCTCGATGAGCGTGCTCGAGGGCCGGGTGGGCATCGCCCACTGCCGCTACCCGACCGCCGGTTCGGAGGGTCTGGACGAGGCGCAGCCGTTCTACGTCAACTCGCCCTACGGCATCGCCCTGTCGCACAACGGCAACCTGATCAACACCGAGGCCCTGCGCGAGCAGGTCTTCGCCCAGGACCGCCGCAACATCAACACCGGCTCGGACAGCGAGGTGCTGCTGAACGTGTTCGCCCACGAGCTGGACACCCAGCGCAGCCTGTCGCCGGAGGCGGCGATCCGCGCCGTGGCCGGCGTGCACCGCCGCTGCAAGGGCGGCTACGCGGTGGTCAGCGTGGTGCTGGGCCTGGGCCTGGTCGCGTTCCGCGACCCGCACGGCATCCGCCCGCTGGTGCTGGGCAAGCGCGAGCACAACGAGGGCCCGGAATACATCGTGGCCTCCGAGTCGGCGGCGCTGGACATCCTCGGCTTCTCCCGGGTGCGCGACGTGATGCCGGGCGAGGCGCTGGTGATCACCCCGCGCGGCGAGGTGTTCTCCGAGGTCTGCGCCGAGCCGGCGCCGCAGGCGCCGTGCATCTTCGAATACGTGTACTTCGCCCGCCCGGACTCGATGATCGACAACGTCTCGGTGCACAAGGCGCGCATGCGCATGGGCATCAAGCTGGGCGAGAAGATCCTGCGCCTGCGCCCGGACCACGACATCGACACCATCATCCCGATCCCGGACACCTCGCGCGACGCCGCGCTGGAGATCTCCAACGTGCTGGGGGTGAAGTACCGCGAGGGCTTCATCAAGAACCGCTACGTCGGCCGCACCTTCATCATGCCGGGGCAGGGCGAGCGGGTTAAGTCGGTGCGCCGCAAGCTCAACCCGATCAACCTCGAGTTCCGCAACCGCGTGGTCCTGCTGGTGGACGATTCCATCGTGCGCGGCACCACCAGCCAGCAGATCGTGCAGATGGCCCGCGACGCCGGCGCGCGCAAGGTCTACCTGGCCAGCGCCGCGCCGCCGGTGCGCTACCCCAACATCTACGGCATCGACATGCCTTCGGCCGACGAGCTGATCGCCCACGGCCGCACCGTCGAGGAGATCGAGAAGCTGCTGGGTTGCGACTGGCTGATCTACCAGGACCTGGAGGACCTGGAGGCGGCGGTGCGCGAGGGCAACCCGCAGCTGCAGCGCTTTGATTCGTCCTGCTTCGACGGCAACTACGTCACCGGGATCGATCCGGGCTATTTCGAGCGCCTGCAGCAGCTGCGTTCGGACGAGGCCAAGCGCAAGCGCCGCGTGTCCTGAAGGCCGGCGCGGTCCCGCGATGCAGTCCCTGTTCGACGCCGCGCGGCGCTGCCTGGACGCTGCCGACCCCGCGCTCAAGGCCAGCCTGACCCATGAATACGCCGCGGCCTTCGCCCGCGGCGAGTTGCAGCTGCCGGACGACGCGCCGCCGCCGGAGCCGATCCGCATGCCCGGTCGGCCGCCGCGCCCGCGCCTGGTGCACCCGCGCGAGCTGCCCAAGCGCGGCCTGGGCAGCCACGAGGGACGTGGCGCGTTCCTGCACGCCATCGCCCACATCGAGCTCAATGCCATCGACCTGGGCTGGGACGCGGTCTACCGCTTCCGCGGCCTGCCCGGTCAGTTCTACCGCGACTGGGTCCAGGTGGCCGACGACGAGGCCCGCCACTTCACCATGGTGCGGCGCCGGCTGCAGGACTTCGGCTACGACTACGGTGATTTCGATGCCCACAACGGGCTGTGGGAAATGACCGAGAAGACCGCCCACGATGGCCTGGCGCGGATGGCCCTGGTGCCGCGGGTGCTGGAGGCGCGCGGCCTGGACGTGACCCCGGGGATGATCGAACGCCTGCGCATCCTGGGCGACCTGCAGACCGTGGCGGTGCTGGAGACCATCCTGCGCGAGGAAGTGGCGCACGTGGCCGCCGGCTCGCGCTGGTACCGCTGGTACTGCGCCCAGCGCGGGGTGGAGCCCCGGGAGCGCTTCCGCGAGCTGCTGCGCGAGTACGCCAGCGGCTACCTGCGCGGCCCGTTCAACCTGGAAGCGCGGCTGCTGGCCGGCTTCGACGAGGACGAGCTGCTGGCCCTGCAGCAGCAGGCCGGCTGAGGCGCCGGCTCAGGCCGGGGCGGGCGGCGCCTGCTCCGCGGCGGCGGCCAGTTCGCGCGCGGCCTCGGCATCGAGCGGGGGGGGCGAACAGGAAGCCCTGGGCCTCGTCGGCGGCGCCGCTGCCCAGCAGCTGCAGCTGCTCCTCGCGTTCCACGCCCTCGATCACGGTGGTGATGCCCAGCTGGCTGCACAGGTGGGAGATGGCCGAGACCACGGTACTGCCGTGCGGGGCGGTTCCGGCCTCGGCCATGAACGAGCGGTCGATCTTGACCCGGTCGAAGGGGAAGCTGCGCAGGCAGCCCAGCGAGGAAGCGCCGGTGCCACCGAAGTGGTCGATGGTGATCGCCACCCCGGCCTCCTTCAGCCGCAGCAGGCTGGCCGAGGCGGCGTTGAAGCCGGCCACCAGGGCCTGCTCGCTGATCTCCAGTTCCAGCCGCCCCGGCGCCAGGTGCGCGGTGGCCAGTTCCTCCAGCAGCCACTCGTGCAGGCGCGGGTTGAGCTGGCTGGCGGCCAGGTTGATCGACAGGCGCAGGTGCGGCGGCCAGCGCAGGGCCTGGCGCGCGGCCTCGCGCACCACCCAGCGTTCGACCTGGTCGATCAGGCCCGCTTCCTCGAGCATGGGCAGGAACTGCTCGGGCTTCTGCAGGCCGCGCCCGGGATGGCGCCAGCGCAGCAGTGCCTCGAAGCCGCGCAGGCGGCGGTCGTGCAGCCCGACCCGCGGCTGGTAGTGGATCTCGAACTGCTCGGCGGCGATGGCGTCGCGCAGTTCCATCTCCAGGCGCCGGCGCGCCTGCATGCGCCGGTCCATGCCCGGCTCGAAGAAGCGGTAGTGGCCGCGGCCCTGGTGCTTGACCTGGTACAGGGCCAGGTCGGCGTTCTGCAGCAGGCGCTCGGCCGAACCTGCGTCCGCGCCGGTCAGGGCGATGCCGACGCTGGTGCCGACCACCGCGCGCTGGCCGTCCAGGTCGTAGGGGGCCTGCACCGCCTCGATCATGCGCTGGGCCAGTTCAGCCGCGTCCTCGGGCGCAGCCAGCGCCTCGAGCAGGACCGCGAACTCGTCGCCGCCCAGGCGCGCGACCAGATCGCCTTCGCGCACCACCGCGCGCAGGCGCGCGGCCACGGTGCGCAGCAGGGCGTCGCCGCTGGGATGGCCCAGGGTGTCGTTGACTTCCTTGAAGCGGTCCAGGTCCAGGCACAGCAGGGCCGAGAGCCGGCCATGGCGGCCGGCCGCCGCCGCCGCGGCCAGGCGTTCCATCAGCACCCCGCGGTTGGCCAGGCCGGTCAGCGGGTCGTGCTGGGCCAGGTAGACGATGTGGGCCTGGGCCTGGCGCCGCGCATCCACGTCCTCGAGCACGCCGGCCCAGCCGCCGCCGTCCGCGGCGGTGATGCGGTCCCCGCGCGAGCGCACCCAGCGCCACTGGCCGCGGGCGTCGCGGACCCGGAACTCGAAGTCGAACGGTCGCTGGTTGACGATCACATGGCTCCAGGCCTGGTTGAGCGCGGGCAGGTCGTCCGGATGCACCGCCTGCAGCCAGCCCCGGCCCAGGCCCTGCGATTCCGGCAGGCCGGTCAGTTCCGGCCAGCCGGTGCACGAGGCGATGGTGCCGTCGGTGCGTGCCTGCCAGAACACCAGGGCGCCGGCTTCGGCCACGGTGCGGTAGATGCGCTGGCTGCGGTCCAGGCTGGCGGCCAGGGCACGGGCATCGTCGGCGCGCCGGCGCAGCGCCGCCTCGGCGCTGGCCAGGCCCTCCTGCAGGGTGGCGAATTCGCGGACCGTGGACTGCGGGTCCACCACCGGCTCCAGGCCGGAGTCGTCGTGGCCGTCGGCCACCAGGCGGGCGCGCCGGGCCAGGCGCCGGACCGGGCGCAGGATCCGGTTGGCCAGTACATGGCTGGCCAGCAGGCCCAGGCTGGCGGCCACCAGCGCACCCAGGCCGATGCCCATCAGCGGCCCGCGCCAGCGCGCCTCGAAGGCGGGCAGGGGTTCGCCCACCACCAGCGCCCAGCCGGGCGCGGCATCGAGCTTCTGGAAGGCGAACATGACCTCGCCGCCTTCCTTGGTCGTGGCCTCGAACACGCCGCTGCGGGTGCCCAGGGCCTTGAGCCGTTCCCAGTGCGGCACCGGCTGCCCCAGGAAGCGTTCCGGGCTGCGCGAGCGCGCGGCGATCCGGCCGGTGCTGTCGACCACGGCCACCAGCAGGCTCTGGCTGGCCGCGGCGATGGAGACGGCGTCGATCAGGTTGTTGGAGCGCAGCACCACGGCCGCGCCATCGCCGGCCTCGCCCGCGGGCGGCACGGCGATGGCCACCAGCGGGGTGGCGGGGGCGTCGGGCAGGAAGAACAGCGGCGAGACCTGCGGCAGGCCGCTGGCCCGGGCGGCCTCGAGCAGGCCTGCCGGCACCCGCTCGGCACCGTCCCCGCCGGCGCGGATGATGCGGGTGTCCAGGCCGGAATTGCGGTTGCGGTTCCACAGCGCGGTGGCGCGGCCCGGATCGCCCGCGGTCGCCTCCTGCAGCATGCGCAGGCTGGCGACATGTTCCTCGATGCTCCGGTCCACGGCATGGGCCAGCAGCGAGGCAGTGTCGAGCAGGCGGTGGCTGGAATCCTCGCGCAGGCGGCTGGCACCCTGGGAGACGGTCAGCAGGCCGATGCCCAGGATCGGCAGCAGTGCGGCGGCCACCAGCATGTAGAGGTGGCTGCGCAGGCCCAGGCCGCGTCCGGTTGGCAATGGACCCTGTCCGCTGGCCTCAGCCATGCCGCCATTCCCCTCCATCTGCCTGGAAGCCAGTGCCGCGTGGCGGGCCTCCCGTCCCCGACGCCGGTGGGCCGGCGTGCAGGCGCCCCTGCCTGCAATGGCAGCTTAGGGGGGCGCTGCGGGCACGGCAACCCGGGTTTCAGTCCAGGCCGTCCAGGCGCAGGCCGGCGGCGTCGACCCGCAGCACCGAGCCGTGCTCGTACCAGTCGCCCAGCACCACCCGCTGGCAGGCGCGGCCGTCCACCTCCAGGGCGTGGATGGCAGGGCGGTGGGTATGGCCGTGGATCAGCAGGCCCACACCGTAGCGGGCCAGGGTGGCCTGGACCGTGGCCGGGGCCACGTCGGTGATGGTCTCGAAGCCGGCGCGGTCGCCGCTCTTCATCTGCTGCTGGCGGGCCAGGCTGGCGGCGCGGGCCTGGTTGGCGAAGGCCAGGCGCGCGGTGACCGGCTGGGCCAGGAAGCGCTGCCGCCACTCCGGGGTGCGGGTCTGGGTGCGGAAGGCCTGGTAGGCGGTGTCATCGGTGCACAGCAGGTCGCCGTGCATCAGCAGGGCAGGACGCCCATGCAGTGACACCACCGTCGGGTCCGGGAGCAGGCGCATGCCGCAGCGGCGGGCGTATTCGGCCCCGAGCAGGAAGTCGCGGTTGCCATGCATGAAGTACACCGGGACCCCGGCGTCGCTCACCGCGCGCAGGCCGGCGGCAACCGCATCGCCGGTCTCGCCGGGGGCGTCGTCGCCGATCCAGGCCTCGAACAGGTCGCCGAGGATGTACAGCGCCTCGGCCTGGCGGGCCTGGTCGCGCAGGAAACCCAGGAACAGGTCGGTGATCGCCGGGCGGGCCGGGTCCAGGTGCAGGTCGGAAACGAACAGGGTGCTCATCAGCGGATTGTAGGCCGGAGAGCGCCGCCACCGGGCGGGGCGTCCGGCCCGGTGCAGGCGCCGGTGGGCTCTGCTAACGTTCCCCCGGTACGGGGGCGGGGAGGGCGCCGCCCGCCACAGGGGAGCCCAGGGTTCTAGATGACCGCGGCAGGTGCAGATGTTCCGCTGACTCCGCTGTCCCATTCGGGCCAGCGCAGGCGCGCCGCCCTGGGGCTGCTGGCCGGGGTGGCCCTGGCCGTGGCCGCCATCGCCGGTTATGACCTGATCCCGCCGGTGAGCTTCGACGTGACCGGGGTGCCGCGCGACGGCATCGTCCTGTCCTCCACCCCGGTGCCCGGGCGGGCCGAATCCGGCGAGTGGCTGGACGACAGCAAGCGCCGCCTGCGCTGCCACTACCCGCCGGGCACCAACGACCCGCTGTACTATTGCGCCATCAACTATTTCACCGGCACCGGCCCGGGCCATGGCCTGGACCTGTCCGGCTATACCCATGTCCAGGTCAGGGTCGACTACCGGGGCGATGCGCCCAAGCTGCGGCTGTTCGCCCGCCATTTCGACCCGCGCTACTCCACCCTTGAGGACACCAACAGCACCAAGTACAACTCCTTGTTCCTGCCCACCCAGGACCTGGGAGGCCCCTTGCTGCTGAGCGTGGACGAGTTCACCGTGGCCGAGTGGTGGCGGCTGCAGTACAAGCTGCCGCGCGAGCTGGCCCATGCCGAGCTGGGCAACGTCGTCACCGTGGGCCTGGATTTCTCCTATCCCATGACCGAAGGCGTGCACGACCTGGAGGTCAAGGAGATCACCTTCCTGCGCCCGGCGCTGTCGCGCGAGAGCTGGTACCTGGGGATCCTGGGCGTGTGGCTGGCAGGCATCGCCCTGTACGCCCTGCTGCAGCTGCGGACCTACCGGGTCGAGCACCGCCTGCTGCAGACCGAGGCCGAGCGCTACCGCACCCGGGCCACCACCGACCCGCTGACCCAGGTGCTCAACCGCCATGGCCTGGAGCAGCGCTGGGCGCGGCTGCAGGGCGAGGAGCTCGCCCCCGGCCATGCCCAGGCCCTGCTGGTGCTGGACATCGACCACTTCAAGCGGGTCAACGACAGCTGCGGGCACGATGTCGGCGACCGCGTGCTGCAGGAGCTGGCCGTGCTGCTGCGCCGGCAGCTGCGTTCCACCGACTGGCTGGTGCGCTGGGGCGGCGAGGAATTCCTGGTCCTGCTGCCCAGCGTGCGTGGCGACCACGTGGCGGCGCTGGCCGAGGGCCTGCGCAATGCCGTGGAGTCCCATGCCTTCGAACCCGGGGTGCCGGCCCCGGTCACGGTCAGCGTGGGCGTGGCCCTGCGCGGTCCAGGCGAGGACTTCGACGCCCTGTTCAAGCGGGCCGACGCGGCGCTGTACGAGGCCAAGCGCGCCGGCCGCAACCGGGTGGTGGTGGCCGCCGGGCCCTAGCCGGCGGGGTGGCCGCCGACCGGACGCATGGGGCCGGCGTGGGCGGGGTAAAATGCCCCATTCCGTCCACGTCTTCCTCCCCATGACCTGCCGCACCCGCTTTGCCCCAAGTCCCACCGGCTACCTGCACATTGGCGGTGCCCGCACCGCGCTCTACTGCTGGCTGGAGGCGCGCCACCGCGGCGGCAAGTTCGTGCTGCGGATCGAGGACACCGACCGCGAGCGCAGCACCCAGGCGGCGATCGACGCCATCCTC
>Ga0182792_1001385_pt1 | contig 19782 bp, 20 predicted proteins | sample Passage237B_FD_130497 | JGI IMG/M metagenome (GOLD analysis project Ga0182792, IMG submission 130497) | Cellulose adapted compost microbial communities from Newby Island Compost Facility, Milpitas, CA, USA - Passage2 37B (version 2) (version 2) ...
CGCGTCGCTGCCGTGCTCGCGGGCGATGCGGCGGGCCTCGTTCATGTCCTCGGCGTTGCGGCAGAAGGACACGGCGATGAAGTCCACGCCGATGCCGGCCACGATGCCGATCAGCTCCTTGTCGCGCTCGGTCAGCGCGCCCAGCGACAGGCCGCCGCCGAGCTTGTTCAGGCCCTTGCGGTCGGACAGCACGCCGTCGTTGAGCACGGTGTTGACGATGCGCCTGCCCTGCACCTCGACCACCTGCAGCTGCATCAGGCCGTCGTCCAGCAGCAGCACGTCGCCGGGGGCCACGTCGTCCGGCAGGCCCAGGTAGCTGACGCCCACCTGGGTGGCGTCGCCCGGGGGCGCGGCCGGGTCGGCGACCAGGTCGAACCGGTCGCCGGCCTTGAGCACTACCTTGCCCGCGGCGAAGCGCTCGATGCGGATCTTCGGGCCGGGCAGGTCGGCCAGGATGCCGACCTCGGCCCCCACGCGCTGCGCGGCGGCGCGCACTTCCTCGGCGCGCTTGGCCTGGCCGGAGGGGTCGCCGTGGGAGAAGTTGAGGCGGACGACGTTGACGCCGGCGCGGAACAGCGCATCCAGCACGCCCGGCGGGTCCGTGGCCGGTCCGAGGGTGGCGAGGATCTTCGTGCGGCGCAGGCGGTCGGTCATGGGCGTGGGGTCGGCAAAAAGGCAGGGAAAGCTAACACAGGTGCACGCGGGTCCGGCAGCGCTGTCATGCGCTGCGCCGGCGCGCGCGGAGGCGGGTTTGCGGCGGATCCCGGCATACGGCGGCGGATGGGAAATCCGCCCGTGATACCGCTACCATAGGCGGCGCACACGATACACCACCGGCCCCGTCCACGGACACGTCCGCGCCGCGGGCTACGATCCCCGCATCCGAACTCCAACCGAAGCCAGGTCATGACCGCCTCCGACACCGCATCCGCCCCCACCCGCCTGCAGCAGCTGCGCGAACTCTCCGTCGTAGTCGCCGACACCGGCGACTACGACGCCATCGCCCGCCTCCGCCCGGTCGACTGCACCACCAACCCGACCCTGGTGAAGAAGGCGCTGGACCTGCCGGTCTACGCCGACCTGATCGAACGCGAGCTGGCCTGGGCGCGCACCCGGGGCGACGCCGGCAAGGCGGTGATCGACGAGGTCGCCGACCGCCTCACCGTGGGCGTGGGCGCCATGCTCAGCGCGCTGGTGCCCGGCCGCGTGTCCACCGAGGTCGACGCCGACCTGGCCCACGACACCGCCGCCACGGTGGCCAAGGCGCGCAAGTTCATGGCCATGTATGCCGAGCGCGGCATCGCCCGCGAAAAGGTGCTGATCAAGGTCGCGGCCACCTGGGAAGGCGTGGAGGCCGCGCGCCAGCTCCAGGCCGAGGGCATCGACTGCAACCTGACGCTGATCTTCAACCCCACCCAGGCGATCGCCTGCGCCGAGGCCGGCGCGTTCCTGATCTCGCCCTTCGTCGGCCGCATCCTCGACTGGTACAAGGCGCGCGGCCAGGTCCCGGCCACCATCGACGAGGACCCGGGCGTGACGTTCGTGCGCGGGGTCTATGCCGAGTTCAAGCGCCGCGGCTCGGCCACCGTGGTGATGGGCGCGTCGTTCCGCTCGGTGGAGCAGGTACTGGCGCTGGCCGGCTGCGACCGCCTGACCATCTCGCCCGAACTGCTGGAGCAGCTGGAGGCCTCCACCGGCCCGGTCGAGCGCAAGCTCTCGCCGGTGCCGCGCGAGGCGCGCACCCTCGCCCCGGTCGACGAGGCGCGCTTCGCCGCGGACCTGGCCGCCGACCCGATGGCCAGCGAGAAGCTGGCCGAGGGCATCGCCGCCTTCGCCCGCGACCTGGACGCGCTGCGCGCCGACATCGCCAAGCGCCTGGCGTGACCCTCAACCGCCTGCTGCTCCTCGGGCTGCTGCTCGGGCTGGGCGGCTGGTGGCACGCGTCCCGGCAGCCGGGGCGGGACGCGGTGCCGGTGGCGGTGGACGCCGGGGTGCGCTGTCCGCCGCCGCCGGTCTCGCACCGCAGCGGCCCGCCGCTGCAGAGTCCGGCGCCCGAGGGGATGCCGCCCTTCGCCATGCCCGGTTCGCGCCTGCTGCCGCTGGCCGGGATCAGCCTGCAGGCGCGGGTGCTTTCGCGCCACGACTACCACAGCGGCCGCGAGGCGCACTGGTCGCCCACCGACCTGGCGCTGGGCTGGGAGGGCATGGCGCACGAGGACGTGCTGGCGCGGCTGGAGATCCGCCAGTCCGGCCGCTGGTACCACTACCGATGGGAAGGCCAGCCACCGCTGCCGCCGTCGGAGATCGCGCGCAGCAGCGCGAACATGCACATGATCCCGGCCGACGCCGAGGTCGCGCGCACGCTGGCTGCGGTCGAGCCCGGCCAGCAGGTGCGCATCGACGGCTGGCTGGTGGAAGTGCGGGCCGACGACGGCTGGCGCTGGCGCAGCTCCACCCGCCGCGACGACACCGGCGCCGGCGCCTGCGAGGTGGTCTACGTCTGCGGGATCGCCGCGCGCTAGCCCCCGGACACCCGCGGCCGGAAGGCCGCCGCGCCCGGCCCATGCTTCCCCGCCACCGGCCGCATCCGGTGCGGCCGGCGCGGCTAGAGCGTGCAGGACACCCCGGTGCCGCCCAGGCCGCAGTAGCCGTTCGGGTTCTTGGACAGGTACTGCTGGTGGTAGTCCTCGGCGTAGTAGAACGGCGGGGCCGGGTAGGCCACCTCGGTCGTGACCGGCCCGTAGCCGGCCTGCGACAGCCGCCGCCCGTACGCCTCGCGGCTGGCCAGCGCCGCGGCGTGCTGTTCCGGGGTGTGGCAGTGGATGGCGGAACGGTACTGGGTACCGACGTCGTTGCCCTGGCGCATGCCCTGGGTGGGGTCGTGGCTCTCCCAGAACACCCGCAACAGCGTGGCGAAGTCCACCCGCGCCGGGTCGTAGACCACGCGCACCGCCTCGGTGTGCCCGGTGAGGCCGGAGCAGACCTCCTCGTAGGTCGGATTCGGGGTGCCGCCGCCGGCGTAGCCCGCCGCGGTGGTGAACACGCCCGGCACGTTCCAGAACCTGCGCTCGGCGCCCCAGAAGCAGCCCAGCGCGAAGTCCGCCGTCTCCATGCCCGGGAACGGGCCGCGCAGCGGGCGGCCGTGGACGTGGTGCGCGTTGTGCAGCGGCAGCGGGTCGGGCCGCCCGGGCAGCACGTCTTCCGGGCGCGGCATGCGCTGCTTCCAGGCACCGATGCCCGGGATCACCGCACGCCCCCCCAGGCCGGGCTCAGGCCGGGCGCGCCCGGTTCCGGCGCGTCGGCGGCCAGCCCGGCCGCCTGCAGCGCGGCGTCGGCCTGGGGCCGGCAGCCGTCCGGCACGCATACGCGCAGCACGCCGAACAGCGGCAGCTCGCCGGCCCCGCCCAGCAGGCTCTCGCCGAAGACGAAGGCGGGCACGCCCGCGTCCTCGAGCACGTGGCGGGCCAGGTGGGCGTCGATCAGGTTGTGCGCGCGGTAGGCGACGTGCATGGGCGGCTCCCGCCGGCGCGTGCCGGCGGGCCCAGCATACGCCGCGCGCCGGCGCAGCCGGTGAACGGCCCCTGCCCGGCGCTGCCTTCGCGGCGGCTCGGCTAAACTTGCGGTTTGCCTTCCGCAGCCCCCGCCATGTCCGATACCGCCCCGCCCGCCGCCGACGCGCCGGAGAAGCGCGACTTCATCCGCCAGATCGTCCGCGAGGACCTGGCCAGCGGCAAGCACCGCGCGATCCGCACCCGCTTCCCGCCCGAGCCCAACGGCTACCTGCACATCGGCCACGCCAAGGCCATCTGCCTGGACTTCGGCATCGCCGCCGAGTTCGGCGGCCGCTGCAACCTGCGCTTCGACGACACCAACCCGGCCAGGGAAGACCCCGAGTTCGTGCGCGCCATCCAGGACGACGTGCGCTGGCTCGGGTTCGAATGGGCCAGCCTGCGCCATGCCTCGGACTACTTCGAGGTCTACTACCTGGCCGCGCAGAAGCTGATCCGCGACGGCAAGGCCTACGTCTGCGACCTCACCGCCGAGCAGGTGCGCGAGTACCGCGGCACGCTCACCGAGCCGGGCCGCGAGTCGCCCTGGCGCAACCGCAGCGTGGAAGAGAACCTGGACCTGTTCGCGCGCATGCGCGCCGGCGAGTTCCCCGACGGCGCGCGCACCCTGCGCGCGAAGATCGACATGGCCAGCGGCAACATCAACCTGCGCGACCCGGCGCTGTACCGCATCAAGCACGTCGAGCACCAGAACACCGGCGGCGCCTGGCCGATCTACCCGATGTACGACTTCGCCCATGCGCTGGGCGACGCCATCGAGGGCATCACCCACTCGCTGTGCACGCTGGAGTTCGAGGACCACCGCCCGCTGTACGACTGGTGCGTGGACAGCGTCGACCTGGCCGGCCACCCCGAGCTGCTGCAGCCGCTGCTGGACCGCGGCCTGCCGCTGGAAGCGGCCAAGCCGCGCCAGATCGAGTTCTCGCGCCTGAACATCAACTACACGGTGATGAGCAAGCGCAAGCTCACCCAGCTGGTGGCCGAGGGCCTGGTGGACGGCTGGGACGACCCGCGCATGTACACCCTGCAGGGCCTGCGCCGCCGCGGCTACACGCCCGCGTCGCTGCGCCTGCTGGTGGACCGGGTGGGCATCAGCAAGCAGAACTCGGTGATCGACTTCTCCGTGCTGGAAGGCTGCCTGCGCGAGGACCTGGACGCGACCGCGCCGCGGCGCATGGCGGTGGTCGACCCGCTGAAGCTGGTGCTCGCCAACCTGCCGGAGGGCCACGAGGAGTCGCTGGCCTTCGCCAACCATCCCAAGGACGACGCGCAGGGCACGCGCCAGGTGCCGTTCTCGCGCGAACTGTGGATCGAGCGCGAGGACTTCGCCGAGGTGCCGCCCAAGGGCTGGAAGCGGCTGGTGCCCGGCGGCGAGGCCCGCCTGCGCGGCGCCGGCATCGTGCGCATCGACGAGGTGGTCAAGGACGGGGCCGGCCAGGTGGTGGAGCTGCGCGGCTGGCTGGACCCGGAATCGCGCCCGGGCATGGAAGGCGCCAACCGCAAGGTCAAGGGCACCATCCACTGGGTCAGCGCGCGCCACGCGGTGGCCGCGGAGATCCGCCTGTACGACCGCCTGTTCTCGGTGGAGAAGCCGGACGACGAATCCGACGGCAAGACCTACCGCGACCACCTCAACCCCGACTCGCGCAAGGTCGTCCGCGGCTGGGTGGAGCCGGCGGCCGCGCAGGCCGCCCCGGAGCAGTCGTTCCAGTTCGAGCGCACCGGCTACTTCGTCGCCGACCGCTACGACCACCGCGCCGACGCCCCCGTGTTCAACCGCAGCGTGACCCTGCGCGACACGTGGGCGGGGTGACGGCCCGCGGCGCACCGGAACCGGCCACCGTCCGCGGCGGCTGCCTGTGCGGCCGCGTGCGCTACCGCATCGCGGCCCCGCTGGCCGACATCGCCCACTGCCACTGCGGGATGTGCCGCCGCGCCACCGGCGGCATCGTCACCACCTGGGTGACCGTGCCGCTGGACGCCTTCGCCTGGGAGGGGGAAGCACCGCGCGCGTACGACTCCAGCGCCCACACCCGCCGCTGGTTCTGCGGCGGCTGCGGCGCGCAGCTGGCGCTGCACACGCAGCGCGCGCCGGCCGGCATCGACGTCACCGTGGCCACCCTGGACGCGCCGCAGGACCACCCGGCCACGCGCCACATCTGGTACGCGGACCGGCTACCTTGGCTGCACCTGGACCCGGAGCTGCCCCATGAACCCGGCGAAACCCTCTGACCCCGCGCGGCCGCGACGCGCGCTGCTGCTGCTGGCGCTGCTGGCCCTGACCGGCTGCGCGGCGCCGGCGAACGCGCCGCGGGCCGATGCGGGCCTGCCCGTCCCGGCGGCCACCGGCTCGCCGCTGGCGCCGGATCGCAGCTGCCGCAGCGATGCCGACTGCGTGGTGAAGGACGTGGGCAACTGCTGCGGCGCCATGCCCGCCTGCGTGAACCGCGCCAGCGCGGCCGACCCGGCCGCGGTCATGGCCCAGTGCCGCGCGGCCGGGCGCATGGACGTGTGCGGCTTCACCGAGATCGCCGGCTGCAGCTGCGTGCAGGGCCAGTGCCGCGCGCAGCCGGCGCGCGCCGATCCCGCCGTTTCCGGAAGCTGACCATGCTCTACGCCCAGGTACACCTGACCCTGCCGGCCTGGATCCACGACGCCTTCGACCCGGCCGCCACCTACGAGAGCGACCGGGACAAGGTCGCGCTGGCCATCGCCCTGTCGCGGCGGAACGTGGAGGCCCGCAGCGGCGGCCCGTTCGGCGCGGTGGTCTTCGGCCCGGACCACCGCGTGGTGGCCGCCGGGGTCAACCGCGTGATGCCGCACACCACCTCGCTGGCGCACGCCGAGAACATGGCCTACATGCTGGCCCAGCAGCGGCTGCAGACCCCGCGGCTGAACGAGGTGCTCTCGCCGGTGACCCTGGCCACCTCCTCGCAGCCGTGCTGCCAGTGCTACGGCGCCACGATCTGGGCCGGCATCGATCGCCTGCTGATCGGCGCCCGCGCCGAGGACGTGATGGAGCTGACCGAGTTCGACGAAGGCCCGCTGCCGGCCGACTGGATCGGCGAGCTGGAGCGGCGCGGCATCGCGGTGGCGCGCGACATCCTGCGCAGCGAGGCGCGCGCGGTCCTGCGCGCCTACGGCGAAGGCGGCGGCGAGCGCTACTGAGCATGCACGGGCTGCTGTGCTACTGCCGCCAGGGCTTCGAGCCCGAGCTGGCCGCCGAGCTGGGCGAGCGCGCCGCCGCCGCGGGCGTGCCCGGCTACGCCCGCGCCAGCCGCGACGACGGCCACGTGCTGTTCGTCGCCGGCGACGCGGACGATGCGCGCGCACTGGACCGCGCCCTGCCCTTCCGCGGCCTGGTGTTCGCGCGGCAGAAGCTGCGCCTTCTGGCGGAACTGCGCGGGCTGGACCCGAAGGACCGGCTCTCGCCGCTGCTGGCCGCGCTGCCGCCGGGCCTGCGCGTCTGCGACGCCTGGGTCGAGCCCCCCGATTCGGACGCCGGCAAGCCGCTGTCGGCGCTGGCGCGCAGCTTCGGCAACGCGTTGCGCCCGGCCCTGCGCCAGGCCGGTCGCCTGGACGGGCGGGACGCGCGCCTGCCGCGCCTGCACGTGTGCTTCCTCGCCGGCGACCACGTACTGCTGGCGCTGGCCGACCCGGGCGACGCCGCGCCCTGGCCCTTGGGCATCCCGCGCCTGCGCCTGCATCCGGAAGCGCCGTCGCGCTCGGCGCTGAAGCTGGAGGAGGCCTTCCTGGCCCTGCTGGACGAGGGCGAGCGCGAGCGCCTGCTGCGCCCGGGCATGACCGCCGCCGACCTGGGTGCCGCCCCCGGCGGCTGGACCTGGGTGCTGGCCCGCCACCACCTGCGGGTCTGGTCGATCGACAACGGCCCGCTGCGCCCGCACGTGCTCGACACCGGCCTGGTCGAGCACCTGCGCGCCGACGGCTTCCACTGGCAGCCGCCGCGGCCGCTGGACTGGATGGTCTGCGACATGGTGGAGCAGCCCAGCCGCGTGGCCGCGCGCATGGCGCAGTGGTTCCGGGAGGGCTGGTGCCGGCAGGCGGTGTTCAACCTCAAGCTGCCGATGAAGAAACGCTGGCAGGAAACCCGGCTGTGCCTGGACCTGTTCGCCGCGCAGGCCGGGCGCCCGCTCACGCTGCGGGCGCGCCAGCTCTACCACGACCGCGAGGAGATCACGGTCTACGCCGGGCCGGCGGGCTGACGGGGCCGCGCGACGGCGGCCCCAGGGGCGCGGCCGCCGCTACAGCACGATGCGCCGGCCGCCGTCGCGCGCCGAGGCGTACACCGCGTCGACCACGCGCATGTCGCGCAGGCCCTCCTCGCCCGGCACCAGCGGCGGCGTGCCCTGCAGGATGGCCAGCGCGTCGTCGTCCATCTGCCTGGCCTGCTGGTGCGGCACGGCGTCGGCGAACACCTGCCCGTCGCTGGTGCGGCCGCGCAGGCCGTCGTAGGTCTGGAACGGCGACAGCTCGTACCAGCCGCGCTCGCAGTCCGCGCGCAGGGTGTTCATGTTCTGCCCGAAGCTGGTCGCGCATTCGGCCACGGTGCCGTCGGGGAATTCCAGGGTGAAGCGCATGGTCTCGTCCACGCCCTGGAACAGGTGCGGGCGCCGGGTTTCCTGGCGCGCGGTCACCGCCACCGGCTCCTGGCCGGAGGTGTAGCGCGCGGCGTTGAGCGAGTACACGCCCATGTCGTACATGGCCCCGCCGCCGTGCTGCGGCAGCAGGCGCCAGGGCTTGGCGGCCGGGTCCACGTTGTCGAAGGCGTCGAAGCCGGCCTCGGCCTTCACCTTGAGGATGCGCCCGTACGGGCGTTCACGGGCCATGGCCATCAGCCGGCGGGTGTTGGGCTCGTGCTGCAGGCGGTAGCCGATGGTGAGCTGCACCTTGTTGCGCCGGCAGGCCTCGACCATGGCCTCGGCCTCCCGCGCGTCCATCGCCATCGGCTTCTCGCACCAGACGTGCTTGCCGGCGGCAGCCGCGCGCAGGGTCAGCGGCATGTGCAGGTCGTTGGGCGTGACGATGTACACCGCCTGGATGTCCGGGTTGTCGGCGATGCGGTCGAAGTCGTCGTAGCTGTAGACGTTGCGGTCGGGGATGCCGTACTTCTCCTGCCACACCGGGATCTTGTGCGGCGAGCCGGTGACGATGCCGGCCAGGTGGCAGTGCCGCGTCAGCTGCAGACCCGGCGCCAGCTGGTTGCTGGCGTAGCCGCCGAGACCGATCAGGGCCACGCCGACGGAGTCCTTGCGCCGCGGCGACGGCCCCGACGACGACGCGGCCGGTGCCTGGCCTCCGCCATTGGCACAGGCGGGCAGCGCCGCGCCGAGGCCTGCACCGGCCATGGCCGCCAGCAGGTGGCGGCGGGTGAGTCCCTGTGATCGCATGTTCCCTCCGGGCTGGTGGCGCGTGCGTGCGCGGGCGGGGCCACGATGCCACAGCGCGCACCGGCACGCGAACGGCGGCGTATGTGGCCGCGGCTCTGGCACACTGGCCCGCATCCGCTGCCAGGGAGGACGCCGCCATCGCCCGCATCACGATCCGCCCGCGCCGACGCGCCGGACTGCTGCTCGCCGCCGCGGCGCTGTTTCCGCCGCCGGCCGCCTCCGCCGACGCGCCGTTCAGGGCGCGCGACTTCGTCGGCGACGGCACCTTCGCCGCCGGCATCGAAGGCCCGGCCACCGGCCCGGACGGCGCGCTCTACGCCGTGGCCTTCGGCCGCGACGGCACCATCGGCCGGGTCGTGCCGCAGGCCGACGGCAGCGGCCGCGCGGAACTGTTCGTCGAGCTGCCGCCGGGCAGCACCGGCAACGGCATCCGCTTCGGCGCCGACGGCGCGATGTACGTGGCCGACTACACCGGCCACAACGTGCTGCGCATCGACCCGGCCAGCCGCCGCGTGGAGGTGTTCGCGCACCTGCCCGGCGCGCACCAGCCCAACGACATCGCCCTGGCCCCGGACGGCACGCTGTACGCGAGCGACCCGGACTGGAAGAACGGCACCGGGCAGCTGTGGCGCATCGGGCGCGACGGCGCGGTGCGCCGCCTGGAGGCGGGCATGGGAACGACCAATGGCATCGAGGTCAGCCCCGACGGGCGGCGCCTGTACGTGAACGAGAGCGTGCAGCGCCGCATCTGGGTCTACGACATCGACGCCGACGGCGGGGTCTCGAACAAGCGCCTGCTGGCCGGGTTCGACGAGCATGGCCTGGACGGCATGCGCTGCGACGCCGACGGCAACCTCTACGTGGCCCGCTACGGCGCGGGCACGGTGGCCGTGGTATCGCCGCAGGGCCGGGTGCTGCGCGAGGTGGCGCTGCGCGGGAGCCGGCCCACCAACGTCGCCTTCGGCGGCGCCGACGGCCGCGACGTCTACGTCACGCTGCAGGACCGCGGCGCCATCGAGACCTTCCGCAGCGACCGCCCGGGGCGCGAAGCCGGGCGCTGAGGCGGGCCGGCCGTTCTCACGCCGTGCGAGCGCCCCGGCCGATACTGTCGCACCGGAGAGCCGCCATGCAGAACCTCGAACTCCGCGACCCGGCGGCCTTCGCCGCCGAGTTCCTCCGCCAGACCCTGCTGCAGGGCTTCGGCGCGCTGAGCAAGCGCGACCTGGAGCTGCTGGTGTTCGTGCTGCTGGAGCGCGACGGCGCCATCGATCGCAGCGCCAGCAACCACGCCGCGGCCGCGCAGCTGAGGGTCACCCCGGCGAAGCTGCGCGCGCTGCGGCGCGACGGCTACGCGCGCTGGCGCCACCTGGTGGCCGAGCCGGCCGACGCGGCGCTGCGCCGCATCCTCGGCTACGTGCTCACCGAGGCCAACCTGCGCGCCGGCAGCACCCACGTCAGCGAGCGCGCCCGCGGCGAGGGCTTCCTGGCCGTGCGCATCGAGCACCCGGACGACCGCCAGCAGTTCGAGCAGGTCATCCTCGACGCCGGCGGGTTGCCGGTGTACGAGCGCAACCGCGAGGTGCTGGCGGTGCGCTTCGACACGCTGGTGGCGCTGGCCGAGCGCAGCGGCTTCCTGCAACCGGACACCGAGGGCATCGTCAAGGCGCTGCGCCGGCTGGCGCCGGCCTCGCAGGAACTGGCCGACCTGCTGAAGAAGGACGTCACCCGGCTGCGCTGGGAGGACGCGCGCAAGGCGCTCAACAGCCTGGGCGCCAAGGCCGTGGCCGGCAGCGCCGAGGGCGCGCTGAAGGGGCTGCTGAAGCTGGTGTTCCCCTTCCTGCCGTGAGCGGGGGCGGGTTTACCGCCGCTTCACCGCCGCCGGCCTAGTGTCCGTGCCTCCCCGACGGAGGTCCGACGCCATGCGCAACGTTCCCCTGCTCCCGCTTTCCGCCGGCCTGCTGCTGGCCCTCGCCAGCGGCGCCGCGCCCGCCCAGACCCAAACGCACGGCGCCCAGGCGCAGGCCCTGCCGCGTGCCAGCGACGCCGACGCGCCGACCCGCCAGCCCATGCAGCGCCAGACCGGCATGGTGGTGATGGCCGGCGACAACAACGAACAGGTGGTGATCCGCTCGTTCGAGCCCGACAGCGTGGTCGGCGAGTACCGCATCGATTTCGATGCGCTGGACGGCAACGGCGACGGCGTGCTCAGCCGCACCGAGGCCGGCGCCAATGCCACGCTGGACGGCGAGTTCCGCGCGGTGGACACCAACGCCGACGGCCGCCTGGACCGCAACGAGCTGTCCGGCTGGATGCGCTGACGGCGCTCAGACGCCGGCCGCGTGCCGCCACAGCGCGCGCTGCAGCGGCGGCAGCCGGCCGGCCAGGCCCAGCAGCGGGCCGCGTGCGAGTACCGCGGCCGGCACCGGGCTGGAAAACAGCCGGTTGATGCCCTCGAAGGCGTGCGCGGCCAGCGCGTTGTCGCTGCGCCGCGTGCGCGCCCAGCGCGCCAGCCTGTGCGGCGCGCTCCAGTCGGCGCGCCGCGCGCGCGCCGCTTCCACCTCGGCCAGCAGCGCGGCCACGTCGCGCAGGCCCAGGTTGACGCCCTGCCCGGCCAGCGGATGCACCACGTGCGCCGCGTCGCCCAGCACCAGCACGCGCCCGGCGGCCTGCTGCCGCGCCAGCTGCCGCCGCAGCGGGAAGGCCACGCGCGGCGACAGCGGCCGCACCCGGCCCAGCCGCGCGGCGAAGGCGTCGGTCAGGGCCACGGCGAATGCCGCGTCGTCCAGCGCCAGCACGCGCGCGGCCTCGTCGTCCGGCAGGGTCCACACGATGGAGCTGTGGCCGCCGGCGAAGGGAAGGAACGCCAGCGGGCCGGAGGGCAGGAAGCGCTGCCACGCGGTGTCCTCGTGCGGCCGCTCGCCATCGACGAAGGCGACGATGCCGCGCTGGGCGTAGTCGTGCGCATCCACCCCGATCCCGGCCAGGCGCCGCAGGTCCGAGGCCGCGCCGTCCGCGGCCACGGCCACGCGCGCGTCCAGGCGCGTGCCGTCGTCCAGGCGCAGGCGCACGCCGGCCGCGTCCTCCTCCATCGCCTCCACCCGCGCCGGGCAGTGCACGCGCACGCCGGCGGCCGGCAGCGCCGCGCGCAGGCGCTCGACCAGGAGGTCGTTCTCCACGATCCAACCCAGTTCCCCGCGGCCCAGCGCGCCGGCGTCGAAGGTCAGCTCGCCGCCGCCGGCCGCGTCCCACACGCGCATGCGCCGGTACGGCTGCGCGCGCGCGGCCCGCACCTGCGGCCACACGCCCAGCCGGTCCAGCAGGCCGGCGCCGTCCGGCGCGAGCGCGTACACGCGCAGGTCCGGCGTTTCGGCGGACCAGCGCGGCGCGGGTCGCGGCTCGCCCAGCGCCACCTCCAGCCCGGCCCGCGCCAGGGCCAGCGCGCAGGCGCCGCCGACCACGCCGCCGCCGGCCACCGCCGCGTCCAGGCGCGCGCGGCTCACCGGCACAGCTCCGGCACGTCGCCGCGGAAGCCCATCGCCCCGCCCACCAGCCAGGCCTGCACCCAGCCGGGGCGCGCGGCGGCGAGCAGGCCCAGGCTGCGCAGCGGCCGCAGCAGCGGCGAGGCGGCGCCGGTCAGCCGCGCCAGGCCGTCGGAGAACGCCAGGGTCCGCTCGCGGTCTTCGCGCCGGCGTTCCGCGTGGCGGGCCAGCAGCGCGTCCGCGCCCGGGTCGCCGGCGTGCGCGCGCAGCAGCTCGGCCAGGGTCAGCGCGTCGCGCAGGCCCAGGTTGAAGCCCTGCGCGCCGACCGGATGCACCGTCTGCGCGGCGTTGCCCAGCAGCAGCGCGCGCGGCGCGCTCAGGGCCTCGGCCACGACGCCGGCGATCGGATAGGCGCTGCGCTCGCCGGTCTCCACGAAGCGCCCCGCGCGCCAGCCGAAGACGCGCTGGAGGCGGGCCAGCCAGCCGGCCTCGTCCAGCGCGGCGACTTCGGCCGCGTGCGCCGACGCCACGCCGTGCACCACGCCGTAGCTGCGGTCGCCGCGCGGCAGCAGCGCGGTGGGCCCGCTGTCGGTGAAGCGCTCCCAGGCGGTGCCGTCGGGCGCGCGCTCGGCGCGCATGCGCGCCACGAACAGGGTCTGGCCGTAGTCGTGGCTGCGCGCGCCGATGCCCAGCGCCTGGCGCAGCGCGCTGCGGGTGCCGTCGGCGGCCACCAGCAGCCGCGCTCCCAGGCGCAGTTCGCCGTCGGCGGTGGCCAGCCGCACCTGGCGGTGCCCGGCGTCGCCGTCTTCCAGCGCGAGGAAGCGCGCCGGGCGGTAGCGGGTGAGGCGCGGCAGCTGCGCCAGCCGCGCCTCCAGCGCCAGGCCGAAGTCGCGCGCGACCACCACCTGGCCGAAGGCCTCGCGGCCGTAGTCGGCGGCCTCGAGGCGGACGCTGCCGAAGTCCCCGGCGCGGCTGACGTGGATGCGGCGGATCGGACCGGCCGGCGCGCGCAGCGCGCGCATCACGCCCAGCGCATCCAGCGCGTTGACCGAGGCGGCGGCCAGGCTGAGGTTGCGCTGGTCGAACACCGCCGGCAGGTCGCCCGGCGGGGTGGCCTCGACCAGGGCCACGTCCAGCGGCAGCCCGTCCAGGGCGATCGCCAGGCTGGCGCCGACCAGGCCGCCGCCGACGATGAGCACGTCATGGGTCCGAATCATCGGCACATGATACGCGCGGCCGCGGGGCGGCCTGTCCCGCCGGCAGCGCCGCCCGCCCTCGGCTAGAATGCCGGCGAGCTTTCACCACCCGTGCGCCATGACCGCCAACACCCAACGCGTTTTCGTCCTGTCCGTCCTGGCCCTGCTGATGGCCGCCTCGCGCGCGCACGTGTTCGACCACTTCTCGCCGCCGGACGCGTCCTGGGCGGTGTTCTTCCTCGCCGGCTTCCACCTGCGCGGCTGGGGCCGCTGGGCCTTCCCGCTGCTGATGGCGCTGGCCGTGGGGGTGGACTGGGCGGTGATTGCCGGCCAGGGCATCGACTTCTGGAACCACTACTGCGTCTCGGCCGCCTACTGGTGCCTGGTGCCGGCCTATGGCGCGCTGTGGGCCGCCGGCGCCTGGCTGCGCCGCGGCTACGCCGGCGCCGGCTGGCGGGCGCTGGGCCGCCTGGCCGCGGCGTTCGTGCCCGCGGTGGCCGTCTGCCACCTGATCGCCCAGGGCAGCTTCTACTGGATCAGCGACAGCGTCGCCTCGCCCACCTTTGCCGGCTGGTGGAAGAACTACACCGACTGGCTGCCGCCGTACATGGCCACCGCCGCGGCCTACGTGGCCATCGCCGCCGCCCTGCAGCTGGCCGCCGAGCGCGTGGCGCCGCTGCTGCGCGGCGGCCGCACCGCGCACTGACGCCCGGCCCCCGCGTGGGCAACCGCCTCTCGAGGATCTACACCCGCACCGGCGACGACGGCAGCACCGGGCTGGGCGATGGCAGCCGCGTCGGCAAGGACGCGCTGCGGGTGGCCGCGTACGGCACCGTGGACGAGGCCAACTCGGCCATCGGGGTGGTGCTGGCCGCGCCCGGGGTGCCGGAGGACGTGCGCGAACTGCTGACCGCGGTCCAGCACCAACTGTTCGACCTCGGCGGCGAGCTGTGCATCCCCGGGCACGCGGCGATCGCCGACGCCGACGTGGAGGCGCTGGAACGGCAGCTTGACCGCTACAACGCAGACCTGCCCCCGCTGAAGGACTTCATCCTCCCGGCCGGAGGCGAGGCGGCCGCGCGCTGCCACCTGGCCCGCACCATCGTGCGCCGCGCCGAGCGCGAGGCGGTGGCGCTGTCGCGCCCCGAGGCGGTGCGCGGGGAAGCGCTGCGCTACCTCAACCGGCTGTCGGACCTGCTGTTCGTCCTGGCGCGGGTGCTGGCGCGCGCCGACGGCCAGGGCGAGGTGCTCTGGCGCCACGAACGGCGCCGCACCCCCGGCTGAGCACCCCCCGCCGCGATGGCGCCGCGGCCGGCGCCGCGCTACGTTGCCCGCATGCTCGCCTACACCCACCCCGCCTGCCTGGCGCACGACCCCGGCGCCGACCATCCCGAGCGGCCGGCGCGGCTGCAGGCAGTGCTCGACGCGCTGCGCCAGGCCCATCCCGGCCTGGCCTGGCGCCAGGCGCCGCCGGCCCGGCGCGGCGACCTGCGCCGGGTGCACGAGGCCGCGCTGATCGACCTGGTGCTGGCGCCGGTGCCGGCCGGCACGCGCGCGCTGGACCCGGACACCGCGCTGTCGCCCGGTTCGGCGCAGGCGGCGCTGCACGCGGCCGGCGCCGGCGTGGCCGCAGTGGACGCGGTGATGGCCGGCGAGGACGACACCGCTTTCTGCGCCGTGCGCCCGCCGGGCCACCACGCCACCGGTGCGGCCGCGATGGGCTTCTGCCTGTTCAACAACGTGGCCGTGGCCGCGGCCCACGCCCGCGACCAGCACGGGCTGGAACGCATCGCCGTCGTCGATTTCGACGTGCACCACGGCAACGGCCCCCAGGCCATCTTCCGCGACGAGCCGCGGGTGGCCTACTTCAGCAGCCACCAGTCGGGCCTGTACCCCCACACCGGCCACGCGCACGAGCGCGGCGCCGGCAACCTCCACAACGCCCTGCTGCCGCCGGGCAGCGGCGGCTTCCGCTTCCGCAACACCTGGCTGGACGCGCTGCTGCCGGCGCTGGACGCCTTCGCCCCGCAGCTGGTGCTCGTCTCGGCGGGCTTCGACGCGCACATGGCCGACCCGCTGGCCGACCTGATGCTGGAAGCCGAGGACTTCGCCTGGCTCACCGCCGAGGTGCGCGCCCTCGCCGCGCGCCACGCCGGCGGCCGCGTGGTGTCCCTGCTCGAGGGCGGCTACCACCTGGGCGCGCTGGCCGAATCGGCCACCGCCCACGTCGGCGCACTGGCCTGACCGCCCGGCCCGCGGCATGAATCGCAGCCGCCCCGCGGCGACTGCTTTCATTGCCCGTATGCACCCGCATCCGGCAAGCTACCGGCGTTTTTTGCCCCGGATGCCCGATCCCGTGCGATCCCCCCTGCGCCTGCTGCCGCTCTCGCTCGCCATCGCCGTCTGCCTGCCGGCCATGGCGGAGGAAAAGCCGCTGAACTGGTCCCTGTGCCCGGCCGGCGACATCCTGCCCCCGTTCGAGGGCGCGCCGCCGGCCGCGGCGCCGGGCGCGCCGGCGCGCGAGGAGCAGCCGACCGAGATCCAGGGCGACCGCATGGTCGGCACCGAGACCACGCCGCAGTACCAGGGCAACGTAGCGCTGGTGCGCGGCGACCAGTTCCTGGGCACCGACAACCTGCGCTTCGACACCGAGAGCGGCACCTACGTGGCCGAGGGCAGCGTGCGCTACCAGGACGGCGGCATCCGCATCGTCGCCGACCGCGCCGAGGGCGACCAGGACGACGACAGCCACGTCATCACCAACGTGCGCTACCAGCTGGTGGACCGCCGCGGCAACGGCGGCGCCGACTCGATCAACCTGCGCGGCCCGGTCGGCCAGATGCACCACTCCACCTACAGCACCTGCGACCCCTCGCAGCGCGCGTGGGAGCTGCAGGCGCAGCGCATCGACGTGGACAGCGACGAGGGCTTCGGCGTGGCCCGCAACGCGGTGCTGCGCCTGGGCCGGTTCCCGGTGCTGTACGTGCCGTGGATCAAGTTCCCGGTGGACGACCGCCGCCGCACCGGCCTGCTCTACCCGTCGGTGAGCATGTCCGGGCGCAACGGCTTCGACTACCGCCAGCCCGTCTACCTCAACCTGGCGCCCAACTACGACGCCACCCTGACCCCGCGCCTGATGACCAAGCGCGGCCTGATGCTGGACACCGAGTTCCGCTACCTGTACGGCAGCGGGCGCGGCACGGTCGAGGCGGCCTACCTGCCGGGCGACGACCTGCGCGACCGCGACCGCGGCCGCTTCTCCTTCAACGGCTACCACAACCTGGACGCGCACTGGCAGGCGCGCGCCAACGTCGGCTGGGTCAGCGACGACCGCTACGTGGAGGACTTCAGCAACCGCCTGGCAGGCGTCTCGGCCTCCTACCTGCAGAGCACCGCCGGCGTGTTCGGCACCGGCCAGTACTGGACGGCCGGGGCCATGGCCGAGCACTTCCAGCTGACCGACTACACGCTGACCGACGCCAACCTGCCGTACAGCCGCCTGCCGCGCGCCTACGTCAACTGGGAGCAGCCGCTGGGGCACTGGCTGGACGCCGGCGTGTGGGCCGAGGCGGTGCGCTTCCAGCACAGCGAGCGCCCGGGCGGCAGCCGCCTGGACGTCAAGCCCTACCTGTCGGCGCGGCTGGGCGGCCCGGCGTGGTACGTGACCCCGACCCTGGCCTGGCGCTACACCACCTACCAGCTGGAAGAAGAGCTGGCGCAGCAGCTGGGGGGCGACCGCTCGCCCACCCGCAGCCTGCCGGTGGCCAGCCTGGACGCCGGCGTCTACTTCGACCGCGAGACCACCATCGGCGGCGACGCCTACCTGCACACGCTGGAGCCGCGGCTGTTCTACCTCAACGCGCCCTACCGCGACCAGGACGGGCTGCCGCTGTTCGACACCCGCCCCTTCACCTTCAGCTGGGGCCAGCTGTTCCGCGACAACCGCTACTCCGGCGCCGACCGCCAGACCGACGCCAACCAGCTCACCGTGGCCCTGAGCACGCGCCTGATCCGGCAGTCGGACGGCCGCGAGAAGCTCTCGGCCAGCATCGGCCAGATCCGCTACTTCGAGGACTCGCGCGTGGTCGCGCCCGGCGAGACCCCGGTGCAGCGCGGCAAGTCCGCCTGGGTGGCCGACGCCAACTACGTGATCAACGACCGCTGGAACCTGGGCGCCTCCTACCAGTGGGACCCCAAGTTCCGCCGCGAGGACCTGGCCAGCGTCCGCGCCCGCTACCTGTGGCCGGGCGACGGCGTGGTCAACCTGAGCTACCGCTACCGCCGCGACCTGCTGGAGCAGGCCGACTTCTCCTTCCTCTACCCCATCAGCCCGACCTGGAGCGTGGTCGGCCGCTACTACCACTCCATCCAGGACGACAAGCTGCTGGAGGCCATCGCCGGCGTGCAGTGGGACAGCTGCTGCCTGGCGGTCCGCGCCCTGGCCCGCCGTTACGTGCGCAACCGCGAAGGCGAGCTGGACAACGCCATTCAGGTCGAATTCGTCCTCAAGGGCCTAGGGTCGGCCGGCCAGGACACGGAGCGCACTTTGCGCCGTGCTATTCTCGGCTACCACCGCGACGACCTGTACCTGGTCCCGCCCAGCAACACCACGCCCGACCCGGACGATTACGATCCGAACCTCATCCCCTGAGCCCATGAGCCGACGCCTTTCCGCGATCCTCCTGGCGGCTTTCCTGCTGCTGCCCTTCCCGTTCTCCGCGTCCGCTCAGCAGCTGCAGCCGGTGGAACGCATCGCCGCGATCGTGGACGAGGACGTGATCCTCAAGAGCGAGCTGGACTTGGCCATGCGCAACGTGCTGGCCCAGTATGCCGGCCGCGAGAACCAGCTGCCGCCGCGCGGCGTGCTCGAGCGCCAGGTGCTCGAGCGCCTGGTGCTGATGCGCCTGCAGGTGGCGCGCGCGCGCTCCAACGGCATCCGCGTGGGCGACCAGGAGATCAACCAGGCGGTGGCCGCCATCGCCCAGCAGAACGGCATGACGGTGGACGCCCTGCGTCAGCGCCTGGCCGCCGACGGCATGTCCTTCGACGAGTTCCGCCGCTCGCTGGCCGACGAGATCACCGTGCAGCGGCTGCGCCAGAGCTTCGCGCAGCGGATCAACGTGAGCGAGGGCGAGGTGGACGCGGCCCTGTCGCAGCAGGCCAGCAGCGGGCGCCAGTACCGCCTGGCGCACATCCTGGTCGCGCTGCCCGACGGCGCCACCGCCGAGCAGATCGCCACCGGCCAGCGCAAGGTCGACGGCATCAAGAGCGTGATCGACCGCGGCGAGATGGACTTCGCCGCCGCGGCCGTGCGCTATTCCGACAGCCCCAACGCGCTGGAGGGCGGCGACCTGGGCTGGCGCAGCCTGGACGAGATTCCCACCGCGTTCGCGCGCCTGATCCGCGACCTGGAGCCCGGCCAGATCATCGGCCCGGTGCGCGGCCCCAGCGGCTTCCAGCTGCTGCGCCTGGTGGAGGGGCGCGACGCCGACGCCGAGACGGCGACCCGCACCGTGACCGAGTACCACGTGCGCCACATCCTGGCGCGGGTGAACGACCGCCAGGACGACGCCGCGGCGCGGGCCAAGATCGAGACCCTGCGCGGGCGCGTGGCCGGCGGCGCCGACTTCCAGGAAGTGGCGCGCGAGGCCTCGGAAGACAACAACACCCGCGGCCAGGGCGGCGACCTGGGCTGGTTCCCGGCCGACGCCTACGGCGCCGACTTCGGCCGCCAGGTCACGGCGCTGGCCGACGGCGAGGTCTCGCAGCCGTTCCGCACCGAGGCCGGCTGGCACATCATCCAGCGCGTGGCCCAGCGCCAGAACGACGTGACCGACGCCACCCGCCGCGCCCAGGTGCGCGAGACCATCGGCCGGCGCAAGCTGGAAGAGGACTACGAGCGCTACCTGCAGGAACTGCGCGGCGAGGCCTACGTGGTGTTCCGCGCCGGCGACCGCGCCGAGGACGTGGACCCGGCCGCCGGCACCGTCGCGCCGCCGCCCGCCGGCGGCTGAGCCGATGGCGGCGGTTCCGCGGCTTGCGCTGGTACCGGGCGAACCGGCCGGGGTCGGCCCGGAACTGTGCGTGCGGCTGGGGGCGCCGCCGCGCGGGGGCTGCGGGGGGGGGGGCC
>Ga0182792_1001386_pt1 | contig 19781 bp, 16 predicted proteins | sample Passage237B_FD_130497 | JGI IMG/M metagenome (GOLD analysis project Ga0182792, IMG submission 130497) | Cellulose adapted compost microbial communities from Newby Island Compost Facility, Milpitas, CA, USA - Passage2 37B (version 2) (version 2) ...
GCGGCCTGCATCTCGAGCCGGGTGCGCCCTCCGGCACGCGCGAGCGGCCCGGGGGGGGGGCGGGCGGGGGGGGGGGGGGGGGGGGGGGGGGGGGGGGGGCCCCGGCCCGGGAGCCGCAACGGTCGCGACGAGGTGAGCGCCGCGCTCGCGCAGCTGGACCTGGCCCGGGCCCGGACCGGGGGCGATCGCTGATGCGCCCCCGGCTGGGTGCCGTGGCCCGGATCCTCGCCGGGGCGCTGCTCGCCGTGCTCGGTGCGCTGGTGCTGGTCGACCTCGATCGCTACCGCCAGGGCGAGGCCCAGCTGCTCGCGCGCCTCGCGAGGCCGCTGCTCGGCTCCGGGGTCCACCACCGGCCCGGCTCGGCGACCGTGTACGTCGGCCTCGGCACCGACCACGGCGTCGGCCTGAGCATCGACCGGCTCTGCTCCACGGGCGGGGTGGTCGGGGTCGTCCTCCTCGTCACCGGCCTCCTCCTCGCCTTCGCGGACCTGCGGGTCCGTCGCGGCCTCCTCGCGGCGGGCGTGATGGCGGGGATCGTGGTCGCGGTCAACGCGGCCCGCCTCATGGCCCTGTCGTGGTCGGTGGACCGGTGGGGCCTCACCGGCTGGTTCGAGTGGCTGCACCTCTACGGGGGCGCCGCGCTGTCGATGCTGGCCGTCGCGGTGGGCTGCGTCGCCTACCTGCGCACCATCCGCCGAGCGTCCGGGCGACCGGCGTGACCGGCATCCTCCAGGCGCTCACCTCGCTCGTGCTCGGCCTGTCGGCCAGCTACTTCTTCGGGATGGTGTGGCTCGGCCTCCGCACCAGCCGGGACCGGGGCGCCAGGCTCGCGGCCCAGGCCCGCACCGGCTACGAGCGCCCGGCCGCCGAGATCGATGCCGTCGGCACCGATGCCTCCGCGGTCGACCGCTACCACCTGTACTACCTGGTGCCGTGCCTGGACGAGGAGCTGGTGATCGGCACCACGGTGTCGTTCCTGGCCGCCGCGTCGGCGTCCTCGTCGATCGTCGTGGTCGACGACGGCTCCGGTGACCGCACCGGCGCGGTTGCCGAGGCGGCCGGCGGCGACCGGGTCCGGGTGGTCCGGCGGGAACTGCCCGAGGCTCGCCAGGGCAAGGGTCCGGCGCTCAACGCCGGCTTCGCGGCGGTGCTGCGCCTGGTCCAGCAGCGAGGCCAGGACCCGTCCCGGGTGATCCTCGCGGTGATGGACGCCGACGGCCGCCTCTCCGACGGCGCGCTCGCGGCGGTGCTGCCGCTCTTCGACGACGAGTCGGTCGGCGGTGCGCAGCTCGCGGTCCGCATCCGCAACCGCGACGGCTGGCTCACCCGCTTCCAGGACTTCCAGTTCTGGACCATGTCGGCCATGACCCAGCTCGGACGGGTGCGCACCGGGACGGTCAGCCTCGGCGGCAACGGCCAGTTCACCCGCCTCTCCGCCCTCCTCGACCTCGGTCCGCAGCCCTGGTCGGCATCGCTCACCGAGGACCTCGACCTCACGATCGGGCTCGTCGTGGCCGGTTGGCGCTGCGAGTCGACGCCGCACGCATCGGTGGACCAGCAGGGCGTCGAGGCGCTGCGGCCCCTGCTCAGGCAGCGAACCCGCTGGTACCAGGGCCACATGGCGGCCGGGCGGCGGATCCCGGAGCTGTGGCGGTCGGAGAAGGTCACCCACGGGGGCGCGATCGAGGCGATCCTCTACCTCCTCGTCCCGTGGGTGCTGGACCTCCCGTGGTCGATCCTCTACCACCTCGCCGTCCTGCGGTTCGCCCTCGGCACCGGCGGCGCCGGGCTCGGGACGGGCGACGACCGGATCGTGTCGCTCGTGCTGCTCTACCTGGTGTCGTTCGCCCCCGCGCTGGTCACCTCGCTGCTCTGCCGACGGCGGGACCCCTCGATCGGGTGGGGCCGCGCGCTGCTGCTCGGCCACTCGTTCGTGGTCATGAACTACCTCTCCTGGGCCTGCGCCTGGCGGGCGTTGGCGCGCCTGGTCCGGGGCCGCACCGGCTGGGACAAGACCAGCCGGACCACCGAGCTGGTGCCGATGCCGGCATGAGCCCGCCGAGGACCGGATCCTGCGCGCGCTGAGCACGGCGATCGGGCAGACTCGCGGGATGGCCGACCTCGTCATCACCAACGCGAACCTCGTCGACGGCACCGGTGCCGCGGCCAGACCGGCCGACGTCGTGGTCGACGGCGACCGGATCGCCGAGGTGGTCGACGCGGGCACCGCGCCCACCGCGGGCGCCCGGCGGGTGCTCGACGCCGACGGTCGCCTGGTCACCCCCGGCTTCGTGGACATCCACACCCACTACGACGCCCAGGTCACCTGGGACCCCTGGGTCACCCCCAGCTCGTGGCACGGCGTCACCACCGTGGTGATGGGCAACTGCGGCGTCGGCTTCGCCCCGGCCGAGCAGGACCGCCACGACTGGCTGATCGACCTGATGGAGGGCGTCGAGGACATCCCCGGCTCCGCGCTCAGCGAGGGCATCACCTGGGAGTGGACGTCGTTCCCGGAGTACCTCGACGCGGTCGAGGGCATGAGCCGGGTGCTCGACGTCGGCGCCCAGGTCGCGCACGGCCCGCTGCGGGGCTACGTGATGGGGGACCGGGGCGCGGCGAACGAGCCGGCGACCGACGAGGACCTGGCCCGCATGGCGAAGCTCGTGGACGAGGCGATCGTGGCCGGTGCGCTCGGCTTCTCCACCAGCCGGACCCCGCTGCACCGCTCCAAGCAGGGCGTGCTGGTGCCGGGCACGACCGCGCCGGCCGAGGAGCTGTGGGCGATCGCCGAGGCCGTCGCGTCCGGTGGCGGCGGCGTGTTCCAGTTCGCCCCCGACCACGCGCACGTGCCGGTCGAGGAGTGGCCGTGGATGCGCGAGCTGGCCGCCCGCACCGGGGTGACCGTCAGCGTCAACCTCAACCAGACCGATTCGTCGCCCGACACCTGGCGGACGGTGCTCGGCCTGCTGGACGATGCGGCCGACGACGGGCTGCCGATCTACGCGCAGATCGCGGGTCGCTCCATCGGCATCCTCTACTGCCTCCACGGCTCCATCCACCCCCTCCTGTTCCACCCCGCCTACGCCGAGGTCGCGCACCTCGACATGGCCGACCGGCTGGCCGCGCTGGCCGAGCCCGAGCGGCGTCGCCGGCTGATCGAGGACCTGCCCGACGACGGCGGGTTCTTCGAGAAGGCCGTGCTCGACAAGGTCGACCGCATGTGGATCGTGGAGGGCGCCGACATCGACTACGAGCCGTCGGCCGACACCTCCATCGGCGCCCGCGCCCGGGCCGCCGGCGTGTCGCCGATGGTGCTGCTGGTCGACCACCTCACGTCCCGCGACGGCCACGCGATGGTCTACGCCCCGTTCTTCAACTACAGCTACGGCGACCTGTCCATGACCTACGAGGCGATGCAGCACCACCGCACCCGCATGGGGCTCTCGGACGCCGGCGCCCACTGCGGGGCGATCTGCGACGGCGGGATGCCGACGTTCATGCTCACCCACTGGGGCCGGGACCGTCGGCGGGGCCCGAAGCTGCCGATCGAGCTGCTCGTGCACCGCCAGACCGCGCAGACCGCGGACCTGTACCGCCTGCACGACCGGGGCGTCGTCGCCCCCGGCTACCGGGCCGACCTCAACGTGATCGACCTCGACGGGCTCGGCTTCGACGTGCCCCGCATGGCCTTCGACCTGCCCGCCGGCGGTCGCCGGCTCGTGCAGCGTGGCCGGGGCTACGCGGCCACCTTCGTGGCCGGGGTGCAGACCGTCGCGGACGACGAGTTCACCGGTGAGCTGCCGGGCCGGCTCCTCCGAGGCCCCCGCCCCGGCCCGGCCTGAGGCCGGCCCGGCTCAGGACCGGTTGGGCCCGGCTCAGGTCAGCCCGGCTCAGGCGGAGGTCCGCCCTGCGCTCAGGCCTTCTCGCCGGTGCCGGCGGGGAGCACCTTGCAGGTGGCGGCGGCCTGGAGCGACGGGTAGGCGTTGACGGCGACGCCGGAGTAGGAGCCGTCGGGCTTGCGCAGCTCGAAATGCAGGTGCGGGGCGGTGCTCTCCGCGTTGCCGGAGTCGCCGAGGTAGCCGATCAGCTCGCCCTTCTTCACCTTGGCGCCGACCTTGAGCCCGGCGGCGAAGGTCTGGGTGATCTCGGCCCTGCCGTCGTCGGTGCCGGGCGTGTCGTTGTTGAGGTGGAGGTAGGCGTGGATCCAGCCGTCGGCGTCCTGGAGGTACAGGTAGTTGCCGGCGGTGGCGTGGCCGGTCTTCAGCACCTTGATCGTGCCGTCGACCGAGGCGAGCACCTTCTGCATCTTCGTGCCCATGAGGTCCTGGCCCTCGTGGCGGCGGCCGCCCGAGCGCGGCGCCTCCCAGGAGTCGGTGTAGGTGACCTTGCCCTGGACGGGGAAGCAGATCGGGCGGACGGTCTGGCCGGCGGGCTCGCAGCCGACGGCGGCGGTGAGCGCGAGGCCGGCGACGGCGAGGCCGGCGAGGGGACGGCGAAGGTGCACGGGATGCCTCCGATGGCGATGACGGGGCGACGGCTGTCGCCGGAACACCACGAAACCGTAACCGAATCGCAACACTCTGTCCGGTCGTGCCATCGACCCAGGTCAGCCCCGTCACCGGAGCGCCCCGCTCAGGTGCCGGCGGCGAGTTGGCTGCGGACGGCGTAGAGCTCGGGGAAGAAGGACAGGTCGAGGGCGCCGCGGAGGAAGGCGACGCCGCTGGAGCCACCGGTGCCGGGGAGGGTGGAGCCGATGATGCGCTCCACGGTCTTCAGGTGGCGGAAGCGCCAGTGCTGGAAGCGGTCCTCCAGGTCCACCAGCTCCTCGCAGGTCTCATACGCCATCCAGTGCTCGGCCGGGTCCGAGTAGATGCGGTGGAACACGGGCACGAGCGACGCCTCGTAGCGGTGGCCCCCGGTGGGGTCGCGGTCGAGGATGGCGGCGGGGACGTCGTGGCCGTGGCGGGCGAGCAGGTGGAGGAACTCGTCGTAGAGGCTCCGCCGCTCCAGCGCGGCCCGCAGCAGCACCGACTCCTCGGGCGTGTAGTAGCGGAGCACGTCGGGCGACCTGTTGCCGAGCAGGAACTCGATCGTGCGGTACTGGAACGACTGGAAGCCCGACGAGGAGCCGAGCGAGGGCCGCAGCACCCCGTACTCGCTCGGGGTGAGGGTGGCGAGCACGTCCCACTGCTTGGTCATCGTCTCCTGGATCGCCTTGATCCGGGCGATGCCCTTCAGGGCCGGGCGCACCTCGTCGGTGGCCAGGCGGTCGAGCACGGCGGTCAGCTCGTGGACGATCAGCTTCATCCACAGCTCCGAGGTCTGGTGCTGGACGATGAACAGCAGCTCGTCGTGGCACGGCGGGTCGGCCACGGGCCGCTGGGCGGCGAGGAGCCGGTCGAGGTCGAGGTACTCGCCGTAGCTCATGGCCCCGGGCTCGCGGACCATCGTGGCCTCGATCTCGCGCTCGGTCCTGCTGCGGTCCACCACGACGGCTCCCTTCGGCCACGATCCGACCCCGTGCGGACCCTACCGCCGCCCCGACGATCGGGCGGGTCCCGGGCGGTGGGTCGGCGACGGGTGGGCGCCGGGTGGCGACGGGGTGGCGACGGGGGTGGCCCCGAGGGTTACAGTGGTGTCACGAGGCGTCCCGTTCGTGGACGGTCGGGGGCTCGGGTCCAGAGCCTCCGGTAGATGCCCGACGAAACCGGATGTTCCACGGCCGCCGAGGGGCGGTCCGTCGACGGCGCAGGAGTGCCGCACGCGATGTCTGACCAACGAGTGCTGGAGGACGCGGCCTGGGCCGCAGCCGACGGCCAGGCAACCCCAGACCAGCTCCGACTGCTCGAAGCCGACCCCGTCGCGTGGCGATGGGCGCTCGAAGACCTGCTGGAGGAGATCGAGGACGGCCTGGAGTCGGTGCGCCGGCTCGACGGCCCCGAGCGCCAGCAGGTCGTGGCCGACTTCGAGGCGGAGCTGGGCCGGCTGGAGGCCGCCTACGAGCTGCTCGCCAAGGTGGACGACAGCAGCTCGGCGGTGGCGGCCATCGCCAACGCCGACCCCGTGGGGGAGGTGCGGCTCCAGGCGTCGTGGCACGGCGGCAACGTCGTCGTCTGGGCCGGTGGCCCCGACGCCCCGCCGGCCAACGCCGAGGAGCTCGCCGCCCGCCTGGAGGCCATCGGCGGCCCGGCGGTGGGCTGGACCCACCACCAGGCGGTGCAGCTCCCCTCGGGCGGCCGGGCCGCGGCGCTCGCCATCCCGGTGCAGGAGTCGCTCGGCTGGCTCGTCGCCGTCGGCTCGGGCCTGGGCCGCGAGGGCGTCGGCGCGTCGGTCGCCTGGATCGGGCGGGTCGCGGTCGAGGCCGTGCGCCTCGTCGCCCGCGGCGCGGTGCTGCCCACCCTCCCGGGCAACAAGCAGCAGGACGGCCGCACGCTGGACCTGGCCGTCAAGTGGGTGCCGGCGCTCGTGGACGAGGCGCTCATCGAGATGTTCACCCAGGCGATGCCGGGCCCCGTCACCGTGCTCGCCCCCAGCAAGGCCGGCTCCCGCTCGGTGGCCGTCGACCTCCTGAACGCCGTGGTCGAGGCCATCGTCGCCGAGGCGACCACCCGCCTGGAGCTGCCCGCCCCGCCCCCCAGCACCACCACGCCCGCCGCGGTCGCGGAGGCCGCCATCACCCGGGTCGACGGCTCGCACTTCAGCGCGCCGGTGTCCGCCGCGGCCGAGGTGTCCAAGCGCCTCGACCGCTGGTCCCGCCCCGCCACCAACACCCTCCGCACCCGCCTCGTGGTGGAGCTGCAACCGCCGGACTCCGGCAACGCCTGGTTCCTCCAGGTGCTCGGCCCGGGCGTCGAGGGCGACCTGCTGCCCATCGAGGCGGCCCTCGCCGACTCCAAGAACTCCAAGCACCTCGCGGACGAGCTGGTCCGCCTGGAGCGCATCTACGACCCGCTCCTGCGGCCCGGCGGCATCCGCCGCGGCCAGGTGTACCTGAGCCAGGACGAGGCGTGGGAGCTGATGACCGTCGAGGGGCCGAAGCTGGAGGCCGCCGGCTACGAGGTCCGCCTGCCCGCCCTGTCCCGCCGCAAGCCGAAGGCCGGGCTGCGGCTCTTCACCGAGCCCACCGGCGACACGGTGGTCGGCGCCCGCCAGCTCGCCAACGTCCGCTGGTCGGTCGTCTTCGACGACGTCGAGCTGACCGCCGAGGACATCGCCCGCCTCGCGGCCGAGGCCCGCCCGCTCGTCCAGTCGAACGGCCGCTGGGTCGAGCTGGACAAGATCGACCTGAAGGAGGCCGCGGCGGCCCTCGCCGAGCGGGCCACCAAGACCCGCCTCACCGGCGCCGAGATCCTCCGCCACTCCGTGGGCCTGGAGGGCTCGCCGCTCGCCGGCGGCTTCGAGGTCACCGGCTCCGGCTGGGCCGCGGAGCTGCTCGACACCGCCGCGACGGTCAGCCGCACCGAGCCCACCGCCCGCCCCGAGGGCTTCGAGGGCGAGCTGCGGGCCTACCAGGCCGACGCCCTCGCCTGGCTCGGCTTCCTCGACGCCGCCGAGCTGGGCGGCTGCCTGGCCCTCGACATGGGCCTCGGCAAGACGCCGACCATGCTCGCCCACCTCGGCCGCACCGCGGGCGACGGCACCGCGCTCGTCGTCGCCCCGCCCGCGGTCGTGGGCAACTGGGCCAACGAGGCCGCCCGCTTCACCCCCGGCCTGAAGGTGCTCGTGCACCACGGCGCCAACCGGGCCGAGGGCATGACCCTCGCCCGCAAGATCGAGCGGGCCGACGTCGTCATCACCACCTACGGCACCGCGGTGCGCGACATCGACGAGCTGGAGAAGGTCTCCTGGACCCGCCTGGTGCTGGACGAGGCGCAGGTCATCAAGAACCCGGCCAACGAGACCTCCCAGCAGCTCCGCCGCCTGCCCGCCCGCAGCCGCGTCGCCCTCACCGGTACCCCGATCGAGAACGGCCTCGGCGACCTGCACGCCATCCTCGACTTCTGCAACCCCGGCCTCATGGGCCCCCGGGCGGCGTTCATCGCCCAGCTCTCCGGCGAGGCCGAGGCCGCCCTCAAGGCGCTCAACGGCCTCCTCGTGTTCCGCCGCACCAAGGCCGAGCCCGACGTCGCCGCCACCCTGCCGGACCGCATCGACGAGCTGGACCGCTGCCTCATGACCCCCGAGCAGATCGGGCTCTACCAGGCGGTGCTGGACAGCCTCGTGACCGCGGCCTCCGGGGAGGCCGGCGGCGAGCGCCGCCAGGGCGCGATCCTCGCCGCGATCACCGCGCTCAAGCAGATCTGCAACCACCCCGCCGCCTACAAAAAGGACGACACCGGCCCGCTCGCCGGCCGCTCCGGCAAGCTCATCCGGCTGGAGGAGATCGTGGACCAGGTGTTCGCGGCGGGGGAGCGGGTCCTCATCTTCACGCACTTCGCCGAGTGGGGCGTCCGCCTCGCCGCGCACCTCACCTCGGTCACCGGCCAGCGGATCGCGTGCTACCACGGCGGCCTCAGCCGGGGCGCACGGGACCAGATGATCGCCGACTTCCAGTCGCTGGAGGGCCCCGGGGCGCTCGTGCTGTCGCTCAAGGCCGGCGGCACCGGCCTCAACCTCACCAGCGCCAACCACGTCGTGCTCTACGACCGCTGGTGGAACCCGGCGGTCGAGGACCAGGCCCGCGACCGGGCCTGGCGCATCGGCCAGACGAAGACGGTCATCTCGCACCGCCTCGTCTGCCCCGGCACCGTGGACGAGCGGGTCGAGGAGGTCGTGGCCGGCAAGCGCCACATCGCGGACCTCGTCCTGCCGAAGTCCAGCTCCATGGCCGACCTCGACGCCGACCAGCTCCGCGTCGCCCTCGGCCTGCGCACCGACGAACTGCTCACCGAGGAGGACGAGTGATGACCGGCGGTCGCCGCAACAAGAACCGTCGCCGTGGCAACCGGCCCAAGCCGGTCGACCTCTGGCGCCCCGTCCCGCAGCTCCCCGACCCCGAGCCCATCCGGCTCGTCTCGGACCCCACCGTGCTGCTCCACTCGCTCGGCCAGCCGCCGCTGCCCGGCGTCGGCCGCCAGGCCACCCACACCTTCGAGCTGGTCGTCCAGCGCTCCGCGATGCTCGCCACCGCGCTCGCCGCCACCACCGACCTGCTGGACGAGGGCGACGGCTGAGCGCAGCTCGCCGGCTCGGCAGCGCAGGTCGCCGGCTCGCCGACGCGGAGCGGGGGCGGGCCCGAGCACGCCGGTCGAGATCGTGAGAAGATGGCGCGTCGGCCCCCCGTCGGTCGACGCGGAAGGGGACGACATGACCGCAACGCACCACGAGGCGCCGGCTCCCGCCGAGGCCACCCGCCCATCGTTCGGACCGCTGCTGCCGCTCGGCGTGGCCTCGCTCGGCGCCGGGGCCATCCACGCCGCCGCGGCCGCCGCCCACGGCGACGCCCGCCAGGCCGCCCTCTGCTTCGACGTGCTCGCCGTCGCCCAGCTCGCCTGGGGCGCCTGGGCGATGGTCGGCTCCCGGCGGGTGCTCGCCGCGCTCGGCGCCGTGCTGTCGGTCGGCGCCGTCGCCGGCTGGATCGTCGTGCAGACCGTGGGCATCGGCTTCATCGACGGCTTCGAGGACCCGCACCCCATCGGCTGGGCCGACGCGCTGGCCGCCGGCCTCGCCGCGTTCGTCGCCGTCGGTGCCCTGCGCCACGTCCTCGCCGGCCGCCGGAGCGCACCGGCCCGCCCCTCGCTCGGCCTCCTGCGGGCGACCTCGTGCGCCGCGGTGGTCGTGGTGACCCTCGCCGGGGTGTCCCAGTCCTCCCACGGAGGGCACGGCCACGGCGGCGACGGCCACGACCACGGCACCCCGTCGGCCACGCCGCCCAAGGTCTACGACCCCGAGAAGGCCGTCGCCGACGCGAAGGCCGCGGGCGGCACCGGCGACGAGCAGGCGGTGAAGCGGGTCGACCTCTCCGGGGTGCCGGGCGTGACCCCCGAGCAGCAGGAGCGGGCCGAGCAGCTCGTGGAGATCAACCTCGACAAGCTGCCGCAGTGGGCGTCGCAGGAGGTCGCGAAGGCGAAGGGCTTCCACTCCATCGGTGACGGCTTCACCGGCGCCGAGCACCTCATCAACTGGAACTACATCGACGACGACCACGAGCTGGACCCCGACCACCCCGAGTCGCTCGTCTACGACACCACCGGGCCGGAGCCCAAGCTCGTGTCGGCCATGTACATGCTGCCCACCGGTTCCACGCTCGACACGGTGCCCGACATCGGCGGCCCGCTCACCCAGTGGCACATCCACGACAACCTCTGCTTCACCAAGGAACCGCCGCCCCGCGTCGTCGGCATCACCAACGGCGACGGCAACTGCTCGTTCGGCCAGAAGCTGCCGCCGGTGCCGATGATCCACGTCTGGATCGTCGGCCACCCCTGCGGCCCCTTCGCGGCCCTGGAGGGCGTCGCCGCCGGCCAGATCAAGGCGGGCGAGGAGCGGGCCTGCGATGCCGAGCACTCGCACGACTTCTGATCGATGCGACCCGAGCAGCGAGCGCACCACGAGCGAGACGAGGCGACCCGGCGCCGCCGGCTGGTCGAGGCCCAGGAGCGGGCGATCGCCCTCTTCGAGGCCGTCGAGGAGACCGGCGTCGTGCAGCCCGGCCTCACCGAGTCGGCGGCGAGCGACGCCATCCGCGACCTCGCCGCCGAGCGGTTCGGGGTCCGCAAGCACTGGCACAAGCGCATCATCCGCTCCGGCCCCAACACGCTGCACCCCTACTGGGAGAACCCGCCCGACCGGGTGATCGATGACGACGACGTGGTGTTCGCCGACTTCGGCCCCATCTTCGAGGGCTGGGAGGCCGACCTCGGGCGCACCTGGGCGCTGGGCGACGACCCGGTCAAGCACCGCCTCTGCCGCGACGTGGTCGAGATCTGGGACGCCGGCCGGGCCCACTTCGACGCCAACCCGGACAGCACCGGCGAGGACCTCTACCGCGAGGTGGTGCGCCTCGCCGAGGAGCGGGGCTGGACCTTCGGCAACCGCCACTGCGGCCACCTCATCGGCCAGTTCCCCCACGAGAACCCCGAGGTGCGCGCCGAGCAGGACATCATGATCGGCAACGCCCTGCCCCTCCGGCGCCTCGACGCGTCGGGCCGCGAGTGCCACTGGATCCTGGAGATCCACCTCACCGACCCCGAGCGCCGCATCGGCGCCTTCCACGAGCAGCTCCTCACGCTCGCCTGACGCCGCCGGCGGGCGCGGGCCGTGGGGTCAGGCGGTCGCGTCGACCTCGGCCAGGACCGCCCGCACCAGCTCGGGGTCCAGGTCCACCACGAGCGGCACCGGCCCGGCGTCGGGCGCCGCCACCACCAGCCGGCCGCAGTCGATCAGGCCGTCCAGCAGGTCGCGCTGGCCGGCGGGGTCGACGTCGAGCGCCAGCACGTCCGCGCCCGGCGCCTCGTGGTCGTCCTCCACCACCTCGCCGGCGGCGTCGACCACCGCCGGCCACAGGCGGATGCGGAGCCGGCGATCACCCACCCAGGCGCCGAGGCCGGCCGGCGCCACGTCGTAGCCGTAGACGATCCGCCCGCCGTCGTCGCGCGGCACGAGCGGCGCCTGGAGGACCGCCAGGGCGCGCTCGTCGGTGGTCGGGTCCACGTCCACCACCACCGCGTCGAGCGACGCGGTGCGCACCCGGCGGCCCCGGCGGACGGCCAGGACGGCGGAGCCCGGCAGGGCGGTCACCAGCTCCCGCGGTCGGCCTTGCAGACGACGCAGACGTCGGTGGCCGGCAGCGCTTCGAGCCGGGCCTCGCCGATCGGCTTGCCGCAGCGGGTGCAGTTCTTCCAGTCCCGACCCTTCGCCCGCTCCCGAGCCACCTCGATCACCTCCAGGAACGCCTGCTCCTCGGTGATGCGGACCCGCAGGCGATCCCGCTCGAACCGGGTCAGGTCGCCCTCGGAGCCGCCCTCGTCCTCGCCGGCGCCCACGTCGCTCGCCGCCTCCTCGGGGTCGAGCTCGTCGTAGGACTGCTGCATGATCTCGATGGCCTGCTCGGTCTCGGCCTTGAGCTGGTCCAGGTTGGCACGGTGCTGCTTGACGGTGAGGGCCATGGAGGTGTCCTTGGGGAGGCGGTCCGCGAGGCGCGCAAGATAGCGCCTCGGCGGCCTCCTTCCACAGTCGTGCGGGATATTCGCCTTCCCCGGCGGCGCGACCGCCGGCCGCGGGCCGCCCGGCGACGGGCGGACGGCCGCGTCCCGCGGCGGCGTCCCTAGCCTGTCCCGGGTGTCCGCCGCCGACCCCGACGCCGATCCCGACGCGTCCCCCGCGCCCGCCCCGCCACCTCGACCCGACCGCCTCTTCGCCCCCGAGCACCGGGCCCTCGTCGTCGGGCTGACGCTCACCATCACCCTCGTCGCCTTCGAGTCGCTCGCCATCGCCACCGTGATGCCCGAGGTGAAGGACGACCTCGGCGGCCTCGGCCTCTACGGCTGGGTGTTCAGCGGGTTCTTCCTCGGCAGCCTGGCCGGCATCGTCGCCGCCGGCCAGCTCGCCGACCGCGTCGGTCTCCGCACCCCCTACCTGGTCGGCCTCGCCATCTTCGCCGCCGGCCTCCTCATCGGCGCCGAGGCCCGCGGCATGGAGATGCTCGTGGTCGGCCGGGTGCTCCAGGGCTTCGGGGCCGGCGCCATCCCGTCCATGGGCTACACCGCGATCGGGCGCGGGATGCCCGCCGCGCTGCGGCCCCGCATGTTCGCCGCGCTCTCCACCGCCTGGGTGCTGCCGGGCCTCGTCGGCCCCGCGATCGCCACCGGCATCGCGCACGCCACCTCGTGGCGGTGGGTGTTCGGCGTGCTCGTGCCCGTCGCCGTCGTCGCCGGGATCATGACCGCCCCGGCCCTCGCCCAGGTGGACCGGCGCAACCCGGTCACCGAGCCGCCACCGCTCGACCGCCGCCGCATCGGCCTCGTGGCCGCGCTCGTCGTGGGCGTCGGCGCCGCGTTCGGGGCGACCGACGCGCCGCCCGCGGTCGCCGTCGCGCTCGCCGCGGTGGGGGTGCCCCTCGCCGTGTGGGCCTTCCGGCTGCTGGAGCCGCCCGGCACCCTCCGCCTCGCCGCCGGGGTGCCCGCCACCGTCGCCGTGCGCGGGCTGCTCACGATGGCGTTCTTCTCGGGGGACGCCTACGTGCCCCTCGCCCTCAAGGACGGGCGGGGGACCGCCTCGTGGGTGGCGGGCCTCGCCCTCACCGCCGGTGCCGTCTGCTGGTGCGGCGGCTCCTGGGTCCAGGCCCGCCTGCTGGAGCGGGTCGGCCCCCGCCGGCTCGTGGGCCTCGGCACGCTCTCGCTCGTCGCCGGTGCCGCCCTCCTCCTCGTGACGATGGGCGGCCTGCCGGTGCCGATCGCGATCGTGGCCTGGGGCATCGCCGCCTTCGGCGTCGGCCTCTCGTACTCGCCGCTGTCGGTCACGGTCCTGGGCGCCGCCGAGGCCGGCCAGGAGGGCTCGGCCAGCGCGGCGCTCCAGCTCGCGGACTCGCTCGGCATCGCGCTCGGCTCCGGCGTCGGCGGCGCCGTCATCGCCCTGGGCGACGGTCGCGACTGGTCGGTCGCGGCCAGCACCACCTGGGTGTTCGCCTTCTCGGTGCTCATGGGCACCGCCGTGCACCTGGCCTCGCGCCGCCTGCCCCGAGCCGTCCCCGGCACCTGAGCCCCGGGGCGGCCCGGGGGCCGCCCCGGCCGGTGGGTGGGTCAGAGCCGGCCTGCGGCCCTCGCGGCCTCCTCGGCCGCGGCGAGCTGGGCGTCGATGATCGCCAGGCCGCCGTCCCAGAAGCCGGGGTCGTCCAGGTCGCAGTCCACGATGCGGGCCAGCTCGTGCGGGGGCAACGACCCGCCCGCCCGGAGCAGCTCCAGGTAGCGGGGCACGAACTCGTCGCCCTGCTCCTCGTAGCGGCGGTACACGCTGAGCGCCAGGAGCTGCCCGTAGGCGTACGCGTAGACGTAGCCGGGCACGTGGACGACGTGCGGGATGTAGCTCCACCAGTCGCGGTACTCGTCGGTGAGCGCCACCGCGTCGCCGAGCATCGCCCGCTGCGTCTCGATCCAGTGGTCCCCGAACCGCTCCACCGACAGCTCGCCCACCTCGCGGCGCTCGGTGTGGACCGCGTGCTCGAAGCGGTTCATCGCCACCTGGCGGAACACGGTCGCGATCGAGTCGTCCACCGTCTCGGCCAGCAGGGTGAGCCGCTCGGCCGGGTCGTCCAGGAGCCCGAGGAGCCGGTTCGTGGTGACCGTCTCCCCGAACACCGATGCCGTCTCGGCCAGGGTGAGCGGCGTCGACATCTCGAAGACGCCCCGGTCGCGGGACAGGTAGGCGTGGATGCCGTGGCCCAGCTCGTGGGCGAGCGTGCTCACGTCGCGCGAGGTCCCGGTCCAGTTGAGGAACAGGTACGGGTGGTGCGACGGCGCCGTGTAGGCGCAGAACGCCCCGCCCCGCTTGCCGGGTCGGGCGGGCGCGTCGATCCACGGCTCCCGCAGGAACCGCTGCACGATCGAGGCCATCTCCGGCGAGAACGAGGCGTACGCGTCGGTCACCACCTCGGTCGCCGCCGACCAACCGATGCTCGTGGCCTGCGTGGCCACCGACGCCATCCGGTCGTAGTCGGCGATGCGCTCCAGGCCGAGCAGGCGGGCCTTCAGGGCGTACCAGCGCTGCGGGATGTCGTAGCGGCCGACCACGGCGTCCACGAGCGCCTGCACGCTCTCGTCCGACGCCTCGTTGGCGAGGTTGCGCGCCGACACCCAACTGCGGTGGCCGCGGAGCCGATCGCTGATCGCCCGGTCGTTGAGCAGCGTGTTGAACACGAACGCCCGGGTCCGCAGCCCCGGCGCCAGGCCCGCGCTCACCGAGGCGTGCGCGGCCCGGCGGCGCTCGCGGTCGGGGTGCGCCAGGTCCGCGAGCGCCCGGTCGAGGGGGACCGGGCCGCCGTCGGTGGGGCACTCGATCGCCGCGGTCAGCTCATCGAACAGCCGGTTCCACGCCGCCACGCCGGTGGCGTCCTTCTCGGCGTCGATGCGCTCCTCCGCCTCGCTCAGCAGGTGCGGGCGCAGGCGGCGGGCCGAGCGCAGGTGGTGGCGGACCCGGTCCAGCTCGGGCGTGGGGTCGGCGAGGATCGCCTCCGCGTGCTCGTCGCTCACCGCCGCCCACTCCAGGGTGACGAACAGCAGCCGCGTCTCCACCGCGGTCGACCGCTCGGTGACCCGGGCCACGAGCGCCCCGTTGGCCGGATCACCGCTGTCGACGGCGTAGCGGAGCTGGGCGAAGCCGGCGACGCGGATCTGGAGGTCCACCAGGTCGGCCAGGTCACGGTGGAACGCCCCGAGCGACGCCGCGTCGAAGCTCGCGAGGCGCCCCCGGCCGGCGGCCTCCAGCGCCGCGGCCCGCCGGTCGATCTCGTCCAGCGCGCCGTCCACCGAGTCGAAGCCGGCCAGCAGGTCGTCGAGGTCCCACCGCACCCCGGCGGCGGTCAGGTCGGCAGCGGCGGCATCGTCCGTGGCGGCATCATCGGTGGCGGTCATCGCGTCAGGCTACGCCCGCCCCGCCCGGTCATCGGACGGGTTCCGGCGGGTGAGGACGGGATCCCACCGCCCGGTCAGGAGTCGGCGAGCTGGTCGCGGAGGTCGCGCTTGAGGATCTTGCCGGCGGCGTTGCGGGGGAGGGGCGCCTCGCTCAGCATGATCCTGGTCGGGACCTTGAACGGGGCGATGCGCTCCTTCAGGAACCCGGCCAGCTCGTCCAGGTCGAGGGCGGCCTCGGGGCGCGAGACGATCGCGGCGGCCACCTCCTCGCCCAGGCGCTCGTGGGGCACGCCGAACACCGCGGCCTCGTACACGCCCGGGTGCTCGTAGATCGCGGCCTCCACCTCGGCGGAGTACACGTTCTCGCCGCCCCGCAGGATCAGGTCCTTCGCCCGGTCCTCCAGGTAGACGAAGCCGTCCTCGTCGATGCGCCCCAGGTCGCCGGTGCGCAGCCAGCCGTCCACGAACGTCTCGGCGGTGGCCTCGGGCTTGTTCCAGTAGCCGCGGATCAGGTTGGGGCCCTTCATCCAGATCTCACCGCGGTGGCCGCGGGGGACCGGGTTGCCGTCGGGGTCGAACACCTCGATCTCCAGGATCGGCGTCGCCCGGCCGGTGCTCGTGGGGTGCGACTCGTAGTCGGCCCCCGAGTTGCCCGGCCCGTAGGCGTTCGTCTCGGTCATGCCGTAGCCGATGTTCGGCTTCGCGGCGGCGAAGCTCCTCGCCACCCGGTGCACGAGCTGGGGCGGGGCCGGGGCGCCGCCGCCGCCGACGCTCTGGAGCGACGAGGTGTCGTAGCGGTCGAAGTCGGGGTGCTCCAGGAGGTCCCAGGACTGGGTCGGCACGCCCACGAACTGGGTGACCCGCTCCCGCTCGATGAGCTGGAGCGCCCGGCCGGCGTCCCACTTCGCCATGATGACCAGCTTCTTGCCGGCGGCCAGCGAGCCGAGCATCACCGGCACGTTGCCGGTCACGTGGAAGAGCGGGACGATGAGGATGAAGACGGTGGGCGGCCCGTCGGCGGCCGCGGCGGCCTCCTCGGGGCGGCGCATCGCCTCCACCACGCCCTTGCAGCTGAAGCCCATGAGCGCGTGCACGATCGCCCGGTGGGTGGACACCGCGCCCTTCGGGCTCCCGGTCGTGCCGGAGGTGTAGAGGATGGTGGCGTCGTCGTCGGGGGCGATCTCGGGGCGGTCGAAGGCGGCGCCCGGCTCCACCACGTCCTCCCAGCGGTCGACGCCGGGCGGCACCTCGCCCTCGGGGAGGCGGACGCCGACGGTCGCGATGCCCAGGCGCTCGGTCGCGGCCCGGGTGCGGCCGACCCGCTCCACGTCCGCGACCAGCACCTTGGGGGTGGAGTCCTCGAACCCGTAGGTCAGCTCGTCCTCGGTCCACCACGCGTTCATGGACACCACCACGGCGCCGATCGACAGCGCCCCGAGGTAGGTCATGATCCACTCGGGGTGGTTGCGCATGGCGATCGCGACCCGGTCGCCCTTCTGCACGCCGTAGCGGCCCTGGAGCGCGGCGGCGATCCCGTCCGCGCGGGCGTAGACGTCGGCGAACGTGTACCGCTCGTCCTCGTAGACCACGTACTCGGCCTGGTCGTAGAGCCGGGTGAGGTCGAAGATGTCCCGGAGGGTGGCGGGTGCGCTCTTGAAGGTCTTGTAGGTGATGCCGCCGATGTCGGTCTCGACGGTCTCGAACCGCTCCCCGGGGGCGGTGGCGCGGGCGCAGGCGTCGTCGTAGCTGAGGGTCACGGAACGCATCGAAGCCGACATTGACCCGCGGGTCAAGCGCGGTCAGCGGCCGGGACGGCCCTGGCGTCCGGTGCCGCGTCCCGAGCGGACCTGGGAGCGGAGGTAGCGCCCCCGGGGGGTCGGGTCGTTGCGCAGCTCGGCCGCCGCCACCTCCTCCTGGAGCGCCTGCCAGCGCGCCAGGCGGTCGGGGTCGAGCGTGCCCCCGGCGAGGGCCGCGGTGACCGCGCAGCCGGGCTCGGTGTCGTGCCCGCAGTCCGCGAACCGGCACCCGGCGACCAGCTCGTCCACGTCGGGGAACGTCTCGGCCACGGCCTCCGCCTCGGCGAACACGCCGACCTCGCGGATGCCCGGGGTGTCCACCAGGATGCCGCCGGTGTCGAGCAGGAACAGCTCGCGGGAGGTGGTGGTGTGGCGGCCCTTGCGGTCCCCGTCGCGCACCTCGCCCTCGGGCGCCACGTGCTCGGCGACCAGCGCGTTCACGAGCGTCGACTTGCCGGCCCCCGACTCACCGATGAGCGCCACGGTCCGGTGGCCGACGTGCGCGAGCAGCTCGTCGACGCCCCAGCCGCTCCGGGCCGACAGCGTCACCACCGCCAGCGACGGGTCCGCCTCGGTGACCGTGGCGCGGGCCTCGGCCTCCACCTCCGCGTCGACCAGGTCGGCCTTGGTCAGCACGACCAGCGACTCGGCGCCGGCGTCGTTCGCCAGCGTCATCGTCCGCTGCACCCGCCCGAGCCGGACCGGCCGGTCGAGGCCGCAGACGATCAGCACCACGTCGACGTTCGCCACGAGCGGCTGCTCCCCGTCGCCGCCCGCCACCCGCCGCCGCAGCAGGGCGTCGCGGGGCAGCGTCGCCACCGGGTTCGGCACCCCGTCGAGCACCACCCAGTCACCGACCACCGGCCGGGGCGACACGGGCGGGCCGAACATCGCCCGCACCGGCGGGCCCTCGCCCGTGGCCACGATCAGCCCGGCGCCGTCGTGGCGCACCACCCGGCCCGGCCGGGGGTCGCGCACGCCCTCGGCCCCCGGGCCCGCCCGCCACGCGTCGAGGCGCGCCGACCAGCGGTCGTCCCAGCCGTAGGCGGCCAGGGAGGGCGGGGTCATCGGCTCGCTGTGCTCCAGTCGGATCGGGACGCTGCGACGCCGTGAGGCTACCGGAGCGACCCCGGCGAGTTGGCGGGCCGGAGACGGCGTCCCTAGCGTTCTCGGCCGTGCAGGTCATCCACGGCGACTCCTCCCCGTCGACGCCGACGAGCCCCAGCGCGGTGACGATCGGTGCCTACGACGGCGTGCACCTCGGCCACCGGGCCGTGATCGGCGAGGTCCGGCGGCTCGCGCAGGAGCGGGGCCTCCAGACCGTCGTGGTCACCTTCGACCGCCACCCCGCCCAGGTCGTGCGGCCCGAGTCCGCCCCCCGCCAGCTCACCGACCTCGACCAGAAGCTGGAGCTGCTCGCCTCGGTCGGCGTCGACACCGCCTACGTCATCCACTTCGATGAGGAGCAGGCGTTGGAGAGCGCCGAGGACTTCGTGGACGACGTGCTCGTGTCCCGCCTCGACGCCCGGTTCGTGGTCGTGGGCGAGGACTTCCACTTCGGGCACCGGCGGGGTGGCAACGTCGCCCTCCTCGAACGGATGGGCACCACCCGCGGCTTCGCCGTCGAGGGCCTCGCGCTGCTCGGCCCCGACACCGACGACCCCACCCTCGCCGGCGGGAAGATCTCCTCCACCGCGATCCGCCGCCTCCTGGACGACGGCGACGTGGCCGGCGCCGCCGGGTTCCTCGGCCGACCGCACGAGGTCCGGGGCCGGGTCGAGCACGGCGACAAGCGCGGCGGCCCCGAGCTGGGGTTCCCCACCGCCAACATCGCGGTCCCCGCGGAGATCCAGCTCCCCGCCGACGGCATCTACGCCGGCTGGTTCGAGCGAGCCGACGGGACCGTGGTCGCCACCGCGATGTCGCTCGGCCACCGCCCGACCTTCTACGAGCGCCCCGAGGGCGCCCCGCTGCTGGAGTGCCACCTGCTCGACTTCTCCGGCGACCTCTACGGCGAGGCGGTGGCGGTGCGCTTCGTGGAGCACCTCCGCGCCGAGGAGCGGTTCGAGTCGGTCGACGCGCTCGTCGCCCAGATGGCGGCGGACGTCGAGGCCACCCGCCGCATCCTCGCCGGCTGAGCGGCCGCGACCCCGCCGACCCCACCGACCGGGCGGGGCAGGTCGAGCGGGAGCGGAGCGTTCCTCGGGTGTCCGCGGTTGACGCCGGTCACATCGGCAAGAATCGGCGGTGACCGGCGCGTGACCGGTCGGGGAACGGATCACCTGATGCTCACCAGGCAGTGCAACACCGAGGCCCAGCGCAGCGACGGGTTCGACGTGCTCGCCAGCGAGGAGGCCGACGCCGTGGTCGGGCCGTCCGGCGACCCCACCACCGGCGGGGTGCCCCCCCCCCCCGC
>Ga0182792_1001387_pt1 | contig 19770 bp, 20 predicted proteins | sample Passage237B_FD_130497 | JGI IMG/M metagenome (GOLD analysis project Ga0182792, IMG submission 130497) | Cellulose adapted compost microbial communities from Newby Island Compost Facility, Milpitas, CA, USA - Passage2 37B (version 2) (version 2) ...
CCCCCGGCTCGCCCATCACATCGTCGCCTGGACGTCGCTGCCCGTCGGCGTCGTCTCGCTTGCCGAACGGTTCGGCGGCAGGCAGGTGACGCGCGCGACGTTCGAGGCGATGGTGGCCGATGTGGGGCAGCAGCTGCAGCGCTTCGAGCAGCGCGAAAAGCTCGGCGCGCTGGCGCACGGCACGCGCTTCCATCTGCTCGGGACCTCGGGCACGGTGACCACCCTGGCCGGCGTGCATCTCGGGCTCGAGCGCTACGACCGGCGCCGCGTCGACGGATTGTGGATGCGGCGGGCCGAGGTCGACGCGATGATCGCGCGGCTGTTGTCATGGGAGTTCGACGAACGGGTCGCCAATCCGTGCATCGGTGCCGACAGGGCCGATCTCGTTCTGGCCGGATGCGCCATCCTCGAGGCGATCCGCCGCGTCTGGCCGGCCGAGCGGCTGCGCGTCGCCGACCGCGGCCTGCGCGAGGGCATCCTCAGCGAGCTGATGGCGGAAGACGGGGTCTGGGCGCGCGGGTGGCGGCGGCGCGCGCAGGAGGGGCGGGCATGAAGAAGCCCGGCGGCGGCGGTCCGCGCGCCCTTCACACCAGGATCAAGAAGAAGAGCGGCCTGAAGGAATCGTCCCGCCGCTGGCTCGAACGGCATCTCAACGATCCGTATGTCCATCGCGCCAGGGCGGAAGGCTATCGCTCGCGCGCGGCCTACAAGCTGATCGAGATCGACGACCGCTACCATCTCATCAAGCCCGGCATGCGGGTCATCGACCTCGGCGCCGCGCCGGGCGGCTGGTGCCAGGTGGCGGTCGAGCGGACGGGCTCGACCGAGAGCGACGTGCGTGTCGTCGGCATCGACTATCTCGACATGGATCCGGTCCCCGGCGCCACGATCCTGAAGATGGACTTCCTCGAGGCCGACGCGCCGGACAGGCTGCTGCAGGCACTCGGCGGCGAGCCGGACGTGGTGTTGTCCGACATGGCGGCGCCGACGACCGGCCATCGCCGCACCGACCATCTGCGCACCATGCATCTGTGCGAGGTCGCGGCCGAATTCGCCATGTCGGTGCTGAAGCCCGGGGGGCACTTCCTCACCAAGACCTTTCAGGGCGGCACCGAGGCGGACCTGCTCGACCGCCTGAAGCGCAGCTTCCGTTCCGTCCATCACGTCAAGCCGCCGGCCTCTCGCGGCGAATCGGTCGAGCTCTATCTGCTGGCCCGCGAGTTCAGAGGCAGGCAGTAGCCGGCGAACGGGCCGATGGCGGGGGGCGCTGCTGCCGTCGCCGTCGCTACGCCCTGCGGATGCGGTGCCCCGACATCGTCTGCCCGACATCGCCCGGCAGCCTGAGGAAGAGGGCGGCCGCCGCCACGGCGACGGCGCTGGCGGCGAGGAAGGCGACGACGAAGGCGAAACGGTCGAGCCCGTTGCCCGACAGGGCGGCGGCGATCTCGAGCAGGCCGCCCGCGCAGGCGACGCCGATCGCGACGCTGATCTGCTGGCACGCGGCCGCGATGGCGGTCGCCTGGCTCGCCTCCTCGTCGGCGATGTCGGCGAACACCAGCGCGTTGATGCTGGTGAAGAACAGCGACCGCAGGAAGCCGGCGGCAAGCAGCGTCGCCACGATGGCCGCGTAGGGCGTGTCGATGGTGAACAGGGCGTTGGCGGCGATCATCAGGCCGCCGCCGGCCGCGGTCGCGACCGTCACGGCGCGGAAGCCCGCGGCCCGCAGCGTGGCGGCGGCGAGGAACTTCATGAAGAAGGCGCCGATCGCCGACACGAAGGTGAGCAGGCCCGACTGGAACGGCGACATGCCGAATACGAGCTGGAACAGCAGCGGCAGCAGGAACGGCACGGCCCCCGAGCCGATGCGGAACAGCACGCCGCCGAGGATGGCGGTGCGGAACGCCGCGCCGCGAAACAGCTTCAGGTCGAGGATGGGGTTGGCGGCGCGCCGCGCGTGGCGGACGTAGGCGAGCCCGGCCGCGAGCCCGGCCAGCGTCGTGGCGATCCCGACGGCAGGCGGCAGGGCCGGAAGGCTGATGACGGAAAGGCCGAACACGACGCCCGATGCGGCCGCGGCGACCAGCAGGAAGCCGCCCCAGTCCATCGGCCGCGTGCGGCGCGTCTCGATCTCGGGCAGCACGACGCCGGAGACGACGATGCCGACCAGCCCGATCGGCACGTTGATGATGAAGATCCAGTGCCAGGAGACGTAGGTCGTGATGAAGCCGCCGAGCGGCGGGCCGACCATCGGCCCGACGACGGCCGGAATGGTCAGCCAGGCCATCGCGGCGACGAGCTGGCTGCGCGGCGTCGCCCTCACCAGCACGAGGCGCGCCACCGGCGACATCATCGCCGCGCCCATGCCCTGGAGAAAGCGCGAGACGACGAAGGCGCCGAGCGAGCCCGACACGGCGCACAGGACAGAGCCGGCCATGAACACCGCGATGGCGATGCGGAAGATGCGCTTGGCGCCGTAGCGGTCGGCCATCCAGCCGCTGACCGGGATGAAGATGGCGAGCGAGACGAGATAGGCGGTGAGCGCCAGCTTGAGCGCGACCGGGCTCGTGCCGATATCCTCGGCAATCGCCGGCAGCGCCGTCGAGATCACGGTGGAATCCATGTTCTCCATGAACAGGGCTACCGCGAGCACGATCGGCAGGGTTCGGTTCAAGGAAAGGCGATCCGGACTAAGGGGGAAGGGCGGTGACGTTGCGACGGCGAATGCAGTTATCACGTGCCCGGCCGCAAGTCGCCCCTTGCAGGGCATGGATGCCGGCTTTCGCCGCAGGGCAGACGGGGGTTGGAAGCAGCCCCTGCCGTTACGCTGCCCCGCTCACGGGCAGAAGGGCCCGGCGAAGGCGGGGGCGATCCGGCCTGAATCGGAAACGATCTAGCGGGCCGCGCTGGCCGCCAGCTCCTCGGCGTAGCGGCGCGTCTCTTCGATGCGCTGCGGCGTCGCCGGATGGCTGGACAGGAAATCGCTCTCGGCCGTGTCGCTGAAATCGTCGCGCAGCTTTTCGAAAAACCGGGCGAGCGCGGCGGGATCGCGGCCCGCCTTGTGCATCAGCTCGACGCTGAAGCGGTCGGCCTCCGCCTCCTGGCTGCGCGAGTAGGACAGCGACGCCAGCGCCGCCCCCTGGATCAGCACGTCCTCGACGCCGCCGCCGATGTCTCCGCCGATCAGCAGGACGAGGCCGGTGACGCCGGCGGCACGATAAAGCTGGCGCAGGCTGTGCTCGCGCTCGACATGGCCGATCTCGTGGGCGAGCACGCCGAGCACGGCCTCGCGGTCGTCCTCCATCAGCCTGACGAGCTGGTCCGTGATCACCACATTGCCGTCGGGAAGCGCGAAGGCGTTGGGCCCGACGCGGCCGCCGTCGCGGAAATTGAGCGTATAGCCGTCCGCGCCCCGCGGCGTCAGCGCGGCGAGCGCGGCGAACCCCTCGTCGAGCGCTTCGCGCGCCGCGTCCGCCAGCTTGCTTTCGTCGAGCAGCGTCTGGTCGAGCGAGACCATCGCCGACTGGCTGAGCAGCCGCGGCACCACCGGCGGCGTCGCGGCGATCGCCACCTCCACCAGAAGGGGCACGGCGTAGCGGTAGGTGCCGACGGCGAGGATCGCCACCAGAACGACGAACAGCGCGAGCCGGGGGCGGAAGCGCTCCAGCCCGTGGATGAAGCCGGCGCCGCGCCCTCGCAGCGGCGTCAGCGCCCTGTCCACGCCGTCATTGTCGCCCGTCTCGAATACGCTGCCGTTCGGGAAGGACAGGCGCCGGGGAATGGAGCCGACCCTCGGCGAGATGTCGACCGACACAAGCGTGGCTTCCGCCAGGATGTGCCCGCCGGAATCCGTGACGACGGCGACGCCGCCGGCCTCGACATGCATCGCGGCATCGACGCCGCGGCTGGAGGAGGGCGGGTGCCATCTGCCGGCCAGCGCGTCCGGCGAAAGCGCGTCCGGGGAGGAGCGCTCAGAAGCCAAAATCGAACCCCTCTATGTCCATGAATTCCGAGCCGACCACGCCTTCGCTGTCCTTCACGGTGCTGAGATAGTCGTCGAGCGGCCCGGCCGAATAGAGCGCGGTCGCGCCGGCGAGATAGCGCGCCATGCGCACGGCGGCCCACGGCCGCAGGAGCCCGAGCGTGAAGAGTGTGGCGAAGAAGTTGGAGATCGCGATCCATGCGAAGCGCCAGCGGCCGATCGTCGAAGCGAGGATGTGGCGGCCGTCGATGACCGTCTCGTTGAGCGCGACGTTGCGCGCGCCGGCGCCGTAGAGCAGCCCGACCAGCACGTAGAGCAGGAAGAAGGGCAGCATCGCGGCGTAGATGGCCGCGAGGATGCCGATCACGGCGAAGTCGGAGGGCAGGTAGCTCTCGACGTCGAGGCTGGTTCCGAGGGCGGCGACGAAGGCGATCACGCCGATGCCGACGATGGCGACGAGGCCGCCGAGGAAAACCGCGGCCGGCATGACCAGTTGCCCGTAGAGCTTCTCCAGCCGCGGGTCGCACCGGATCGGCCGGTCGCCGTAGCGCAGGTTGCCGAGCGTGTAGTTCCATATCCATTGCGAGCCGATCGGCGCGAGCAGCCCGAGCGTGCCCCAGGTGAGCATGCTGCCGAGCAGATAGGACAGGAACGCCCCGCCATAGCCGCCGGTGAAATCGAAGCGCACGTTGCGGTAGCTGGTCACGCGGGCGCGGAAGCGCAGCCCCCGCGCGACGAACCACGGGATCGCGAACAGGAAGGCGATGCCGATGATGCCGCTGACGATCTGGGGCAGGAAATAGGCCGACAGATTGTAGACGATCAGGATCGCCAGAACGATGATGCGGCCGGCGAGGATCTGCACCGGCCGTGCGTGGTAGTCGAAGCTCGACCCCGCCAGCCGCGTGTTGCCGTGGAAATAGCGCAGCCTGCGCACCTTCGCCCAGGCCGAATAGATGCCGACGGTGAGGATCGTCAGCAGCACGTTGACGATCCAGATGCCGAAATATTCGCGGGCCGTGCCGTGGAACTCGAACGGGTGGCGCCGCATCTCCAGGGGCGGCGCGGCCTCATGCGGCGCGTCGGCGTCGGTCGTCATGGCTTCGGGTCCCCCTCGCGTCACGTCGGCTAAAACGGGCGTCCGCCCGCTTTCCTTGCAGACTTATCCATGTTACCAGCCGGCGCCAATCCTGAAAGGGACGAACCCGAGTCGCTGCGTTGCCATCCCGGTATCGCGGGGCGCGTCGAATCCATTTTCCAGAGCAGGGATCGGCAATGGCAAGCATCATCGAGACCGTGACCGGCGCGCAGGCGCTGACCTTCGACGACGTGCTGCTGCAGCCCGGCCATTCGGCGGTCATGCCGGGCCAGACCGACATCGGCACCCGCATCGCCGGCGAGATCGAGCTCAACCTGCCGATCCTGTCCGCGGCGATGGATACCGTCACCGAATCGCGGCTGGCCATCGCGATGGCCCAGAGCGGCGGCATCGGCGTCATCCACCGCAACCTGACGCCCGAGCAGCAGGCCGAGGAGGTGCGGCAGGTCAAGAAGTTCGAGTCCGGCATGGTGGTCAACCCGCTGACCATCGGGCCGGAGGCGACCCTGGCCGATGCCCGCGCGCTGATGGACGAGCACCGTATCTCGGGGATCCCGGTGGTCGCCAATGGCGGGCTGGGCGGCCATATCAGCGGCAAGCTGGTCGGCATCCTGACCAACCGCGACGTGCGCTTCGCCTCCGATCCCCGCCAGAAGGTGAGCGAACTGATGACGCAGCGCGACCTTGTCACAGTCTCCGAAAGCGTCAGCCAGGATCAGGCCAAGCGGCTCCTCCACCAGCACCGCATCGAGAAGCTGCTGGTCGTCGACAAGGACGGCAATTGCGTCGGCCTGATCACCGTCAAGGACATCGAGAAGGCCCAGCTCAACCCCAACGCCACCAAGGATGCGCAGGGGCGCCTGCGCGTGGCCGCCGCCACGACGGTCGGCGAGGACGGCCTGGAGCGGGCCGAACGGCTGATCGACGCGGGCGTCGACCTTCTGGTCATCGACACCGCGCACGGCCATTCCCAGCGCGTGCTGGACGCGGTCGTGGCCGCCAAGAAGCTGTCCAACTCGGTGCGCATCCTCGCCGGCAATGTCGCGACCGCCGAAGGCACACGCGCGCTGATCGATGCGGGCGCCGATGCGGTCAAGATCGGCATCGGCCCCGGCTCGATCTGCACCACGCGCATCGTGGCCGGCGTCGGCGTGCCGCAGCTCACGGCGATCATGGCCGCGGCGGAGGAGGCCGACCGGCAGGGCATCGCCGTCATCGCGGACGGCGGCATCAAGTTTTCCGGCGATCTCGCCAAGGCGCTCGCCGCCGGTGCGCGCGCGGCCATGGTCGGCTCGCTGCTGGCCGGCACCGACGAGAGCCCCGGCGAGGTCTATCTCCATCAGGGCCGCACCTATAAATCCTATCGCGGCATGGGGTCGGTCGGCGCGATGGCCCGCGGCTCGGCCGACCGCTATTTCCAGGCCGAGGTGCGCGATACCCTCAAGCTGGTGCCGGAAGGGATCGAGGGGCAGGTGCCCTACAAGGGGCCGGTCGCCGGCGTGCTGCACCAGCTTGCGGGCGGCCTGAGGGCGGCGATGGGCTATGTCGGGGCGGCCGATCTCGAAGAGTTCCGCAAGCGTGCGACCTTTGTGCGCATCTCCTCGGCGGGCCTGCGCGAGAGCCACGCGCACAACGTCACCATCACGCGCGAAAGTCCGAACTACCCGGGCGGGATCTAGGAGCGCTTCCCGGATAGGTGGACACCACTTATCCGGTTCGGAAACGCGATAAACCGGGCGCTTGGAGCGCGTGTTTCGTTTCCCTCGAAACGGACGCTTCGGGCACCGGCCGGCTCACCCCTCGGCGAATATCAGCGAGCGGTGCGCCGCCGTCCCGGCCATCACGCCGTCGGCCACCGCGAAGGCCAGCGAGCCGCCCATGCGGGCGGTGTCGCCGCAGGCGAATACGCCGGCGACGGAGGTCGCCTTGAACGCGTCGGTCCTGAGCAGGCGGCTGCCCATCATGTCTTCGCTCTCGCAGCCGAGCTGCTCGCCGATCGGGCTGGCCGGGCGAGCCGGCGGCGCCAGGAAGAGGCCCGCCAGGTGGATTTCGCGGCCGTCGGCCAGGGTGACCGCGATCCCGTCCCCCGCGCCGGCGACGGACACGACCGGCGTCGCCTCCAGATGCACGCCGCGCGCCGAAAGCTGGCCGCGCTCCTGCGCCGAAAGCTTCGCTCCGCCCGTGAAGAAGGTCGTCTCGCCCCAGTCCGGCAGCATCATCGCCTGATGGACCGAATGCGGCCCGGTGGTCAGCACGCCCAGCTTTCCGCCGTTCAGCTCGTAGCCGTGGCAATACGGGCAGTGGAAGGCCGTCCTGCCCCATTGCCCGGCCAGCCCCGGCAGATCGGGCAGCAGGTCGACGATGCCGGTGGCGAGGATCAGGCGTCGGCCCCGGTGGCCTTCGCCGCTGCGGATCGACACGGTGAAGGCGTCGGCCTGACCGGCCGCGGCCGTCGCCTCGCCCTCGATCCACGTCACCGACGGATAGGCGAGGAGCTGCGCCCGCGCGATCGCCGCGATCTCGTCCGGCGGGGCGCCGTCGCGCGTCAGGAAGCCGTGCGAGCTGCGGGCGAACCGGTTGCGCCGCTCGCCGGCATCGATGACGAGCACGGTGCGGCGTCCGCGCGCGAGCTGCAGGGCGGCGGCCGTCCCGGCATAGGAACCGCCGATCACGATCACGTCGAACATGGCCGTCTCCTCGTCTGGCTTTTACGCGCCTGCGCGGCGCGGCGTTGGAAATCGGCCGAAAGGTCGGCCAGGCTCACGCGTCCGAACCTGTCGAGCACCATCTGCTCGGCCTTTGCCAGCGTATCGCCGAGCGCGGCGTTGGTGGCCTGCTCGACCAGGCAGGACGGGTTCTGCGAGCGGTTGCCGATGGCGAACAGGCCCGGCGCTCCGATCGCCGCATGCACGTCGCGCAGCGATACGGCCGCAAGCTCGCAGGCGATGCTCCAGCCGCCGCCATGCCCCTTCTCGGAACGGACGAAGCCCGCCCGGCGCAGGCCGGCCAGCGTCCGCCTGATCTGCACCGGGTTGGCCTGCATGTGCCCGGCGATCTCTTCCGACGTCATCGGCCGGCCGTGCTCGGCCATGTGCACCAGGACGTGCAGGACGCTGGACAGGCGGCTGTCGTATCTCATGTCACTATTAAAGTTACGAGAAACCCCGTCTGTCAACCCGCGCCGCGCGCGCCGCAAGACGAAAGGGCCGGCGAGGCTTCCGCCCCGCCGGCCCCGATCCTGAAGCGGGCGCCGCTGGCGGCGCCCGTCCGAAGGCCGTTCCCGTCAGTCCTTTTCGAGCGTGCGCATGCGCGCCAGCACGCCCGCGGCCGCACCGCCGATCAGCGGGGCGACGAAATAGAGCCAGAGCTGCGACAGTGCGGTTCCGCCGACCAGCACGGCCGGACCGAACGAGCGGGCCGGGTTCACCGAATTGCCAGAGACCGGAATGAAGGCGAAATGCAGGATGGCGAGCGTCAGGCCGATGGCTACGCCCGCCATCACCGTGGTGTGGTTCGGGCTGGTGACGCCGAGGATGACGGCGACGAAGATGAAGGTCGCCACCAGCTCGGTGATGAAGGCCGACGTGGCCGAGTAGCCGTTGACCGGATCCCAGCCATTCTGGGCGAGCCCGCTGGCGGCGATGTCGTAGCCGCCGGCCTTGCCGGAGGCGATCCACCACAGGACGAGCGCGGCGATCAGCGCCCCGACGAGCTGGGCGATGACGTAGCCGGGGACGTCCTTGCCCGGCATGCGGCCGGACAGCCAGACGCCGACCGTCACCGCGGGGTTGAGATGCGCACCCGAAACCGGGCCGATCGCATAGACCATCGCCACCACGGCGATGCCGAACGAAAGGCCGATCGTCAGCGCGCCGCCGGCCGGGATCAGCCCGCCGAACCCTCCGGTGACGACCGATGCACACCCGATGAAGACGAGACAGAACGTGCCGAAAAGTTCAGCGATATAGGCTTTCATGGTCGAATCATCCCTCCTGAACGAAAACCGGATGTGAGGATTTGCGACTTTGCCGCAGAGATCAATGCGCATTGAGCCGTCCGCGCGCCCGTTCGCGCCGGATTGGCTTGCTCCCGGAGGCTGCGGCCGCTAGCTGGAGGGCATTCGGGTGGCCGGACGACGGGTGACGACATGCGACTTGGCGGAAAGCTCGCTGCGGCGATCGAGGTGCTGGACGACCTCCAGCGGCGGCACCGGCCGGCGGCCGATGCGCTCAGGGACTGGGGCCTGTCGCATCGCTTCGCGGGCTCGGGCGACCGCGCCGCGATCGGCAACATCGTCTATGACGCGCTGCGCCGCCGGCGCTCTGCCGCCTGGCTCCTGGGCGCCGACGAGCCGCGCGCGCTCGCCTTCGGCGCGCTCCTGCTCGAATGGGGCGAGACGCCGGCCAGCCTCGCGGCCGCGCTCGATGGCGATCGCTTCGCGCCCGCGCCCCTGACGGAGGCCGAGGTTGCGGCGTTCGCGGCGCGCAGCCTTGCCGACGCGCCCGATGTCGTCCGGGCCGATTGCCCCGACTGGTGCGCGCCGCTGCTGCGGGCGGCATGGGGTGCGGACTGGGTGGCCGAAGCCGGGGCGCTGGCCGGCCGGCCGCCGCTCGACCTGCGCGTCAACCGGATCAAGGCCGATGCCACGAAGGTGGAGGCGGCTTTGCGCGGCACCGGAGTGGCGCCGGTTCCCGGCCTGCCGGATGCGCTGCGCATCGCGCCGATCGCCGGCGGCGGCCGTCATCCCAACGTCCAGGCCGAGCCGGCCTTCCTGAAGGGCTGGTTCGAGGTCCAGGACGCCGGCTCGCAGATGGCGGCGCGGCTTGCCGGCGCGCAAGCCGGGATGCAGGTGCTGGACTTCTGTGCCGGGGCCGGCGGCAAGACCCTCGCGATGGCGGCGGCGATGGACAACAAGGGCCAGATTTTCGCGCATGACGCGGACAAGCAGCGGCTGGCCCCGATCTTCGACCGTCTGAAGCGGGCCGGCTGCCGCAACGTCCAGATGGTGACCGGGAAAGAGCCGCTGGCCGCGCTCGCAGGCCAGATGGACCTTGTGCTCGTCGATGCGCCCTGCACCGGCAGCGGCACCTGGCGCCGCCGTCCTGACGCCAAATGGCGCCTGACCGAACGCCAGGTCGCCACGCGCACTGCCGAGCAGGCCGCCATTCTCGACGCCGCCGCGCGTTGCGTGAAGCCGGGCGGGCGGCTCGTCTACGTCACCTGCTCGGTGTTTGCCGAGGAGAACGAACGCCAGGTCGCAGCCTTTCGCACGCGTCATGCCGCCTTCGTGCCGCTGGATCACGCGGCCTTGTGGCACGCCGCCTTCGACCTGCCGGCCTCGACGGCGGCGATCGATGCGCAGACGGGCATCCGGCTTTCGCCCCTGAGAACCGGCACCGACGGCTTCTTCCTTTCTGCCCTGCGCCGCGACGGATGAGCCGGGGCCCCGGCCTGCGCGCTCGCCTGGCGATGCGACTTGACCTACGGGAACGGCGAACCAGTTGAATCTCACGGAACTGTTCGCGTGAGGATTTCATGGGCCGATGGCTTTCGCTTTCGCTGTTCCTGCTGCTGGTGGTCGGCGGCGGGTTCGTGTCGGGCTTCGTCGCGGCCCCCGGCCAATGGTACGCCGATCTCGTCAAGCCGTCCTTCAATCCGCCGCCCTGGCTGTTCGGTCCGGTGTGGACCGGTCTCTACGTCCTGGTAGCCATCGCCGGCTGGCGGGTGTGGCAGCGCGAGCGCGGCGGCCCCGCGATGGTGGCGTGGTGGGTCCAGCTCGCCTTCAACTTCCTGTGGTCCCCCGTCTTCTTCCTCGCCCGCAATCTGCTGCTCGCGCTCGTCATCGTGACATTCATGCTCGCGATGATCCTCACCTTCATCGGCCTGGGCCGCCGCCTCGACCCCGTGGCGGCGTGGCTGTTCGTACCCTACGCGGCATGGGTCGCCTTTGCCGGCGTTCTCAACGCCGCGATCTGGTGGCTGAACTAGCAGGCCGGCGTGCGACCGCCGTGTTGCGGCGCACAATTCCACATTGCGCCTGCTGCCGCCCTTTGTCATAAGGCGGCAAGGAGAGCTTCATGGACGGCCAGCCGAAACTCGTCGCCGAGGGCGATTTCGAAACCCGCGTGCGCGACAGCTTCGCCCGCCAGAAGGCGATGGCGACGATCGGCGCCGAGCTGACGCGGGTGACCGCGGGCGTCGTCGAGATCGAGCTGCCCTTTGCGGAGGAGCTGACCCAGCAGCATGGCTTCCTGCATGCCGGCGTCATCTCGGCCGCGCTCGATTCGGCGTGCGGCTACGCGGCCTATTCGCTGATGCCGGCCGATGCGGCGGTGCTCACCATCGAGTTCAAGGTGAACCTTCTGGCGCCGGGGCGCGGCGAGCGCTTCCTGTTCCGCGGCTCCGTCACCAAGCCGGGCCGCACCATCATCGTCGCCGACGGTCAGGCCTATGCCTTCGGTGCCGACGGCGAGACGCGGCTGATCGCCACCATGACCGGGACGATGATGACGGTGCTCGGCCGCGGCGGCATCGCCGGCTAGCCTGCCGGCGGGGGCCGCGCATCCCATTGCGCCGAATCGGTCTTTTCTCTAGAGCCTCGCCATGAGCAAGCACCCCGACACAGTCCTCATCATCGATTTCGGCAGCCAGGTCACGCAGCTCATCGCCCGCCGCGTGCGCGAGGCCGGCGTCTACTCCGAGATCGTGCCCTTCCAGTCGGCCGAGGAAGCCTTTCGCCGCGTCGCGCCGAAAGCCGTCATCCTGTCGGGCAGCCCGCATTCGACCATCGACATCGGCAGCCCGCGCGCCCCGGCATCCGTGTTCGAGGCCGGCGTCCCGGTGCTCGGCATCTGCTATGGCGAGCAGACCATGTGCGCCCAGCTCGGCGGCAGGGTCGAGGCCGAGGGTCACCGCGAATTCGGCCGCGCATTCCTCGATATCCGCGAGGACAGCCCCCTGTTCGACGGCATCTGGGCCAAGGGCACGCGCCACCAGGTGTGGATGAGCCACGGCGACAAGGTGACGGCCCTGCCGCAGGGTTTTCGCGTCATCGGCACCTCGACCGGCGCGCCCTTCGCCGCGATCGCCGACGAGGCCCGCAGGTTCTACGGCGTGCAGTTTCACCCCGAGGTTGTGCATACGCCCGACGGCGCGCGGCTGCTCGCCAATTTCGTTCACCGCATCGCCGGCATAAAGGGGGACTGGTCGATGTCCGCCTATCGCCAGCAGGCGGTCGAGGCGATCCGCCGCAAGGTGGGCAGGGGCCGGGTGATCTGCGCCCTGTCGGGCGGCGTGGATTCCTCCGTCGCCGCATTGCTCGTCCACGAGGCGGTGCGCGACCAGTTGACGTGCATCCTCGTCGACCACGGCCTGATGCGCAAGAACGAGGCGGCCGACGTGGTCGCCATGTTCCGGCAGCATTACAATTTGCCGCTGATCCTGGTCGACGCGTCGGACCGCTTCATCTCCGCGCTCGAGGGCGAGGCCGACCCGGAGACCAAGCGCAAGACGATCGGCCGCCTCTTCATCGAGGTGTTCGAGGAGGAGGCGAAGAAGCTCGGCGGCGCCGACTTCCTCTGCCAGGGCACGCTCTACCCCGATGTCATCGAGAGCGTGTCGTTCACCGGTGCCACCTCGGCCACCATCAAGTCGCACCACAATGTCGGCGGCCTGCCGGAGCGCATGGACATGCAACTCGTCGAGCCGCTGCGCGAGCTGTTCAAGGACGAGGTGCGCGCGCTCGGCCGCGAGCTCGGCCTGCCGGAGAGCTTCATCGGCCGCCATCCGTTCCCCGGGCCCGGGCTGGCGATCCGCTGTCCGGGCGGCATCACCCGGCAGAAGCTGGACATCCTGCGCGAGGCCGACGCCATCTACCTTGACGAGATCCGCAAGGCCGGCCTCTACGACGCGATCTGGCAGGCCTTCGCCGTGCTCCTGCCGGTGCAGACGGTCGGCGTCATGGGCGACAGCCGCACCTACGACTACGTGCTGGCGCTGCGCGCGGTCACCTCGGTCGACGGCATGACCGCGGACTTCTATCCCTACGACATGGCGTTTCTCGGCGCGGCCGCGACCCGCATCATCAACGAGGTGAAGGGCATCAACCGCGTCGTCTACGACGTCACCTCCAAGCCCCCCGGCACCATCGAGTGGGAATAATTTTTGCCCATCCGAGGGTATCCCAAACTACGCCAGAACACGACGTAACCACCTGAAAAACAAAAATATTTTAGCCGAGACCTATCGATAGCTATCGGTGGGCAGCAAACGCGTCTGTCGTGCCCGCTGACGGACCCTGCCCCCGTTGATCATCCGGAAAATCGAAAGTACCGTCATAGCGACCGAGGCTATTGACGGTACTTTTTTCAGTCTAACATGCTGAACATAAACAGATATTCCCGTCAAAAGCCTCCAAAATACGCGTGACGGTACTTTTCCGCGAGGAGGCCCAGAATGTTGACGGATGCGGCACTCAAGTGCCTGAAACCAAAAGCCAAAATGTACAAGGTGACCGATCGTGACGGCATGTATGTGCGTGTCGCGCCGACAGGCGGCATCTCGTTCAGGCTCGACTATCGGCTGAACGGCAGGCGGGAGACCGTCCATCTCGGCAAGTACGCCCGAGATGGGATCTCGCTCGCCCGGGCGCGGGAATTGTGCCTGGACGCGAAACGCATGATCGCCGAGGGGCGGTCCCCCGCCATCGAGAAGCAGCGGGAGAAGCGCCGGATCAAGGAGGCCAAGAGCTTCGGCGAGTTCGGCGAGAAGTGGCTGACGGGCGCGCCCATGGCGGACAGCACGCGCGCCATGCGCCGCGCCATATTCGAGCGTGAACTTAAGCCGGTCTGGCAGAACCGTTTGCTGACCGAAATCACGCCTGATGACCTGCGCGCCCACTGCGCCAAGATCGTGGAACGGGGCGCGCCCGCGACGGCCATCCATGTGCGGGATATCCTGAAGCAGATCTACGCCTTCGCCATCCTCCACGGCGAGAAGGTCGCGAACCCGGCCGATGACGTTGGCCCGGCTTCGATTGCCACGTTCACGCCCAAGGACAGGGCGCTTTCGCCGACCGAGATCCGCATCATGCTCAAGCAACTCGAGCATGTCGCGACGCTGCCGACGATCCGGCTCGGCATGAAGCTCTACCTCCTCACCATGGTCCGGAAGAGCGAACTACAGGACGCGGTCTGGGATGAAGTCGATTTCGAAAACGCCGTCTGGACGATCCCGAAGGAGCGCATGAAGCGATCGAAGCCGCACAATGTCTACCTGTGCCGGCAGACCCTCGACATCATGATCGCGCTCAAGACCTGCGCCGGTAATTCCCGGTATCTGCTGCCTTCCCGGTACGATGCGGATGCGCCGATGTCGCGGGCGACCTTCAACCGGGTCACTTACGCTGTCGTCGAACAGGCCAAGAAGGAGGGGCTGCCGCTGGAGCCGTTCACCGTGCATGACCTACGCCGCACGGGCTCGACGCTGCTCAATGAGCTGGGCTTCAACCGCGACTGGATCGAAAAGTGCCTGGCGCACGAGGACGGGCGTTCATCACGCGGCGTCTACAACAAGGCCGAATACGAGGTTCAGCGTCGCCACATGATGCAGGAATGGGCCGACACCGTCGATGCCTGGGTCGAGGGGCGGAAGTATGTTCCGACGCTGCTGCCGACAGTCATGCCGTCTATCGCGCTCGATCCTGCCCTTTGACTGGGCGGGACTTGCGCTTGGTGACGTCGGGATGCTGTGCGCGAGGGATTGGCTTCGCGCGCCGCGCCAGCAACCAGGCGTGGACCTCGGCGAGGTCCCAGACGATGCAGCGCGGCGACAGCGCGAAGCGGCGTGGGAATTCGCCGCGCTGCTCCATCTCGTAGATTGTGCTGTCGGCTAGGGGCACCATCTCGCGCAGTTGGTGCCGCCGGATGGTCTTCCTGATCTCTAAAGGCTCGCTCTGACCCATACCCAATCTCCTTCGCGGCTGTCGCTGGCGATTGAGAACGATAGGTGCCGATGCCGGAAGTCCCTCCCGAGTGGCGTGCGGCAATTTCGGGCTCTGGCGTAGAAATCGGCGGGTCATTTTCAGTCCTGACAGCGCGGCCGGACATCCGTCAGCCCACAGAATCTGCACGACTCGCCGCACGCGTTCCGCGCCGTAATTGCGCTGTTCAGATCACGCACCATTTACTGCTTGCACCGGCGAGATGCGATCCGGAAGTCCGCTAGCGACGTAGCAACAGTCGAATGTGTGACACTTAAGGATTTCGTGGGCGGCGGTAGCGAGGAGACGGAGAAGACCCATAATCTGATCGGAACAGTTCTCGGGGGCTGACGGGGCTACGTTTGCAAAGACCTTTGCATCATGGGGAACCATCGTGCCGAGACCGAAGATCGAGCTACGCCATGTGCGTTACATCATCGCTGCTGCGGAAAGCGGCAGCTTCCGGCGCGCGGCGCAAGATCTCGGCGTCGAGCAGTCGGCGATCAGCCGCCGCATCCGGGATGTCGAGGATGAGATCGGCGCACAGCTGTTCCGCCGTCATCCTGCCGGCGTCGACCTGACAGACATCGGCAAACAATTTCTGAATCAGGCCGCCCCTGGGGCGCGCCAGATCGGATCGGCGCTCGACGGCGCAAGAACGGTGGCGAACAGAGGACGGCATCTTCGGATCGGCGTGTTCGGGCCTCTGACCATGGGCTTTCTGTCTGAGCTCTTCGGGGCCTTTCGGGGTGACCGCCCGGGGGTCAAGCTGCGGTTCAGCGAGGGCAGCTGTCCCGAACTCATCGCGGCCGTGCGGCGGGGGCAGCTTGATGTCGGTGTCGTCGCCGAAGCATCGCCCGGGAAGGGCTTTGACGTGACGCATTTGTGGGCTGAGCCCGTGTACGTGGCATTGCCGGACGGCGACCCACTCGCCGATCAGAAGGCGCTCCGGTGGAATGACCTGCGTGATCGGCACTTTGTGGTGACTGATTTACCGACTGGCGATTTCGCGAAGGGTTACCTGATGCGAAACCTCCAGACTTCGACCGGAGACCTCCAGATCGAGCAATTGTCCGTCACTCGGGAATCTCTGATGCAGATCGTCGCGCATGGGGACGGCGTCACCATCGCAGGCAGCGCGCATGTCCGTCACGGACTGCCAGGCATTGCTTTTCGCCGGATCGAGGATGCTGTTCTCCGCTATGGTGCTGTCCACCCGCGAGCGGCGCTCCATCGGAACCTCGAGCGCCTGTTGGCGCTGGCAAAGTCTTTCTCGGAGCGAGATGACGCTTGGTTCGCCCGGCAACGGCTCATGCGCCCTGAGCATCGGCGCGTGCCGCACGTTGATTCCCATCGCGGCGCGCGCGGACGAACCCCCGATCGGTTGCAATGAAGCGCTCGAGCATGGGCACGATCAGCTTGGTCGGGTCGCCGATGGTCTGGCCTTGTTCGCGGCCGAGTGCTGCGGCGTAGGCGACGAGGTCGCGATGCAGTGGCGCAGGGAGTTCAATCGTCACTTTCACCGGCTTGTCGTCGATGATCGGGCCGAGCTTCAGCTTGGTCATCACAACCCTCCATAAGGTTCGAGCACGAGGTCGCGGGTGACGATAACGCGCACGGGGAGCCCCGGTCTGATCGTCAGGGTCGGCGCGACATTCAGTTGCCGACGGATGATCTGCTGGCCTGCGTCGTTGATGGTGTCCTGCCCGCCGTTGCGGATCGCCCGGAGCAGCCGATCCTGATCGTCAACGGCGAGTTCGGCACCGACCGACAGCAGTGTCGACAGGCCGGCAGCCTTGGCGAGATCCCACCAATGATAGTCGACGCCATCCTGAAGACCCGCATAGCCTTGCGCGTCGGCTCCGGGTTGACGTTCCAGGACAATCGAACGGCCGTTCGGCAGAATGAGCCGCTTCCAGACCAGCAGCACCCGGCGCTGACCGAAGCCGACGTCGTTGCTGTACTCGCCGATGAGCCGCGTGCCCTGCGGGACGAGCAGGATGCGCCCGGTGGGGCTGTCGTAGACATGCTCCGTGACTTGCGCGGTGATCTGGCCCGGAAGGTCGGATCGGATGCCGGTGATGAGGGCCGCGGCGATGACGGCGCCAGTCTGAAGCACATAGGGCGATGCCGGAGCCATCACGCGATCGGGCGAGACGGTGCGGCGGTCCACGCCCGCATTCAGGAACGCGAGCTGGCGATCCTGCGCCGTTGGTGCGCTTGGCTGGCCCGGAAGGCCCAGACCGGCGAGGCTCGGGCTGCCCGGTCCGCCAGCTGTCGCAATCGGAGCTGCGGCGCGCGCCTCCGTCTGGAAGAAGACGCGGCTCGTTCGAGCAGCTTCTTCTTCCGCGCGCCTGCGCTGCTCAACCGGATCGACGGCGGGCGCTGCCGCCATCGGCGGCGTGACGGGCTGGCCACGATTCTGCGCATCGAGGATGGGGCGCCCCAGATCCCCAGGAAGCGGAGGCCCAAGCACCGGACCGGTATAGTCGCGTGGCAGGCCGGCGAGCCCGTCCGCGGTTCGCCGGTTCTGCGTGGAGTAAAGCTCCTCACTGCCATGGCCGATACTGCGCGTCTGAAGCGCATAGATGAGCGCGCCACCGACCCCAAGGGCGGCGACGAGACTGATACCGCCCAGCACCTTTCGCGACAGTCGGGTGACCCGGGGCGGTTCGGCGCGCAGCCGCATGGGCGTAGCGGCGTCGCCGGGCTGTGTGCCGACCAGCGGTGCGTTGGTTTCGTTGGACGCGTCGCGCTCGCTCATGACGCGGGCCTCCCATCGGTGCGAACGATCCGGACCGTCTGCTGGCGCTCGCCACTGCCGAGACGGAGCTCGGCGGCGCCGAACATGCGGTCGACGATCAGGATGTTCTGGTGGATCCGGCTGTTGGCGATCTGCGGTTCGCCATCTGCGCCGATGACGAAGAGCGGGGGCATCTCGCCCTGAACGATCCCGCGCGGGAACTCGACATAGACGCGGCGCCCATCGTCGTAGACCGAGATCGGCCGCCACGGCGGCGTGTCGCCCGTGAGGCCGTAGCGATAGTTCCGTGCCGCAACGGCCGGGATCACTGGCGTGGCGGGCACTGCCTGTCTCTGCGAGGCGGGCGGCTGCGGATAGGCCCAAGCGACGGCCGGCATATAAGGGCGTTCGCCCGAGCGCTGCTCGATCATGTAGATGCGACGGTCGGTGGTGATGACCAGATTGGTCGTGATGTCTGGCCGTGTCGGCTTTACGAGAACATGGACGCGCCGCGTGATCCCCGAGCCGCTCTCGGTGTCGCCGATGATCCAGCGCGCCGTGTCGCCCGCAGCGATCGGGCCGGCGCCGGTCAGGCTTTCGCCAGGTTCCAGCGCGATGTTGGTGATCTGCCCGGGAGCGGCATAGACTTGATAGAGCGCGCCCTCGCTCCAGGGATAGATCTGGATCGAGTTGTAGTAGCCCTCGCGACGTGGCTCGACGCGCGCGGCGGCATTGGCATTCTCCACGCGGCCGGCCGGCGTCCCTGCGGCAGCACCACCGCGCGCGGGTGTCCAGGCGGGCGGTGTGTGAAGCGGCCTTGGGGGCGCCTCCGTAACGGCAGCCGGCGCAGGGGGAAGCGGCGGCACATCGGCGTCATAGCTGATCTGTGGCGGTCGGTTGGTCGCGCAGCCGGCCAGCACCAGTCCGGAGATCAGCAAAAGCACAGAGCCTGATAGGCGGACGCCGCGGTTCGCGGATCGGCGGAGGTGATCTCTCATTGCCCCATCTCCCGCGACCAGTTGATGGCGTTGACGTAGATCCCAAGCGGGTTGGCCCGCAGCCGCTCTGCGTCGCGCGGGGGTTGGATCACAATGGTCAGGATGGCCGTCCAGCGCTGTGTCGTGGAGAGCTGGCCGTTCTCGTACTGGCGTTCGGTCCAGGCAACGCGGAAGCTGTCAGGCGACGCGCGGATCACGCTCGACACCTCGATCGACACCTGTTGCTTCCCGACGCGGGTGAACGGATCGTTGGCGCGGGCGAAGTCGTTGAGGGCCGCCGCGCCGCGATCGGTCGTGAACTCGTAGGCGCGCAGCCAATTCTGCCGCACGACGATGGCGTCGGCGGGGATCGAGCGGACCTGCTCGATGAACCGCGCCAGATGCCAGGCCACCTGTGGGTCGGTGGGGCGGTAGTCGGCCAGCGCTGGCGCGACCGCCTGCGCCTGGCCGAGATTGTCGACCTGGACCACCCACGGGACGATGGTCCCGCGCGCCGACTGCCAGACCAGCGCGGCGGCGAAGCCGGCGGAGAGGATCAGGCAGCCGAAGGCCATGAGCCGCCAGTTTCGGGCCTGGACACGCGCTGAACCGATCCGATCGTCCCAGATCTGCGCTGCGCGCTGATAAGGCGTTTCGGGCTCGGGCGTTTTGCCATAGTGGGTTGCGGGTCGCTTGAAGAAGCTCATGTGCGGTCGCCTCCGGAGAGATTGATGGAAGAGCCGCCGCCATGGCTGTCGCCCGATCGGATCGCGTGTACCGCGAGCGTGACGCCGTGGCTCATGGTCTGCCCACGCCGCATGCGTTGCGCCCACGCCGGCGGGCTGGCGGCCGAGCCTGTGGTTGCCGGTGCGGCCGAACCGGCATCATTCGCGACCGTTCCCATGCTCGAGGAGCCGCCGGTGGCGCCGAAGCCGCTTTTGACGCCGTCGGCGAAACTCGAGCGAACGCTTTGCGCGGCCCGGCGCAGCGGAG
>Ga0182792_1001391_pt1 | contig 19730 bp, 14 predicted proteins | sample Passage237B_FD_130497 | JGI IMG/M metagenome (GOLD analysis project Ga0182792, IMG submission 130497) | Cellulose adapted compost microbial communities from Newby Island Compost Facility, Milpitas, CA, USA - Passage2 37B (version 2) (version 2) ...
ATGGTCTTCCCTGATTTGATTTCCACGGGTATTAAGTCGTCAACCTGGTCAACCACCACATCCACTTCCCGGCCTGTTTTATCTCTCCAGTAAAAGAGGTTGATTTCCCGTCCGGTATTTGTCCTTTTCTTGACCAATTCAGATACCACCAACGTTTCAAAGATGTTCCCCCTTAGCGGATGGGTCTCCAATTGTTTTTCCTGGGTTATCCCTAATAGCGAACATACCAAACCGGTGTCATAGAAATAGATTTTCGGTCTTTTGGTAATTGTTTTGTTGAAATTCTTGAAATGCGGCCGAAGCAGGAATATGATGAAGCTGCTTTCCAGGATGCCGATCCATGATTGGATGGTTTTGATGTCTACCCCCACCTCTATAGCCAGCGGCGTGATATTGAGTTCTTGCCCAGACCGGCCTGCCAGCAGACGGACAAATCGTTCAAAAACAATTAAGTCCGTTACGTTTTTGATTTGCCGGACGTCCCGCTCTATATAAGTGCGCAGGTAGTTCGGAAACCAATCCATCGGCGGGATGCCGTGATCATGTATCGGGGGGTAGCAACCTGTTAGCAGCACGGTATCCTGATTATTCAACTCCGGAGCATCCCGGTTATATAGCTCTTGTAATGCAAAAGGGAGCAATTGCAGGTAGGCTACCCTGCCCGCTAGACTTTGCGTGATGTTCTGTTGCAGCAGAAAATTGTTCGAACCCGTCAGGATAAACTCGCCCATCCTATTTCGTTCATCAAGCACTCCTTGCAAGTAAGAAAACAAATCTGGCGTTCGTTGTACTTCATCGAGGATTGCTCCCTCAGGATAGTTAGCCAAAAAACCACGTGGATCCTCCAATGCGTACTGCCGCGTGTCTGGGTCTTCCAATGAGACATATGGTTTGTCGCTGAACAGCGAACGCACTAAGGTGGTTTTTCCCGATTGCCTTGGGCCAATTACGGCAACGGCTTTAAAAAGCAGGGCCAATTGCGCTAATTTTTGTGCTGCGATACGAGTAATCATATGCGAATATAACGGAATAATCGGAAAAATATGGAATCGTATTCCATATTTTTCCGATTATTAATAAATGTGCTTTTGTTGGGCAAAAAGCCAATCCATAGTGTTATAAATCCACAGGAATATAACAGGGCGCTGCCAACACTGCTGATATATTTGTGATATGAAACGCCTTATTGTTGATTCCCATCTGGACCTCGCGATGAACGCTATCGAGTGGAACCGGGATTTTACCAAACCTCTGGCTGAAATCCGGCAGCGGGAACTGAACATGAAAGATAAACCCGACAGGGGCGAAGGTATGGTTTGCCTACCGGACTTCGTGAGGGAAGGATAGGACTGGTTGTGGCTACCCAGCCGGCCCGTGTCAATCCCTTTGGAAGCGCACTGACCAGTTGGAATTTCTCCCAACAGGCCTGGGCAATGACCCAGGCCCAACTAGTCTGGTACCAGGAAATGAAGTCGATAGGAGAGATGGTGCAGATTACGGATCTTGCCGGACTGGAACAACACCTGCCTTGTGGGCTGACGAACAAATAGCAGACAGCGAAAAGCCTAATGGTTATATCCTTAGCCTGGAAGGTGCGGATTCACTGGTAAACATTGACTATATGTACCGGGCATACGAATATGGTTTGCATGCTTTGGGGTTATGACATTTCGGGCCGGGCAGGTATGCGGATGGTACAAAAACAGCAGGAAAGACTCATCGGAAAGGCCTGGAGCTGATGAAGGTAATGGGTGAACTGAATATGATCCTGAATGTGACCAACCTGACAGATGAAGGCTTTGACCAGGCACCGGATTTATATGAAGAATCCATCTGGGCTAGCCGCTATGATGTACGGAAGTTCGTACCGAATCAGCGGCAACTGACGGATGAACCAATAAGGAAACTCGTTAAGCGGGGGGCAGTTATTGGTGGCATACTGGATTGTTGAGCCATGGATATCCGGTTCATTGATACGATATCAAATCCGTGGCAACTGGATATCCGACTGGAGCGCCTGGTGGATCATTGGGATTATATCTGCCAGATCGCCGGCAATGCGGAGCATATTGGAATTGGAAGTGACCTGGATGGTATTTCCGGGAAGGAACAGAGCCCATGGGATATGGACTCGGTGGCGGACTTGCAGAAGTTTGAGGATATTTTGCAAGAAAAGGTTATTCAAAGCAAGCTATAGAGGGTGTTTGTGATAAGAATTTGTTGCAAGTCATTGTAAATGCCTGGAAATAATATATACTTTGGAGCATTTCAAAACTGTTACACATAGCGACGTAAAAGATATATATATCCTGAAATATTATACCAATAAACCGAAGAAAAACGGTAGCTAGCCGGATTTATGTCAGTTACCTTTGTTTATTGAAAGTGTTAAAGTCGTATTCTGTGACGTTTTCAACGGACTAAGATTGTCGGCCATTTATTATAACAATACTCCGTTAACAATACTCCGTTAAACAATGAGACAAATTTCTGATTTGCAGCAAAATAGTGGATAAATAATGGTTGAAAGATTTTAATAAACAATTGATTTTCAGTATCTTAATAGGGTTTTCCGAACTCTATTCAGATATGGTCACCAAGGGTTATAATTTATACAAAACACTGATAATCAACATATTTTAAAACATGAAGAATATCAACGCATGCAGGCAGCGTTTCATGGTCGAGGCCGTGACCCTGTTCCTTTCGATAAAGGGCCGGATCAATTTCCAGCAACTGGAACGGTACGGCAAATATAGCGAACAGCGCTACCGAATCCAATTCGAAAAGCCATTCGATTTCATGGCCTTCAACAGCGAGTTGGTGCAGCAGCACGGCAGCGGCCATTACCTCATCGCCCTTGACCCCAGCTTCATCGCCAAATCGGGCAAGAAGACGCCCGGCATCGGCTATTTCTGGTCGGGGCAGGCAGCCAAGACCGAACGGGGGCTGGAGCTGCTGGGCTTGGCGGACATCGACGTAGACAACCGCACCGGATTCCATCCGGATGCCTGCCAGACCCTCAGCGACAACCATCCCGGAAAGTCGCTGGTCGGTATCTACGCGGACTCATTCACCAACCATGGCAAGCAACTGCTGGAACTGTCCAGCATTGCTGTGGCCGACACATGGTTCACCAAGAATTCTTTCATCGACGCGCTCTGCGACGCCGGTTTCCAGCTCGTGGGCAGGACTCGTGATGACGCCAACCTGAAATACCAGCGGGGTTCCATCTCCATGGCTGATATCAAGACGATGAACCACAATGCTTTACTGATGAATAGGTTTTTTTCAACCTTTGGGGTGAACCCGCACTTGAAGAAACCTGCGCAAGCAAGCTCCATCCCAATAAAAGACAAATAATGACGATGGAAAATCAGAAACATGTCAAAGAACTATTACTATACGGCACTATTGCCGCTTAAAAATTAACTAACTATTGTTATAACAAAAATCAAAAAAATGAAAAGACCATTTACGCAAGCAATTCAAGTGCCAAAGGCCTATTTGAGGTTTTGCCTTCAAACTCCCGTGCGAAGGGTAACTGTAACCAGTTTTTATATGGGAAAATACGAAGTGACAGTTGCTAAGAATAGGGATTTCTGCACAGCTACCGGTCGGGTCATGTCAGGTGGAAACGGAAGCGGCGAGCGACGACCGGTTGTAAATGCAAACTATGACGATGGTCTGGCCTATTGTGCCGTTAAAAGAACAGCATGGAGGAATTGCCGGTTGCCCGCCGAAGCGGAATGGGAATATGCTGCGCGTGAAGGGGAACGGAATTCTCGATTCCTGTACAGCGGTAGTGACAACCTCAGCGAAGTTGGATGGTTCGTTGAAAACCCGGGAGGTAAGTATATAGAGTTGGGACTAAAAAAACCAAATAAACTGGGTATTTATAATCTATCAGGGAATGTCAATGAATTTTGCCAGGATTATTTTGTACCGTATAACAGTAGGGATTTGGTTAACCCAAAAGGCCCACAATCGGGGAAAGCGCGTGTGGTAAGAGGAGGCTGTTACCTCTATCCTGCTGAACGATGTCGCGTAAGTTCAAGAGCGGGGGTGGAAGAAGAATATGTCGGTACTCAAATTGGCTTTAGAATCGCGTACTGAGAATTAATAATAATTTAATTAACTGGTTTTGATTATCCTATAATAGAATTATGAAAATGAAAATTACAAGCGATGGAATTTTCCGCTATGAAATCCGCGAATGTGCTTGGCGGATATTAAAGAATTTAATACTATTATTATGTATACTCAGCTCGTTGGAGGTGTTTGCACAAACCGAGGTAACAGGTTTGGTATCTGATATTGATGGGCAGCCACTATCCGGCGTCAGTGTGGTCGTGAAGGGGACATCCATTAAGACCGTGACAGATAAGGAGGGTAAGTATATTGTTAATGTGCCGAGGCAGAATACTATCTTGGTGTTTAGTTTTATCGGGATGAGTCCGCAGGAACACCTGATTTCAGACAGGTCCAGGTTGGATGTTACTTTGGAACAGCAAGCAACAGCGATGGAAGAAGTGGTTGTGGTTGGTTATGGGGAACAAACAAAAGCAACCCTCACCGGTTCGGTGTCAACCGTCACAGCGGATCGTTTGGAAAACAGGCCGGTCTCCAATTTGGCAAATGCGCTTCAGGGTACAATGTCCGGTTTTAATATGACGCGTACCGGCGGACAGCCTGGCGAGGAAGGCATTGCTATACAGGTTCGCGGGGAAACGTCGGCCAACGGAGCAGTTGCACCTTTATTGATTGTTGACGGAGTAATTTCTCCTATTGTCACACTGCAAACGCTTAATGTAAATGATGTTGAGAATATTAGTGTATTAAAAGATGGTGCTTCTGCTGCTATTTACGGTGCACAGGCAGCAGGCGGAGTTATCTTGGTTACCACAAAGAAGGGTGCTGGGGCAATATCGGTTGAGTACACCAATCTTACCGGAATAGATTGGGCGATGAATATTCCCGACCGTCCTACACTGCTTGAAGAAGTGGAGTATTCGAATCTTGCCCAGACTAATGCAGGGTTTCCGGCCGAATACAGTGAGTGGGAAATCGGTAACATATTGGAGGGGTTGGAATATGTGGATCATCCAACGGCACCAAATAATGCGTACTATTACAACACTAAGCCCCTTATTTCGGAGATATTACGAAAATATGATTTCACTCAAAACCATAATATCTCATTAAAAGGTGGCACAAAGGATATGAATTATTTCTTGTCTCTCGGCAAATATCGTCAGAACGGAATATTCAAAGTTGGGCCGGACGGATTGGATAGATATAACGGGCGATTTAATGTAGGAACGATACTTCACAAATATCTTCTTTTTGATGCTAATCTGAGCTATAGTTTACACAAGCAAGAGGCTCCTTATACCGGATCAAGCGGTCTTGGGTTGTTATTTGAAACATTCAGGTACCGACAACGTTATCCACTTTTTACCCCGGAAGGACGGTATAACGGATATGGCACCAACAATGTGTACGCCAGATTGAAGGAGGGTGGCTATAATAATTTTGACCGGAATTTCTTTGACGGAGTATTTAGTTTCAGAGTGCCGAACCTGGTAAAGGGTTTGGTAATAAGGGGGATATATGGTGTCCAGTATCGTACTGAAGAAAGGGATCGGTTTCTCAGGACGGTCGAGTTGTGGGGAAGAATTGCGCCTATTTCATATATAAATAATCCGAATCAGTATCAGGTAACTAATGGCATAATCAAGAATAACAATGTTCAATTTCTGGTAAACTACGATTTTAGCGTTAATAACAAGCACCGATTTACGTTGCTGGGTGGTTATCAGTGGCAGGATAGCAGGAGTGAATCGGTGTTTACTACGGCGCGAAATCTTATAAGTAATGACATCCCATCACTTAACCTTGGAGACAATGCTACGAAGGTTGCCACAGAAACCATAAATACCTATGCTTATCAGTCTGTCTTTGCCAGGATAAACTATAATTTCCAGCAGAAATACCTAATCGAAGCGGTCCTTCGTGCTGACGAGAGTTCAAGGTTGGCTCCCGGCAACAGATTGAAGGTGTTCCCTGGGGTTTCAGCTGGATGGAATGTACATATGGAAAATTGGTTTAGGAATGCTATTCCTCTTGTTTCTACATTTAAACCAAGGTTTTCATACGGGCAGCTGGGCAGCGCGACAGGTATAGGTAACTATACCTATATGGATTTATTGGATAATACGAACACATTGATATTCGGAAGTCCGGAAACGCAGGCAACCTATTTTTACCAAAGTACCGTTGCTTCTAATTCTTTATCGTGGGAAACAGTTGAGACTTACAACGGAGGGCTGGACCTGTCGTTCTTTAAAAACAAACTGTCTTCCACATTTGATTACTACGTAAAATACAATAACAATATGCTCACGCCTCAGGTGTTGCCCGCAACTTTTGGCATAGGAGCCCCTCGTATCAATAACGGCCGGCTTAAAACATGGGGTTGGGATTTAGATGTAAAATATCAGGGTAGTGGTAAGGGTACATTTTCTTATCATGTTGGATTTAACTTGTCTGACAACGATAACAAACTGTTGAGCTATTTTGGCCAGAAAGTGATTACGCCTGGGTATGTTTCCGTGTTGGAAGGCTATCCTTTGCGAACGCTATGGGGATATCAAACAGCCGGCTATTTCTCTTCTCAGGAAGAAGTTAATGAACATGCGTTTCAGCATGCGCTAACAGGGCCGGGAGATGTTAAATATGTCAATGTAGACGGAGACGATCGTATTTCTGCCGGCGAAGGCACGCCTGATAATCACGGCGATCTGGTATTGTTAGGTACCACGCAACAGCGCCTCCTATTCGGAGTCAATGGAGGTGTCAGCTGGAAGGGAATCGATTTTTCCCTGTTTTTACAGGGTGTCGGAAAACGGATGTTCTATCCAAGTGCCAGAGCTTTGCAACCGATGATGTACAGGAACGAGCAGATATTCACCATACATCTGGATTACTGGACGCCGGAAAATCCCAATGCGGCATTCCCCCGGCCTTATGCAATGGGTAATCATAATTTTTTGCCTGCCGACCGGTGGATGCTGAATGGACAGTATATACGATTGAAAAATATTCAATTAGGGTATACGTTGCCGCCATCCCTACTTAATAAAGTGAAGCTATCTAAACTACGTATTTTTGTGACCGGACAGGATCTTCTCACATTTGACCGATTGGGTATTTATAGTAATATCCTGAATCCCGAAACACAGGATACGGGTAACTCGGGAGCCGACTATCCCTTCTTTGCAACTGTGTCCGCAGGGATTAATGTTTCTTTCTAACCACTATATATTCGTTCATATGAAACCGTTAAAATTATTTTTATATAGTTCTGCATTCTTCATCTGCTCATGCGATGTGGATAGATTACCGGAGACTCAAATAAGTGATGCGTTGTATTGGCAGACTGCAGCGGATTTGAAGGCCGCTTCGAATTATTTGTACACATTTTTGCCAACATTGCCAATTTTTGATGATGCAATGTCAGACGATGCCTTTGACCGGGTCATTAATGAAGTGAGTACAGGTAGTCGTATTGCTCCTGTCGAATCAGAGGATTATAATGCACCCTACCGTCTGATTCGTGCGGCAAATAATATCATTGACAAAACGCCCCGAGCTATAGAAAACGGCGTGAGTGAGCAGGATGTTCAACGGTACACAGCTGAAGCACGCTTTTTCCGGGCCTGGGCCTATTTTGAGTTATTGAAAAAATATGGGGGAGTGCCTCTCATTCTGGAAGTCCTTACTGATGACTCCCCGAAACTGACTGAGGGCGCTGCCTCCAGGGAAGAAGTAATAAAAGCCATCTATGATGATTTAGAATTTGCTGCATTGAATTTGCCCACTCCTACTCAACTTGGAACCGCGGATTACGGCAGAGTATCTAATACTGCAGCGTTGTCATTGATTGCCAGAGCTGGCTTATTTGAAGGGACAAGAGCTAAATATCACAGTTACGGAAACCCGACTGATCACTTGACAAGAGCCCGTGAGGCAGCGCTTGCTGTCATGGAGAGCGGAGAGCATTCTTTATTCGCCAATTATTTTAATTTGTTTCAGCCAGCAGGAGATGGCCGGCAAAACAGGGAGAACATTCTGGTCAAGCAACATGGAATTAGTAATTCAAATATACTGGTAAGACATTCAACTAATCTATTTGCCACACTGGATCAGGGTCGTTATTCCCCTACCAAAGCACTGGTTGATGCTTATTTAATGACAGACGGCTTGCCGATAGCAAAATCACCTTTGTACCAAGCTCCTTCTACGTCAGTCGAGGTTTTTGCGAACAGAGATAGCCGGCTGAATGCTACGGTATTTAAGAAAGGTGATCCGTTTATCATCACTATCCCTACGGTTGCGCAGTTTAACAGACCGGATTTGGGTATGGTTCGGACGGGCTTTTACCAGCGAAAGTTTTTTAATGTTGCGGACTATGGAGGAACCGGAGGTAGTAGCTTTACGGATAGAAATATCATTCGTTTTGCAGAAGTATTATTGATATTCGCCGAAGCGACTTTTGAATTGTCTGGGAACATTTCTGATGATGATTTAAACAAGAGTATCAATTTGCTGCGTGCAAGGGCACAGGTAGCACCATTGACAAATGCATTAGTAGCAGCATACAGCCTTGATATGCTGGAAGAAATCCGAAGGGAACGGAGAGTAGAGCTGGCACAGGAAGGTTTCCGTTATTGGGACTTAATTCGCTGGAAAACAGCAGAGAATGAGCTGCCTAAAGATATACTTGGAACGTACTTTTTTGCTGATGAGTTTGGTACGGACGTTGATGTGAACCTGACTTCTGACAACTATATTTTGGTTCAGCCCGCATCCGTACGCTCATTCAATCCACAAAGAGATTACCTGTGGCCGTTCCCTATTACGGAGTTAGGTTTAAACCCTAACCTTAAACAAAATCCAAACTGGTAAATCGTTTTTATTTCTCTCAGTTAACTCAGAAAATATTGTATAATATTATGTCAATTCAGATCAAGGAAAGTGCAGTTGTGTATGATGTAATCATAATTGGCTCGGGAGCGGGCGGGGGAATGGCTTTTAAAACACTGGTAGATGCCGGACTAAGGGTATTACTACTGGAAGCAGGACCGGATTATGATCCCGCTAATCCGAAACAACAAACTCAGTTGAAATGGCCTTACGAATCACCAAGGCGCGGGGCATCGACGAAAAGAGATTTTAGTGACTTTATTGCTTCTTATGGTGGTTTTACTATTGATGGGGAACCTTATACCAATTCGTCGGGGAGTACGTTTGACTGGTACCGATCCAGAATGTTAGGCGGGCGTACCAACCACTGGGGTAGGATATCACTGCGTTTTGGTCCTGATGACTTTAAAAGAAGGAGTATCGATGGTTTGGGTGATGATTGGCCAATAGGTTATGATGAAATTTCTCCTTTTTACGATCGGGTTGACAAAATGATAGGAGTGTTTGGAACAAAGGAAAAAATATATAATGAGCCGGATGGCTATTTTTTGCCTCCTCCAAAACCTCGTTTACATGAATTGATGATAAAAAAGGCGGGAGACAGATTGAGAATTCCTGTTATAGCAAACCGGATGTCTGTATTGACCCGACCTATAAATAAACAAAGGGGCGTTTGTTTTTTTTGTTCGCAATGTAGCAGGGGTTGCATTGCCCATGCTGATTTCTCCTCTTCAACCAGCTTGGTAAAACCCGTCAAGGATCAACAGCATGCAACAGTGTTAGTTAATGCAATGGCCAGGGAAATATTGACAGACCGGAATGGATTGGCTACGGGTGTTTCGTATGTTGATAAGACAGATATGAGAGAATACCAGGTAAAAGGGCGTGTGATCATTCTTGCTGCCAGTGCCTGTGAGTCGGCTCGTCTTTTACTTAATTCGAGTTCAACGACGCATCCAAACGGACTTGCTAATTCAAGTGATGTGGTTGGAAAGTATCTTCACGATTCTACCGGTGCCTCTCGTGCAGCTTTTGTTCCGGATCTGATAGATCGCAAAGTATATAACGAAGACGGTGTAGGTGGTGCACACCTATATATACCTTGGTGGCTGGATAATAAAAAGCTCGATTTTTCAAGGGGGTATCATATCGAGCTGGGAGGGGGGCTCGGCATGCCCATGTATGGTTTCGGCTGGGGTATTGAACAAATGAACGGGGTTTATCTTCAAAAAGAAGCAGGTGGGTATGGCGCTGATTTAAAGAATGATTATCGGCGCCTGTATGGTGCTGTCGTTTCTTTGGCAGGAAGAGGTGAAAGCATCGCAAGGCAGGAAAACCGATGTGAAATTGATCCGCATACAGTCGATAAATATGGAATTCCGGTGTTGAAGTTCACATATAAATGGACAGATCAGGAGAGAAAGCAGGCCCGGCATATGCATGATACTTTTGAAGAAATATTCGATGCTATGGGAGCGACTGCTCTCGGCAAAAAGCCAGATCATACACAAGATTATGGCTTGGCAACCCCTGGCCGGATCATACATGAAGTGGGAACAACGCGCATGGGTAATAATAAAAAGGACTCCGTTCTGAACAAATTCAATCAAGCGCATGATGTACGCAACCTATTTGTCCTTGACGGAGGAGCATTTGTTTCACAGCCACATAAAAATCCCACTTGGACAATTCTCGCACTTTCCTTACGTGCCTCAGAATACATAATAGGCGAACTAAAAAAAAGAAATTTATAAGCTATTCGTAACGGTTATGAACAGAAGAGAATCGCTGAAGGTATTAGCATTGGGGTCACTGACATTAAGCACTGTTACAGGCTGCGGCGGTGAAACAGAACAACGCGTTGCCGGTACAATAGAAGAATGGCCACTGTATGGTCGTACACCAGAGGAGAGCGCTTATGACGAAAAGTTGCTTTCGGAAATTTTTTTTACAGAACATGAAATGGCTACCTTATCGGTTCTGACTGATATACTTATACCGGCCTGTGAAAAGTCCGGCGGAGCTATTGAAGCTCAAGTCCCTGATTTCATTGAATTTATTGTGAAAGACAAGCCGGAATATCAGCACCCTTTACGTGGAGGCATGATGTGGCTGGACCATTTATCTTCAAAAGAATTTGGAGTTATTTTTCTTGAAGCTACTCAAAAACAAAAAATAATGCTTATTGATCGGATAGCTTTTCCAGGAAAGGCTAAAAAGACAGATTACCCTGGAGTTATGTTCTTTTCACTTTTGCGTAACCTGACTGCAACCGGATATTTTACCAGTCAAATCGGAATACAATACCTGGGTTACAAAGGGAATGTTGCTAATTTTTGGGATGGCGTACCTGACGACGTATTGGAACAATATGGTTTAATATATGACCAGCAGACAATTGACAACTGCATTAAAGAGGAACAGCGCGGAGAAATGGTAAACTGGCAGGTGTCATAGTAAGAGTGCCCGTAATTGACAATTTTTAATGAAAAGGATCGTCCCAACATTGTTGTTTATCTGTTTTGTTTTATTCTGCAAAGCGAATGACTCTATCAAACATTTTATTACTCCGAATGGAATAAATTATGGAATTTGGGGAAACTACACCACTTCAGACAAAATTCCATTGCTTTTTGTTTTGTCGGGTACGATAGAAGAAAGTTTAGGAAGTCCATACTTTCGGCAGTGCGGTGACCAGTTGGGTCAGGAGTACGGTTGGATGTGTGTCTCGATCGATTTACCTTATCACGGTAAGTATAAGCAGGAAGGCGTTCCCTCAGAACTGGCCGGCTGGGCATACGGCTTCGACAATGGGATCAATTTCGTGCACGACAATAATATACGTCTCCAAAGTGTACTCAACGAATTGATCGCCAGATACCACATAGACTTGAATCGGATAGCCGTATGTGGAACCTCAAGAGGCGGCTATCTGGCAATGCATTTTGCGGCTTTCGAACCCAGAATAAATGCTGCACTCGTATTTGCTCCTGTTGTCAATCTATTTTGTTTGAAAGAATTTTCAATAATTGACAGGAGTAGTAAAGTGATTGATTCTGACTTATATAAAAAGATTCCGGATTTACTTCTCAAGAATTTGTTTATCGTTATCGGGGCCGACGATAAACGAGTAGGCAGTGATGAAGTAATACAATTTGCACATGAAATAGTAAAGAAAAGGCTGACGGGAGGTATGTTGGGTAATTTTGAATTGAATGTGATGAATGAACCTAAAGGCCACACAACTCCTAAAGGAGGATTAGACAGAGCTGTAAAATGGATATTGGAGTTGAATGAGTAATAGACATCTTAAATCAAAAAAGTATGAAATTTGAAAAAGTAATAATAAATACGATAGTGGCTCGTATATCGATGACATTAGTCGTGTTGACGGTTCTTACAGTCTTATTTTCTTTCTCTAGGAAAGCAGACAGTTTTATAGTGAGCGAATCATCATCCGATTTGCCGGGAGATCATGTGTTGTTCGCCTTTGATAATGTGAATATACCATGGAAGCACAATTTAAAACTGACTTTAGTTGAAGCTGATAAATACCCGGGCAATCCGGTGTTAAAAAGAGGCCCAAAAGGTACAGTTGATCACGGGCACGCTATCCTTTACGGGACGGTTATCAAAACGGGCAATAAATTTCGCATGTGGTATCTGGCTATGCATGAGACTGAGATAGTTAAGGGGCAGGCACCTGGTAATTGGAGGCCCATGTGTTATGCCGAAAGTGATGACGGGGTTAATTGGGTGAAGCCTGATTTACATTTGGTTGAATTCAAAGGAAATAAAAAGAATAATATTTGTTTGATAGAGGGAGAACCTCATTCACTTACCAAAGTGAATGACTTCTTATCTGTTTTGTATGAGCCGAATGATCCTGATACAACACAAAGATACAAAGCTATTTATATTGCACACGTACCATATGATGATATCAAAGGTGGGTTAAGTAATATTGGCCCAAGAGAAAAAACTCCATGTGTGACGATATCGGCAACCAGCTCCGACGGATTAAGGTGGAAGGTAGTCGGTGACCGTCCTGTCAGCGCCGGTGGAGAGCGTTTTGAGGCGACCAGTATATATCGGTTTAGGAACTACTATTATACGACTGGTCAAATTCTGTCGCCATGGGCATGGCTACCCAACGGTGATAAAACCGGACGCATTATGCAGGTTTATCGATCTCCCGACTTCCGTCACTGGTCACATGCAAAGGCCGATGGATTTATCCGGCCAGGGCAGTTGACTCATCCACCTATTGCAGGTCAGCAAACACATATGGGTGCGGGATTCTGGAACAGAGGAAATGTAATGATAGGTCTGTATGGTATGTGGCAGAACGGTCCTGACGAAAAGCCGGAAGGAGTAGGACACTTGTGGGGTACCCGGGTAGATTTAGGACTGATTGTCAGTAATGATGGAATTCATTATCGTGAACCAGTAACCGACTTCAAGGTAATACCTGTCGGAGAAAAAGGAGCGTGGGATGACATTGCGCTGTTGCAGGGTCATGCTTTCGTTAATCACGGGGATAAAACCATGATCTGGTATTCGCATTGGGATACCGGAGGTAAGCTCAAATCGATGGAAATAGGATTAGCGACTCTTCGAAGGGACGGATTTGGTTATCTGTCTAAGCAATTTGACAATAATGACGCTCATTTAATTACTTCAGCGGTACATTCTGGTGCGGAATCCAAATTGTTTGTAAACGTGGACGGGGTGGCGGATTCCTCTCCATTAATGGTCGAACTGATTGACAACTTATCGGGAAAGCCTATTGAAGGATACAGCGGGTTAGATGCGGCTTCAATCACATTAAATGGAGTACGGAACGAGGTCATTTGGCCTGCACATCAATCAACAATACTTCCGAAGAACCGGGCATTTGAGATTAAGGTAGCTTTTCCGGAGAATAGCCACGCCAAATTATACGCTCTTTACCTTGCTAAATAAAAATGATTATAACAGACGTTAAAACAATTTTGCTGACAGGTCCTTGTACAAATGACCCTTACTTATCGGAAGCACGGAAGCTGCGTAGCGCAGCATTTATCAAAGTGGAAACCGCATCCGGATATTATGGCCTCGGCGAAACATATGCTGGGTATTTTTTTCCTGAAGGAGTACCAGCAATAGTTGACTTTTTTAAGCCTATCCTGATCGGACAATCCGTAGATAACATAGATCAACTTTGGGCAAGGATGTATCATAGTGGCAATTTTTGGTGCCGCGTAGGACTTGGTGCAATTGTGTTGGCCGGAATCGAGGCAGCGATGTGGGATTTGAAAGGAAAGCTATTAAATAAGCCTGTCTATCAGCTGTTGAGAGACCTTTGGCGAGCAAAAAGTGAAATATCGCACGAAAACTATGTTTTCCCTATAAAGTTGCCTTGTTACGCAACAGGAGGACCGAGTAATTATCCTATCGAAAAACTAACCCAAAAAATAGAATTCTATTGTAACTTAGGTTTTACTGGGGTAAAAATTGGAACTGGAGCCTATTTTGAAAATCAAGGGTTTGAGATTGAGCGTGATTCACCGGCTGCTGCTGCTGAATTTGAAGAAAAAAAAATAGCGTTTCTCAGGGATCGGTTCGGGTATGACTTGAACCTGATGTTGGATGCTCATATGGGAAATACAATAGGTGCGTCCTGGGACGTAGAGACAGCTGTATTGGTCGCAAAGGCATTGGAGCCGTATAATCTGGTGTTTTTGGAAGAGCCATTACATTATAATAATCCAAATGGGTATTCATTACTACGGCAGCAGACCAAAACGCCAATAGCGGGAGGGGAATGCCTTACCACATTAAGTGAATGGGAAATCTTCATTGAAAAAAACTGTTTCGAAATAGGCCAACCTGATGCATCCTTTACAGCTGGACTTGAGTCCTTCATTGAAATTGCCTCCAAATTATCAGGCAGAGGTGCTCAGGTTGCGCCACATGCGTGGGGTGCAGGAGGATCACAGATGCAGAACATTCATTGCGGGTTTGCTTGTCCTAATACGAAGATTCTTGAAGTCGCACCGGCTTATGGTCCTTTACATAGCGAAATCATTACGGAAGAGCTGACTATGAAGAATGGCTGCCTTTCGCCTCCTGAACAGCCCGGATTGGGCATCCACTTGACGGATGATGTTATCAATCGCTTTCCGTTTATTCCGGGGTCGGGAGAGTTTAACAGTGTGCCGGGTAAAGTATTGACAACCTGATTTATATAGTGACTATGAAAGTGGTGATAGATATGCCATACAATGGCACATTGTTGTCGGAATTACGATCCATACCTGATATTAATATTAGGCTGGTTAATCAACCGGTGGAACAAGAGCGAATGTTACCGCTTGAAATCATCCGTGATTGCCATATTTTATTCACGACATTTCTGCCGACAAACCATCTGGATATGAAAGAGCTGAAGTTTGTCCAGATCGGCTCAGCCGGATACACACAACTCATTGGTAAAGGGCTTCCAGAGAGGGGTATTATTGCTTGTAATGCATTAGGGGTATTCGATGTCCCTATTGCGGAATGGAATATAGCCATGATGATTAATATGGCCAGGGATATGAAACGACTTGTACATAATCAGGATAACACGATTTGGGACAGATCTCCACGATTTCAGGATGAAATTCGGGGGAAGGTAGTGGGAATATGGGGATATGGTGGAATCGGACGGGAAACCGCACGTTTGGCAAAAGCCCTCGGTATGCGTGTACGTGTATTAACCAGAAATGGTATATCTGACCGCATCAATACTTATACTGTTGCCGGTTCGGGTGATCCGGAAGCTCGTTGTCCGGATCAGATTTTTACAGCCAACTCAGTGAAGAAGTTTCTCAGAGGACTAGATTTCTTGATCCTGGCAATGCCACTAACAAAAGAAACTGAGGGTATAGTGGGTGAAGCAGAGTTGCGCTTATTAGAAGGAGCATTTATCCTCAACCCTGCTCGTGGTCCTATTATCCAGGAGGAAGCGCTGCTCAGAGCGCTGTCCGAAAATTGGATAGCAGGAGCTGCGCTGGATACTCATTACCATTACCCGATGCCTGAAGATCATCCGTTGTGGAAGATGCCCAATGTATTAATGACACCACATATTTCAGGTTCAAGTGCCAACCCCAAATTCCTTGACAGAGTCTGGGATATTTTTGTACAAAATACCGCCAACTTTATTGAGGGAAAACCGCTTTTAAACCGATTGTCGGACAGTCAATTATTGGTATAAAACTGATTTATAGGTGAATATGAAACATACAAGACGTAACTTCTTAAGAAATACTGCATTAACAACGACGGGACTTTTGGTTGGAAGCGAATCATTACCGGCGGAGCCAAATATTTCCAGAAGCCGTGAGCGTTGGGAGCAGGGGGCCGGCATTGACAATAGAGAACTTATGGACGAAGGGACAGATTGCTATATCAGTACGGGGGACAATCATTGGCTTGGCCTTTCATTGGCAATGGATAGCGAAAGATCGATCACCGATGCGATAACCATGATGAAAGAGCTATATGGTACTAAGGTGCTTTATTGGAGGGGATTGCAAGAGGCTGCGTGGGTTCGAACTATGCATGTGCGGCCAGAGAACTTTCGTTATGCTACAGCGCATAAATGGTTTAAACATTTGGTTGAGAACGTCGAAACAGAAAAGATTGTTAATCGGGTTGGAAAGCAATTGGGCGTCGAGGTTTGGGGAGTATCTACACTCGGAGATTGGGGATCTCCGGCCGATACTCCAGGATTCAATGATTATCCCTTTAACTGCGAGTCCAAACTAAGGTTGGACCATCCGGAATGGGTGCCTGTTGACAAATATGGTTATCGCAGGCAGGGGGGGACTATAGAACTGGCCTATCCCGATGCGCGAAAGGCACTTATTGATTTGCACATTGACCTGATTAAGGAAGCCGGATACAGCGGAGTATCCTTTCTGACTTATGTAGAGAATTTTTCTTTACGTTTCGAAGACGAGTTCGGCTATAGTGCTCCGATTGTAGAGGAATTTAATAAACGGTTTAAGATTGATATTCGTACTGAACCATTTACAAAATCGGCCAGTAGAGAAGATTGGTATAAATTGCGTGGTGAATATGTAACGTTATTCTTTCAGGAACTAAAAATAAGATTATCGGAAATCGGAGTTAAACTGGGTGTTTTTATTGATTCACTGAGGCCTCGCTTTCCGATGACCTGGCCGACACTTCCTCATACACATGCTACGATCGGTGCAATGTATATGGATATTGACAAATGGATACAGGAAGGAATTGTCGATAGGTTTTTGGCTTTTGGAAATTGTGCCCGATACCAGCAGGTGAAAACGGTTCGGGATCTGGGATGGTTGACACGTGGTACGAATATTCAGGTTGGAATGGTTACTTCTGGTCCATTCGACCCCTCATGGAATGAATTGAAAGGAAAGGGATATCGCCCTGTACTCTCGTTGGGTGAGGACGAACATTATCTGCTACGAAGCCGAATCCCCGAACAAAGCGAAGCTGCATTAAGAACCGGAACTCTTTACGCGAAAATGAGATTTCTCGCTCAAGTCGCCACAGGAGTTTCCGTTACATCTTCGAATCTGATTCTGCCGTTGCTGGATGATCAGAATATTATATTGAAACGACTTGCTTTATTGGCATTGGGAAAGCTTAAAGAAAAGCGAAGTGTCAAACCTATTGAAAAAGCATTGGAAGATGAAGAAGTAGGTGTACGTTCCGCCGCGATTCATGCACTATCCTTGAACGCCGGACCGGATTCCGTACAAAAGATATTCCGTATGATTGAAACATATCCCGATCATCCGGTTTGCGAGATGTCAAGGGCCTATTTGAGGAGAATGGAACCTTTTCCGGCGGAACAATTAATAAAGATTGCCATAAACAGTAGAGTCCCCGAAGCCAGGAACACAGCTTTGCGTGTTTTGGGCCAACGGATTTCACACGAAATGCTGCCGGCTTTTGAACAAGGCCTTCTTGACCATTATCCGTACTCGCGTTATACTGCGGCATTGAAACTCCGGTATCTGAACAATATTCCCAAAGCTGTAGATATGCTTATCCGTGCAAGCGGCGAAAAAGATGAAGCGTTAAGTAATCGGGCCGCATTATCATTGGGGGAAATGGTTAAACGTACAGACCGGGCTGTTATGCAACGATATCAGGAGGTTGTTGTCTTACTGAAGTCCCTTTTTACGACGTTTGGCACAGGTTCTCGTCGTTCCGACATTGACTGGGGATACCGTATGGTCGGTGAGGCCTTGTTAATGTGTGGTGTAGAGGGTGAACGTATTTTGCAGGACTTCGTCAACAACAATAAAGATGTGAAGCTATCTGAATTGGCTTGGCGCGTATTGAATTTTAAAGAAAAAGCAGGCCAAAACGCTTTCAATGTTATATCAGACAAAGAAAATGCAATCATATTTGCGAACAAGCCCGAATGGATTAAATAAGAACCTGGCTCTATGAGAATTTTTATCTGCGTAAGTATATGTTTATGCATAAATATGTTTGGCCCGCCCGGATTTTGTAGTGGCAAGACCATATTTGTAAACAATGTATCCGGGAACGATTCTTTTGCAGGAGATTCGCAGAATGCTCCTTTTCGTACAATTGCACAGGCCGTCCGGCGTGTGACGCCAGGAGACACCATCCGGTTAACTCATACCGGCGTCATGTATAAAGAATCATTGGTACTTCATGACGTTCGTGGCAAGAAGGACGCGCGCATTGTTGTGGAAGGGAATGGGGCAGTTATATCCGGGACAGAAGATGTAGACTTGAATGAATGGGAAGAGATCAGCCCCGGGTTGTTTAAAAATGATGGCATTTACGCCGATAGGCGGTTTAATATGGATGTGATTAACCGGTATTTTTTTCTGTTTGATGGGAAGATTAACCGGATGAACAGATGCCTGAAAGGTAAAAACGTGCCTTTCAAAAAGCCTGAAGACCTTGAGGAGAATGAATGGACTTTTCTGGAAAATGAAAAGGCCTTTTATATACGTCTTAATACATCAGAGAAAGCAACGTATATTGAGATGCCGGTCAGATCAAACGGCGTAGCTATTACCGGATCTACACAGTATGTAACTATAAAAAACCTGACTTGTAAGAACCTTTACAATGATGGATTTGGGATTACCCATAGTGCGCGGGAGATCAGGTTTTACGAGATAAAAAGTTTGTATTGCGGGGACGACGGAATCAGTGCCCATGCTGATTGCGAGTTTTCAGTAAACGGATTTCTGTCCGAGGGTAACGGAACCGGAATCTGCGATACGGGCAACTCCAAAACGTCATATGACAATGTTACCATAAAAGACTGCGTTGGATTTGACTTGTTTTTTCTGAATGAACGGTCTGGGGGTGCAGAACATGTCATAGTCAATAGTATAATATATACAAATGCAAACTCCGGGGTTGTGTTTAGTACTGAACGCGCGGATGGTAGTATAAATATCCGGATGCAAAATGTCGTGGTAAATAACAGTTCTAAATCTGGAAGAGGATTCAGGACGTTGGGCAAAACGTATGTAGAGATGAAAGATTGTGTTTTTCGGGACTGATTGAATAGCTCAATTAGCTTTTTTAAAGATTAATAGTACTGATGCGTTAACTTTTTGCATCAAACAAGTTTAACAACATTTGTTCTTTGACATTTTGATTTTTTTGATCCTGAGCGATTAGATCCTTTAGCGGTGTCTTGTCAAACGCCGAGATTC
>Ga0182792_1001392_pt1 | contig 19726 bp, 22 predicted proteins | sample Passage237B_FD_130497 | JGI IMG/M metagenome (GOLD analysis project Ga0182792, IMG submission 130497) | Cellulose adapted compost microbial communities from Newby Island Compost Facility, Milpitas, CA, USA - Passage2 37B (version 2) (version 2) ...
CCGGCGGAACTGTCCGGCGGCCAGCAGCAGAGAGTCGCAATCGCCCGCGCGATCGTGACGGAGCCGGCAATCGTGCTGGCCGACGAACCGACCGGAAACCTCGACTCGTCCTCGACAGAGGACGTGCAGCGGATCTTCGAGGAGCTGGGCGAGGCGGGGCGGACCATCCTGCTGATCACCCACGAAGACGAGGTGGCCGCGCGTGCCCGCCGGGTGATCCGGATCGAGGACGGCCAGATCGCCGCCGACTATCGAAACGAAGTCTTTGAGAGTGCCGCCTGATGGGGTTCACTGAGACGGTCCGCATCGCCGCCGCGGGGCTTGCGGCGAACCGACTGCGGGCGACCCTGACCATCCTTGGCATCACGATCGGTGTGGCCTCGGTGATCATCTTGGTCGCCGTGGGCAAGGGCTCGTCAAAGGCCGTTGCTTCGAGCATCGAGGGCCTCGGCACCAACATCCTCATGGTGACTTCGACCGCTGGCGGGATGATGCCCGGCGCCGCTTCCTCGGCTTCTTCCCTGACCGTCGAGGACGCCGAAGCGCTGAATGACAAGACACTCGCCCCGGACGTGCTTTCGGCTTCCCCGGTGATCAACGTCTCCAGCGCGACCCTGGTCAGCGGCGAGATCAGCTACGAACCGTCCCAGGTGGTCGGTACCACGCTCTCCTATCTCGAGGCGAAGGGCTACGAGATAGCCCAGGGCTCCGGCTTCACCGACGCAGAGGTGAAGAGTCGCGAAAGAGTCGCCGTAGTCGGCCCGACCGTGGCCGCCAACCTGCTCTCCAGCGGGGGCGGGGTCGGTTCGATGATCCAGATCAACGGGGTCAGTTTCCAGGTGATCGGCATCACCGCCTCGAAGGGCTCGAACGGCAGCGAGGACCAGGACGACGTGGTCCTGGCTCCGTACAAGGCGGTCGAGGACACCCTGGCCGGCTACGGGCCGGTCGACCAGATCGTGGTCCAGGCGACCTCTCGGGACGCTCTCGACGCGGCCGAGGCCCAGGTGACTTCGATCCTCGACCAGCAACTCGATGTCGCCGACCCGTCGAATCCCGGCTACTCGATCGTCAATCAGGGTTCGGTGATCGAAGCCTCCGACGCCTCGAACTCGGTCTTCACGACCCTGCTCGGCGCGGTCGCGGCGATCTCCCTGCTGGTCGGCGGGATCGGCGTGATGAACATCATGCTGGTCAGCGTCACCGAACGGACTCGGGAGATCGGGATCCGCAAGGCGATCGGCGCCCGTCGCAGCGACATCCTCGCCCAGTTCATCACCGAGGCGGTGCTGATCTCGGGCTTCGGCGGGGTGGTCGGCGTCGCGGCCGGGCTGATCGGTGCTCGTTTCACGATTGCCGGGGTCGAGCCTTCGGTCGCGACCTACTCGGTCGTCCTCGCCTTCGCCGCGGCGACCCTCTCCGGACTTGTCTTCGGCACCTACCCCGCCAGTCGGGCGGCCCGACTGCGGCCGATCGACGCCCTCAGATTCGAGTAGCCCCTTCTAAGCAAAAGGAAAGTGATGAGCAGCGACGCAGCAACCGAAAACACCCTCCGCTGGCCCCGTCGGCCGAAGCGCAAACTGAACACGCCGGTCAACCTCGCCCTGACGGCGATCCTGATCGCGGTGGTCGCCTTCTGGCTGGGTGGCAAGTCGAAGGGAGACGATTCGGGCGCCTCGGCGATGCCGTCCGGCTTCCCCGGCATGACGGCGGCTGAGTCCGGATCTGGCTCCAGCGCCGGTTCCGGGGGAATGCCCGGGATGAGCGCCTCGAGTGGCGACTCGACCCAGGGTGAGGTCACCAGCCTTTCCGGCTACACGCTTTACGTCGAGACTTCGGACGGTGCCACGGTCAAGGTCAAGGTCGGTGCTGACGCGACCGTGACCAGGACAGCCGAGACCAAGGCCGACCAGATCCACCCCGGCGACACGGTCACGGTGAGCGGCAAGACCAGCCAGGCGGGCGTGGTCAAGGCGACCGACGTGACCGCGACCCAGTCCGCAGCCCAGTCCGCGATGCCCTCGATTCCCGGCGGCATGCCTTCGAGCCAGTAGCCAGACCTCGACAAGGAGAAGAAACACATGAACGGAAGCATCAGAAAATCCAGCCTCACCGGGATGGTCATCGTCGGCCTGCTGGCCGGCGTCCTCCTCATCGCCGGTTGCGGGGGTTCGAGCGATTCGACATCCGATCCGATCTCGGCTGATCAGGCCGCGGCCGGTGGTCCCGGTGGTGGCATGTTTGCCAACCTGACTGATGACCAGCAGCAATGTCTCGAGGACGCCGGGGTGACCATCCCGGATATGCCGGAGGACGGCCAGGGGCAACCACCCGAGGGAATGTCGCCGCCAGACGGGGCGCCTCCGGGGGGAACGACCGGTGCCAGTGGCGCCACCGGACCGCAGGGCAGCCCTCCCCAGAGTGGCCAAGGCATGTCCGACTTGCAGGAGCTTCAGGCGGCGATGGAGGAATGCGGCATCGAGATGCCGGATTCACCCCAGGACGCCCAGGCCAGTTAGGCCTGGGCAGCCGCCCGCATCTTCAGGAAGCGGCCGACCTCCCGGCGGGCGATGACCATTTTGTGGACCTCGTCCGGGCCGTCGGCCAGCTTCAGCATGCGGCTGTAGCGCCACATCGCGGCCAGCGGCGTGTCGTCGGACATGCCGAGCGCACCGTGGACCTGCAAGGCCCGGTCGAGCACGTCCATGACCATGTTCGCGGCGACCACCTTGATCATCGAGATCTCCTGGCGGGCGGCATGCTTGCCGACCGTGTCCATCTTCCAGGCGGCGTTCAGGGAGAGCAGGCGGGCTTGGTCGATCTCCATCCGCGACTTGGCGATGAAGTCCTGAACGAACTGCTTGTCGGCCAGCGGCCCCCCGAAGGCTTCGCGGTCGGCGGCCCTCAGGCACATCATCTCCAGCGCCCGTTCGGCGGTGCCGATCGCCCGCATGCAGTGGTGGATGCGGCCGGGGCCGAGCCGGTCCTGGGCGACCACGAAGCCGCCGCCACGGGCACCGAGCAGGTTCTCCTCCGGAACCCGGCAGTCTTCGTAGCGGATCTCGCAGTGGCCGGGCCCCTTGTCGTGGCCCATGACCGGCACCGGCCGGACCAGGTCGAAACCGGGATTGTCGGTCGGGACGATGATCATCGAGGCGTTGGCGTACGGGTTCTCGGTCTGCTCGGTGTTGACCATGGCGATCGCGAACTCGGCCCCGACCGCGCCCGAGGTGAACCACTTGTGGCCGTTGACCACCCACTCGCCGCCGTCGAGGTCGGCCCGGGCGGCGAGGCCGGTCGGGTCGGAGCCGGCGGTATCCGGCTCGGTCATCGAGAAGCAGCTGCGGATCTCGCCGCTGGCCAGCGGTGCCAGGTACTTCGCCTTCTGCTCGTCGGTGCCGTGCTCGAGCAGGATCTCCATGTTGCCGGTGTCGGGGGCGGCGCTGTTGAAGGCCATCGGGGCGACGAGCGGGCTGCGGCCCATCTCTTCGCAGAGGAAGGCGTACTGCCAGTTGTTCAGGCCGGCGCCGTACTCCTCGTCCGGCAGGAAGAGGTTCCAGAGGCCGGCTGCTTTGGCCTGCTCGCGGATCTCGACCAGGGCGACCGGGTAGGGAACCCCGGCCTTGACTTCATCGTCGAGCGCCTGGTGAAGCTCCGCCTCGCGCGGATAGATGTGCTCGCCCATGAACGAACGAACACGCTCGAGTAGCCCTTCAACTTCCGAACCGGCTTCGAAATCCATGGCCGGGACGCTACTACCCACCGAAGTGTTGCAGCGGCGATACGCGGCAAACTCTCGTAGAAAGCCGCAACCAGCTCAGACCATGCGATAGCGGGTGAAGAGGTCGCCCTCCGCTTCGGCCAGGTATGCCAGCTCGAAACTCGCCTCGTCGGGCAGGTTCGCTTCGAGGATGCGCGGCGCATCGCCACCGGTCGCCACGGGGGTGACGGTCAAGAAGAGGTCGTCGACCAGTCTGCCCGCGACCAGCTGGCCGAACAGGTGAGGTCCGCCTTCGCAGAGCAGGGCCCGCACCCCTTCTTCCCGGCGCAGGTGGGCCAGAACGTCGGCGTTGTCGATCAGCCCGTCGATCGTGACCAGTTCGACCGCGGTCGCGGTCTCCGGCGCGGTCGTCTTGCGGGTGAAGATCAACACCTTCCCGTTGCCATCGGTGAACAGCGGCGCGTCGAAAGGCAGGTCGAGGTCGCCGCTGACGATCACAGCCAGCGCGTCGCCTTCCAGTCCTGCCTGGCGGCGCTGCTCGCGAAACTCTGGACGGGAGATGATCCGCCCGTAGCGTTCGGCCCGCATCGTGCCGCCGCCTATCATCACCGCGTCGAACCGGGTCCGCAGGGCGAGCAGGTGCTCGGTGTCTGCATCGGAACCGAGCGCCTTCGAGCGTCCGTTCACGGAGGCCCGGCCATCCAGCGTGGTGATCATGTTGACCGCCACCCGGGGCCGGCCGTCGGGCAGATCATCGAGCGGCCGGTAGGCCTCGATCTCGGCTTTCAGGGAGGTCCGGCCGGGGTCCGGGATCAGGCGGCGCATGGGGCAACGTTATATGCCCCTTCGCCTGCCATCGAGGTCAGGAGTAGTCGTGCCAGCCGTCGAAATCGCGGCCCGACCATTCCTTCAACCCGGCGACGTCTTCGCGGAAGCGCCCCTTCAGGGTTTCCATCAGGTCCTCCGGGATCTCCGGCTTGGGAGCCGGTGGCTTGTCCGGGTCGTGGACGACCTTCTCGACCATCCAGCGCATCGACTCCGGCAGCCGGTCGAAGTTCCGGTCAAAGGCCCGGAAACCCGGCAGCTTGATCAGTTTCTCCATGAACTGGTATTTGTCATCGTGTTTGGCCGAGGACTTCTCCCACTGGCGGTCCCACTGCTCGGAGGTGAAGTTCTCGTCGACGCCGAGGAAGCTGAAGGCCTGCTTCATGGTCTCGTCCCGCTTCTTGCCGAGATCCTCTTGGGTGATGATCTCGATCTGGTCGCGGTCGAAGTACTCGAGATAGGGCTGGAGCTGCATCCAGTACTGCGAGCGCTGGATGTAGGCGGTGTCGGGAAGTTCCAGGGTGGGGACGAACTCTCGGGTCTCGTAGCCGGCACCGGTCGCGTGAACCCAGTGGGAGAGGATCCGCTTGATCGGGTCGCGGACCATGTAGATCAGCTTCACATCGGGGATGTGCTTGTGGATCCGCTCGGCGACGCCGTTGAAGCGAGGCCGGTTCGTGTAATGCGGCGAGGACTCGCCGTTGATCTTGACGGTCGAGTCGAAGCGGTTCTCGTACCAGTCGAAGCCCAGATCCCAGTTCTGCTCGGCGGCGAAGAAGTTGAGCTCCTTCGGCTTCGACATGTGGATCTCGGGGTGCAGGCCGAGGTAGTGGTGGATCGAGGTGGTCCCGCACTTGAGCCCGCCGATGATGATCATGTTCGGCAGGGTCGCCGTCTTGCTCTTGCGGCGGGGCAGGCGGCGGTTGCGATCCGATGTGAAGCGCTCGCGGGCGCGCGAGCACATCGCGTCATCGGCGGAGTCGTAGGTGGCCTCGGGGGCGGTCACGTTTGTATCTGCGGTTTCTGACACGGCCGAGTAGTGTAGCCGGGAATGGCAGGCACGATCCCTTCCGCCGCGCCCGGTGACCGCTCCGGACAGGCGCTTGCATGGCGCGGTCCGGGACCGGGACGGCCCGATCTGCCGATCCCGCCGGCCAGGCAGCCGCTGCTTCACAAGGGCCTGATGCGCAAGCGCTGGCGCTATGTCGGCTTCTACGGCGAGGACCTGATGCTCTGCGCGGCTGTGGTGCGGATCGGCCTCGCGAACCACAGCTTCTGGTCCGTATGGGATCGACTAGAGGGCAAGGTCTGGGAACACACGAGGCTGCGGCCTGGCGGCCCCGAGGTCGTGCTCGACGGACCGGTGGTCGAGATCCGCACCCGCAATGTGCGGGCGGCGCTCCGGTTCGGTGAAAGCGAGCCGATCGAGATGGTCTCCCCGAGCGGTCGCGGCTGGGGATGGACCAGGAAACGGGCCGGGGTCCCGGTCTCGGGCCGGGTGATCCTGGACGGCGAGACCCGCCGCGTCGAGGGGTTCGGCGTGGACGACGAGTCCGCCGGCTACCACCAGCGAAACGTGGAGTGGAGCTGGTCCGCGGGCATCGGTGAGTCAACCGACGGCGCGGCGCTTGGCTGGAACTTGACCGAGGGGATCAACGATTCGCTCACCGGCAGCGAACGGGCGGTCTGGGTCGACGGAACGCCCCATGAACCAGCGCCGGTCGGGTTCCAGGGACTCGATGCGGTTCGTTCCGTGGCCGGGAGCGAGGACTCCATAAACCTCCAGTTCGAATTCGGCGGGGCCGAACGCCGCCGCCACGACAACTTCGGACTGATCCGTTCCGACTACGTCCACCGCTTCGGCACCTTCACCGGAACTCTCGACGGGATCGACCTCGCTGCCGGGGCCGGAGTGATGGAGGAACACAAAGTCGTCTGGTGAAGCTCAGGCCGACCAGCCGTCATAGGTGGACTTCACCTGCCAACGCCAGGGCGGTTCGTCGCCCGGCGGTAGGTCGTAGTGGTTGCGGCCCGGCAGAATCTCCAACGGAACCAGTCGGGGGCTGTCCTCGAGCAACAGGCGGGTTCCGGACGCTGCCTCGATCTCGGCCGATCCGGCCCGCCGGGTCACCCGCTGCCAGCCCAGCGAGGGACGGTAGAACCAGTAGGTGATCTGCCAGGCGGTCCCGACAGCACCTGCTCCGTTCGAAGCCAGTCGCCTCACCTCGGTGAACAGGGTGAGGCGGCGGTTGGCGGTGGTCAGGCGGCCGTCCCCAGCCGGGACCGCGCAGCTCGGCCGCTGGCAGTAGCGAAAATCGACCGGTCCCAGGCTTTGGCCGTCCGGGCCGCTCCGGACGGACGGTTCCGGGGCCAGCCACCGCACGGCGCGGGCCACGTCCCACCCGTAAGCCGAGACAGCGGGATGCTGCCGGCAGACTCCGGGCGCGCGCGGACCGCAGGCGATCCGGTTGGCGATCCTGATCCCGAGCCCATGGCCCGGCGGTTCGATAACCCCGGTGAGGCAGGCTGCGACCAGCGCCGCGAAGGTCGCCACCAGGAGCAGGACCACGCCGACCTGCTCGACGGTCGCCGATCCCCGGTTGGCTGAGAGTTCGAGGCGGAACATGGGCCGAAGCTACGGAGAATTTGCTCACATGTGGCTCGACAGCTGCAACGATTGTGCAACGGGGCAGCCTTGTTGGCCGCGAGATCGGCCTCTGGATCCGAGCCGACGCTCCAAGGACGCTAGATTTGTCTCATGGAAGGTTCCCCGTTCAACATGTTTGGCGATCCCGATGAGCTCCGTCAGCGGATGCAGGAGATGGCGGATCAGATGCAGTCCTCCCAGGAAGTGGCCTGGGCTGATAACGCGATCAAGCTCGCCGTAGATATGACCGTGGCCTCGATCAGCCGGCTGGACCTCAACGGCAGCTCCGACGAGCAGGCGATGCAGGTCCGCGACGCGATCCGTGTGGTCTTTCCCGAAGCCGTGACGCTGGTTCGGGAAGCCCGCCAGGGACTCCGCTGAACGAACTTCATTTCATCGATCGGGGAGAAGGCTCCCCGGTCCTGTTGATCCATGGCACCGGCACCGATTCGTCGGTCTTCGACGACGCGGTCGGATCCCTGGCCGGATCCTGGCGCCTGATCACGCCGGACCGCCGGGGCTGGGGCCGGTCGGTTCCGGTCGACGAGTATCGCCGCACCTCGATCGCCGAGCAGGCGATCGAGGTCTCCTCGCTGGTGCATGGGCTCTCGATCGAGAGCGCGACCCTGGTCGGTCTCGGGTTCGGTGCGGTGGTGGCGCTCGAGATGGCGCTGGCCGAACCGGCGCTGGTCGCGCGGGCGTTCCTGGTCGAGCCTCCGGTCTTCGGAGCGGTGAGCGCGGCAACGGAAGGCATGTCGGCCGACGTCGACGCGATTCGGACGGCCGCGGCCGAGGGCGGCGAGGCTGCGGCCTACGACCTTTTCCTGGCCGGCGAGCTTCACACCCTCGGGGTCGGGGCAGAGCGCTTCTCCGACTACGCGGATCGCAGTCCTTCGGCCGCTCGCGCCTTCCTGGTCGAGTTGCCTGCTGTCCCCGCCTGGCCACTTGACCCGGTGCGGTTGGCCGGGCTCGAATCTGAGATCACCGTCGTCACGCTGCCGTCGACTCCAGCGCTGCTCAAGCGGGCCGCGGAAGCGGTCGCCGACCGGGTGCCGGGTGCCGAGACGGTCCACTCCACCAACGACGGGGTCCAAGTCGTCCCCGCATTGCTCAACTAGCGGAGCCCCTCCCAACCATCCTTTCGTTCAAGTGGGAGGGGCGGGTTTCTGTAGCGCCCCAGCGAAGACTGGGGCGCCCATTCATGTCAGAGCACCTGGATCTCGGCCCGGCTGGAGGCGCCGCGGCGAAACAGGGCCGCGATCAGCTCGAGCGGTACCGCAATCACGATCGCGGGAATTGCAAGGACGATCGAAATGAACCAGTCGAGCCCGCGCTTCCAGGGCCGGTTACCTTCTACCTTGTGGGCCTTGCCGAAGGCGCCCATGACGATGTTCTGGCCGAAGGTGAACATGTTGAGGCCGGACTGCCACATCACGGCGATGCCGCGCAGGGGACGCCATTTCGTCTTGGTTACGACCTGATCCTGGGTCGCGATCAGGTCGGTGACCGCGTGGGGCGTGAACCGGTAACGACGGTCGGTACCCAACCCGACCCAGGCGCCACCGGTCAGCCAGCAGGCAAACGAGGCCCGGTTGTCAAACAAATAAGAGTTATCCCCATCCCGGTCCGACTCCAACTCGGCGAGCGCATCCTCAGCCGTCCCCGGGTCGAATGAATTACCGACGATGTTGTTAGCGGAGGTACCGGTGGGGGGTGTCCCGGGAACTCCCGGCGAAGTCCGGCCGGGGGCATCCCCCACCGGTACCTCCGCCTCGCCCGCGCGCAACGGGAACTCGAACTTCTCGCCGTGGCTGAGCACGCCCAGCCCACAGGCCTCGCAGCGATGGGCGATCCCCGAGGCGACCGGCATGCCGACCCAGGGAAAGAGCGGCTCGCCACAGGCCGGGCAGGGCGGGTTCTCGGGGCTGGCCCCGGCTTCAAGCGGAACGTGGGGGAGATTCACGGCCAAGGTCTCTGTAGCGTATTGACCAATGGATTCCGCTGACCCCGCCGCCGGGAAGATCGAATCGGCGATCGTCGCCGTTTCGCCGCTGCTCGACCTCGTCCTTTCGGTCGGCGAGCGGATCTCACGGATCGCCGAGCCGGTCGATTACGAGTACTACCCGGTCCACGACGAAGACGATCAGGAAAGCTCCGCGGCCTGAGCGCCGGTAGGCTTCGCTGGCCTCTGGCCGCTTCCGGCCCGGCATTTCGCAAATGACTCCCAAAGCCCAGATACTCGAGCGCGAAAAGCGCTGGTCCCTGCCCGCCGGAATCTCCGCGGTGTTCGCCGTGGTCATCTACCTCGCGGGGCAGATAGTCGGGCGAAAGGGCGTCGGGGCACCCGACGGTATGGCCGATTTCCTGACCAAGGTCTCCGGACACCACTCGAGCGCCCTGCTCGGCGGCATCCTCCAAGGTCTCGGTCTCGCCCTCTTGGCGGCGCCCCTCCTTTATCTGTTCTTTGCGGCGCTGGCCCGTTCGGACCGGATGAAGCGGGGCCTGATGCTGGTGATGATCATCGGCCCGGCCCTGGTCGGTCTGGGATCGATCTTTTCGACCCTCACCCTGCTCGACGCTTCGGACGAGTGGCAGGGCGACGCCACCCCCGGCGTATCCAAATGCTTCGAGGACGCCGGTTCGGCCGAAGGTTCGTCGGAGAAGTCACTCACCGAGGACGAGAAGACCGACTGCAGAGACGACGCCGCAAACGACCTCCGGGACGATCAAAGCCTGGTCGGGCCGGCGGTGGGCCTCTCCCTTGCCGGCGCTCTCGGATTCCTCGTCGGCCTGATGTACACCTCGCTCTATGCGATGAGGACCGGGCTGCTCTCGCGCTTCTGGGGATCACTCGGGATGGCGGTCGGAGTCCTCCTGATCCTCCCTGGCCTTCAGTTCATCATCCTCGGGTTCTTTGTCTATCTCGGGCTCCTTTTCGCCGGGTGGGTCCCGCGGCGGCCACCAGCGTGGGCCGCCGGCGAAGCCATACCCTGGCCGAAGCCCGGGGATCCGGAATTCGGTGACGACGACGGCGACGTGATCGAAGGCACCGCGGACGAACTCGACCCGGACGATTCCGATCCTCACGGCGCCGTCGATGCGCCCGATGCTCTCGATGTGCCTGATCCGCAAGGTGCACCTGACGGCCCCGACGCCGGGCCGCAGGGCGAGCGTCGAAAACGCAAGAAGCGCAACTAGAGGCCTCTGGTCGCTTGGCGTCTGGCACGATTCGGGGCATGGCCTCGCAGTCGCTGACCGTCGCCGAATTCATAGAGCTCCCGATCGTCAAGGCCGGGCTGCCCGAACTCGTGGCCGGGCGCGAGGGTCTCGAGGCCGAGGTGCGCTGGGTCCATCCCCTCGACGTGCCCGACGTTTCCGACCTGCTCCGGGGCGGTGAGATGATCCTCACCACCGGCGTCTCGATCGGCGAGGACGCTGCCGCGCAGCGGCGTTTCGTCCGGGACCTGGAGGCGGAGGGCGCGGTCGGGATCGCCGTCGAGCTCGGCTTCGCCTGGAACCGGGAACTGCCCAAGGCCCTGGTCGAAGAGGCAGATCGGCGTCACATCCCGATGGTCGCTTTCCGTCGTGGCATTCGCTTCGTCGAGGTCTCCGAGGTCGTGAATGGCAATCTGCTCGATTCCGGCCACGCGCTCGCCCGCCGCGGCGAGGAGCTTCATCGCAGTCTTGACCGGCTGGTCCTGGAGGGCGAGGCAGCGGAATCGATCCTGGCCGAAGTTTCGAGAAGGATCGGTAATCCGGTCGTGCTGGAGGACGCACGGGGAGAACTGGTCGCTCTCGGTTCGGTCACCCGCCGCGAAGACGAGGTGGTCGACACCTGGTCCGGCCTCAAGTGGTCGGACCGCGAGCCAGGAGAGGCCGAGGGCGCGATGGCCGCGGCGGTGATGGTTCGCGGCCGGAGCTGGGGCCGGGTGATCGCGTTGCAGACGGATGCCGAGTTCGACCGCTTCACACCGATCGCTCTCGAACGCGCTTCGGTCGCGGTCGGCCTGGGCTTGATGCGGGGTGGTGAGGAGGCGGAGCTTCGGGCTCGTTCCCGGGGCAACCTGCTCTTCGAACTAGCGGCCGGGTTGATGGAACCGCTGGCCGCCGCGCGGCGGGCATCGACGCTCGGGTTCCCGCGCCGGCACGGTCAGCTGGTGCCGGTCGCCGCGGTCTGGCGGGCGGGGGCGATCGATCATGACATCGGGTATGAGGAAGCCTGGGCCTCGCTGCTGCCGGCGATCCGGGCGGCAATGGCGGAACCGGACCGGCCGGCCCTGCTCGGCTCGCGTGGCAACTGCGTGCTCGGTGTGCTCGACCGGGGCACCCTGGGCTCCGAGGCGGATGACGTCGCCTCCCGTGAGCGGCTGGCCCGGCGCTTCGCCGGTGTTCTTCACCGCCACGAAATCGATCCCGGCGCGGTCGCACTGGCGATCGGCGGCGCCGCGGGAAGCTGGGAGGAGCTCGCGCCTGCCCTGGTCCGGGCCCGCTTCGCGGCCGAGGCGGGGGCGGCCGGCCCGGTCCGCGCCTGGCACGACGCGAGCCGGACCGAGATCGGTCAGCTCTTGCTCTCGATGCGCGGCACCCCCGAACTGCTCCAGTTCAGCGACGAGCGCCTCGGCCCCCTGCGCGAGCTGCCGGGGGAACGGGGCAAGGATCTACTGGACACGCTCGAGGCATACCTGCACAGCGGCGGTCGCAAGACCGAAGCCGCGGCGGCGCTGGAGATCGAGCGGCAGTCCCTCTACCATCGCCTGGCCCGGATCGAAGAAGTGCTCGACGTGGATCTCCGCGACGGCGACACGATCCTCGCTCTCCACCTGGCGGTCATGATCCGCCGCCTGTTACATCACTGAGCGATCTGGTCAGTCGACCGAGTTCGCGACCTGGATGCCGATCACGACCCCGGAGGCGACCGCGAGCAGGAAGATCGCCAGGACGGCGTTTCTGCGGTCCGGTCTGATCGACCTGACCAGCCACGGAATGCCAGCCAGGGCAGGCAGGCCCATCAGGCCGAAGATGATCCCGCAGACCCACCAGCCGGCGGTGCCGTCCATGTTTTCGGGCGGGTTGATCGCGTAGTCGATGAAGTTGTAGCCGAGCGAGATGAACAGCGCCGGCCAGCCGAGCAGCAGCAGGCCCGTCGCTCCGGGGGACGACTTCGAACAGCCGAACATGGCGACGAAGAGACCGATGATCCCGACCGGGATCCCGGTCAGCATCAGGGTCTCGGCTCCGTCCGGGCAAGCCTGCCGGCTCACGTAGGGCCCGCCCTCGGCGCAGTAGCCGCCGACGTCCATCACGTCTCTCATCCCGAACCAGAGTGCGGTGATCCCGTACGCGACCATGGCCACCCCGATGAACATCACGAGGTAACCGATTACCGGCGAAGACTCGCTTTTCGGGACTTGTGAGAGCCGCCCGGAAAGCTCGGGCGGCAAATCGGACTGGGACACGGCCCCAGCATAACCGCAGATAAAGGCATCTCATCCGGTTTTTTGCCGGATGCCCACGGAAAACGCGTCCCCGCTCACGCGGAGCCGAGATGGTTGGGCGGGGCTCCGGTTAGTGGCCGCTCGTCACCTGTGCCTGCAATTGCTCGACGACGCCGGGGTCGCGGAGGGTGCTGACATCCCCGAGCTCCTTGCCGTCGGCGATGTCACGGAGCAGGCGTCGCATGATTTTGCCGGAGCGGGTTTTCGGCAGGTCATCGGCGAAGTAGATCGCCTTCGGCCGGGCGAGCTTGCCGATCCGCGCCGCGACATGCTCGCGCAGCTCGTCGGTGAACTCGCTGCCGGGCGGTGCCTCGTCATTCGGGATCGCGAAGGCGACGATCGCCTGGCCGGTGTCTTCATCGGGAACGCCGATCACCGCCGCTTCCGCGACATGCGGATGGGAGACCAGGGCGGACTCGATCTCCATGGTCGAAAGGCGGTGGCCGGAGACGTTGATCACGTCGTCGATCCGGCCGACGATCCAAAAGTAGCCGTCCTCGTCGCGCCGGGCGGCATCGCCGACCAGGTAGGTCTCCTTGCCGTATCGATCCCAGTAGGTATTCACGAATCGGTCCGGTTCTTTGAACAGGGCGCGGGCCATCGCGGGCCAGGGCCGGGTCAGCACCAAGGTGCCTCCCCCTTCCTCGATCTCGTTGCCGTTGTTGTCGTAGATCGCCGCCCTCAGCCCGGGCAGGGGCCGGGTCGCGGAACCGGGCTTGGTCGTCGTGAGCGCCGGCAGCGGGGAGATCATGATCGCCCCGGTCTCGGTCTGCCACCAGGTATCGACGACCGGGCAGCGGCCCCCGCCGATGTGCTCCCGGTACCAGATCCAGGCTTTTGGATTGATCGGCTCGCCGACCGATCCGAGCAGCCTCAGCGAGCTCAGGTCATGGGCAGCCGGCAGATCCTCGCCCCACTTCATGAAAGACCGGATCACGGTGGGCGCGGTGTAGAGGATCGTCGCCCTGTACCGCTCGACGATCTCCCACCAACGGTCCCGCGTCGGGAAATCCGGCGCGCCTTCGAACATGATCGAGCTGGCGCCGTTGGCGAGCGGGCCGTACACGATGTAGGAGTGGCCGGTGACCCAGCCGATGTCGGCCGCGCACCAGAAGATGTCGTCGTCCTTCAGGTCGAAGACCATCCGGTGGGTTGCGGTGACCTGGGTCAGGTAGCCGCCGGTCGTGTGGACGATGCCCTTCGGTTTGGCGGTCGAGCCCGAGGTGTAGAGCAGGTAGAGCGGGTCCTCGGCGTCCATCGCCTCCGGCTCGCAGGTCGGATCGGCGGCGGCGAGGGCACTGGCCCAGTCCAGATCGCGACCCTCCTTCATCGGGGGCGCCGTGCCACAGCGGTCGAAGACGATCACCCTCTTCATCGCCGGTAGCTCCTCGAGTGCATCGTCGATCGCTGCCTTCATCGGCATGGGCTGACCGCGACGCAGGGTCGCATCGGCGGTGATCAATGCCTTCGCTTCGGAGAACGCCATCCGTTCCTTGAGCGACTCGGCCGAAAAGCCTCCGAAGACGACGTTGTGGATCGCCCCGATCCGCGAGCAGGCCAGCATCGCCACTGCCGCCTCCGGCACCATCGGCATGAAGATTCCGACCACGTCACCCTTCCCGACGCCCTGGTCCTTGAGGACGTTGGCGAGGCGCTGGGTCTGGTCGTGGAGCCAGCCGTAGGTGACCGAGATCCTGCCGCCGGCCTCGCTGCCGACCCCGGTCACCGGTTGATCATCGGGCCCGGCGTCCTCCGCCTCCCAGTGGTAGGCGACCTTGTCGGCGAGCCCGGACGCGACGTGGCGGTCGAGGCAGTTTGCGCTGACGTTCAGCTTGCCGCCGGCGAACCAGGTCGCATGTGGTGGATCGGACCAGTCGAGCACGGTGTCCCAGGGTTCGATCCAGTCCAGCTTCTCGGCCCAGCTGGCCCACCATCCCTCGGGATCCTGATCCGCACGCTCGTAGATGCCGGGGTCGTTCCATTCACTGGCTTCAGCGAGCTGCTCTGGGGGCGGGAAGGTCTGCTCGGTCTTGAGCAGAACGTCAAGCTCTGATTGGTCGGCCACTGACTCTCTCCTCCGGTCGCTTCCGGGTTCCTCGTTGAGCCAATGCTAGCTCCCGGCGTGAGCCTGGCCGCGACGACTCAGTTGTCGCCGAAGTGGAGCACCCAGATCCGGGCGCCGCGGATCCCTTCGAACCGGCCTCGAACCACGCCGGTGCCAACATCGCTGAAGCGGTGGCTGAGGATCGCTTCCCGATGGCCAGCGGATTTCATCCAGGCGATGAAGATCGAGCGCACGCTACCGAGTGAGCCGCTGCCCCAGGCGATGTTCTCGCCGGTGGTCCAGCCCCCGGCCCCGAGGTAGCCCGACTTCCGGATCCAGAAGTCGAACCTCCGTCCGCAGGCCTCATGCGAGAAGCCGCAGCGCAGGATGTCCCTTGTCTTGTGACCGGCCGACCACGTCAGCTTTCTGACGGTCCGGTAACGCTTCAGACCTCTCTTGTGGCGAGCGTAGTTGACCATGCAGATCATCGACTTCCGAGCTTTCGCCATCGCGACCTTGCCGCCGCCGGCGGATCGGTTGGGGCAGGCACTCTTTGGCGCGATCAGGTTCGCGGCCCCGGACGCGCTCGGACCGAGCGGCCCGTTGGCTGGGGTGAGCAGCAGCGCGGTGAAAATCAAGACCGCCAGGAAACTTGACCGCTTGGCTACTCTGGAAGTAGGCGAAAAGAAAGCGAGTTCAGTCAATGTCTGATTCAACACGTGTACCAAAGAACGATGCGGAGTGGCGGGAGAAGCTCTCGCCCGAGGCTTTCGAAGTGACCCGAAACGCCGCGACGGAGCGTCCCTTCACCGGCCCGCATCTGGACAACAAGCGTAACGGTTCGTACACCTGTGTCTGTTGCGGCGAAGAGCTCTTTTCTTCCGATGCCAAGTTCGATTCCGGGACCGGATGGCCGAGCTTTACCGAGCCGGCCAATCTCGAACACGTCGAACTGAGACAGGACGAGAGCCACGGCATGGTCAGGACCGAAGTCGTCTGCAAGAATTGCGACGCGCATCTAGGTCACGTTTTTCCAGATGGCCCCGGCCCGACCGGACAGCGCTACTGCATCAACGGCTGCGCATTGGAGTTCAGCGAATCCTGACGTTAGGGTGAGACTGCAGGGTCGTGCGGGCCCGCCATGGTGCGTGCGGCCAACCCGTTGACATGGAGGTGCTCCGATGTCCCGCAGTCTCGTTCAGGCGACCCGGCACTCGCGGGTAGCCATCGTCCTCGTTGCGCTGGTCGTCTTCAGCGTGACCCTGCTCGGTCCGGTCGGCCGCTCGGTACTCCCCGCCGAGGCACAGGCGGTCAACCCGGCCGAGCGGGCGTTGCGCCTCGCGAAGGTCGCCCGTAAACAGGCCGTGAAAGCCCGCCGGGCAGCGCGGAAGGCGAACCAGGCGGCACGGAAGGCGGAACGGCTTGCACGCCGGAGGGCGGCGCGCGGGCCGACCGGCCCGACCGGGCCGATTGGAGCCACCGGCTCTACCGGCGGGGTCGGCTCGACGGGCAGCGTGGGCCCGACCGGACCGACCGGACCGACCGGATCAGCCGGTGAAACCGGGCCGTCTGGATTCTCGGGTCCGACCGGACCGACCGGTAGTACCGGCGCGACCGGTCCGGCTGAAGGCCCGGCCGGTGGGGCCCTGACCGGCAACTATCCGGACCCGCTTCTCTCTGCCGGCTCAATCACCGGACCGACCCTGTTCGCGCCGGCGGCGATACCTGCCGCCCGGGTCACGGCCGAACCGCCCGGCACTCTGTTCCCGTTGCAGGACGACACCCCGATCGCCTGGCTCGAGCCGGTCTTCGATTACGGCGGCCTCTATGACATCGACGAGTTCAACCAGCTGACCGCGCCGGTCGATGGGCTCTATTCCGTTTCGGCCAGCGTGATCGTCGACCAGTGGCAGGCCGAAACCAGCGGCGGCCTGGTGCTGCGACAGGGATCGACCGAGCTTGCCGCCGACGCGGGGCCGGCCCAGGAGAACGGTATGGACAGTGCCTTCAGCGCGACCGCTCTGGTCGAACTCGAGGCGGGCCAGGGCGTCGAGGTCTGGTGGGAAAGCACGCCCGGCGGAGAGTTCGCCATGGTCGGTGAGGCCGCGAGCTCTTTCAGCATGCACTGGGTGGGGCCGCCCGGCAGCTGAGCGGCCGCCGTATCAGTTGTTCGAATCGAGAAAGGAAAACCTGGTCGCGATCGCGACCGCTTGGGTTCGCGTCTCGACGCCGAGCTTGGTGACCGCGTTTCTGACGTGCGTGTAGACCGTGGCCGGCCGGATACCGATTCGTTCGGCGACCCCCTGGGTCCGCATCCCGGTGGCGAGCAGCGAGAGGATCTCGCGTTCCCGCTCGGACAGCGACCTCAATCGCTGGAGCACGTCGTCGTCCTCCAGCCGACCGTCGCAGTCAGGGAACCAGCGCCCTCCTCTGACCACGGTCTCGCAGGCCCGGCGAATCTGGTCCGTCTCGGCCGACTTGACCAGGAATCCGGCCGCCCCTTCGCGGGCGGCGAGTCGGACCAGGTCGTCTTCCTCGTGGGCGGTGAACACGAGCACCTTGGTCTGGGGCCGGCGGTTCAGAACCCGGGTCATCGCCTCGATCCCGTTCAGCTCCGGCATCTCGACGTCGATCAGGAGCAGGTCCGGCTGATGCTTCCCGACCGCCTCCATCACGGCGGCGCCGTCGGCGACCTCGCCGACCACCTCGAAGCCCGGAATCGACTCGATCTGTTGTCGGATCGCCTGTCTTGCGATCCAGTGGTCGTCACAAATCAGTACCTGATGGCCACTCACGCCGACCCGATTGTGGGCGGAGCGCCGAACGGCAGCAGCACCTCGGGAACCTCGACCGTGCCGTCCGCTTGCTGATGGTTCTCGAGCAGGGCGATGATCGTGCGGCCGACCGCGACCGCGGTGCCGTTCAGGGTGTTGGCGAATTCCGGCTGCGCGCCGGGCTCGGGGCGATAGCGGCAGCCGATTCGCCGGGCCTGGAAGTCGGTCGTATTGGAGCAGGAGGTGAGTTCGCGGTAGCGATCCTGGCTCGGTATCCAGGCCTCGCAGTCGTATTTCTTGGCGGCCGACCCGCCGAGATCCCCGGCGGCGACGTTGACGACCCGGTAGGGCAGGCCGAGATCGGTCAGGACGCTTTCTTCGATCGCCAGGATCCGTTCGTGCTCCGCCACCGCGTTCTCGGGTTTGACGAACGAGAACATCTCGACCTTGTCGAACTGGTGTACTCGGAAGATCCCGTGGGTGTCGCGCCCGGCCGCGCCGGCTTCGCGACGGAAGCAGCTGGAGAAGCCCGCGTAGCGCAGCGGCAGCTGGTCGGCTTCGAGGATCTGTCCGGCGTGGAGACCGGCGAGGGGGACCTCGGAGGTGCCGGCCAGGAAGAGCTCGTCTTTCTCCAGTTCGTAGATCTGGTCGCGATCTCCGGGTAGGAACCCGGTTCCGAAAAGCGCCTCTTCACGCACCAGGATCGGCGGTACGACCGGCTCGTGCCCTTCCGCCCGGAGCTTCTCGAGGGCCCACCGGACCAGTGCGAACTCGAGCATCACCAAGTCGCCCTTGAGGTAGGCGAACCGGGCTCCGGAGACTCGTGCGGCGGCCTCCAGTTCGATCGCGTCGCCCGCCAGTTCGACGTGATCTTTGGGTTCGAAGGCGAACCGAGGGGTCGTGCCGACCTCGCGGACCAGCTCCGCGTCCTCGTCGGTGAACCCGTCCGGACTCGACGGGTCGGGCAGGTTGGGCAGCGAGGCGGCGACTTCGTTCAAGCGGGACTCGATGCCCTCGAGTTCCCCTTCCATCTCCTCGAGGCGAGATTTGAGCTGGCGGACCGCTTCCATCTGCGCGGTCGCGTCCTCGCCGGCCTTCTTCAGGGCGCCGATCTTCTCGGACTCCCGCTTGCGCTCGCTGCGAGCGCCTTCGATCTCGGGCAGCAGCCGGCGCCGGCGTTCGTCGAGCGTGAGCAGCTCGTCCACCTGGTCAGCGGCGCCGCGACGGGCGAGGGCAGCCTTGATCCGCTCGGGTTCGGAGCGGATCAGTTTGAGGTCGAGCACGGCCCCCGCCGCCGGTTACTCGCCGTGGGTTCCGGTAGTGGGCTTCTCGTCCTGGGGAGAAGAAGCGTCCTGTTCCTGCGTGTAATCCTCGGCGCCGGCCTCACCGGCTTCGGAACCGGCGTAATCGGCGACGAAGCGGGCGACCTTTTCGGCTTCTTCGCCGACCACGATGTTCTGCGGCATGATCGCACCGGAGAATCCACCGTTCTGGATCGCGTGCAGGGCGGACTCGAAGGTCTCGGTGCGCTGATCCAGGTTCGGACCTTGGGTCCTGGTCCCGCGGTTGCCCGTGCCGAGCGCCCCGGCCGGGGTAAGGGTGTGGCAGCCGGCGCAGTTGGCAGCGAAGAGCTGAGCACCCTCGTGATCGGGGGAGTTCTTCGAAACCGTGATTCCTTCCTCGCCGAATCCGCAGGCGGACAGGCTGAAGGCGGCGGCTATGACAAGTGTTGTGATGGCTACGGCACGCACAGCGAGCGCATCATATTGTCTGCGGCGAAACAATGGCTGCTCCGGATCGAAACGAGTTTCGCCAGACGGTTGGATTGCTTCCAACCGGAGTCACTGTCGTTTCCGCGTTTCAGGCTTCAGGACCGGCCGGAGCCACCGCCTCGGCGGTCTGTTCGCTTTCGCTCGAACCGATGATGATGCTGGTCTGCCTCGATCTGGGGTCGCGCTCCTTGGAGGCGGTTCGGGAGGCTGGCCGCTTCGGCATCTCGGTGCTCGGCGAGGCGCAGCGGGCAGCGGCCGAGATGTTCGCGACCAAATCTGCCCAGGAGGTGAAGTGGGCTTCGGTCGCTTGGCGAGACCGGCTCGGGGTGCCGATCATCGACGGCAGCCTGGCCCGGGTGGTCTGCGAGCTGGCCGAGGCGATTCCCGGCGGCGACCACGTGATCGTGACCGGTGAGGTGCTTGAAGTCGAGACCGAGGACGATCCCGG
>Ga0182792_1001394_pt1 | contig 19720 bp, 15 predicted proteins | sample Passage237B_FD_130497 | JGI IMG/M metagenome (GOLD analysis project Ga0182792, IMG submission 130497) | Cellulose adapted compost microbial communities from Newby Island Compost Facility, Milpitas, CA, USA - Passage2 37B (version 2) (version 2) ...
CAGTTCCCAGCTGCCGGATGATCTGTCTCAGTTTTTGATTCAGATCATTTTTCCTCTCAAAATTTTCGGTATCGAAAAGCTGTTCGGCATTTTTTTTCAGGCTCAGTCTGGCCGCCTTACGGTTGCCGGAAGTTGAAGTTAACGCAAAGACCGACGTCTTTCCTGCCTGTTCTTTAAACGGTCCCGCCGTACCTTCGTGCAGGATATACCTGGATACGCCCGGTTCAAAGAGTCCTTTTTCGATCAGGTATGCCTGCAGCCATGCGTTTACGGCCGAGGCCATCTTTCCGTCTTTGGTCGCTACGGGCTGGGCCGCGAGAATGTACATCCGCTGCACCGGACGGGTGAATGCGACGTATGTAAGGTTGATATTTTCCACAAGTACCCGCTCAACCTCATCCTCATATTGCTTCTGAACCGGGGTTTCAAGCAGGCTCTTTGTGAACGATACTCCCGCGCTTAACAGTCTCCTGCCCTGGGCGTTCAGTTCTTCAAATTCGACTTCTCCAAGGTCAATCCAGAGCCGGCTGCCGGGTTTGGGAGTAGCTTTCCAGTCGGCATACGGGATAATAACCACAGGATATTCCAGTCCTTTCGATTTGTGAATCGTGGTAATCCGGACGGCGTCGGTATCCAAAGGGGCTGCGATGGAGAGTCCACTGGCCGTTTTCTCCCACCACGTCAGGAAGTCACCCAGGTGATTCACCCGGGTCGTCTCGAATTTCAGTACTTCATCCAGGAAGCGGAAAAGGTAACGCGTTTCGTTTTTGTCCTTGTTCAGGTGGAATCCGGCTATGAGCTGCTCGCACAGTTCGTAGATACCGAGGCTTTCCAGTTCACCTGCTTCAAATACATAACCGTGATCCGCGAAATACCGGAGGAAACTATCAAGATCCGGTTCCTTGCTCATCAGGACGATCTGTTCCAGGTCGGATCCCTCAGGATTTTTTTTCAGAACCACATGCAGGAACTGCAGGGCTGCTTCCAGCCGGTAGTTGCGGTGGGTAGGCGCGTAAATCACCCGGATAAAGGCAATCAGGAGGGCGATATGGCTCGAGTTGGAAAGCAGCAGCGAATCATCCGACACCAGGGGAATGCCTTCCTGTTCGAGCCACCGTGCCAGTTGTGCCGCATCTTTTTTATACCGGCAAAGAATGGCAATGTCACGCCAGGCGTATCCTTCTGAGCAAAGCGCTCCCACCAGGCCAATCGTGCGGTTTCCCTGAGCGTCCGGCGCATCGGGAGTCTCCTGCGCCGCATCTTCTTCAAAGAATTCGATTTCCACATGGCCTCCGGTGGGGGTATGTTCACCGGTTTCCTGGCGGAAATGCTCATCGTAAACCGACTTGAGCAGGGGAGAGGTCTCTTCCTGGGAGCGGGACAGAAAGCCGAAAAAGTCGTTGTTGAATCCCGTAATTTCCCGATAGCTTCGCCGGTTAACTACCAGCCGGGACAGTAGGGTCTGACTTCGCACCTGGAAAAGGCGGTCGGACAGAAATGCTCCGTGAGGTTCGTAAAGCTGATGGAGGATCTCGGCTTGCTGGTGGGTTAACCGAAGCAGCAACTCCATATCCCCTCCCCGGAAACGGTAAATCGCCTGCTTCACATCGCCCACAATCAGGTTGAAATAACCATTGGCCAGCGAGTTGTCGATCAGGGGAAGCAGGTTGGCAAACTGTAGCCGGGAGGTATCCTGGAATTCGTCGATGAGGATATGGAAATACTTATCACCCAGCCTCTCAAAAATAAATGGTACCGGATCGCGAAGGATAATATCCATGACCCGCCGGTTGAACTCCGAAATGTGCACCTGGTTGTTTTTGCGGAGCAGCAAATCGAATTCGTGCTTGATCTCGTTCAGTAGGGACAGGTTATAAAGCTGAGGCAAGATCGCTTTGTAAAGAGTCACCCTCGCTCCGTGATCTTTCCTGATCCTCTCAATGGCCTTATAACATTCGTGCAGCAGGGGAGACAGGCCGTCGATCGCGTTCTGGGCGGATAAGGCAATTTTTTTGGCAGCCCAAACCCCTTCCAGAATGGTCTTACAGACGTAACTGTTGGGGGCTTCCCAGCATTTTTCTCCCTGACTGCGGTGCTGGAAGTAACCGTATATACCGCGTCCTGAGTAGTAGAAATCTTTTTCGGTAAGACCTGCTCCTGCCATCAGATCCATGGCCCGGGAAGCGGCAGTTTGTATTTCGTTTTCCTGGCTTTTGACAAACCGGACGATCTGCTGCCGGATCTGCTGCCAGTCGGTTAGCGTCAGATCGCTCACTCGGGTCATGGAGAGGTAGCTCTGCTCGTTCAGTAGGTCGGCAGCGACGCTCTCCATCTGACGGGGGAGAGTTCCCCAGGATCCTTCTTCCCGTGCATGTTCCAGGTAATAGTTTTCCAGCAAACGGGTAAGCGGTTCCTGTCCCTCGAGACCGATCTTGGCCAGCAGACGCTCGATGGCTTCGGTGAGAAGGTCACTATCGAGCCGGGTTTCAAAACCGTGGGGAAGACCGAGTTCATCGGTAAAGGAGTTGACGAGCCTCGACATAAAGCTGTCGATCGTCATTACCGAAAAATCGGAATAGTCGTGGAGAATGCGGGTGAAAATGCGGGCGGCTCTTCCCTGGAGCTGACGCATTTTCAGTTGGTACAGTTCCGTGCCCGGTTGCAGCTGAGGATACTCTTCGGCCAGAATATCCTTCAGCATCGGATGGTTAATTCCTGCGGCAAAGGTCCGGAGCATTCCCAGAATGCGGTCCTTCATTTCTGCTGCCGCCGCATTGGTAAAAGTGACTGCCAGGATATGACGGAAATAGGAGTCGTTGTCAGGATGCAAGGCCAGCCTGATATACTCCCGGGTAAGCGTATAGGTCTTGCCGGATCCGGCAGAGGAACTGTAAATCTTAAACATTGCCGTAAATCCGTGGACAGCTTAAATTACGGCCTGGAACATCAAAGATTGAGGCGCAGACCTCCTGAAATATTGGGACTGAAAAAGAATGGTCTTGGCATCACTTCCATATAGGTTCCACCTTCCAAGAAGAGTGAAAGCCGGCCGTCAGGGAGGAAATACTCGAAACCGCCCAGCAGAGAACCGCCCAATGACAGCGCTTTTTCATAGGGTGTCACGCCAGAATGATAATACTTCCGGGTATTGACCTGACCTCCGAAACCATAGTAGAGGTGAACGGCATCCGAATTGAAAAGCGGCGTATGCCACAGATAATGTACCTGTACGGCCAATCCTACGTTTTTATACTCACCCTGACGATAATCCCGGTTATTACCGATAATGCCGCCATAGGTACCGAACGTCAGGTCCAGTGCATTGATATTGTTGAAATATTTACGGATGTTGATCCCCGTGGGTTCACCGAGTTTGAAGCCTATCGCAAAGTTGTCGTATTGAGCCTGAGCGACGGTAAAAAACAGTAATCCGAATAGTGTAAGCGTAATTTTTTTCATTCTCATCTTATATGGCGCGAGGTTGAATTCGTGGATAATTTATAAAATATATGCTTGATAACGTTTAAACGAATGGATTATTTTCAGTCGTTACCCCAGCCTTTTCAGCGAACTGATCAGGGCTTCGTTTTCACTTTCCGATCCGACCGTAATGCGGAGGCAACCCTCGCAAAGTACGACCTTTGAACGGTCTCTCACGATGATTTTCTCTTCAATCAGGTGGTGCATCGCCGCCCGCGCGTCTTCAAATTTTACCAGCAGGAAATTGGCATCGGTCGGATACACTTTCACCACCTGCGGAAGGGCGGCCAGTTGTTCCGCCAGGTATGCCCGCTGTTTCAGTATGTCCGCGATCATTGCTGATACCCGGTCCTTGTTCTTAAGGGCTTCGAGCAAAATGGCCTGCGCCGGACCACCGATGTTGTAGGGCGGTTTGATCTTGTTCAGAATCCTGATGAGTTCTTCCGACGCAAAACACATTCCGGTCCGCAGGGAAGCCAGTCCCCAGGCCTTGGAGAAGGTTTGGATGACCACCAGATTGGGATAATCCGCCAGTTTACCGGTCCAGGAAGGTTCGGATGTGAAATCGATATAGGCTTCATCGACCACCACCAGTCCGTGAAATGCCTCCAGCAGGTGATGGATATGCTCTGCCTTCAACGTATTGCCAGTAGGGTTATTGGGCGAGCAGACCCAAATGATCCTCGTATTCGCGTCGACCGCAGCCAGCACACTTTCCGTATCGATCTGGAAGTCTTCGGTAAGTCTCACCTTTTTTACTTCCACATCGTTGATGTTCGCACTTACCTCGTACATCCCGTAGGTGGGCGGCATGATGATGATATTGTCCAGTCCGGGACGGCAGGTCGCGCGGATCAGTAGGTCTATGGCCTCGTCGCTGCCGTTGCCTAGGAAAATCTGCTCCGGTGCTACCCCTTTGATTGGCGACAGCAGTTTTTTGATTTCCTGCTGATAGGGATCCGGGTAACGGTTATGGGCTGATCCTGAAGCAGAACCCAGCGGGTTTTCATTGGCATCGAGAAATATCCCCTCTTTTCCGGTGTATTCGTCACGCGCGGAAGAGTAGGGGGTAAGGTCCTTGATATGAGGCCGGATAATATCGTTCAGAACGAATTTGCTTGACATAAAATCAGGTTGTCGTAAGGATTCCAGGGAACTCAGGCGGATCGAAACCGCTCTTTTGTGAGCCTCGAGGGTTTCCGCCTCGGCCATGGCTTCCACCGTTGGCCCAAGTTTCTGCAATCCTTCCGGACTAATATGTTGAAAGGTAATTTTCTTGACAAAACTATCGAGCGAAACGCCGCTGTAAGCCCGTGCATATCCGTTGGTCGGCAGGGTATGATTGGTACCCGACGCATAGTCACCGCAGGATTCAGGGGTATAATTGCCCAGGAAGACCGATCCTGCATTCACTATCCGCTCAGCGATTTCTTCGGCGTTATGGATGCTGAGAATGAGGTGTTCCGGGGCATATTCGTTGAGCAGATCCAGGGCATCGTCCTGACTTGCGACCAGGAACGCCTTGCTGTTTTCGATCGCCAACCGGGCGATATCCTGCCGGGGTAGCTCTGCCAGCTGCTCCGTGAGCGCAGAGTTCACTTCGGAAAGAATGCGGGCGCTTGTTGAAACGAGTACTACCTGACTGTCGGCGCCATGTTCGGCCTGCGACAATAGATCGGCGGCTATAAAGGCCGGTACAGCCGATTCGTCAGCCCAGACGGCGACCTCGGAAGGGCCTGCCGGCATGTCGATCGCCACTCCCTCCTTCGATATCAGCATCTTGGCGTTGGTGACGTACTGATTGCCCGGTCCGAAAATCTTGTAAACTCCCGGAACCGTCTCAGTGCCGTAAGCCATGGCCGCTATCGCCTGTGCTCCGCCTATACGGAAAATGCGGGTAACGCCCGTCAACCGGGCAGCGTACAGAATTGCGGGATGGTCGGAGGGCGTACAGAGAATGATTTCCTTACAACCTGCGATCGAAGCCGGAATGGCCAGCATGAGCACGGTACTGAAAAGGGGCGCCGAACCGCCGGGTATGTAAATCCCGACTTTCTCAATGCCCACGCTCTTCCGCCAGCAGGTAACTCCAGGCGTGGTCTCGATTTTTTCTACCGGCTGTCGTTGCGATTCATGGAATCTGCGGATATTCTGATAGGCTTGTCCGATCGCGTCTTTCAGTGCGGCATCCAGTTGCGACTCGGCTGCCGCGATCTGATCCTGACCGATTTCGAAAGAATCTACTTCTACACCGTCGAACCGGCGGGCAAATTCACGCAGGGCTTCGTCGCCCTTATGCTTCACCGCGTCCAGTATCGCCTGTACCCGAGGCTCAATGTCTTCTTTGGCGAAAACCGGTCTTTTCAGCAGTTGCGGCCAGTCAGCCCGGGACGGATATTCGATTATCTGCATAATGTATTTCTCCTTTCAGCTCAAAGCACCATCCGTTCGATGGGGATAACCAGTATTCCCTGGGCTCCGGCCTGTTTGATTTTCTCAATGTTTTCCCAGAAATCGTTTTCACTGATCACCGAATGCAGGGAACACCAGCCTGAAATAGCCAGTGGCATTACCGTCGGGGATTTGGCACCCGGAATGAGTTTGGTGATGGCATCAATCGCATCGACGGGGCAGTTCAGCAGAATGTACTTGTTGTTCTTGGCCGCCTGTACGGAGTCGATGCGGAACAGCAGCTGATCCAGAATCGCCTTTTGCTCCTCACTCATTTGCTTGTAGGCCACGATCACGGCTTCGGAGCGCATCACAACCTCCACTTCCTTGAGACCGTTGCTCAGCAGGGTGCTGCCCGAGCTGACAATGTCGCAGATGGCATCGGCCAGACCTATACTGGGGGCAATTTCCACCGAACCGCTGATTTCATGGATTTCGGCGTCTACGTTGTTTTGCTGCAGGAAGTCTCCGAGAATTCGCGGGTAGGAGGTGGCTATTTTCTTGCCATTCAGATCGGATATTCCGTGGTATTCGGTGGCACGGGGGATCCCGATCGAAAGCCGGCATTTGGAGAAACCCAGGTTGTAAATCGAATTGATATCACGGCCGGTTTCGAGGGCTACATTCTGTCCTACAATACCGATATGGGCTACACCGTCCTCGACATAACCCGGGATATCATCATCCCGCAGGAACAGAATCTCTGCAGGGAAATTGGCCGCAGTGGTTTTTAATTTTCCCGCTCCGTTGTCAAAGCGGATACCGCATTCTTTCAGTAAACGCAGTGAATCCTCGCTGAGTCTGCCTGATTTCTGGATTGCGATTCTTAATAAGTCTGCCATTCTTTTTCTTCGAAGATACGGTTGAAAACCGCCTTCTAGTTACGAGTTTTTATTTAAAATTTCTATGATTTCAGCGATGCTCAGGCGGTTTTGCTCACCCGACCGCATGTCCTTCAGCGTGAGCTGTCCGTTTTCGATTTCATCCGAACCTATCAGGACCACAAAGGGAATCCGCTTTTTATCCGCATAATCGAGCTGCTTTTTGAGTTTGCTGCTGTCGGGATACATTTCTGCATTGAAACCGGCTCTGCGCAGCTGGCCGAGCACGCCCAGTCCGTAGGCCGCGGCGTCGGCGTCAAAATTGGTCAGCATGACGAGCGTTCCCTGTTGCAGCAGGTCGGGGAAGAGCTTCAGTTCCTCCATTACGTCATAGATGCGGTCGACCCCAAAGGAGATTCCCACACCTGATATTCCTTTAACGCCGAAGCTTTCCGTCAGGTTATCATAGCGTCCGCCACCGCAGATACTTCCGATTTTCACGTTTAGCGCTTTCACCTCGAAAATACAGCCAGTGTAGTAGGAGAGACCGCGTGCCAGGGTAAGGTCCAGCTCCAGCTGCGGGTTTTCCAGCCCGAATCCCCGGATGATTTGCCATACCTGCCTGAGTTCTTCAATGCCCTTCCGTGCAGTAGGGGACGAGCCCATCAGACTTTCCAGATCACTGAACAGATTTTCTGAAGGTTTGAACTCGAGGAACGGTTCGAGAGCCTGCAGGTTGGCTTCGGTGAAGCCCTGTTCCAGCAGTTCGGCCGTCACACCCTCTTTCCCGATTTTATCGAGTTTGTCAATGGCCACACAGAGGGAGGCTTCCCTACCTTCCGCGCCGATGATTTCGGCAATGCCCGAAAGTATTTTCCGGTTATTGATTTTAACGGCGAAGTGCTCTATACCCAGCTTCCTGAGGACTTCGTGGAGCATCATCACGATTTCACCTTCGCAAAGCAGCGAATCGGTACCTACCACATCGGCGTCGCACTGGTAGAATTCCCGGTAACGACCTTTCTGCGGCCGGTCAGCCCGCCATACGGGTTGAATCTGAAATCTTTTAAAGGGGAATGCCAGCGTACCGCGGTTCATGGCCACGTAGCGTGCAAAGGGTACCGTCAGGTCATAGCGAAGGCCCTTTTCGGTAATTTTGGGTAACAGGTGTTTGGAGCCCGCTGCCCAGTCCGACGGGGTTGTTTTGGAGGCAAAGTCCCCCGAATTTAATATTTTGAAGAGAAGCTGGTCACCTTCGTCTCCGTATTTACCCATCAGCACCGAGAGGTTTTCAATGGCTGGGGTTTCCAGCTGCTGAAAACCAAATCGGCGGAAGGTTTGTCTTATCGTATCAAAGATATAATTTCTCCGGGCCATCTGCTCCGGTCCAAAATCCCTCGTCCCTCTGGCTAAAGTCGGCTTGCTCATTGATCAATAAATTGTACTTTCGGAGGTATTCCCCCTGACTTTTGTTATCAGACCCCAAAGTTAGCCAAGGCGTATAATTATTCCTTGCAGACTTCCTTTTTTAATTTAAATCGCCTAATTTTGCACCTGAAAATCTAAATCACGGTAAAATGGCAGTTACAAGACTATTACGCAAGGGGTTGAGGAATAAGGCAAAAGCTAAAGCGAGAGTTCAGCAGATCAAAGATCTTTTGAGAAAGCCCGATGTTCGGAACGTAGACGTGGAAGCTATCAAAGCCTCTTTTGCCAAAAAAGCGGAAGCTTAATTATTTACTCAATATGGATAGGAGCCCTATCAAACTTACTTGGTAGGGCTTTTCGCTTTTTCCTGTCTTTTTTGGGCGCTTTTCAGATTGTTCATCCGGATCGAATCAATCTTCTTTTTGAGTCTCTTGATTTCCTTGCGGGTTTCGGAACGGTAGTCGAGCAGAAGGCGGAAGCGGAATGCCTGTCCCAGAATCAGCAGCCCGCCCGCGAGAATCAGATAGCTATACAAACCCAGCAGAACCCACTGCCCTGTTTCTACCCCTTCCAGCCGTAATGCATTCGCATTGACCAGCACGGACAATCCGTATAAAGTAAGAAACAAACCTGCGATGGACAGGAGTATCCATTTGGTACGGGTTGAGAGTCTTTTAATAAGTTTGCGTCCGGGCGGTTTTCCCGCCGACTTGGGAAGTTCCATAAGGTATAGATTTCGAAAGTGCCTGTTTAATTAAGATAAGCAAATTTATTGAGATAAAGAAAGAATTCCGACAATATTTGCAGGTTATATTATTTCGGCCGGAAGATTAGAGAATTGTTATGTTGAAATCGGTATTTAGCTGGGTATTGCGTTACGTTCCCCGTCCGCTATTGCAGCGGGTTGGCCATTTTGCTGCCAGGTTTCTGGGGAATTTTTACAGGGGCAGGGAAGTCCAGTGTCCTGTTTGCCAGAAGGAATACGCCCGTTTTCTACCTTACGGACGCGGTGCTTCCGCCCGGGAAAATGCATTATGCCCTGGCTGTCTCAGCCTTGAACGCCACCGTCTGATGTGGCTGTACCTCCAGCGGAAGAAGAATTTTTTCAATACACCCCTGAAAGTACTTCACGTAGCCCCCGAATACTGCTTTATCCATCGGTTTGAAACCCTGCCGCAACTCGACTACATCACCGCCGACCTGGAATCGCCTCTGGCAAAGGTGAAGATGGATATTCATAAGATACCCTTTGCTGAAAACACGTTTGATGTGGTTATCTGTAACCACGTCATGGAACATGTGGAAGACCATGTCAAAGCCCTGTCGGAGCTTCATCGGGTGCTTAAACCTGGTGGCTGGGGCATTATACAGTCTCCGCAGCAGTGGGAGCGGGCCGAAACCTATGAGGATAAATCGATCACCGATCCGAAGGAAAGGGAAAAGCATTTTCTGCAGAGCGATCATTACCGTATTTTCGGCCGGAATTACGGAGACGAACTGCGGAAAGGAGGCTTTGAAGTGATCGAAGACCGGTTTGTGATGGACGAACTGACACCGGAGGAAGTTAAGCGTTATGCCCTGCCGGCCAGGGAGATTATTTACGATTGCCGGAAAGTGTAATATTTGGCAGAAATCTCCGGCCTAGAGTCTAACATGACAGGATGGCGGAAGATGCACGCGGGGGCTCATTGAGTTCCGTGGAAATGAGGCACTGCTCCAGGTGCCTTTTTTTGCAATTGATCGGGTAAGCTTTATGGATCCCTCTTACCCAACCCCGCAGGGGTGACATGATAATAGGAAATACGCAAACCCCGCCGATATCGTCTTACCTGGCAGAGGTGACATGATGATTGTAAATACGCGAATCCCGCCAATCTCCTCTAACCCCGCAGGGATGAAATGATAATAGGAAATACGCCATTCCACCGAACTCCTCTAACCCCGTAGGGGTGACATGAAGATAGGAAATACGCGAGTCCCACCGATCTCCTCTAACCCCGCAGGGATGAAATGATAATAGGAAATACGCCATTCCACCGAACTCCTCTAACCCCGCAGGGGTGACATGATAATAGATTTAACAACCATTATACCCTGTTGTCATCCATATTTCAAGTACCCTTTTTCTCCTCCCCAGTGGGTATAACTAGTCCGTCTATCTCCACAAGCAGTCCGCCTGGTCCCCCCATATCGCTGCTCGCATGCCCAAACGGACTGAATGAAAAAAATACCGACGCTCAGCCCTTTCCGAACTTACCAGATGGCCTGGAATTATCAGGAATGCCCAACACGCAAAATCGTACTCAGTTAATGAAAACCGTATACATCCGGATATATCCGTTTGTATACGTGTGTGCTCTGGATAAATATTTTCGCAGTGTGTAAATTGAATCCGGGGAGGGGAGGGCTTGTCCCCGCGCGCGCGTGAAGAAGGCTCACTCAATGTCTGGGAAAAGGTAATAAGCTATGGCAATCCCATCCGAATGCATTTCACCTGCCTACCTTCCTGTGTCAGAAAATCAGAATCCCGCCGATATCGGCTAACCCCGCGGGGTGAAATGAAGATAGGAAATATGCGAATTCCATCGATCTGCCAAACCCCTTAGGGGTGACATGAAGATAGGAAATACGCGAGTCCCACCGATCTCCTCTAACCCCGTAGGGGTGACATGATGATATTCGTAACTTCTTGAGCTTCGTCGAACTGGAGTCACCGCGATTGGTGCCTTTCCTGCCGACATTACAAACGTCGGGCGTGCCCGTTAGATGTGATGTGGGGCTACTCGTATAGTCATAAAAAAAGCCCGGTGGGAATGCCATCGGACATTTTTTGGACTTATGTATGCTTCGTTTCCATCATTGGTCGGGGGCGGCGAGCCCAGCCAGTACCTTGCAATGGGAATATTCCGGTTCGATCCTTATGAACACGTCGCCCTGCGCTTTTGCAAACCATTTCTCCAGAGCTGAGTTCCGCTTGTTTGACAACACGATGTTGGAGATCTTTTCATAATCGTCGGCCAGGTTGGCCGTGTGCGGTTCCTTTTTGCTCTTGTACCAAACGATTCGCATGGCAGACTGTCCTTCGTCCGTACGGTAGATCAGCGGCTTGCTGATATCACCTACTTTCATGGTGTCGAGGGTGAAATACAATACCGGATCCATGGTGGCATCCAGGGGCAGATAGGTAGTCTGCGTCTGATAGTCCTGCAAAAGACCACCCATGTCAGCTGTATTGGCATCCTGTGAATATTCCTTGGCTGCTTTGGCAAAGGAAATGGAGTCGGCCTGGATCATGGTCCGGAGACTGTCGAGGAACCGTTCAGCTTCTTTCAGGTCGGTACCCTGGTTGTAGTCTGGCCGGAGCAGGATATGGCGCGCACGGTATTCAGCCCCACGGGTCTGTAGAAGCTGTATGAGGTGAAAACCAAACTTACTTTCTACGGGATCGGAAATTTCATTGGGTTTGAGGGCGAGTGCTGCTCCTTCAAATTCGGGCACCATGTCACCACGACGTGCAAAGCCGAGGTCACCGCCCGCCTTGGCCGAGCCTACGTCTTCCGAGTGGATCTGCGCGAGAATGGCAAAGTCCTCCCCGGCCATCACCCGGCGTTTGTACTCGAGCAGCTGGTTTCGCAGTTTCTGCTTCTGCTCATCCGTCACGGTTCCGAGGCGAACAATATGACCTACTTCGACTTCAGCCGGGATAAAGGGTAGACTGTCCTTGGGAATGGAATTGAAGAACTTGCGTACCTCACGGGGGGTAATTTTAACGTCCCCGGCGATTTTTTGCTGCATGGTTTCGACCGTCAGCTGCTCCTTTAACTGCTGGCGGAGTTCCGATTTCAGAGCGTCGATACTTTTCCCGTAAGCTTCCACCAGGTTCTGTTCCGAACCGAAACGCTGGATCATCATGTTCATCCGGCCGTTCAGCTGGGCATCGATGTCCTTTTCCTCTACCTCCACCGAGTCAATCTCCGCCTTCGCCAGAAGCATCTTATTGATGATCAGCGATTCCAGCAGCTCGCATTTGTCGATATTCGGCTGATTTTGCTGCTGGTAAGTCTGGTACATTTCCTCTACTTCCGAATTGAGGATATAATAGTTGTCTACCCGGGCGACAATTTTGTCGAGACTTACCGGTAAGGCCTGCGCACCGAGTTCCGGTACCATTCCAAGTACACAACCTAAAGCCAGTAATAGATATCTCAGGGATAAAATTCTGGCAATTGAGTTTTTCAACATATTACAAATTTTACACTATAACGAATCGAAGATGGATGTTTATATCCTGCAAATTTCACTTGATTTTTCTTAATTCTTCCTGATTTACCGAGACAGGATATTCATTTTTCAGGCTGTTCAGCCACTGTTGTTCCAGAATCTGCTGATACTCATTGATAACCGCGCCTCTGGCTTCTTCAAAGGTTTTCAGCCGGGGAGCCTCTATGTTTTTTATCAAGATCCATTTTTTGGGGGTTCCGGTTGCATGCAGCTGTTCCCCGGTTTGCCAGGCAGCCCCCTGAAGGAGCGGATCGTCTTTCGTCATGTAGCCTTCCCGGATGGTTACACCGGCATTATTGAGATTGAGCACCCGTTCCACATCTTTGGCCGAAGTGGAATAGTAAGCAAAGGATACGCGTCGATTGTTCGGATGATTATTACCGGCTCCCAGCGCATCGAAGTTTTTCTCGATTATCCGGGTGAGCGGGATTTCGTAATTCCTCAGGAATGACACGACGCTGTTCAGTCTTTTTTCACTCGTTTCAGCGGGTTCCTTTCCATCGCGGTAACCGCTGATTTCCACGATATACTCCGGATTAGCCATCAGGACCGAAACTACGGCTCTCAGGTTTTGAACGGCTTCGTTGTCAAGTTCAGAAGATTTTTCAGCGAAGAGTAAATCCTTGCCCTTGAGTTCCAGCCGGTATGGACTTACTGACAGATAACGTTTAGCCCGGTTGATGTGCGCGGTGTCGGCAGCTGTTACCACGGTAGCCAGTGCTCTTTCAGGATACCGGTATTTTTCCTTGTTTTGTTCGTAGATGGCACGCTGACCGAGGGAATCGCTGAGCGATTTACCCCAGACATATTTTTCCATCATATTCGACAGTAAAACGCCGTCGGTTATTTCCTGCATAAGCTGCTGGAATTCGGGCTGATCCTTTTCCAGCTGACTTTTGGCATAGTCGGTCAGTTTTTCTCCGATAAAATCCTCATAGTATTTTTTGAGCACCAAGGGTACGGAAGAACGGGGGTCTACCGGCCTCTGCTCATCCTTCAGGTATTCGAGAAATTCACCGGCTGTATGGGGTTGTCTGCCCAGGATAAAGAGGTGAGCGTTGCTCAGGTCCTCAGCCACGGGGTGGGGGATGGTCCACCGGGCCTGCAGCAGCGTGCTGTCGACCAGTTCTTCCACCCGTTTCAGCACATCCGGATTTTCGGTAACCGGGTACTGGGTCATGAGGTTCTTTCTTTTGATTTTTTCGACCAGCTTCCCTCTCGAATCCTGAACCACTTTCTGGCGCAGCACGGGGGCAGCTTCTTCATAAGTTTCGGCAGGTATTTTCTTCAGCAGGCGTATGATGTGCCAGCCATAGTCGGTCTGAACGGGTTTTGAGATTTCTCCCTCACTTTTGAGCGCAAATGCAGCCTCCTCGAAAGGACGGATCATGGACCCTATGCCAAATGGCGGCAGGGCCCCCTCATTCTGTCTTGAACGGCGGTCGTCAGAATATTCCCGGACCACTTCTGCCCAGTCTGTACCCGACTGGAGCTTTGCATAAGCTTCATTAATCCGTTCCCGTGCAGCATTCTGCGCTTCGGCGGGGGCATTCGGCTGCGTTTGCACCATGCAGTGCGCAACCTGGATCTTACCCCTGTCCTTGTTACGGCTATGTACTTTCACGATGTGGTAACCATGCACGCTGCGGACTGGCTTCGAAAACTGACCGACCGGGGTCGTATAGGCAGCCGTCTCGAAGGGATATACCATCTGAAAGACAGAGAAACTGCCCAGATCTCCCCGGTTTGACCGGGCGCTGGGATCCTCACTGTATTTCACGGCGGTTTCTCCGAAATCGGCACCCTTGTTCAGCTCATCCCAAATTTTCATGGCTTTTTCCCAGGCAGCGAGCGTGTCCTGAGGAGCCGCAAATTCCGGAACCCGAATCAGTATGTGTGAAGCATGGACTTCCTGGCCTGACCGCTCAAAGGCTTCCAGGGCAAACTGTTCGATGAGATCCTTGTCGTTCATGAAATTCTGCGAGAGGATCTCACGATAGGTAGTGATTTCATCTCTGAAAGTCTGGGTCGTATCGGTGCCTTCCTTTTTGGCCGCCAGTACTTTCAGCTTCATATTTGTATACAGTTCAAGATACTCTTCGGGTGTCAGAGGCTTTTCAAGATCGACCGAGTACTTGTTTTTTTCGTAGGAAGCTGCAAAATCCCTGCTGGTAAAGCTATTGTCCCCCAGCTGAACCAACACGGGGTCTTCCACCGGGGTGCTGGTACTTTGGTCGGTTACTGCGGGAGGTGTGGTTCGGCACGATTCAAGTATAACAGCGGTGAGTGCAATGGCAATAACACGGGATCGAAACATAAGCTGATATTAAAATGATAGTGCGATATCCGCAAAACGACACTGAGACAAGGAACGGTATATCAACGACAAAATTAGCAAAAAGGTTTGATTAGGGATGATCAAACCCTCAAGACCGGAATAAAAGATTTACCGGTTATACCACCAGGCTCTGTTTATCGGACTTACTTCCTCGGTTTACGCCATTTTTTGAGTAATTCCTTCGCGATGATGCGATAACCTTCGTCCGACGGATGTAGTCCGTCATAGGTCATATAGATTGCTTCCGTGGGGTAGGGATATTCATCTTTTTCAGGATCGAAGGGGATACGCGTGTATTCAGGATAGGTATAATTTTTATACTGGTCGGTACCCGGTACGCGCAGTCTTTTAAAGTGCACCATGTTGTGCTGATCTATGCCGCTTTTATGGTAAAGGTCTACTACCGGGATTTTTTCGTGTTTACCGATCTTCAGCAGCATCAGCGCCACATCCGACAACAGTTGTCCGTTCTTCGCCTTATAGGAGCCGTAGGCATTGTTTTTCATATTGGCGATATAGACGAAATCACCCCGCTGCATGGGAGTGATCAGGATAATTCGCGCCTGCGGATTCAGCTCCCGAAATTTGTCAATGATTACCCGGAAGGCACCTGCAATCGTATTGGGGCCAGTATTTCCGGTATAATCTTCGAAAGTCCCAAGCGGTTGCCCCTGCCACCAGTCGTTCGTTCCCAGAAAAATCGTGTATACGTCCGACTTTTCCAGCCCGAGCGTTTCGATCTGCTGGGCAATCCGTACGGCACTCCAGCCGTTGAAGCCTTTGTTGATATACTGGATTTGAGGGTATTTCTCAGTTATGAGGGTCATATACCCCTTGGTGATCCGGTTTCCGGTTTGTTCGGGATGGTCATTCAGGTAGGTAATCGAATCGCCAAGAGCTGTCCAGACAATTTTACGGGGTTGTGTGGCTGTCAGGAGAAACAGCAGGCAAAGTGGCAAAATGAACCTTAGAGGCCGCATAACTCAGGGTATTTATTTGATTCGTTCTGGATTTTCTTCCACAAAAGCAGACCAGCCCCCTTTTTTTACCCTTGCTTTTGCAGGACCGGAGGCAATGGTATGGGCATGGAAGTGATGACAGATGGCTATCGCAATGCCGTCGGTAGCATCCATAAATTCGTGGTTCAGTGGCTGATTGAGGATTTTCTCGAGGATGTAGGCCACCTGTTCCTTGCTGGCATTCCCGTTTCCGGTCACCGACTGTTTCACCTTCCGGGGGGAGTACTCAACGATAGGAATGTTCCTCGAGAGGGCAGCCGCCATGGTTACCCCCTGAGCACGGCCGAGTTTAAGCATCGACTGGGGATTTTTGCCAAAAAAAGGGTCTTCAATTGCCATTTCATCGGGTAGGTACTCGTCGATCAGCTGCAGCACGCGTTCGAATATTTTCTTTAATTTGAGCTCGTGCGTGCTATATTTGTTCAACTTAATCACTCCGTACTGAAGCAGATTGATATCCTGTCCGACTACCGATATAATACCGTAACCCATGACCTGCGTTCCCGGGTCTACTCCGATGATGATCTTCTCCGACTGCTTTTTCTGAATACTCATGGCGCAATTTATAAAACTCTTACCTGAGTATAAGCATTACGGGAAAAGGCTGGTCAGATTAATCCTTTCGGCAGCTGTGATGGGAGCACTGTGGATGACCTTGAAGAAAAATGAACAGGGGCTGTCGGATGTGTGGGCTATCTCCAAGGCCAAATGGGAAGCCGGCAATACGTTTTGGCTGTTTGTCATGTTCCTGCTGGTGCCGCTGAACTGGGCCCTGGAGAGCAGAAAATGGCAGATGCTGGTGAGCAGGATCGTGCCCATCCGTTACGGGGAAGCGGTGAAGAGCACGCTTACCGGACTTATGACAGGTTTGACAATGCCGGCGCAGGTTGGGGAAATCGTAGGCCGGGTCGGATCTCTCCACATTGCCGGCCGTTCCCGGACTGTAGGGGCAGCCTTTGTGTCGGGGGGGATCCAGTTTTATGCTGCCGTATTTGCCGGGATAGGGGCTTTTTTTTATGCCAGCCCGAAGTTGCAGCTAAGTCCCGTCGTGAACGGGCTTCTGTTCACGTTGCTGGCTGTCATCGTTATTCTTGGGGTCGTTTTTTTTGTGTTCAGGAAGAAACTTGCCACCGTCAAACCTGGAACGGGGTGGAGGGAAAGGATCAGGAGTTCTGTGGAAGTCATCAGCATCTACCGTGACACCGAGTTACTGGCGGCATTTGGGGTGGGGATGATCCGGTATGTAACCTACACGGCTCAGTTTGTGGCGGCACTGCTGTTTTTTGAATTCCCCCTTTCTCCCCTCTATATGACAGCCTGTGCGGCGCTGGTACTGCTGGTGAAAACCCTTCTGCCTGCGCTCAACCTGCTGGGCGATCTGGGCGTGAGAGGCATCACGGCCGTATTTATATTTGAAAAGTTTGGCATACAGGCAGATCTGGCGGTTGCTGTCACCCTGCTGGTATGGGCTACCAATATTCTGTTACCCTCTTTGGTCGGACTGATCTGGCTCTGGGTAGGATCTGATCGTCGAAAACATGTGGATTGAAATTGCCCTTTGGTTGATCGTTTGCAGCTATGCACTGTTTACACTCGTTTTATGGCGGGTATGGAAGCGAATGCCCGAATTTCAGACTGAAGTAGGGGATTCGGTTTCTGAAGAACGGATTTGGTTGTCCGTCATCATTCCTGTCCGCAATGAAGCGGAAAATATAGGAGCCTTATTGCGCGATCTGGAAAACCAGACACTTTCACCTCAGTTATTCGAAGTGTGGGTGGTTGATGATGAATCCACCGATCAAACAGCCGCAATTGTGACTGATTTCGCTGGAAAGTCGCTGCTGAACCTGCACTTGATCAGGATGGAAAAGATGGAATCGGCTTCACCCAAAAAAAGGGCCATTCAAACAGCGGTTAAGGTTGCCCGGGGGAAATTGATCGTAACCACCGACGGTGACTGCAGGGTGAGTGAAAAATGGCTCAGGGAGATCCTTGCGTTCTACCTGCGGACTGGTGCCCGGTGCATCAGCGGGCCTGTGACCTTTACCGGTGAACGGAAGGTAACCGACTATCTCCAGACCGTGGAATTTGCCAGTCTGGTGGGCAGTGGCGCCTGCGCCATGAAGCTTGGAAAGCCCAATATGTGTAACGGGGCCAATTTTGCTTATGAAAAAAAGGTTTTTGAAGAGGTTGGTGGTTTTGAGGGGGTAGATCAGATCGCCTCTGGCGATGATGAACTGCTGATGCACAAGATTCATGACCTGTATCCTGGCAGCGTAGAGTTCCTTAAATCGCCCGGTGCAGTGGTCCGCACAGCTCCTCACCAAACCTGGAAAGGGTTCCGCAATCAGCGGCAGCGCTGGGCCAGCAAATGGCGGTTTTATCGGACGGCTTCTCCCAAAATTTTGGCTATTTATATCTTTATCTGCAATGCCTGCCTGCTGGCGGGGGGACTAGCCGTAGTCAGTGGTATGCTTTCCGGATATGTCTTTGGAGCGGTTTTTCTGTTGAAAATCCTGCCCGAATGGCTTTTTGTGGGAAGTGTGCTGCGGTTTATGCAAAAAGGACGAGCAGTGGTTTACATTCCGCTTGTCCAGTTACTGTATCCGTTCTACGTCGTTTATTTCGGGTTGGCAGGGCAGAAGTCTGCATACGAGTGGAAAGGGCGAAAGCTGCAATAGGGCCACCTGCCGTCTCCCACCAGTCGGTTTGCGTAGGCTATCTGAAAAGACAATATTAACCCGGTACAGACCGACAGGTGGATTAGTTTGAGAGGGTAACCCATTTTTGTGCCAGGACGTAAGGGAGAGAATCGGTGTGGATATCCTTTTAGTCTGTTATTGTAAATCGGGGATGGTTCACAACGGTAACCCCCGTATCGCGGAAATTTCCCATAAGCATGTCACCCTTATGGGGTTTTAGGATATCGGCGGGATCCGGCTTTTTTGACACAGTAAGTTAGGCAGGTGAATTGATGTCGGCTTTAGTTGCCATCCCGACCATTATTCTCTCTTTTCAAGTCGCCCCGATGAGCCTTCCTCACGCGCGCGGGGACAAGCCCGCCCCTCCCCGAAAGCAATTTACACGCTGCGGAAATATTTATCCAGAGCACACACGTTTACAAACGGATATATCCGGATGTACACGGTTCTGATTAGGTGAGTGCGACCGTGGGTATTTGGATTTCCTGATAATTCCAGGTTATCTGGTAAGGTCGGAAAGGGTTGGACGTCTGTATTTTCTTTCTGTCCAATAGGGTGGGTGTGCAGCGATATGGGTGATCAAGATGAATTCTATTGAAGATTCACGGAATAGATAAATCCACCGGGTTGGTGAAAGACGGTATATGAGATTGGAAGGACTTCCGGGTATTTTGGTAATTATATCAATCATCATGTCACCCCTCCGGGGTTTTAGGAGATCGGAGGGATTCGGTTTTTCCTATCATCATGTCACCCCTTCTGGGTTTGGTAGATCGGTGGGATTCGGCTTTTCCTATCATCCTGTCACCCCTTCGGGGTTGGGAAATCGGTGGGGATTCGGATTTTCCTATCATCATGCCACCCCTTGGGGGTTTTAGGAGATCGGTGGGATTCGGCTTTCCCTATCATCATGTCACCCCTATGGGGTTGGGTAGGTCAGTGGGATTCGGCTTTTCCTATCATCATGTCACCCCTGCGGGGTTTTAGGAGATTGGTGGGATTCGGCTTTTCTGACATAGGAAGGCCGGCAGGAGATTTGATATCGGCTGTGGTTGCCATCCCGACCATTATTCTCTCTTTTCAAGTCGCCCCGATGAGCCTTCCTCACGCGCGCGGGGACAAGCCCGCCCCTCCCCGGATTCAATTTACAAGCTGCGGAAATATTTATCCAGAGCACACACGTTTACAAACGGATATATC
>Ga0182792_1001395_pt1 | contig 19717 bp, 16 predicted proteins | sample Passage237B_FD_130497 | JGI IMG/M metagenome (GOLD analysis project Ga0182792, IMG submission 130497) | Cellulose adapted compost microbial communities from Newby Island Compost Facility, Milpitas, CA, USA - Passage2 37B (version 2) (version 2) ...
CTGTCGCTGGTCATCGTCGCCGGCGTCGGCATGGCGACGAACTCGCTGGAGTTCCTGTTCGCCAACAATGCCAGCAGGTTGCAGCAGGTGCTGTCGAAATAACCTATCGCCGCGGGCGGTCCTTGCCGCCCGCCTGCTCCAGCGCGGCTGCGAGCGAAGCGCGGGCGCTGCCGGGCTTCAGCGGCTTCTGCTGCGATTCGTGCGGCACCCAGCCCGACATCCAGACGATCGAGAAGGTCGCGCGCACGCGGCCGTCGGGGTCGGCGAAGCGGTCGGCATAGATCTGCGCGGCGCGGCTGAAAAGCGCGCGCGGCGCAGGCCGGCGCGAGCGCGCCGCGAGCGCGTTTCCGGCACCCATGGCGCGCAGGTCGCGCATCAGGTCGAACATCGTGCCGTAGCGCACCGTCACAGGCTCGACATCGGCGACGGGGAGGGCGAAGCCGGCGCGCTGGAGCAGCGAGCCGGCGTCGCGGATATCGGCGAAGGGCGCCACCCGCGGGCTGGCGCCGCCATGAAGCTCGGTCTCGGCGGCAAGCAGGCTCTCCTTCAGCTCGACGAGCGTGCCGTGGCCGGCGAAGGCGGCGAGGAAGAGGCCGTCCGGCCGCAGGGCGCGGCGGGCCTGGACCAGGAGGCCCGGCAGGTCGTTGACCTCCTGCAGAGACAGGATTGAGACGGCGAGGTCGAGGCTGGCGGGGTCGAACGGCACCGTTTCGGGCGGCGAGACCAGGCCGTCGCCGTCGCCGAGCAGCTCGCGGGATGCCTCGACCCGCACCGTCCGGTCGACCCGGCCCGAACGGGCCATCGCCCGAGCCGGCAAAGGGCTGCGGGAAAACAGGTCGGCGGCTCTGCCGAATTGCCGCTCCACGCCCGACAGCCGCAACTCAAGATCCTCGCAAACATGCCGCATCAGGAAATCCGCGCCTGCCTCGGGCCGCCGCGCCGCGCGCAGTCTTTGCCGCAGGAGCTGGTCGCTGTCGAATACCGGATCCATGATCGCGCCTTCCATCCGGCGGGCAGGCCGCCATGCGCACCGTTTCGTGCTATGGTTCGGACCGGCAGTCAACCGTGTCGGGGTGGGCCATGGCCGCGATCGGGCATGTCATGCAGGCAGTGTCGGTGCAGGTGGCGGGAATCCTGTTTCCGCCCGTCTGTCCCGGCTGCCGGCGGCTGACGCGTGAGCCGGGCACGCTGTGTCCCGCCTGCTGGATGCGCATCCGTTTCATCGAGCGGCCCTGGTGCGAGGTCCTGGGCACGCCGTTTCCGCACGATATGGGCGAGGGAGCCGTGTCGCCGGCGGCGATCGCCGATCCGCCGCCCTTCTCGCGGGCGCGGGCCGCCGTGGTCTATGCGGGCGTGGCGCGCGACATCGTGCAGGGGCTGAAATATCGCGACCGCACCGATCTCGCGCCCTGGATGGCCCGCTGGATGGCGCGCGTCGGCGAGGAGCTGCTGCACGAGGCCGAGCTCGTGGTGCCGGTCCCGCTGCATCGCGGCCGCTTCCTCCGCCGCCGCTTCAACCAGTCGGCCGAGCTGGCGCGCCATCTGGCGCGGCTGGCGCGCCTGCCGATGGCGGCCAATGCGGTGGTCAGGACCCGTCGGACGCGCCAGCAGGTGGGGCTCGACGCCAGGGCGCGCGCGGAAAACGTGCGCGGCGCCTTCGGCGTTCCCGAGGCGGCCCGGGCTAAGGTGAACGGGCGCCGCATCCTCGTCGTCGACGACGTGTTCACCACGGGAGCGACGGTCGCGGCGGTGGCGCGGGCGCTGCGCGGGGCGGGCGCGGGCCCGGTCGACGTGCTGACCTTCGCGCGGGCGCTGCCGGACGTGGAGCCGGAGGGCTTCCTGCCCGCGAGCTCAATGACTATATAGTCCGGCAGATCAGGAAGATGCCATGAAACAGGTCACCATCTACACCCGCATGATGTGCGGCTACTGCGCGGCGGCCAAGCGCCTGCTCGACAGCAAGGGCGTCGCCTATACCGAGCACGACGCGACGTTCTCGCCCGAACTGCGGCAGGAAATGGTCCGGCGCGCCAACGGCCGCTCCACCTTCCCGCAGATCTTCATCGGCGAGCTGCATGTCGGCGGCTGCGACGACCTTCACGCGCTCGACGAGGCGGGCAGGCTCGACGCCCTGCTCGAAGGCGTGGCGCATGCCCGGGCAGCGGGTTGAGGCAATGAAGGTCGCGGCCCTCCAGATGCGCTCCGGCACCGATGTGGGGCGCAATGTCGAGACGTTCGAGGCGATGGTGCGCGAGGCGGCGGCGGCCGGCGCGGCCTATGTCCAGTCGCCGGAGATGACCGGGGCGCTGATGCGCGACCGGGCGGCGCTGCGCGCGGCGATCCGGCCGGCCGCGCAGGATCCGGTCGCCCTGAAGGCGTCCGCTCTCGCCGCCGAGCTCGGCATCCACGTCCATGTCGGCTCGACGGCGGTCGCGCACGGGGACAAGGTCGCCAACCGCGGCTTCCTGTTCGGTCCCGACGGCGGGCTAGTCGCCGAATACGACAAGATCCACATGTTCGACGTCGACCTCGACAATGGCGAGAGCTGGCGCGAATCGGCCACCTACGAGCCGGGCCGCGAAACCGTGGTGGCCGAACTGCCTTGCGCCCGCGTCGGGCTGGCGATCTGCTACGACCTGCGCTTTCCGCAGCTCTTTCGCGCGCAGGCGCTGGCGGGCGCCGAAATGCTGACGGTGCCGGCCGCCTTCACGCGCCAGACCGGAGAGGCGCACTGGCACGTGCTGCTGCGCGCCCGCGCGATCGAGAACGGCGCCTGGGTCGTCGCTGCCGCGCAGGGCGGACGCCACGAGGACGGCCGCGAGACCTACGGGCATTCGCTGATCGTCGATCCGTGGGGCCGCATCGTCGCGGAGGCCGACCATGACGAGCCGGCGGTGGTGATCGCCGACATCGACGTGAAGGCGTCGGTTTCGGCGCGCGCCAAGGTGCCGAACCTGCAGAACGCGCGCGAATTCGGGGTCCGAACGGTCCCCGCACCGCCGCGCCCGGAGCGCAGGGCCGGATGATCCGCTTCACCCTTTGTTGCGCGGACGGCCACGAATTCGACGGCTGGTTCCGCAACGGCGCCGATTTCGACACCCAGAAGAAGCGCGGCCTGGTGACGTGCCCGGCCTGCAATTCGCCGAAGGTGGAAAAAGCGCTGATGGCACCTGCCGTGGCGACCGCGCGCGGCAAGGAGAAATTGGCGCTCGCACTTGGCGACGAGCAGCGCCGCCTCATGGGCCAGCTTCGCGAGGTGGCCAGGAAGGTGCGCGAGAACGCCGATTATGTCGGCGACAAATTCGCCGAGGAGGCGCGCAAGATCCATTTCGGCGAGGCCGATCCGCGCGGGATCTATGGCGAGGCCTCGCCTGACGAGGTGAAGGGACTGCTCGACGACGGCGTCGAGTTCATGCCGCTGCCGGACCTTCCGGAAGACAGGAACTAGCTCCCGTTCACGGGCCGGGCGCTCGCTTCGCCCGCAGGTGCTTTACGGAGACGCCGGACGACCGGCCGTAATCGCCGCCTCGGTCCCGGGCCATCAGATCGGCCTTCCTGCCTCCGAGGGCGCGTGACGGCGCTACTGCGCCGGCTTTTGCGCCAGCACCATGTAGTTGACGTCCAGGTCCTTCGAGCGCTGCCAGCGATCGGCGAGCGGGTTGTAGACGACGCCTGTCCGGTCGGCGATCGTCATGCCGGCCTCGCCTAGCGCCCTTTCCAGCTCGTCCGGCCGGACCAGCTTGCCGAACTGATGGGTGCCGCGCGGCAGCCAGCGCAGGACGTATTCGGCGCCGATGATGGCCAGGCCGAGCGCCTTCAGCGTGCGATTGATGGTGGCGACGAACATGATGCCGCCCGGTTTCAGCATCTGCCCGCATTTGCCGATGAACAGGCCGACATCGGCGACATGCTCGACGACCTCCATGTTGAGGATCACGTCGAATTCCTCGCCGGACTCGGCGAGCGCCTCGGCCGTGGTGGCGCGGTAGTCGATCTTGACGCCGGCTTCCGCCGCATGCAGCTTCGCCACCTCGATATTGGTCTCGGAGGCGTCCGCCCCGGTCACGATTCCGCCGAGCCGGGCCATCGGCTCGCACAAGAGGCCGCCGCCACAGCCGATGTCGAGAAAGCGCAGGCCCTCGAAGGGCTTGGGCGCGCGCGGGTCGCGGCCGAAATGCGCCGCCACCTGGTCGCGGATATAGGCCAGCCGGACGGGGTTGAACTTGTGCAGGGGCCGGAACTTGCCGTTCGGATCCCACCATTCGGCGGCCATCGCCGAAAAGCGTTCGACTTCGCCGGCATCGATGGTCGTTCGTCGGGCCTCGGGCATGGCGTGGTCTCCTTCGACGCAATGAAGTCGGGGAGAGGACCGGCAATGTCAAGCTGCGAATCGACGCCGGAAGCCACCGGCGACGGTGCGCGGTTGCCGCGGCGCCGCTCCTCCGCTAGATATTCTGCAGCCTGCCCGAAAGGGCGGGCCGGGGCGTCAGAACCCTGTCAGACAGTGGCTGAGGTGCAGCCGGCATCCGCACGTCCCGACCGTGACCGGGAGGCGCTTGCGTATGTTCGGCGCGAAAACCCAAAGGCCGACATGGCCTTGCTGTCCGAGAGGGGCGGTGCATGCAGGAACGTGACGAAACACGCATCCCGGCGGATGAGGAGCTGTCGCTTCTCGATCTCCTCAGGTGGATCTCGCGGTGGTGGTGGCTCGTCCTGTGCGGCGCTCTCGCCGGGATCGCGCTCGGCCTGTTCTACCATCTGGCCGTGCAGGAGCGCTTCACGGTCCGCCTCGACCTGACGGTCACGGAAACGCCCGTCGGCGCAGGGCCCATCGTGCAGGAAATCGCCACGAACTTCCTGCGCAAGCAAGCCGGCGCGAGCGTCGCCGTCGACGTCAATGCGCGCACGCAGATCGTGTCGCTGATCGAACGGGACATTCCCCCGGACGCGGTTGCGGCGCGGCAGGCCGCGATCCACAGCGCGGTCGCGGCGCTGGCGGCTTTCCTCAAGGATATGGCGGTGCGCGAATATGCGCTCATGCAGGAGCATTTCGCACCGATGGAGCAGACCCCGGAGGTCTATGCGGCCCTGTCCCGCTACCGTTTCTACCTCGCGGCGGTGGAAGACGGCCTGATCGAGCCGGCGGCGGTCGTCTCGGAAAGCGCGCAGGCGCGCGGTCCCTCCCTCGTCGCGCTGCTCCTGATGGGAGCATTCGCGGGCAGCATCTGCGCCGCCGCAGCGGCCCTCGCGACCGACGCATTGCGGCGCATGAGGCTTCAGGCAGGCCGCTGAGCGGCAGCCTGCCGGTCTCGCTTGCGGAACGCGGCGGATTTGGCTATGGAACCGGCGCGTTCGCGCCCCGCTTTGCGTGGCGTTCCAGCTCGATTTTCCGGACACGTCTTCGCTCCGGGCCGCATCTCAGGGATCTGTCGCTGTCATGGCGCGCATCGTGATGAAATTCGGCGGCACATCGGTCGCCGACATCGCCCGCATCCGCAATGTCGCACGCCACGTCAAACGCGAGGTCGACGCCGGCCACCAGGTGGCCGTGGTGGTTTCGGCGATGGCCGGCAAGACCAATGAGCTCGTCGCCTGGGTGCAGGAGGCCTCGAAGCCGGAGGGCGGCGGCCTCAACATCTACGATGCGCGCGAATATGACGCGGTGGTGGCCTCCGGCGAGCAGGTGTCCGCCGGCCTCCTGGCCCTCGTGCTGCAATCCATGGGCGTCAATGCCCGCTCGTGGCAGGGCTGGCAGATCCCGATCCTGACCGACAACGCGCACGGGGCGGCGCGCATCGAGGACATCGACGGCTCCGATCTCCTGCGCCGCTTCGGCGACGGCCAGGTCGCCGTCATCACCGGCTTCCAGGGCATCGGGCCCGACCGGCGCATCGCCACGCTCGGCCGCGGCGGCTCCGACACCAGCGCGGTGGCGGTGGCGGCCGCGCTCAAGGCCGACCGCTGCGACATCTATACCGACGTCGACGGCGTCTACACGACCGATCCGCGCGTCGAGCCGAAGGCGCGGCGGCTTGCGCGCATCTCGTTCGAGGAGATGCTGGAGATGGCCTCGCTCGGCGCCAAGGTGCTGCAGGTGCGCTCGGTCGAGCTGGCGATGGTTCACAAGGTGCGCACCTTCGTGCGCTCTTCCTTCGAGGCCCCCGACGCGCCCGGCATGGGCGATTTCGACAACCCGCCCGGGACCCTCATTTGCGACGAGGATGAGATCGTGGAACAGCAAGTCGTCACCGGCATCGCCTACGCCAAGGACGAGGCGCAGATTTCGCTGCGTCGCGTCGCCGACCGTCCCGGCGTCGCGGCCGGCATCTTCGGGCCGATGGCCGAGGCCAACATCAATGTCGACATGATCGTCCAGAACATCTCGGAGGACGGCTCGCGCACCGACATGACCTTCACCGTGCCGTCGGGCGATGTCGGCCGGGCGCTCGCCGTGCTCGATGCGAACAAGGCCGATGTCGGCTTCGACGTGGTCCAGCACGAAACCGGGATGGTCAAGGTCTCGGTGATCGGCATCGGCATGAGAAGCCACGCCGGCGTCGCCGCCACCGCGTTCAAGGCGTTGGCGGACAAGGGCATCAACATCCGCGCCATCACCACGTCCGAGATCAAGATATCGATTCTGATCGACGGTCCTTATGCGGAATTGGCGGTCCGCACTTTACATTCCGTCTACGGCCTCGATAAGCAATAGGCGGGACGAATCCGAACTTCACGGCCGGGAGGCCGGCGCCGGTGCGGCGGCCGTCCTTCCCGGCGTCGGAGCCATGCCGATGAACGAAACGCGCGCCAGCGGACCACGGGTGCTGCTCAGGCGGTTGCGCGAACTGATGGCGGCCGCGCTGGAGCCGCAGGAGCGGCTCGACCGCATCGTGCGCGAGATCGCCTCCAACATGGTCGCCGAGGTGTGCTCGCTCTACGTGCTGCGCGCCGATTCGGTGCTCGAGCTCTACGCCACGGAGGGCCTGAACCCGGGCTCCGTGCACAGGGTCCAGCTCCGCCTCGGCCAGGGCCTGGTCGGCACGATCGCCGCCTCGGCCCGCCCGCTCAGCCTGTCGGACGCGCAAAAGCACCCCGCCTTCGCCTACCTGCCGGAGACGGGGGAGGAGATCTACAACTCCTTCCTCGGCGTGCCGGTCCTGCGGGCGGGCCGCACGCTCGGCGTGCTGGTGGTGCAGAACCGGACGATGCGCCACTACCGCGAGGACGAGGTGGAGGCGCTCGAAACCGTCGCGATGGTGCTCGCCGAGATGATCGCCACTGGCGACCTCGCGCGGCTGGTGCGGCCCGGCGTCGAGCTCGATCTGCGCCGGCCGGCCAGCTTCAGCGGCCTTTCCCTCAACGAGGGGGTCGGCCTCGGCCATGTGGTGCTGCACGAGCCGCGCATCGTCATCAAGAACCTGTTCGCCGAGGACCCGGAGGCCGAGCTGCAGCGCCTGGAGGCCGCGCTCGGCTCGCTGCGGCTGTCGATCGACGACATGCTGTCGCGCCGTGAGGTGGCGTTCGAGGGCGAGCATCGCGCCGTGCTCGAAGCCTACCGGATGTTCGCCAACGACCGCGGCTGGGTCAGGCGCCTCGACGAGGCGGTGCGCAACGGCCTGACCGCGGAGGCCGCTGTCGAGAAGGTGCAGAGCGACATGCGCGCGCGCATGATGCGCATGAGCGACCCGTTCATGCGCGAGCGCATGAGCGATTTCGACGATCTCGGCAACCGGCTGTTGCGCCAGCTCCTCGGCCACGGGCCGGAAACGCTTGCCGAGACGCTGCCGAAGGACGCGATCGTCGTCGCCCGCTCGATGGGGGCGGCCGAGTTGCTCGACTACCCCCGCGACCGGCTGCGCGGGCTGGTGCTGGAGGACGGCGCGCCCAACAGCCATGTCGTCATCGTGGCGCGCGCGATGGGCCTGCCCGTGGTCGGCCAGATGAAGGGCGCCGTCTCGATGGCCGAGAACGGCGACGCGATCATCGTCGACGGCGAGGACGGGCGCATCCACCTCAGGCCGCAGCAGGACGTGGAGGCGGCCTATGCGGAAAAGGTGCGCTTCCGTGCCCGGCGCCAGCAGCTCTACCGCGAGCTGCGCGACAAGCCGAGCCTTTCGAAGGACGGCGTGACGGTCGACCTGATGATGAATGCGGGCCTGTCGGTCGACCTGCCGCAACTGGCCGATTCCGGGGCCGCGGGCATCGGCCTGTTCAGGACCGAGCTGCAATTCATGGTCGCGGCCCAGTTCCCGCGCGCCGAGGAGCAGGAGCGGCTCTACAACGAGGTGTTGCGGGCGGCCGGCGGCAAGCCGGTCACCTTCCGCACCATCGACATCGGCGGCGACAAGGTGCTGCCCTATTTCAAGGATGCCGTGCCGGAGGAGAACCCCGCGCTCGGCTGGCGCGCCATCCGGCTGACGCTCGACCGGCCGGCGCTGCTGCGCACGCAGGTGCGCGCGCTGCTCAAGGCGGCGGGCGGCCGCGAGTTGAGGGCCATGCTGCCGATGGTCACCGAGGTCGGCGAGATCCGCCAGGCGCGCGAGGTCATCGACCGCGAGGTGCGGCATCTGTCGCGCTTCGCCCACGACCTGCCGACCAGCCTGAAGCTCGGCGCGATGGTGGAGGTGCCGTCGCTGCTGTTCCAGCTCGACGAGCTGATGCAGGCGGTCGATTTCGTCTCGGTCGGCTCCAACGACCTGTTCCAGTTCATGACCGCGACCGATCGCGGCAACACGCGCATGTCGGACCGCTTCGATCCGCTGTCGGTGCCCTTCCTGCGCGCGCTGAAGCTGGTTGCCGACGCCGGCCGCCGCTGGCATACGCCGGTGACGCTGTGCGGCGAGCTTGCCGGCCGGCCGGTCTCGGCGATGGCGCTGATCGGCCTCGGCTTCCGCTCCATCTCGATGGCGCCCGCGGCGATCGGCCCGGTGAAGGCGATGCTGCTGGAATTGCCGGTGGCCGCGCTTTCGGAACGGCTCGCCGCGGCGATGAACGGCGGCAGCGGCGTCGAAACGGACGTCCGCGCGCTTCTCTCGGCGTTTGCCGAAGAGCACGGCATCCCGCTGTGAGGGCATTTACGAGGTGATCCAGCTCCCCCGCGACCGCATGGACCAGGTGTTGAAGCGCTTCGACCTGATCGAAGCGCGGATGGCGGCCGGCCCCGGTTCGGACGAATATGTGAAGCTCGCCTCCGAATATTCGGAACTGCAGGAGATCGTCGGGGCGGTGCGGGCGCTGCGCGCGGCGGAGAAGGAGCAGGCCGATCTCGAGGCGATGCTCGCCGACCGCGCGACGGATGCGGAGATGCGCGCGCTTGCCGAGGCCGATCTCGAGCCGGTCGCGGAGCGGATCGAAACCCTGCAGCATCAGGTGCAGATCCTGCTGCTGCCGCGGGACGCGGCCGACGACAAGAGCGCGATCCTCGAAATCCGCGCCGGCACCGGGGGCGACGAGGCGGCGCTGTTTGCCGGAGATCTGTTTCGCATGTACGAGCGCTATGCGGCCGCGCATGGCTGGAAGGTGGAGGCGATCTCGGCCAGCGAAGGCGAGGTCGGCGGCTACAAGGAAATCATCGCTTCGGTATCCGGCAAGGGCGTGTTCGCCAGGCTCAAGTTCGAATCCGGCGTCCACCGCGTCCAGCGCGTGCCGGAGACGGAGGGAAGCGGGCGCATCCACACCTCGGCCGCCACCGTGGCGGTGCTGCCGGAAGCCGAGGAGGTCGACGTCGAGATCCGGCCCGAGGATGTCCGTATCGACACGATGCGGGCTTCGGGCGCCGGCGGCCAGCACGTCAACACCACCGATTCGGCCGTGCGCATCACCCATCTGCCGACCGGCATCATGGTGGTGTCGGCGGAGAAGTCGCAGCATCAGAACCGGGCGCGCGCCATGCAGATCCTGCGGGCGCGGCTGTTCGACATGGAGCGCACGCGGCTTGCCGACGCGCGCTCCGAATCGCGGCGCCTGCAGGTCGGCTCCGGCGACCGCTCGGAGCGGATCCGCACCTACAATTTCCCGCAGGGGCGGCTGACCGACCATCGCATCAACCTGACGCTCTACAAGCTCGACCGGGTGATGGAAGGGGAGCTCGACGAGGTGATCGACGCGCTGACCGCCGACCATCAGGCGAAATTGCTGGCGGATGTGGGAAGCGAGGGCTGAGGCGCGTGGGCCGGCCGGAGAAGGGGCGGTGATCGCGCTGGGAGCGCTCCTGCGCGAATCGCGCGCCCTTCTCGCCGCGGCGGGCATAAGGGATGCAGCGCTCGACGCCCGCGTGATCGTCGAACATGTCACCGGCACGCGCCGCACGGACGCGCTCGCCCGGCCGGAAACGGAAATTCCGGGACCGGCCGCCGAATGCGTCCGCGCCGCGCTCGCCCGCCGGCTCGCCGGCGAGCCGGTGCATCGCATCCTCGGCCGTCGCGAATTCTACGGCCTTTCTCTCGCCCTCTCGCCGGCGACGCTGGAGCCGCGGCCGGACACGGAAGTCCTGGTCGACCGGCTGGCGCCGCGCCTGCTTGAGACCGCGCGTGACGGCGGATGCCGCATTCTCGATCTCGGGACCGGAACCGGAGCGATCGCGCTTGCGTTGTTGTCGCAAGTGCCGGGTTCGACCGCGCTGGCCGTCGATATCGACCCGCAGGCCGTCGAGACGGCAAGGGCGAACGCGGCTGCCCTCGGGCTGTCGGCTCGTTTCGAGGGACGGGTTTCGGACTGGTTTTCCGCCGTGGACGGAAAATTTCATGCAATCGTCTCGAACCCTCCCTATATAGAGACGCAGGAAATCGCGACCCTGGCGCCCGAAGTGCGGCTGTTCGATCCGCTGCGGGCCCTCGACGGGGGCGCCGACGGGCTGGACGCCTATCGCGCCATCGCCGCACGAGCGACGGAATTTCTGGAAGCGGACGGGCTCGTCGGCGTCGAGATCGGCCACAGGCAGCATCAGCGCGTGGAAGCGCTGTTCGCGGCGGCGGGATATGCGGTGGAAGAAACCGTCAACGACCTTTCGGGCCGCGCGAGAGCCTTGATTCTACGGCAGGATATGCCGGGTCGAAGCCTTTGACGCCGCTTTGGAAGACGAGCAAAAAAAACACTTGGCGAGCGCCGGGAATGCCGTTAGGTTCCGGCGGCCGGATGAGACGAAGCAGGCAGTGCTGTTTTCGATTCGGTTCCCGTTGAACAAGCTGCCTTCTTGCGTGAACGACGCCCTTGCTTCGTGTGGGGATCGTCCGGCAAGCGACAAGGACCGAAGCAGGATGCCGACAGGCGGCCGCGCGACGCTCGACGGGCCGCAGCAACAGCGCGAGACGACAGGCGGCGACCGCCGCTCCTCGCCCGCAAGATTTGGAAACCTTCACAAGAAGTGACTTGGATGAGGCCTCAGCAACAGAATAGACGCATGCGCGGTCGTGGCAACAATAACAACAACAACAACCGCAAAGGCCCGAACCCGCTGACACGCAGCTACGAGAGCAACGGCCCGGACGTGAAAATCCGCGGAACGGCCCAGCAGGTGGCGGAGAAATATACCACGCTCGCCCGCGACGCGCAGAGCGCCGGTGACCGGGTGATGGCGGAGAACTATCTCCAGCACGCCGAGCATTACAACCGCATCATCGCCACGGCCCTGGCCCAGCAGCAGCAGTTTCAGCAGCAGCGCGAGAGCCAGGACGATTTCGACGATGACGGCGAGGAGGAGCGGCCCGAGCGCGAGACGCGCGGACAGGACCAGCAGGCGCCCCAGGCCCCGCAGCCCCAGCCTCACCATGTCAACGGTTTCGGCCCGCAGCCGGTGATCGAGGGGATGCCGGCCGAGCCGGGCTACCAGCAGACGCCGGCGGCCGAGGCGGCCCGCGACGAGGACGAGGGCAACGGCGCGCCGGGCAACGGCAACGGCCACGCCCGACAAGCGGAAGGCGAGGAGCCTGCGCCCCGCCGCCCGCGGCGACCGCGCCGGCCGCGCAACCGCAGCGAGACTGCGGGCGAGGACGGCGGCCAGGGCACCGTGGCGGCCGGAGGCGAGACGCCGGAAGCGGCCGAATAATCTCCCGGCATTGCCGGATATGCTGCGGCGGGGCGTTGCCCCGCCGTTTTTTCATATCCGCATCCGCCAGGTTTCTGCCGAACTTGTCCGGCCCTGTGGCCCGGCCCGGGGACCCGCATCTTTACGCGGGCGCGCCCGATCCCCATATCGCGTTCGAGAGGACTTGCCGCTTGACCGGTACGGCGTGGATCGAACCGCGCCGTGGCGTAGAATGGGGGTCCGTCACCATCATCCGATCCGGTGCCGCAGAGCGGGCCGGTGACGGCACGGAGACACGTTATGAACATCGAGAAATATTCCGAACGGGTCCGCGGCTTCCTCCAGTCGGCCCAGACGATGGCCCTGTCGCGCGGCCACCAGCAATTCACCCCCGAACATATCCTGAAGGTCCTCGTCGATGACGAGGAAGGGCTGGCGGCCTCGCTGATGGAGCGGGCCGGCGGGCGCCCGAAGGACGTGCGGCTCGCCGTCGAGGCGGCGCTCGAGGCGATGCCCCGGGTCGAGGGCGGCAACGGCCAGCTCTACATGGCCCAGCCGCTCGCGAAGGTCTTTTCCACCGCCGAGGAGGTGGCCAAGAAGGCCGGCGACAGCTTTGTCACGGTCGAGCGGCTCTTGCAGGCGCTGGCGATCGAGAAATCGGCCAAGACCGCCGACATCCTCGCCAGGGCGGGGGTGACCCCCGCTGCGCTCAACGCCGCGATCAACGATATCCGCAAGGGGCGCACCGCCGATTCGGCCTCGGCCGAGCAGGCCTATGACGCGCTGAAGAAATATGCGCGGGATCTCACCGCGGACGCCCGCGCGGGTAAGCTCGACCCCGTGATCGGGCGCGACGACGAGATTCGCCGCACCATCCAGGTCCTGTCCCGGCGCACCAAGAACAACCCGGTCCTGATCGGCGAGCCGGGCGTGGGCAAGACCGCGATCGCGGAAGGGCTGGCGCTGCGCATCGTCAACGGCGACGTGCCGGAAAGCCTGAAGGACAAGCAATTGATGGCGCTCGATATGGGCGCGCTGATTGCCGGTGCGAAATACAGGGGCGAGTTCGAGGAGCGGCTGAAGGCCGTGCTCAACGAGGTCACCTCGGCCGGAGGCGACATCATCCTGTTCATCGACGAGATGCACACGCTGGTGGGCGCCGGCAAGGCGGACGGCGCAATGGATGCGTCCAATCTTTTGAAGCCCGCGCTGGCGCGCGGCGAGCTGCACTGCGTCGGCGCCACAACGCTCGACGAGTACCGGAAATATATCGAGAAGGACGCCGCGCTGGCGCGCCGCTTCCAGCCGGTCTTCGTCGACGAGCCGACGGTGGAGGACACGATCTCCATCCTGCGCGGCCTGAAGGAGAAGTAGGAGCAGCACCACAAGGTGCGCATCTCCGATTCCGCGCTGGTCTCGGCGGCGACGCTGTCCAACCGCTACATCACCGACCGTTTCCTGCCCGACAAGGCGATCGACCTGGTCGACGAGGCCGCCTCGCGACTCAGGATGCAGGTCGATTCCAAGCCCGAGGCGCTGGACGAGATCGACCGCCGCATCATGCAGCTCAAGATCGAGCGCGAGGCGCTGAAGGTCGAGAAGGACGACGCTTCGCGGGATCGGCTCGAGCGGCTCGAAAAGGAGCTGTCCGGGCTCGAGGAGGAATCGGCGCGGCTCACCGCCAAGTGGCAGGCCGAGAAGGCCAAGCTCGGCGAGGCGGCCGAGCTGAAGAAGCAGCTCGACGCAGCCCGCAACGAGCTCGCCATCGCCCAGCGCAAGGGCGAGTTCCAGAAGGCGGGCGAGCTGGCCTACGGCCGCATTCCCGAGCTGGAAAAGCAGCTTCGGGCCGCCGAAGAACAGGATGGCAAGGGCGGCATGGTCGAGGAGACGGTGACGCCGGACCATGTCGCGCATATCGTGTCGCGCTGGACCGGCATTCCGGTCGACAAGATGCTGGAGGGCGAGCGCGAGAAGCTGCTCAGGATGGAAGACGAGATCGCCAGGCGCGTCATCGGCCAGGGCGAGGCGGTGCAGGCGGTGTCGAAAGCGGTGCGGCGGGCGCGGGCCGGCCTGCAGGATCCGAACCGGCCGATCGGCTCCTTCATGTTCCTCGGTCCCACCGGCGTCGGCAAGACCGAACTCACCAAGGCGCTCGCCGCGTTCCTGTTCGACGACGAGAGCGCGATGGTGCGCATCGACATGAGCGAGTTCATGGAGAAGCACTCGGTCGCCCGGCTGATCGGCGCGCCGCCCGGCTATGTCGGCTACGAGGAGGGCGGTGCGCTGACGGAAGCCGTGCGCCGCCGGCCCTACCAGGTCGTGCTGTTCGACGAGGTGGAAAAGGCGCATCCGGATGTCTTCAACGTGCTGTTGCAGGTTCTGGATGACGGCCGGCTGACCGACGGCCAGGGCCGCACGGTCGATTTCCGCAACACGCTCATCATCATGACGTCGAATCTCGGCGCGGAATATCTCGTCAGCCTCGGCGAGGACGAGGATGTCGACAAGGTGCGCGACGAGGTGATGGGGGTGGTGCGAGCCTCGTTCAGGCCGGAATTCCTGAACCGCGTCGACGAGATCATCCTGTTCCACCGGCTGCGCCGGCAGGACATGGGCCAGATCGTCGAGATCCAGCTCGGGCGGCTGGAGCGTCTGCTCACCGATCGCAAGATCACGCTCGACCTCGACCGCGAGGCGATCGCGTGGCTCGCCAACAAGGGCTACGATCCGGCCTATGGCGCGCGGCCGCTCAAGCGGGTGATGCAGAAGGAATTGCAGGACCCGCTCGCCGAGAAGATCCTGATGGGCGATATCCTCGACGGATCGACCGTCCACATCACCGCCGGCTCCGACCGGCTGGTGTTCCGGGCGGGCGGGACGAAGACGGCCAGCAAGGCGGCGTAGCAGCCGCCGGCTTCGCGAAACGAGCCGAAGGCATGGAGGGCGGGCGCGGCGATCCGCGCCCGCCCTTTTTACGCGGCCGTCCGGGGCAGCCATATGCCCGCTTCCGACCACCGTCTTCATGTCCCGTTCATGCGCGGCGAGCCACATTGTTGCGGGAATCATGCCGCATGGCTCGGCTGCAACGATGATCGACGGGGAAAACAGCGATGAACGGACCAGCCGCCGGCCTTGCGCTTCTGTTTCTGGTCGCGCTGGCGGGGGAGGCCGAGGCGCGGTTTCCGGGTGCCGATGACGGCACGGTCGCGAGGCCCGCGGCGGGCCTCAGGCTTGCCCAGGCGCGCGAGGTCGAGATCTATTACGACCGATACGGGCGGCAGGTGGTGGTCGACGCCTATACGGGCGAGATCATCGCGGTCGACCGCCCGCGCGGATACGAGCCGGAGGCTCCTTTCGAGCGGCGGCGCGCGCGGGCGCGCGAGCTGCGTGGCGGGGATTTCTACGAGCGGCGCATCCCGCTGGGCGAGATGCTGCGGCGCGAGCTCGAAACCCATCTCGGCAGCGGCGATCTCGACGACCCCGACTATCGCCGCCGGCAGCGCGAGCGCTTCCCCCGCGAGGGCTATCGCACACCCGGCGGCGAGGGCTATCCGGCCGAAGGCTTCCCGCAGCCGCCGACGCTTGCGGTCCCGCCCGACCGGGCGAACCGGGCCTACCCGCGCGACGAGGGCGTCGCCCGCCGCGCGCCGGTGGAACGGGCCCCGCTCGGCGCGCCGTCCCGGGCGCCCGGGGCCTCTCCCACGCCGCGCGCGGTGCCGGCCGTTCCGGGCGAGGACGAACGCCTGGCTTCCGTGCCGCCGCAGGACGAGGCCCCGCCGGCCATCGAGACGGTGCCGGGCCAGCCCGCGCCGGCCATCGTGCCGCCGTCCGGCGGCAAGGCCGCCTCGGAGGAGGTCGCGAAGATCCAGATCCTGCTCGACCGCCACGGCCTTTCGCCGGGCGTGATCGACGGACGCATGGGCGACAACGTCAACAAGGCGATCTCGGCCTGGCGCGACAAGACCGGCAGCGCGCTGAGGACCTATGACAAGGCTTCGGTGGACGCGGCGCTCGCGGCGAGCGGCGGCGACGCCTTCGTCCAGTATACGATCACGCCGGTGGACGCGGCGGGGCCGTATGTCGCGTCCGTTCCGGAAGACTATGGCGAGAAGGCCAAGCTCGACCGGCTGGGCTATACGTCGACAATCGAGATGCTGGCCGAGCGCTTCCACATGGACGAGGGATATCTGCGAGCCCTCAATCCGGGTGTCGACTTCCGCCGGCCGGGCACCGTCATCAAGGTCGCCAGCACCGGCAAGGGGCTTTCCGGACAGGTTGTCCGCATCGAGGCCGACAAGGGGCGCAAGCAGGTGCGCGCCTACGACGCGTCGGGCCGGCTGGTCGCGGCCTATCCGGCGACGATCGGCTCGGGCGATACGCCTTCGCCGAGCGGCACCGTCACGGTCGAGCGCGTCGCCTACGATCCGGAATACACCTACAACCCGAAGATCAATTTCAAGCAGGGCAGCAACGACAAGGTGCTGACCATCCCGCCGGGGCCGAACGGGCCGGTGGGGTCGATCTGGATCGCCCTGTCGAAGCCGACCTACGGCATTCACGGCACGCCGGAACCGTCGAAGATCGGCAAGACCTATTCGCACGGCTGCGTGCGGCTGACCAACTGGGATGCCGCTGAGCTCGCGGGAATGGTGAAGCCGGGGACCGTCGTCGAGTTCGTGGATTAGGCGGCCGCCGTGGCCGCTTACTCCCACCCCTGACCCCTCCCCACAAGGGAAAGGGAGACCTTGAGCCTGTGCGCCGCGCGGCGCAAACCTCAGCTATTTTTAGAACGGAAGGCACTGACGGCGCGCGCCTCTCCCCTTGTGGGGAAGGGGCACGGGTGGGGGCGGAACGCCACGATTCCCTAAAAGGAAAGGCGCGTGCGACCTGACGCTTCAGTGAGCGCTGGCCATCTTCAACTGGCCGTCGGCATCTTCCTTGAGCAACTCGTCGATGCGCTCGCGCTCGCGCTCGAAGGCTTCGAGCTCGTCGCCCTTGAGCACCTTGCTATTGGGCAGGCGCACGCGCATCGGGTCGACCTTGGTGCCGTTCACCAGCAATTCGTAGTGGAGGTGCGGCCCGGTGGCCAGGCCGGACGAGCCGACATAGCCGATCACCTGCCCCTGGCGCACGCGCGCGCCCGGCACCACGCCCTGGGCAAAGGCGCTCTGGTGGTTGTAGGAGCTTTCATAGCCGTTGGCGTGGCGGATGATGGTTTGCCGGCCGTAGCCGCTGTCCCAGCCGGCCTTCTCGACCACGCCGTCGCCGGCGGCGATGATCGGCGTGCCGGACGGCGCCGCCCAGTCGACGCCGGTATGCATGCGGCTATAGCCGAGGATCGGATGGCGGCGCATGCCGAAGCCGGAGCGGAAGACGCCGGCCGGCACCGATTTTCGCAACAGGAAGGGGCGCGAGCTGCGACCTTCCTCGTTGAAGTAGTCGACCGAGCCGTCTTCCATCTGGAAGCGGTAGAAGTTGCGGACCGTGCCGCTGAAATTGGAGCTGACATAGAGCAGCTCCGACTGCTCCGTCGCCGAATCGCCGTCGTCCGGATTGGAGAAGAAGACCTGCAGGCGGTCCGCGGGGTGGACGCGCGCCTGGTAGTCGACCTCGGATGCGAGCAGCTTGACGAGCTGCCGCGTCAGCGCAGGCGTCAGCCCGTAGGAATAGGCGGCGCGGTAGACGGCGTCGTAGGCGGTGGGCAGGTCGCCGCGTATCTGCGGGGGCGGCGAATCGTCGAAGGCGGTGAGCACCTGCTGGCTCGGCTCGGGCTCCTCGCCCGGGACGAACTGGCCGCGATCGTCGACCGCGATGGTGAGCAAATGCCGTATGCGCTCGTAGACGCTCAGGCGCACGATGCGGTTGCGGTCGTCGCGGACCTCGATGCCGACGCGCAGCACGGTTCCGGCCTTGAGCGCCGACCCTCCCAGCAGCTTGCCCAGCGCCTCGACCATGCCGGCGCTGTCTTCCTCGGCATAGCCGGCCTCGGCGAAGGCCTTGGCGACCTCCTGGTCGGCATTGAAGGCGATGATGTCCTCGGCGAACTCGACGCTGGCATCGGTGCCATAGTCCATCGGCGCGACCGACACATTCTCCTGGACGATCTTCACATAGGAGCCGTAGGGGTTCTGCGGTGCGGCCGACTGGCCGAAACGCAGCGGGTCCACATAATGAAGGGCGGCGACCTGGATGGCCCCTTCGGGGAGGATCGTCGCCGTGTTGCGCACGACCTCCTCCACCTCCGCGACGGAAAGCTCGCTCTTCTCGTCGAAGGTGGCCGTGTCCAGCGGGAAGTCCGTCGTTTTGAGGCTCACCTCGCTCTCGACCTTGGCGCCGTAGATCAGCGCTGCGGGCGCGGTCACCTTCTTTGCGGCGCCGTCCTCGGCGAAGACATCGAGCGGGTCGAAGGCCGGATAGGAGCGGGTCGTCGCATGGCCGGCGGCCAGCGCCATCTTGACCTGAACGAAGGGCAGGGTGCGGATCACGTCGCGGTCGCCCGTCCGCATCACGGTGGAGACCTCCATGCGCCGGCGGTCCTTGGCGCGCGCCACCGCACGGGGGGGCAGGACGCGGGCCGCCTTCGCCACGCCGTCGGCGGAAGCCCCCATGCTGGCGACGTTGGCGACCTCGGGCGGGGTGGCGAGCTGCTCGCGGCCGTTGAGGGCGGCAAGCAGCGCGACGCCCATGAGCACGCTCGAGGTGATGCCGGTGAGGAAGGTGCCGGAAAGCCAGCGGGTCGAAATCTCGCGCCGGTCCGGCGGGCCGCGCCGGCCGGCGCCGAACAGGGGCGGCTCGTTGCCGAGCGCGGCTATGGCTTTGACGCTGTCCTGCATCCCCTGCGGTGCATCTTTCCGTAAGACGGGCAATCGGTGCGCTTGTCTGTCGGCCACGACCATTGCCCGGCATGACCGGCCAAGTCAACGAACGGCGACAAACGCCCCCTCATCGCGACGATTGGCCATCCGGCTCTATGGTGGGAATCCGGCTTCAATGTGGCTATGGAGGCGTGCGGCCGGGCGTTGGCCGTGACGCGCAGGGGATAACCGGGGCGGGCAGGGGCCGCGCCCGGGCAGGGCCAGGCCGGGGCCCCCTCCGGTGCGATCCCCGCGCTTCCGGAAAACCGCCGGGCCATATGCCGGCTGCGTGCCGCGAAGGAAGCCGGATGCGGCGTTTCCGTGCCCGTTGCGAGCCGGATCCGCGCCGTATGACGGTTGCATGAAAAAAAGCAAAAAACTGCGAAATCGCTGTTGACACTCCGAGGGGCCCCCGCCTATATACGCCTCACCAACGACAGCGGCACCGCTGCTGGCGACGAGGGAGTTTGCTCCCGGGGTCGCGAAAGTTGGTTCAATTCAAGAGAGCCGCGTGAGCGACACTCGACCGGGTCCGAAGCGAAATGCAGACAGGCCCATGACACTGCGTTGTGGTGTCCGTTCTTTGAAAGCTGAATATTGAAGAAAGAGAAACGTGGGCGGCAGAGTGCTCGCGGAACTCGAAAGTCCGAAAGGGCGATCGGTTCCACAAGAGACTTTGGCGGTTCACGTTTCGAGAGAAAGTTACATCGTTCGAGAAATCGAACGGGTGTGAATGTTCTCGTCGATTCATGCGTGACCTAGAAGCCAATCAAGTCTTCTCAACTTGAGAGTTTGATCCTGGCTCAGAACGAACGCTGGCGGCAGGCTTAACACATGCAAG
>Ga0182792_1001398_pt1 | contig 19707 bp, 18 predicted proteins | sample Passage237B_FD_130497 | JGI IMG/M metagenome (GOLD analysis project Ga0182792, IMG submission 130497) | Cellulose adapted compost microbial communities from Newby Island Compost Facility, Milpitas, CA, USA - Passage2 37B (version 2) (version 2) ...
AGCCCAGTTTATACTGTACGGAAAACGAGAAATAGAGAAAATACTTGTCGCTTTCCTGACTGTTCCGGGATAGAATGCCCCTATCAGTATCTGTGGTTTTCCCTTCCAAAATACCATCCTGACGAAACACGACCTCTCTTCCGGGTGACAATTGTCCTGCATCCAGTTTTACGACAAAATCCTCAAACAGTTTGGTCATTTTCTTCGGAGAACCATTACTCCGGTAGATCAGATAGTTGACAAAATTTTGGATGACAACAATGATAGCCCTTGCTTCCAAAGTCGATTTCGCCTCAAACCGGATCGGAACCCTTTCGCTTCTGTAATTCCCCTTAAAACAATTGATAACAGCCAGAACTTTCGGTTTTAGGTTTTTGGGGTGATAGGCAGCAACCCGATCCAACCCGGGAGTTTCCCCAAACGCAAATTGATCTTCGGTCAATTCCTGATCGGGCTGGTTTTTGAAAATACTCCTAAAACATTTTTTCAAACGCAGCCCCCAGTGGTCAGTGTTCTCAATCTTTTTAAAACCGATAAATTCCTCCGGTTTGGTAAGAAACCAGTAATACTCTGCGAAAAGGTTATTTTCATAGGGGATTGACTTCTGACCGTTTTTCGTATCGTACTTTATATTACCCATCACCGCCGAACGGACAAAATCCTCAACCAATCCCCCAATGGGCGAAATGTGCTGATCTTTATTGGTTCCGTCTTTCAGAAAACTGTCAACATAAATGACCTTATGAAAGATGCTCCCTATGGCCGATTGCCGGTCAGAAATATCTGCCAATGCAGCCTCAAACATTTCCCGACCTGCAATGAATATGAATTTTGCCTTGGCTTCACTTACAAAATATTTCAGCGAGGCAAGAATATGGGTCACACGTTGCCTTCGGTCTCTCGTATCGATCGAACTAATATTATTGGCCGCACTATTTGAAGTTACATTATTGGAATTCGTAATGATCAGCTCATCCGCCCTGGGATCCACCTTGTCGAGTTCATCAAAAACAAAAATGTATTGATACTTTTCCGACAATAAATCGAGGATTACCAGCAGTTCATTTTCAATTTCCCGGGGATTGGCAATGGGATAGACGCGCTGACTTCTCGTAAAAATGGATGAAATACTCGTTGCAAAACTTTCCTGACTTTGATCTTCTTTGGTGATTTGGGAATTACAGCGGTTTTCGAGAAACCGGCACCGTTTGTAAATCTCCACCAGACTCACTCTGGAATCTTCTACCTTAAATAGGATTATAAGCGCTTTCCAAATCAGTAATAGCGTAAAATACGTACCGACTAAGAAACATAATGCCCAGACTGAGAGGATTAGATAAAAAGGCAGGTAGTCGAACTTTGTCAGAAAAATGAATTTGGAAGCAACATGGGTATACACCCTCTCCAGAAGTTCATAGAATGACCCTGCGAGTGACCAGTCCGAATAGCTTAGTAATAAAAATTCAAAAAGACCGTAGAAGGCCAGACCAACTATTACAAATATAAACTTCAGGGTGAGCGCCCAGGAAAGGAACCTGTGCACGAACAGTACCAGGGCGGCCGACAGGGTGGTGATTCCCACCAGTTGCTCGATGATCGATTTGGGTACGTCGACTCCCGGTTTATAGGCGATACTCGCCAGGCCCATAAAAAAGACGATAAACAAAGGCCAAAGCCAGGCAAACATGTTCCCCAGCTCGATCCTCTTGAATCTCCGGTACTCGTCGGTGGTTTCCAGATGTGTTTTAATCTTGCTGACGATATGCTTAAGCACATCGATGTCTCTCAACTGAGACTGGGCGAGGCTCAACTCGATAATTTCAATTGTCTTTTGAGAGCCTTTTTCCTTACTACCCGGCGGATTACTCTCTTCCTTCACCTGTCGGGTGGCCTTTTTCACAAAGCTGGTTTTACCCATTCCGCGATAGCCCGTCACCAGGTATACGCCCCTTTCTCCGCCGTTTTTCAGAATATCTACAAACTTTCTTAAAATCTGTGCCCGCCCCAGAAATGCCTTTTCCTCCTCGGCTCCTTCCCCGTAGGAATGATGCCGGTACTTGTATCCGCCAGGAAGTTCGAGGTAAATTTTTTTGATCTTGGAGTTCGAGGCATAATCAAATGGGGGCGTACTCATGGTTGAAGAGGGCAAGGTCAGAAAAGGGTTTAGAGGGTAATGGCAATCGCTGCGGGAATGCAAAAAATGCATCTCGCACAGTCCGGGCAAAAAACCTATCAGATAAAACTATTTATTTAATTTTCAGCTCACTGCCGGGAAGGCATTTCAGTTAAAAGAGAAATGCCGCTGGTTTATACTTGACCAACGGCATGAATATACTTTTTTCTTTACCTAAAAGTGATTCGAATTGGTAGCGGTGACTATCGCAGATTCTCGACAAGCACCGACGTCGCTCCCCCACCCCCATTGCAGATGGAGGCTACCCCATATCGCCCCCGATGCTGGTGCAGGACATTGAGTAGAGTAACCAGGATGCGCGCCCCGGAAGCTCCCAGGGGGTGGCCCAAAGCCACTGCGCCCCCCCAGACATTTACCTTCTCGTGATCGAGTCCGAGCAGCTTCATATAGGCCAGTGCCACGACCGAGAAAGCTTCATTAACTTCAAAGAAATCAATATCATCGATACTCAGCCCTGCTTTATCGAGCAGTTTACGGGTAGCCAATACCGGGGTTGTTGTAAACCATCGGGGTTCCTGCTCGGCGTCCGCATAGGCCACAATACGGGCCAATGGTTGGAGCTGATGCGCCCGAAGCATATCCTCGCTGACCAGTACCAGGGCAGCTGCACCGTCGTTCAGCGTGGAGGCGTTGGCAGCGGTTACGGTACCCTCTTCGGAAAAGGCGGGCATAAGGGCAGGAACCTTGTCGAAATTCACCTTCAGGTATTCCTCGTCCTGAGCGAATTTCACGGTCGTCCCCTTTCTATGCGGAACATCGACGGCCACCACTTCCTGTTGGAAGCACCCCTCGTCCCATGCTTTCTGTGCCCGCCGATAGGACGCTATGGCAAAGGCATCCTGTTCCTCCCGGCTGATTTCATAGCGTCGGGCCGTAGCATCGCCACAGGTTCCCATAGCCGACTGATCATAGGCGTCAAGCAGGCCGTCTCTAGCCAGTCCGTCGACCAGTACACTGTTCCCATACCGATAACCGAACCGGGCCTGAGGGATATAATAAGGAATATTCGACATGCTCTCCATGCCGCCCGCCAGGACAACCCGCGCATCATCCAGCTGAATCGCCTGCGCTGCAAGCGTCACGGCCTTCAAACCCGATGCGCAAACTTTGTTCACCGTCGTACATATGACCTTTTCGGGTAGTCCGGCACCTCTGACCGCCTGACGGGCGGGAGCCTGACCCAGGTTGGCCGAAATAACATTGCCGATATAAACCTCGTCTACCAATTCCGGATCGAGGGTAGAATTATACAGGGCTCCCCTGATAGCAGCACTTCCCAAAGCCGTCGCCGTCAGCCCCGATAAACCCCCACCGAAACTACCGATCGGGGTACGGACAGCTGAAGCGATATATACCGCTTTTCTCATTGTCTTATTAACTCTAAATATTGTACAATTTTTCAAACTTACCGATTCAAACCCTCATATCCAAGAAATTAGAAGGCCAATTCGTACCCATAGAAGACATACCACCGTTACATTCGAAAAAAAAGCGATTCTGCAAATCTTCGATTGGAAGCTCTCCGCCGATTTTTTAAGATATCGTCCTACATTTGAGGCATATCTATTTGCGTAAAATGTTGAAAAAATCGCATTTGCCCTTTAACTTTGCGCCTTCCATCCCATTGCGTCGGGGTGACTAAAAGTCTACTTTTTTAGTATACTTGATAGACTAAATTCAAATGCTGAAGAAAATGAGAACGTTTGGCCTCGCTTAAATGTTACTTATTTATTCACAAAACCAGCATAAGTACAATTTCATTTCTTGTGAAAAAGCAAACCAGAACCATCCGCACACAGACCCCGAAAACCCAGTATCGGGAGCACTCGAGTCCGCTGTTTCTAACAAGTAGTTTTACTTTTGAATCAGCTGAGCAGGGAAAGGCGTTGTTCGATGAAACCGAATCGGGCAACCTTTACAGTCGTTTTTCCAACCCTACGGTTCAGGAATTTATCGACCGAATGTGTGTACTGGAAGGGTATGAAGACGGCGTGGCTACCGCCACCGGAATGGCCGCGGTGTTTGCCGGGTTTGCTTCCTATCTGAATGCAGGCGATCACCTGATTGCCAGCCGGGCCCTGTTCGGATCGGCGCACCAGATCATTACGCAAATTCTGGTAAAATGGGGCATCACCTATACCTATGTAGATGCTACCGCGCCCGAAGCGGTCTGGGAAGCAGCCGTACAGCCCAATACCAAAATGGTTTACCTGGAAACCCCTTCGAATCCGGGGCTGGAACTGGTAGACCTGGAGATGGTAGGAAAGTTGTGCAAAAAACATAATCTGATTCTGAGCGTCGACAACTGTTTTGCCACGCCGGCAATCCAGAACCCGATCGACTTCGGAGCGGACCTGGTCATACACTCGGCTACCAAATTTATCGAAGGCCAGGGACGTGTACTCGGGGGAATTCTGCTGGGCAGCAAAGAGCTGATCAAACCGGCCCGGTTCTTCTGCAGACAGACAGGTCCTTCCATTTCCCCCTTCAACGCCTGGCTGTTGTCGAGAAGCCTGGAGACCCTCGAACTCCGGATGGAAAAGCATAGTGCCAACGCCCTCAAACTGGCCGAAGCCCTGGCAGCCCATCCGCTGGTAAAAAAAGTAAATTATCCTTTCCTCCCGGCTTTTTCCCAGTATGAACTGGCACAAAAGCAGATGAAATCGGGCGGAGGAATTCTTACCCTTGAACTGGAAGGAGGCTTTGAGCGTGTCAGTGCTTTCATGAAAAACCTGAAGTACGTATCCCTTTCTTCCAATCTGGGAGATACCCGGACAATTATTACCAATCCCTATACAACCACCCATTCCAAACTGGCTCCGCAGGAGAAACTGGAACTGGGCATCACAGAAGGACTTCTCAGGGTTTCCGTGGGACTGGAAGATGCAGACGACCTGATCGAAGATTTTACAAACGCCGTAGAAGTATCAGCCTTGGCAAAAGTTTGATGCGAGTATGACCGATTTACTAAACAGATTACCTTTAATCAGAGAAGCCCTGTCAGGAAAGTCAGAAGTGGAAGCCATGCGGACACTGACCGACCTTTTCCCGGGTGAAGTAGTTTTCTCCACCAGCCTCGGGTATGAAGACCAGGTGATTACCGATATGATTTTCAGCAATGAAATCCCCGTATCGGTGTTTACCCTTGATACCGGACGCCTCTTCGAAGAAACGCAGAAAACCCTGCAGCGCACCAACAAGCGGTATGATACGCATATCCGCACATTTTTCCCGGAAGCCGGTATGGTCGAAAAGCTTGTGTCGGAAAAAGGCCCCTACAGCTTCTATGATTCAGTTGAAGCCCGCAAAGAGTGCTGTTTTATCCGAAAGGTGGTGCCTTTGAACCGTGCGCTGACGGGAGCGAAGATCTGGATCACGGGGATCCGGGCTTCCCAGTCGGGCAACCGCCAGCAGATGGAACAGCTCGAATGGGATGAAGCTCATCAGCTGTTCAAGTTCCATCCCCTATTGCACTGGGAATTCGATCAGGTGAAAGAATATGTGAAGTCGCACAACGTACCTTACAATCCGCTTCACGACAAGGGATTTGTGAGTATCGGTTGTGCGCCCTGTACGCGAGCTATCCGGGAAGGCGAAGATTTCCGCGCCGGCCGGTGGTGGTGGGAAGATGAAAGTAAAAAAGAATGCGGTTTACATGCCCGTTAAGGCAGCCGCGGCTTTTGCATGTTTTTTTAAATAACAGAAAATGAGTCAAGTTAACAATCCCCTTTCCAATTATCTGGACGAGCTGGAGGCTGAGGCCATTTACATCATGCGCGAGGTAGCAGGGCAGTTTGAACGTCCGGCCTTGCTGTTTTCAGGCGGAAAGGACTCCATAACCCTGGTGCATCTGGCTAAGAAAGCTTTTGCCCCCTGTAAAATTCCCTTCACCCTGGTTCATGTCGATACAGGGCATAACTTCCCGGAAGCCATCCGGTACCGTGATGAGCTCGCTGAAAATCTTGGCGCCAAACTGGTCGTCCGTTATGTGGAAGATACGATCAAGGCCAAGAATCTGAAGGAACCTACCGGGAAGAACGCCAGCCGCAACTGGCTGCAAACTTTCACCCTGCTCGACACCATCGAGGAATTTGAGTTCGACGCCTGTATCGGGGGAGCCCGCCGTGATGAGGAAAAAGCCCGTGCGAAGGAACGTATTTTTTCCTTCCGTGACGAATTTGGCCAATGGGATCCCAAAAGACAGCGTCCGGAGTTGTGGAGCCTGTTTAACGGTAAAATCAGCAAAGGGGAAAATGTTCGGGTGTTCCCTATCTCGAACTGGACCGAACTCGACGTGTGGTCCTACATCAAACGGGAACAGATCCCTCTCCCATCCATTTACTTTGCCCACGAAAGGGAAGTAATCGTCAGAGACGGACGGCTTCTGGCCAATGCCGACTTTATCGAAAAAGATGAGAACGACCGCATCGAAACTAGAACCGTACGGTTCCGTACCGTAGGCGATATGACCTGTACTGCGGCCGTGGAATCTTCGGCCGCAACCCTCGACGAAGTAGTTGCCGAAATTACCGTATCGCGAATAAGTGAACGAGGCGAAACCCGGATCGATGACCAGCAGACGGAAGCGGCCATGGAAGACCGGAAAAAAAGCGGCTATTTCTAATTCAATCTGTATCTGACAACATGGACATATTAAGATTTATCACGGCCGGCTCGGTGGACAACGGTAAAAGTACCCTGATCGGCAGACTTCTTTACGATACCAAGAACATCCTGGCCGACCAGATGAACGCCATCGAGAAAGCCAGTAAATCCCGCAACAACGGGGAGGTAGACCTCGCCCTGCTCACTGACGGGCTCCGCTCTGAGCGCGAACAGGGGATCACCATCGATGTTGCCTACAAATATTTTCAGACCCCCAACAGGAAGTTTATCAGTATCGATGCTCCCGGTCATACCCAGTATACCCGGAACATGGTTACCGGAGCCTCCAATGCCGACCTGGCGATTATTCTGATCGATGCCCGCCTGGGTGTAATCGAACAGACCAAACGCCATTCGCTCATCGCCGCCATGCTGAAGATTCCCTACATCGTGGTAGCGATCAACAAAATGGATCTGGTCGACTTTTCAGAGGATGTCTACCTGAACATTGCCCGTGAATACAAGGATCTGGCGGAAAAACTGAAAATCGATAATCTTCGCATTATTCCGGTAAGTGCTTTGGGCGGCGACAATGTGGTCGACAAGTCCAAGAACATGCCCTGGTATGACGGTGAGCCCCTGCTTACCGTGCTCGAAACCGCTAATGTTCACAGAGGAACGATCGATCTGGCACCGCGCTTTCCCGTACAGTATGTGCTCCGTCCACAATCGGCCGAGCTGCATGATTATCGGGGATATGCCGGCCGCCTGCTCTCAGGCCAGCTGAAAAAAGGCGACCGTATTACGGTTCTGCCATCGGGACTGTCCTCAACCATAGCCCGTCTCGAAGTATATGGTGAAGAAGTAGAAGAAATTCTGGCATCCCAATCGGCTACATTGCTCCTGACCGATGATATTGACATAAGCCGCGGTGATCTGATCGTTGGCGAACAGGATCAGCCGGTCCCTACCCAGGATATCGCTTCGCTGGTCTGCTGGATGGACGACCGGAAAGAGCTGAAACCCGGCAACAAATATCTCCTGCAACATGGAACTACCCGGGTGCGTTGTTCTGTTAAACAAATCGACTATCGTGTCGATATAAATACCTATGTTCAGGAAGATCAGGTTGATTCTTTAAAGCTTAACGACGTAGCCAAAATCATCATCCGAACAGCCCAACCCCTGGCCTTTGACCCCTATTCCATCAACCGGGCTAACGGAGGAGCTATCCTGATCGATGAAACCAGTAATGTAACGGTGGGTGCATGTATGCTTGAAGAAGCATAACACTCCCAATTCATCTGTAAATCAGAGACTAATGTCCCATATTATTTAACCTATAAATTCCATAGGGTATATGAAAGAAGTGAAATTCAGCGAACGCGTAAGCGAGCAAGCCAAAAAAGACATTCTGGAACTGTATAAGAAAATCGAGGTCCACACTACCGGACAAATGAACGATGAGATGTTCCGGAAATACAGACTTGCCCGAGGTGTTTACGGACAGCGCCAGCCCGGTGTGCAGATGGTACGCATTAAACTGCCCTATGGAAAGGTTACGGCAGACCAGCTGATTCGGATTGCTGACTGTTCGGACAAATATGCCACCGGAAACCTGCATGCAACCACCCGTCAGGATATCCAGCTTCACTACGTTAAACTGGCTGACACACCCCATCTTTGGGCAGAACTGGAGGATGCCGGTGTGACCCTGAAAGAAGCTTGCGGTAACACGGTGCGTAACGTAACAGCGTCACCGACCGCTGGAATCGACCCTCATGAGCCGTTTGACGTTACTCCCTATGCCTACCATACCTTCCGGTATTTCCTGAGGAATCCGATCAACCAGGACATGGGTCGGAAATTCAAGATCGCTTTTTCGTCGTCGCAGTACGACACAGCCTTCGCATTCATTCACGATGTCGGTCTTATTCCAAAGGTGATTACAACAGCCGACGGCAAGGAACAGCGGGGATTTCAGGTTCTGGTAGCCGGAGGTCTGGGGGCTCAGCCCATGGCTTCTCAGCAGCTCTATGAATTCCTCGAAGAAGAATATGTCATTCCGCTGATCGAGGCTGTCATTCGTATTTTCGATCGCTATGGAGAGCGTACCAAACGCCACAAAGCGAGGATGAAATACCTGCTTGCCGATATCGGTATAGAAGAATTCCTGAGAAGAATTGAAGCAGAATGGCCTGCCCTGAAAACCAAATACTTTAAAGTTCCTGACACTGCGGAAGCAGCATCACGGCCATCGGAAAGTACTACCGATATCGGTACTCTTCTCGAATCGGCCGGCGAAACCTTCGCAAAATGGCTTAAAACCAATGTTTTTGAACAAAAACAGAAAGGCTGGTATGGCGTTAAAATCCGCCTGAAACTCGGTGACATGCACTCCGATACCGCCCGTTCACTGGCCGCACTGGTCAGGGAATATGCCGAGGATGACATACGGGTAACGGCCAATCAGGGCTACCTGCTGCGTTATATCCGTGCACAGGACCTCAAGGCTGTTCACGAGAAACTCAGCGAACTCAACCTGGCCAACCCTGGTTTTGACAGTACGCACGACATCACTACCTGCCCGGGAACCGACACCTGTAACCTGGCCATTACCAACAGCTACGGTATTACCAAGGTACTGGAAGACGTACTGAAGGAGGAATATCCTGAGCTTATTTACAACAACGACATCAAAATCAAGATCAGCGGCTGTATGAACGGTTGCGGTCAGCACAGCGCCAGCAACATCGGATTCCATGGCAGTTCGCTGAAACATGGGAAACTGACACTGCCTGCCCTGCAGCTACTGCTGGGAGGTGGCTATGCCGGTAGCGGCATCGGCCGGGTAGGCGATAAGATCATCAAAATTCCCGGCAAACGGGGGCCTCAGGCTCTTCGGTTGCTGCTCGATGACTTCTCAGCCAACTCGCTGGAAGGTGAATATTTCAACAATTATTACCTGAGAAAAGGTAAGAATTATTTCTACCAGCTGCTGCGTCCATTGGCAGAACTTACCAACATTACGGAAGATGATTTCCGGGATTTCGAACATGATGAAATCTACAAGACCGAAATCGGGGTCGGCGAATGTGCCGGTGTGATGGTCGATCTGGTGTCGACCACCCTGATCGAAGCCCGCGAAAAACTCCACCTGGCTCAGGAACTGCTCAGTGCGGGCGAATGGGCTGATGCGATTTACCACGCCTACAATTCGATGATCACTGGCGCCAAAGCCCTGCTGATCGGAGAGGGAGTAGCGACAAACACGCAGCACGGCATCATGAAAGATTTCGATGAGCATTTCGGAGATTACTTCTGCCCGTCTGAAACCAAGGACGGCTTCCGTCAGATCGTATTGACGATCAATAAAAACGAGCCTACTGAGGAGTTTGCCCGTTATTATGTGGGTAACGCGAAGGAATTCTCGGAATACCTCCTGAGTTACCGGGAAGCCATTGGCGCGGTTACGGAAGAGACAACCGGTTTGGAGACCGAATTGGTTTAATTATCCCATCCCTGGGAACAGATCCAGGCTGATATGAAACTTACATTGATCGGTGCAGGTCCGGGAGATCCGGACCTCATCACAATAAAAGGTGCCCGGGCGTTGTCCAGGGCTAAAGTGGTACTGTATGATGCGCTGGTGCATCCCGGTCTGCTGGATCTTTGTCCCGACGACTGTCTGAAAATAGCCGTTGGTAAAAGAGGGGGCAAACTGAGCTGTAAACAGGATGAAATCAACCGGCTAATCTATCAGTATGCCCGCGAAGCAGGCGAAGTCGTCCGACTGAAAGGAGGCGACCCGTTTATCTTCGGCAGAGGCTTTGAAGAGATGGAATTCGCTGCGAAACTGGGTATTTCCTGTGAATTTATACCAGGAATCTCGAGCGCACTCTCCGTCCCGGGAATTGCCGGAATACCGCTCACCCTTCGGGGGGTTAGTGAAAGCTTCTGGGTAGTGACCGGTACGACCAAAGACCATGTATTATCGGCCGACGTAGGGCTGGCTGCGCAGTCTACCGCTACCGTGGTCATCCTGATGGGGATGCAGAAACTGCCCGAAATCGTGGAAATTTTCAGGGGATATGGCAAGTCGGATGAATCGATTGCCATCATCCAGAACGGTAGTCTGCAGGAACAGACGGCCCTGAAAGGTAAAATTCACAATATCCTGCATCTGGCTCAGGAAAAGCAGATCGGCTCCCCTGCCATCATCGTGATCGGGCGTGTAGCTGAACTTCTGCGGGAGAATGCTCCGAACCTTAAGGATTATTTGACCATTTCCGCTGAAGAAAGCCGGTAACACAGGCGTTCGGGATCATCCGGATTGAGCTCCAGTACCCCTGCAATCGTACGGATTTCATCGGTTTTAAACCGACGGGGCGTCTCCCGGAAGTCCAGTTCAATCACCGACTGGGGTCCCGCTCCCCCACAGAAAAAGCAGGATGTCATGGGCTGTGCAGAAATCACGTATTTGTGATCGGGAATGCTCACAGGGATCATATACCCCCTGATCTGCACTCGCTTCCCCTCCAGTGCCGTAACACTCGGACCGAAATCGGGGATTTTAACATACTCTTTAAGCTTAATATTAAGGCGTTCCCTGAATTTGACGTCGGCCAGCGTATCCCACGTAATCGAAATGGCATTTTCACCAGCTGTTACCGCCAGCATGCATCCGATCAAAACCAGAATCAGGCCGGATCGCTTCTTCATGATTATCTGGAAAAAAGACTATTTGACCACTTCTGCAGAAGTGAGGATATAGTTGAGATGCTCAACGTCACTGTCATTCAGCTTCAGGACCCCTTTGACAGTCCTGATTTCGTCGGTTTTAAACCTTCTGCCCTGTTTTCTGAAGGATAGTTCGATCAGTGACTCCGGACCTGACCCGCCACAGAAAAAACACTGGGCCATGGGTTTGGCGGAGATGACGTAAGTTTCTCCGGATTCATCGACGGGAATCATATAGCCGCGGATCATTACCGTTTTCCCTTCCAGCGCCTTTACCGAATTGCCGAACACCGGGTACATAAAATACATCTCTTCCTTCGGATTGAACTTCTTGGTGTAACTAATATCGGTCAGGGTTTGCCAGGTGATTTCCACTTCCCCCTTGTCGGCAGAAACTGTAAACGCGGTTAGGAACGTTACTGCCAACGAGATGCTTAGTAGCGTATTGAAAATTCTGCGTACCATTTACCTATTCGTTAGTAACCATTTCCTTCAACGCATCACGGATTTCCTCAATTGCCTTTTTGGCATTCTCCTGATATTCCAGCATCGACTGGTCGGTCATGGAAGGGGCATGCTTATGGGAATGCTCATGTGAATGACCTTCTCCGCCGTGTTCATGTTCAAAACCGGGCACTTCGTAAACACCGTCTTCCCAGCCATGGAGCAGGTCATGAATGCTGTCAAGCCGAGCCGCCAGGCGTTCGTCGGTGGATTCAGCTGCCCTTTTCTTAAGAGAGTCGTGCAGCGCATGGGCTTCACTAAAAATGGCAAGGGCTTCATTATGAACCTCATTGGCCTGTTTCAGCGTTTCACTGGGTTCATTGGTTTGGGAACAGGAAAATAATAAAGACGCCGCTAAAACGGCAGGTAGCATAAATTTCATAGCTGGAATTTGAATACGCTGTTTAAAGTCTACTTCAAAGATAGGCATATACGTGAAAATCCGCGATATCCACTACCCTGAATTGCTCCGGTAAAAGTATAACCGATCAGGCGGAATGGATTTTCTGCCCGGGTAGGTCGATCGGGACAGGGGTAATAATCAGATTGGACGCTGCCTTTGCTATCAGTCTGCCTTCGCTGTCTTCGATCCGGCATTCGCAGTGAACGATATTTTTCCCTTTTCGGATGACATCCGCAGTCGCCGTCAGGACGCTACCCACAGGAGCCGGATGCAGAAAATCACAGTTCAGATTGACCGACGTATGCGCATTGGGAAAGCCAAGCAGATAGACCATCAGCCCCATCATTTCATCCATAATCATGGCTGCTGCCCCACCATGCAGCACATTCATGGGGTTGACCATATCGTCTCTCACCACAAATTCCCCGACCAGATGCCCCTCTTCTATTTCCTTCAGCCGGCCGTCCAGCCATCGGGTTACCCCCCGGGCCGCTTTTTCCATGCCGGTTTCTGCAAGCTTTCTGAAATAGGCAATTCTTTGATTGGTATCTTCCTGGCTCACTTTGATCAGTTAATGTAAATATTCCTTATTTTTGCCTAATCTGTAGAAAAGTCTCCAAAATAGGAATTATCCACGAAAAGTGCGTTATTTTAAGTCCTATTTGTGCATTTTTTTGGCATCAACCCAAGTATACATTAACTTTGGCAGGTTATAACGCCTAAGGCATACGGATGAATTACCATTTATCGCAAATCCCTGACAGAACCCCCAAGCCAAGAGAAAGCGGGTTGACAATGATGATGGACAAGGGGATGAGTACCCGTCAAGTCGAAGACATATTGTCGGTAGCTGACAGTTACATTGACATTGTTAAACTGGGTTGGGGCACCTCCTACGTAACGCCGAATCTGGCGGAAAAAATCGACGTTTACCATAATGCTGGTATTCCGGTTTATTTCGGAGGTACTTTATTCGAGGCTTTCATTGTTCGGGACCAGTTCGACGACTACCGCCGCATTCTGGATAAATACAAGATATTTCATGCAGAAGTATCCGACGGGACCATCGAAATTGATCATGATGTAAAATGTCAGTTCATCTACGAACTCTCCAAGGACTACATTGTTTTATCGGAGGTGGGTTCCAAAGATGAAGAAAAGATTATCCCTCCCTATCAGTGGATCGAACTTATGGACGCGGAACTGAAGGCCGGTGCCTGGAAGGTTATCGGCGAAGCAAGGGAATCGGGAAATGTAGGTCTTTTCAGGGCATCAGGTGAGGTAAGACAAGGTCTGATTGACGAGATTCTCACCGCAATCCCCTCCGAAAAAATCATATGGGAAGCTCCCAAAAAGGCACAACAAGCCTGGTTTGTAAAACTTTGCGGACCCAATGTTAATCTCGGCAATATTGCACCGGAGGAAGTAATTCCGCTTGAAACCATCCGTCTTGGGCTCAGAGGAGATACTTTCACCCATTTCTTGAATCAAAAAACTAAAATTGAATGGAAGTTATCCACCAGGTCCTAGATTTTTTCCTACATCTGGACGACCATTTAGCTGCGATCATATCTGATTACGGCACCCTTACCTATGTTATCCTTTTTCTCATCATTTTTGTTGAAACCGGAGTTGTATTCATGCCTTTTTTACCGGGTGACTCACTCCTCTTTGCAGCGGGTATGCTGGCTGCCCAGTATCCCGAATCACTGAATGTCTGGCTTGTTATTCTGTTGCTGATCATAGCAGCCATATTAGGCGACACCAGCAACTATTTCATAGGAAAATACTTCGGAGAGAAGGCTTTAAGGATCAAGATCTTCGGAAGGAATTTCGTCAAGCAGGAACATATTGACAAGACGCATGGATTTTACGAAAAATATGGTGCCGTTACGATCGTGATCGCCCGTTTTGTACCCATCGTGCGAACTCTGGCCCCGTTTGTAGCGGATGTTGGCCACATGAATTACCGGGTCTTTATTACCTACAACGTCATCGGAGGTATCGTTTGGGTAGTAGGATTGACCCTCGCCGGGTTCTTCCTCGGCAATATCGATATTGTAAGAGATAACTTTGAAAAAGTCATTCTGCTTATTATCTTCATTTCCGTATTGCCAATGATCTGGCAAATCATTAAAGCCCGTTTTTTTGACACCAAGACAGTCTGAAACGGCAATGCTCAGAGGAAATGAAAGCAGCAGCCATTAAATTGTATCTGGGGATACTGGTCTTCCTGGTGTGTGCGCACATTGCCCAGGGGCAGCCGCCTTCCTTCAAAATAGCCAAATTGAAATACGGAGGTGGCGGGGACTGGTATGCCAACAAAACGGCTCTGCCCAATCTGATCAAATTCTGTAATGACCATCTGAGGACCAATATCCGTCCGGAAGAAGATATCGTAGAGGTAGGAAGCCCCCAGTTGTTTTCCTACCCCTTTGTCTATATGACCGGCCACGGAAACGTACATTTCACCTCTGCGGAGGCTGCCAATCTCCGGAATTATCTGCTCGGCGGAGGTTTCCTCCACATCGACGATAACTACGGGCTGGAACCTTTTGTGCGGCGGGAAATGAAAAAAGTTTTTCCCGAACTGGAGTTTGTAGAGCTTCCCTTCGACCATCCGGTTTATCATCAGCGCTTTAAATTCAGCAACGGTCTGCCCAAAATCCATGAACACGACAATAAGGAACCCCAGGGTTTCGGTCTCATCTGGGAAGGCAGACTGGTATGCTTTTTTACGTATGAAAGTGATCTGGGCAATGGCTGGGAAGATGCCAGTGTCTACAACGACCCCGAAGAAGTCAGACAGATGGCTCTTCAGATGGGAGCAAACCTTATCAGTTATTCATTAACCAATTTCTAATCGTGTTTTCGGATTTCATTGCCAATTTTTCTTTTCTCATAGTACAATGTATATCGTTTTAGTTGTTTTTCTGGTACACTGGTACCTCTCCCTCTTTTGTCAGACATTCTTTCTCCATCGTTATTCAGCACATAAGATGTTTACGATGAACAAGTTTTGGGAAAGATTTTTTTACATGCTCACTTACATTTCCCAGGGTTCATCTTACCTGAGTCCCCGGGCGTATGCCATTTTGCACCGCATGCACCATGCATTCAGTGACACTGAAAAAGATCCCCATTCACCCCATCATACCAAAAACGTGTTTACCATGATGTGGGATACCAAAAATATTTACAATGCCGTGCTAAACCGTAAACGGGAGGTTGAGCAGCGTTTCGACCGGAATTACCCCGAATGGAATTTCATTGAAAAACTGGGTGACAGCTGGCTTTCAAGGATAGGCTGGGGTGTACTTTACACCGTTTTCTACATCCTGGCATATGTCTACCTCGATATGCACTGGGCCTTTTTCTTCCTGCTGCCCATTCACTTCCTGATGGGACCTATCCATGGAGCCATCGTAAACTGGAGCGGCCATAAATACGGTTATCAGAATTTCGATAACAATGACCACTCCAAAAATTCGCTGGTTTTTGATTTTCTGATGCTCGGTGAGCTGTTCCAGAACAACCACCACAAGCGGCCCAATTCGGTAAATTTCGGACAGAAATGGTTCGAATTTGACCCCACCTACCCCATCATCAAGCTATTGGAAAAGCTGCGAATTATCGAGGTGCGAAAGAAACACTGATAAAAAACTTTGCCCGGTACGATCTGTACCGGGCAAGTTATTAATACACACCACAAAAAAATGAAAAGAGTATATCGCTTTAATTATGCAATCTCTGTTCGATACACAAATTAATCCAGCAATTCTTAAAACTGCATTAAAGAAAAATTAGAATTTGCTTAATTTTCGGACAGTTTTTTACCGGAATCTTACAAAAAAATCCCCTAACGCAGCATTTTAAGAATTCCTTCCACGTAGGTCCGGTCGTTGCTAAGTCTCGGCACCTTATGCTGGCCGCCCAGCTGCCCCCGCTCACTCATCCAGCGATAGAAAGTCCCGGATGGCACCTGATGTACTACCGGCGGAAGCAGGGCCATGTCCTTATAGCGCTTGGCATCGTAATCCGAATTCACTTCCCTGAGCTTTTCATCCAGCACCCGGGTAAATAGGCTGGGATCACTGGGAGCGGTCTCAAATTCGAGGATCCACTCATGCCCCCCTTTTCCCGACTCATCCATGTATATGGGCGCTGCGGTATATTCCTTGATTTTGGCACCTGTCTGAATACAGGCTTCCGTAATGGACATATCGGCATTTTCCACGATCACCTCCTCTCCAAAGGCATTGATAAAATGCTTGGTGCGGCCACTGACCTTTACCCGGAACGGATATTTGCTGGTAAACTTAATGGTATCCCCAATCAGATAGCGCCATAAGCCGGAGTTGGTGGAAATCACAAGGGCGTAATTGGTGTCCAGTTCCACCTCGTCGAGCGTCAGGGTCCGGGGGTGTTTTTCATGCACCTCACTGAGCGGGACAAATTCATAATAGATTCCGTAGTCGAGCATCAGCAGCATCTCTCCCACCTTCGAAAGATCATCCTGCATGGCGATGTACCCCTCAGAAGCGTTGTATACTTCCAGGTAATCGACATGCCCGGCAGGGAAATATTTGGTTTTAAAAAGCTCCCTGTAGGGCGTAAACGAGACCGCTCCATGTACAAATAGCTGGAAGTTGGGCCAAACTTCGAGCATATGCGAAGCCCCTTTTTCTTCCATAATCCGGTCGAGCAGCACGATGGCCCAGGTGGGTACCCCAAGCATGTTGGTGACATTTTCGTCTTTGCACGACTCCACCATTTTACCGATTTTCTCCTCCCATTCCCCTATCAGCGCGATTTCCAGGGGCGGTGTGCGTAAATACTGCGCCCAAGCCGGAAGATTGTTCACGATAATGGCGGAAATATCCCCGGCCTGTGTTTCGGAGTTGTAGGGATTGGCATGCAGAGATCCCCCTATCGAAAGGCCTTTGCCGGTAAAAACGGTAGTATCGGGCCGGTTATACGCGTACAGCGTCAGCAGGTCCTTTCCACCCTTGTAATGACATTCTTCCAGGGACTCTTCCGACACGGGAATAAACTTGCTCCGGGCGTTGGTCGTACCTGAGGATTTGGAAAACCACTCCGAAGTGGTAGGCCACAGTACATTGGGTTCTCCTTTCAACACGCGTTCAATGTAAGGGAATAAATCCTCATATGTGGACACCGGAACCCGTTCAGCAAATTCCTTCGCATTCCGGATCTGCGCATAATTATAGCGGGTGCCCCAGTCGGTATATCTGGCAGTCTGAAGTAATTCCTGCAGTACAGCCTGTTGCGTCTCCATCGGATAAGTCTTGAAAAACTCGATCCGGTCGAGACGTTTCTTCATAAACCAGATAACGATATCGTTGATAAGCTTCATTAAAGTCGTGTTGATTATCGGAAAAAATAATAGGTTAATCCTGTATCCCGAAATTTCCGAGACACAAAATTAACCGATTAATTAAAAGAAGCCGGAAGTTTCCTAGCCTTTGAACTTTCTGTAAAGGAATAATAAGAGGATAGCACCCAGTACCGCAATGGCAAAGCTACCGAGGTTAAAGCCGTCTACAGCCCCCCATCCCAATAAGGTAGCGATATATCCACCCACAACCGCACCGAGTATTCCAATGATGATGGTAACTATGATTCCGCCCGGATCATCTCCAGGATGAAGAAATTTGGCAATAGCACCTGCAATCAGTCCGAAAATTACCCAAGATAAGATACCCATAGCGCTTTTGTTTTTTGGTGAAAAAATATAACTAAAGCCAAACTACAAAAAAATCTCAGACGAAAAAGCATTTTTGCTATTGCCACCAAAAACTTTTGCCCTCAGGAATCTCCCAGTAATTTACCGATATAACGGCGGGCTATCAGCGCATATTCGAGTGGATTTGCCAGCGCAGGATCCTGTTCAGCTTCCACGACCAGCCAGCCTTTGTACGGATGGGATTTCAGGACCTCAAACAGGGCAGGGAAGTCGATGCAGCCTTCGGGATCTCCGGGAACCGTAAAGACGCCATTTCTCACGGCGTTCAAAAAGCTCATTTCTTCTTCTTTCACCCGCTGCAGCACCACAGGTCGAATATCTTTCAGATGCACATGGGCGGTGCGGTCTATGAACTTTTTCAGACAAGCCACCGGATCCTCCCCGGCAAAATAGAAATGACCGCAGTCGAAGTTCAGATGTACGTAATCGGGATGTGTATCGTTCAGGAAACGTTCCGTTTCCTCGGCTGTCTGGATGCAGGTCCCCATATGGTGATGAAACGCCAATTTAATGCCGCTGTCAGCCGCTATTTTCCCCAGCTCATTCATCCCGGTCGTGAAAGACTTCCACTCCTCTGCTGTATTGAGCATTCCCTTCCCGGCAAATACTGGCACATCCATTTTGCCCTGGCAGCTATTTCCCGTTTCACCCCCACCAATAACCGGTGCATCCATCGCTTTCAGAAAGGCTAGTGTCTGCCTGAAGGACCTGATATTTTCGTCGAGCGACCGGGTTGTAAGTTCGTAACTATGCCACTGATTGCATATCCTCAGACCTCTCAGTCCTAGGGCTTTTTTAAGAACCTCCACGGCACGGGGATATTTGTTGCCGACTTCGCAGCCCGAAAATCCGGCCAATGCCATTTCACTGATGCACTGTTCGAAGGTGTTTTCGGCCCCCAGCTCAGGCATATCATCGTTGGTCCAGTTGATGGGTGCGATTCCTAAAGAGATTTCCATTTTTCCTGCGGGGTTGTTATAGGTAAATTCGTTGCTTTTTCTTGTTTTCGCGATAATCCTCATACGCCTTGCGGACAGAAGGAGATTCGGATACTTCTGCTACAGGGACTTCCCACCACGCGTTATAGCCTTTCACGGTTCGGTAAAGGTTGGTTTCAATATAGATCACGGTAGCCCTGGAATTGGCTTTAGCCTGAGCCAGCGCCGCTTTGAGGGAGTCCCTGTCGGTGGCCCGTATAACTTCCACCCCGAGACTTTCGGCATTTTTCGCCAGGTCTACCGGCAGATATTCCCCCGCAAGCTGTCCGGTGGATTCATCCCGGAAGCGGTACTGCGTACCGAAACGCTCGCTGCCTATGCTTTCCGAAAGGCCACCTATGCTGGCAAATCCGTTATTGTTCAGCAGCAGCACGGTAAATTTGATTCCTTCCTGCACGGCGGTCACCAGTTCATGGTTATTCATGAGGTACCCTCCGTCACCACAAATCACATAGATTTCCCGATCCGGGGCGGCCATTTTGGCTCCAAGTCCGGC
>Ga0182792_1001400_pt1 | contig 19690 bp, 19 predicted proteins | sample Passage237B_FD_130497 | JGI IMG/M metagenome (GOLD analysis project Ga0182792, IMG submission 130497) | Cellulose adapted compost microbial communities from Newby Island Compost Facility, Milpitas, CA, USA - Passage2 37B (version 2) (version 2) ...
CAATTAACCCCGGTCCGGGCCCTTCCTTCACCTTCCTGTTGATTTGGAGCCCCCCATTATAAGGGTCGTTGTAGGCAACACCGGTCTTGGGGGATACGCCGCTCCGGTTCTTACAGGAACTGAGCACGACCCCACAGGAGAGCAACAAAAGAAAATGGATAAAATGCGTAGTTGTTTTTTTCATTCGGTACATCAGAAAGATACAATGCTTTTCCAGAATCAAAAATAAATAAATTATTGAAGTAACACGCAACTAAAATTACATTTCGCTATGTTTGGTGGTCGGTGAATGATGAATGGTATGAAAATAAAAGTAGGTTTCGGGTTTGACGTGCATCAACTCAAGGAGGGCCATCCGTTTATTTTGGGCGGAGTGCAATTGGAACACCATGCCGGTGCGTTCGGGCATTCGGATGCCGATGTGCTTGTGCATGCGATTTGCGACGCCGTACTCGGGGCCGCCAACCTCGAGGATATCGGCTACCATTTTCCCAATACCGATGAGCGATGGCGCGGTGTGAGCAGCCTGATGCTCCTTGAAGGATGCGTGAAATTATTGCGCGAGCACGGATGGTCTTTGGGAAACATCGATGCGATGCTTTGCTTGGAGGCTCCCAAGATAAAGCCGTACATCCCCGAAATGAAGCGACGTATCGCAGCCTCGGCGGGCATTTCCGAGGAAGATGTGTCCATCAAGGCCACAACCAACGAAACCATGGGGTTCATCGGCCGGAAGGAGGGGGTGGTGGCCTATGCGGTATGCCTGATCGAGCGACGGTAGGAACGAAAAGGGCGCTACCTGTGTCGGCGCGGCCTTCTCGATCGACCGGGGCTTTTCGCTTATTTCTTATTCCACCTCGCAGACGTTGGCACTGCCGGTAGTGGCTTGCACCACGCGCAAGGTGCCTGAGTTGTTGCCGTTATTGCCATCCCTGCCGTTGAGCGATACGCGGGCAACGTCGCCGCGTGTCATCATCTGGTCCAGGTATACCACCAGCTCGCCGCCCGCACCGAGGGCCGAGTGGGTTTCGAAAAAGGCACTCCGCTCATCATCGGCTACACTGCGTACGGCGATGCTGTTGCTGCCATTCCACGTACGGATGTACTCGGCCCGGAGGCGTTTGGTGAAGGTAACCTCAAACGAAGTTCCTGCAGCCATTTCGCCGTTGACCACCTTGAGGGTAAAGAACGGAGAGGGGAAGTTGGAGCCGCTCAGGTCAATACAGGAGGCCTCGACAGACACATCGAAGTCTGCACCCACATTGCTGTTTTTTGAACAGGCCGACAGGATCATCAGGGCACTCAGGAGATTGCTTATCGCGGCATTCATCTTCATCATGTGCTTAAATTTTCGTTTAGGTAAATTTCGGAAATCGCCTCTAGCGCTGCAATACCGGTAAAACGTGATTTGCTTCTCCTAGTTTTCCAGTATATTCTGCTGGTGGAATAGTACGGGCAATTTACAGTAGTGTTCCGGTATCTTTCGCGAATTAGGCTGCGGTACACGGGATATTGTCTGGAAATCTGCTGTTATAACGTAACTTGGTGGTTACTCGATGGTATTTTGCGAAAAAAAAGACCATCTTTGATAAACACACCTATTTATTAGCAAAAAAGCTATGAAAAGAAGACCCATATCCAGCGGCGGCGTGTTGGCGCTATTTTTATTGCCGCTTTTTTCGACGGTAGTCGCACAAAACACCTTGACCTATCAGACTCCTCCGGAAAGCATCCGGGAATTAGTGGGCGCTCCCACCACACCTTCTGTATTTTTTACAAAAAGCAGGGATCATATGTTGTTGCTGGAGCGTCCTGATTTCCCTACGATTGCCGATATATCCCAGCCCGTGTTGGGTCTGGCAGGCATACGGCTCAACCCGGCCAACAACGCCGGAGAGGGGGGTGGGTTTATAGCCATGACGATTAAAGAGGTGAAGACCGGCCGTGAAAATCCGGTTACGGGCTTGCCGGTCGAAGCGCGTATCGGAAACGTGACGCTGAGTCCGGATGAACGGTGGGTGGCTTTCAGCATCAGCACGAAGACGGGTGTGGAGCTTTGGCTGGCGGATATGCAGCAATATACCGCGCAGAAGATGACGGATGCGAAGCTCAACGATGCCTTCGGCTTTACATTGGCATGGACACCCGACGGCGAGCACATCCTCGCCAAATTCATCCCAGAGGGACGTGGCGAGGCACCGAAAGCCAACGACGTGCCTACCGGCCCTGTGGTCCAGGAAAACTTGGGCAGGTCTGCCCCTTCGCGGACGTACCAGAATCTGCTGGAAAATCCGCACGACGAGGCGTTGTTTGACTATTACTTAACCGCCCAATTGGGTTTGGTAGATATACAGGGCAACATCACCAAGCTCGGTACCCCCGCGGTATATCGGTCGATGGATTATTCGCCAGATGGCAATTACCTATTGGTACAGCAGGTGGTAAGGCCATATTCTTATCTAGTGCCTGTGTATTCCTTCCCTTACCAGGTGTCTGTATGGGATGCCCAAGGTAAGGAAGTGAAGAAGCTGCATGAAGCGCCATTGGCAGACAATGTTCCCATCGGCTTCGACAATGTCGTGCCCGGTCCCCGTGGATACAATTGGCGGCCAGACAGGCCAGCTACCCTGTATTGGGTGGAGGCCCTGGACGGCGGTATCGCAAAGAAGGAGGCCGCGCAGCGCGATGCCGTGTATCAGTTGGACGCCCCGTTTATGGCCCAGCCTATCCGGTTAGCCAGCACCACTCTCCGCTTTGGTGGCTTGACGTGGGCCGATAAGGACTACGCGGTACTAAGTGAGCGCTGGCGGCAAACACGCATGGAGAAAATGACGCTCATTGATTCCAACACAGGAGACACGATTAAGACGATTGCTGACCGCTCATCCGAGGATACTTATACCGATCCTGGCAGATTCGTGTATACACCCAATGCGTACGACCGCTCGGTACTGTTGTTGGACAAAGGCAGGCAGCCGACGGTGTTTACCATTTCTGGGGGTGCGTCGCCCGAAGGAGACCGGCCTTTCCTGATGCGGTGGAACCTGATTTCAGGGAAAACGGATACGTTGTTTCGGTCGCAGGCTCCGTATTATGAGTCACCTGTGTACTTTGACAACAGTGGAACGCTCATCATCTCACGCGAATCAGTGGAGGAGCCGCCAAATTATTATACCGTAACCCTCAAAAACCGCTCGATGACCCCCATCACGGCGTTCCCCGATCCTTACCCGTCACTAAAAGGCATGCAGAAGCAGCAGTTGTCGTATCCAAGGAACGATGGATTGACCCTTACCGGTACGCTTTACCTGCCCAGGGATTACAAGAAGGAGGATGGACCGCTTCCCATGTTGATGTGGGCCTATCCACGGGAATTCAAAACCGCGGCAGCGGCAAGCCAGGTCAAAGGATCTCCCTATCGTTTCACGCGGATTTCGTGGGGATCTCCAATCTATTGGGTGACCCGGGGCTATGCGGTGCTTGACAATGCGGACATGCCGATTGTCGGCGAGGGCGATGAGGAGCCCAACGATACCTTTGTGCCGCAGGTGCAGGCCAATGCAAAGGCCGCCATCGACTATGTCGCTTCCCTTGGTGTGGCCGATCCCAAGCGGATCGGGGTTGGCGGGCATTCCTATGGCGCATTCATGACGGCGAATCTGCTTGCGCATACCGATTTGTTTGCCGCCGGCCTTGCCCGAAGCGGCGCATATAACCGCACACTAACCCCCTTCGGCTTCCAGGCCGAACCGCGGACGTATTGGGAAGCCCCTGAAGTATATTACCAGATGTCGCCCTTCAGTTTTGCCGATAAGATTAAGACCCCGTTACTGCTCATCCATGGGATAGACGATGACAATTCGGGGACGTTCCCCATCAATAGCGAGCGCTTGTATGCGGCTATCAAAGGGCACGGTGGTACCGTACGCTTGGTGTTCCTCCCCAAGGAACTTCACGGCTATCGCGCAAAGGAATCCATCCTCCATACCTTATGGGAAATGGACCAATGGTTGGAAAAATACGTGAAAAACAAGGGTGAGTAGCCGTTGGTGCGTTGGCTATTCGTCCTGCCACTCGATGGCCAACGTTTCTTTGTAGGAAAATTTAAGGAGGTGTCTGACCAAGACACCTTTTATTTTTTCGATGCCTTCGGCATCCGGCGCCGTGATATCGAAAATCAGTGCGGATGGCGTTGCAGACATCTTGCACGTGCCAAACGGAAATTCAGCGTGACCGGTAGTTGACGTGTAGGTGGTTTCGATTTTATGGCGGAAATGGCGGCAAAGTTTACCGATGTATTGGCTTGCCGCCTCAGTAGCGATGGCCGTTGTTGATTTTTTCATGCTATGGGTACAAAACTAAGCAATTAGATCGGCTGTTGCAGCTCCCCATCCACGATGAGGTTAGGCAAGCCCAGGCTGCAGTTTTCGACACGCACACGCACCCCATACACCTGCTCGACGACAGCCGGTGTGATGGCTGCCGTTGGCTGTCCTTGGCTGACGAGAGCCCCCTTGTCCATGACAATCGCTTGATCCGCCCATCGCAGCGCCAGATTCAGGTCGTGCAGCACCATCACGACAATCCGCCCATCTTGGGCAAATGACCGGGCCAGCCGCATCACTTTTAATTGGTGCCGCAAGTCAAGCGCGCTTGTCGGTTCGTCAAGGAGCAACACGTTAGGTTCGCGCACCACGCTGCGGGCCAAGCTGGCCAACTGCCGTTGGCCACCGGAGAGTTGGCTCAAGGGTTCCAGCGCCAAATGGGATATCCCTATGCGTTCCAGCACCGCAACAGCACGTTGGTGCAAGTGTTCGTTGCTGCTACTGGCGGCGTCAAGGGGGGATGCTTTCAAGGCACTGATGACCGCTTCCATCACCGACAGGTTGATGTCTGTGGGTACACTCTGTGGCATGAAGCTGACGATGGTCGCCCGCTTTTGGGCCGATAGGGTTGTCAGTTCCTGATCCTCGTACCGGATGGAACCTTTTATGCGTAGCAAACCGGCTAGCGCGCGGAGTAAGGTAGATTTGCCAGCTGCATTGGGGCCGGTCAGTACAGTCACCTCGCCACTTATCAATGGCGGCAGGGTGAGGCCGGTGATGACCTTTTTCCTTGGATAGCCTACGTGGATGTCGCTGATTCGCAGTGTTGCCATGGTATCCTTTCTCCTAACGTTTCTTTCTATTCAAGATTAGGGCAACGAACACCGGCACACCAATAAGCGAGGTGACGATGCCTACCGGGACAATGGCCCCTGTGACGACAGACTTACTGAGGATAGAAGCTAGCGACATGATAAGGGCTCCGGACAAGATACTGGCCGGCAAGGAGAAGCGGTGGTCTTCACCAATCAATAACTTGGCAATGTGCGGGCCCACCAATCCGATAAATCCAATGATACCCGCGAATGCGACTGCCCCGGCGGTCAGTAGGCTGATCCGCAGCAAAGACAGGAAGCGCAGCCGCCGAATCGGAACACCGAAGCTACGCGCACTGTCTTCGCCCAGCCGCAGCGCGGTAAGTTGCCAAGCGGATGCCAGTGAAAATGGCGCAGTAGACAGGAACAGGATAGCGAGCAGGGGGATGTTGTCCCAATTGGCCTTTGAAAGGGATCCAAGGGTCCAAAAGACGAATTGCTGTAGGGCTTCAACGGTAGCGATATATTGCATAATACCGGTGAAGGCGTTGAAAAGAAAGACCAGCGCAATACCGAACAGCACCAATCCCTCGGGCCCCGAACCGCGTATCGAAGACAATAGTTGTAACAGGAGGGTGGCCCCGAACGCAAATAGAAAGGCATTGACAACGACCATCCAGTCGCCTCCTACGCCAGGCAGGCTCAGTCCAATCACGATGGCCAAGGCAGCCCCGAAGGAGGCTGCTGCGGATATCCCCAGCGTAAATGGGCTGGCCATCGCATTATTCATCACTGTCTGCATCTCGCAGCCTGCGAGGGATAAGCAAGCGCCGACCAGCAGCGCCATGATGGCGTAAGGCATACGCACCTCCCAGACAATGACTTTTTCAGCAAGTTCCACCGTATCCGGCGAAAATACGGCTCGGATTACTTGGCTAAAGTCAAGCATGGATGGTCCTACGGCCATATCGATAAAAAAAGATACCAGCGTGGCTATACCCAACGCGCAGAGCAATACGATGCGCCTGATGAATTGCTGCCGGTATCCTTTTCTGATTTCGTTGATGTCCAATGCCAAGGTGTCGTTTCCTATCTTTTCAGTTCGGCAAAGTAAACACCTTTTAACGGCAGGGCCAAAAACCGCTCGTTGATTTCTTTCAACACCCCGTGGGGCTGGAGCTTGCCGAATAATTCGGGGTGGGTCCATTTGGCGATGGCTTCTACGGCGGCTATATTAAGCGGGGAGTCGTAAAACAGGTGCCACATACCATAAACCTTATTTTCTTTGATAGCGTTGAGTGGACTGACCACGGGGCGCCCGGCCAATTTGGCCAGGCTCGCCTGGGTTTGGAAGGTATATACGCTTTGCCCGATGACCAATCCTTCTTCTCCGGGTTTGGCGATGCCGGTGGCGATGTAGACATCGGGTTGCTCACCGATGACGTACTCCATGTTCAGCGTGCCCACCTCACCGGGGAGGATGGCGCCAATGTTATTGCCGCCGACAAACTCAATGAACTCACCGAGGTTCCCCTTGCCGGGCGACCCTGGGGGAACCGCGCCACGGATCATTTCCATATAAACTTTCGGCCGCTTCAGCTCGGTTTGCTTCGCGAGGGTCCCTTTGATGTGGTTCATGCGCCGGTTATAGAATTCCACGAACGCGTTTGCTTGGGCTTCCCGGCCCAGCACCTTCCCCAATAGTTCCATGCTAGGCACGGTATGCTTGAAGGGGTGGAGCCTGAAATCGATAAACACGATGGGGATTCCTGCAGCTTCCAACGCCCGGATTACGTCCGCAGACTTGGCGTCCGGCCCGTGCGAGCCCGCGCCGAATATGGCCAAGTCGGGTTTCAGGGCAATGATCTGTTCCGTAGAGACGGTCTCCTTGCCGGAGGTGCCAATCAGCGGAATCTTGGCTATGGCGGGGAAGCGTTTGTGGTATTCGTCATAGAGCAAGCCCCCTGATTTGGCAAAATCACCTGTCCAGCCGGCAATGATAGCCGCCGGATCTGGCACCAGCAGGCTCAGCGTAATGAGCTGCCGCCCCTCTCCGAGGATGACCCGTTTGGCCGGGGCGGGGATGGTCACCTCACGCCCCACTACATCCGTCACGGTGATGGGCTGGGCGCATAGGTGTGTTCCTAAAAAAACACCGAGGAAGACGGCTATGTTGATTTTAGCATGCATGAAATAGTTATTTTTATTGTTCATTTGAGATAAAACTGGCCGGCGCATGACCCATCACCGGTCACCGGTCACCGACCACCAGTTACGGTTTGATAAGGCTTACCGAATCCGCATTCGGCGCAGGTACCGGCTCTGGCGCATTTTCGCCGCGTTCGCGTACCGCTTCTTTATTCGTGACATATACATCGCCCGTTTGGTGGTTGATGGCTACGGTATTGGGTAGTGCACCGATTTCGAACGTTTTGATGATTTCCAGCGATGTACCGTCAATCACGTTGACGGTACGGCCATGGCGGTTAGCCACATAAATGCGGTCGCGCTGCGGGTCGTAGTTCACACCCAATGCACCAGCCGCCGTGGGGATAGCCTTGATCAGTGCACCGGTTGTGGCATCTAGCACGGTGATGTTTTCCGTGGTTTGGTTGGCGACGAAGAGGCGGTTGCCCTTGGCATCGTGGTGTACGTTGGTAGGCCGCTCGCCGTGGGCTGGGAATTTTTTGAGCACTTTGCCGGTGGTGCCGTCCACGACGACGATTTCATTGTCGCCCATTGCCGTAGCATAGATGATGTTGTTTTTTTCATCGATATAATGGCCGGTGATGGCATTGCCGAGATCGCCATAGAATTTCAGGAATTTATTGGTCTTGGCATCGATGACCCAAAGGCCTTTCCCCCGCACACTGCTGGCGTAGACCAGGTCACGGCTTTCATCTACGCGTATTTCGCGCGGAGCCCGGCCTTCTGCATCCGCCTTAATGACCGTTTTCTTTCCGGTGGGGATGTCAATAGCCACGACAAGCCCGCTACGGCTGTTGGTCGTGTAGAGGGTTTGCGTATTTTGGCTGATGCCCAAACCCATGGGGGCGGATTCGGGGGTATGTATGCTGTCCACCGCCTTTAGGGTCGCCGGGTCCAATTTGTACACCATATCGGTGCCTGCTGACGAGATATAAACGGATCCGTCTTTTTCATTGACGACGGGCTGATAGATGTTGGCACCTATTTTTTCAATCTTTACAAGTGTCTGTGCCGCAAGTGGATCGATGGCTACGGCTGATAAGGCAACTATCGCCATACTCCAGGTCGCCGCGTGGCGATTTGCTGTTGGTTTCATTTCTATTTTCTATTTAACTGGTTAACGTATTGCCACCCCACCTTATGGGGTGATCAAACTTACGGTATCGCCATTGGGTAGGGGAGTCGGAGGGGTCTGTCCTTCGCGTACGCGTGTCCCTACTTGTTTGTTGGTAACGTATGCTGCGCCTGTTTTCGGATTCACCGCCACGGTGTTTGACAGGCCGTCGGTAGGGATGTTTTTGACGACCTCATACGTATCGCCATCGACGACGGTAAGTGACTTGCCTTGCCGGTTGGCCGTATAAATACGGTTTCGTTTGGCATCGAAGGTTACGCCGATAGGGTTTTCCCCAACTTCGATTTTTTTCAATAATTCTCCTGATGAAGCATCCAGAACAGTCAGCACGCTGTTTTTCGAATCCGTGACGAATAGCCGGCCGCCTTTTTGGTCGTAGGCCACATTGATGGGGCTTTCGGAGCCAGAAGGGAATGACTTCACCTTTTCACGGGTTTTTGTGTTGTATACCAATACCTCGTTATCACCCATAACGGTGACGTAAAGCAGCCCTTTCTTGCTGTCTACTGCCAATCCGGTTGCTGTTTTCCCAGCACCTTCCAAGGAGTACAGGTATTGATTAGTCTTTCCGTCGATTACCCATACCGTGCTGGGATCGCCTACGTCGGAAACATATACCCGGTTGGCCTTTTCATCCACCACGATTTCACGGGTATGGCTGCTTTCGGCACCGTTGCTGATAGTAGCCAATAGTTTGCCCGTCTTGAGGTCGATGGCATGCACGGAATTGGACCGGGTATTGGAAGTATATAGCGTACGGGTCTTCTGGTTGATGCCCAAGCCGAATCCAGGTACTTCACCGAGGGAAATGCTATCGGTGGCAGCCAGTGTCTGTGGGTCGAGTTTGTAGATAAACGGCCCCGGATTGCCTTGTTGGCCTACGGAGGCTACGTACACGGCGCCATTGCTATGATTTACAACGATTTCATACAGCCCTTTGCCCACTTTGGCGGTTTTCGAAAGGGTTTGGGCTTCCGATATCCCAGGAGCTGAAGCGGCGAAAATAGCCAGTGCCCCGATTTTGGCGGCCTGTGCGCTATTGAATTTGAAAGTATGCATGTGAATTGAATTTAAGGGTTAAACATCCTGATTTAATGAACGCTCTTTGGGGTACCTGCCATGAACCAGCTGTAAAAAGCGGGAAACGCTTCGCGCCAATACAGCGCACCATGCCTGCCATCCTCACGTATCGACAGTTCGATTTCGGGATTGGAGGCTTTTTTCAGCAGGCCTATGGCCCGCTGTACATCATCGTGCATATGCACGAAGCTGCTGTCTGGCTTAAGGCGGTTTTCGCTCTTGCCGGCATAGAAATAGTACCGCTGGGTATGGATGTTTGTTCTATTTGTCAGTGTAGTCAGTTCGTTTTCGATATTGCCGTGATCCAGCCAGATGGACGGGGAGAATACGCCGAGGGAGCCAAATACCTCCGGATAGTGGAGCCCGCCGTAGAGCGTGATGAGCCCGCCCATGGAACTGCCTGCCAATCCGGTATGCGCTTTGTCAGGCAGTGTACGGTAATGGGTGTCGATATAGGGTTTCAGCGTTTCCGCGATGAATGCTAGGTACTGCGGGCCTTCCACTTCGGGATGCTCGTCGTTGGGCCGGAAATAGTATTCCGGCAAACGGTCCCTGTAGTCGGTTTGGTGATTGATGGCGACCACGATACACTTGTCCTTGGCCGTATCGATGACTTCATCCACTCCCCATTCGATGGGACCGATACGGCCTTGTGACGTGGCTTCGTCGAAAAGGTGCTGGCCATCCTGCATATACAGCACGGGATACCGTTTGCCGGAGGTTTCGTAACCCTCCGGCAGGTAGATCCAGATTTTACGGTGCCTGTCGAGCTGGGGGATGTAGTATGCCGAATCGAGGAGGTGCACGTTCGGTGATGCGGTGGATGCCGGGAAATCGTCTCGCCAACCCGCTATTTGGCACATGATTGTTGTATCACGGTCAAGCGTCGCCAACCGCGGTCCGACGAGCCGCCCTTCTGCCGTACATTCGGAGGAATTCCAGTCACCTCGCGTGAATTTGAATTCCAACCGGTCGCTAGGCACGTCCTGGAGCAGCACGCTGATGCCCAATGTTCCATCGGCCTGTTTTTGCAGCACCATGCTGTTGCCTGCCGGATTCCAGCGGTTGAAGTTACCGGTGATGTAGATGGGTTCATCGGCGTGCGAAGTTGGCAGGTCCGTCACCCGCACGGTGAGCGTGTGCTGGGCATTCGCAAAAAACGCGGTCATGGATAGCAAGATGGACAACAGGCGAAACATCTCTAGTTTAGTTGGTGAGATTGATTTTGGTAAAGCCAGTTGCAACACCGCCTTCATTTATTTTGAAGAGTTCGGTCGCCGAATTTGTTGACGGATTGTACTCATAGTAACCGTTGTTGTCGCTATTTTTTGTAGCGCCTCTTAGTAATGTTTTTCCATCAACTTCCGTTACTGCCATGGCAGCTCCGGGGTTCAATCCGACGGGAATGCCTGTTATCGCATTAAATGTGTTTGGTGCATTAACGTCGATGGAATAGAATTTCCAAATATCTTCAGAATTGATATTTGATGTTGGTCCACCTGCGATTAAGCTTGTCGTGTTGAGTGTCACGATTAATCGGCCGTCTTTGGCGAACACATTGACAAATTTCCCGTTATCTTCCGCCCTGAAATCAGAGAAATTTGACACCCACGTATTATCGATGTCTGTTTCGCTTGCCTTGATACGTACGATTTTTGATTTGCCGCCGGCAGCGCTTCTGCCTTGACATACAATATATAAATCCCCATTCGTATCGAAATCATACATGGGATTGTCATTGATATACGCGATGCTTCCGGTGTCTTCTATTTTAATGGTCTTTTCATGGGCTCCGGTAGCTACATCGATTACTGCAATATAAACATCGGGGAAGAAGTCGTCCCATTGGCCTTGCTGCTGTGTTGTCCCTGTCGCATAGGTTATATTTGCAAATAATTTGCCGTTTTTGATGGCCAGTAATTTCTGCCCAATGGCCCTAAGTTGTATTGCTGATTCACCCGCACCTCTTTCGTTAATTACTGAAGTGAAATCCAACGACCCGGTTTTGCTCATGGTCGTCGGGTTAAATCGCTGTATTTTCATTGGTTCTGCACCGTCCCAGTAAAAGCCCGAGGTTTCGTTATCTATGACAAAATTACCCGTTCCGAATCGCTTCGCCGCTTCTGTGCCGTTAGTTGAGGTTATGAATTGACTTGTGGTGACCGTGCCATCTGCCGCGATTTCGATTTTTTCGATTCCCTGCGTAGCATCCGAAGTGCGGAACATCTTGAATATCCAATTATCGTAAGTCCTCCAACCTGCCATGCCACGGTTACCTTCAAGGGATTTCCCAGGTACCACGTTTGAAAAAGTTCCTGTCGGAAATTTCTCGAATGCACTGATATACCCACCTCCATTGGGCTGGTTGCGGTCCGATACGGTCATTAAGACATATTTAGACTCCCCTGTTTCAGAAGGGGTTGGGTTGTCTTCGTTGCAAGCCCCAAAGAACCCACCGACTGCTGTGATTGCTAAAAGGATGTAAAAATTTGCTTTTTTCATTTTCTCAACTCTTTATGGATTTTATGTAATAGTTTATTTTAACATGTATGCTCCGCCCAGGTCGCTGCACCTTAAAGTAATCGTACAGTCTGGCATTTGTCAAGTTTTTCACCTCCGCACCCACAACGATATTGCTGGAAGGGAAAGAGTAGTTGAAACCGGCGCTAATCAGGTTTTGATTAGGTACTAAATCCTTTATATTTACGCCGGATTTTCCGAAGATACCTAAAAATCCTTGTGGTTCTTGATCACGTGGAATATGGTTCAAGTAAAACTCCCGAATGAAATTATAGTGGAAATACGGTTTTAGTAAGTCGTTTTTATGAAAAACACTGCTGTATTTGCCGGCTAACCCCAAATTTGCGAAAAAGAACGGTGTATTACGTAACCGGGTGCCCGTTATCCATTTGTACAGGGGTGTACCGATATCAACCATCCGGTTGTCCTGCCAGGTCATGTTTCCGCTAAGCGCTGTGTTTTTAAACACATGATAGGAAACGTCGATATCAAATCCGAAGCCCCTAATGCTATCTAGGTTTTGGTATTGTGAAAAAGGCGGCATAAAGGGAATTAGTAAAATCATTCCTCGCGTTTTGCGATAAAATGTGCCGATTTCGACCGCATACCTCGTTGCTGTGTAACGATAACCCAAATTGACATTTAAGCTACGCTCGGGCTGTAGGTTAAAGTTGGGCGCCCGGGTATCGTTGTCCCCAAAAAGCTCTTCTTCGCGTGGGAGCCTGTTGGTCAGTTCTGCCGAAGCCCGTATAAAGCTATGCTTGTCTATTTCATATTTGATTGCGTTGCCAACTCCCCAATTATCATTGGTAATTGTGGTGTATCGGCTTAAATCGGTATCGTTAGCCAAAAAAGCATTGATTCCTCTCGATTTATAGTGGAAATATTTGCCAATAAGCTGATTGGTCAATTTATCATCCAGCCAACTGGACTCCCAGGATAAACCGGCTATCGTTTTCTGGTAAATGCTTTCCTTGCTCAATACATCGATGTCTGTACCGGCGAAACGAAAGCCATACGGATCGCTTCCGATACGCCTGCTATAATTGAACACCACATTGGCTTCGAGGCGATGGGTATCGTTGATGCGGTATGCGATGTTACTTCGCGAAATGGCGCTGGTAAAGTCGATGTCCGAAAGCGAGGGGTTTGGGCTTTCGCCGATACCGTTGCCCGTGCGTGGCGTAAAGTTACCGTACCAATCGTACGTTCCCCGGATGGTGTCCGTACGGTTCCTGGTCACCATACTGTAAGACACGAATTGGTCCAGCGAAAGTTTGTCGTCCAGCAGGGATTTTTTGTACCGTACAGACGGAACGACACCCCTGTTCCGCAGGGTGACCGCTCCATAGGGGTTGGTCATCAAAGCCGGGTGCTGCGATTCCCGTAGGATTCCATAACCCGCGATGGATAGTTTAATCTCGTCGGCCCAGGGCATATTTTTCAACCCGAAATAAGCTTCGCCAAAAAAATGCCGGTAACCATTGTGGAAAAGGCTGACCGTGGCAGGAACCAGGTTGGCATTTTCATTGACGACTTCGACATCCGCCTTGTAATCGTTGTCGGCATAATTGTAAAAGGCATCGAAACCGACAAACGTCCGGTCCTTTTTGTCTGCATGGTAAAACGAAAGATTGCCGATGTGCGTATTGAAGGAAGCGATTTCGTACGATGCGGTGAGCTCCGTACCCGAACGCCTGGCGGTGACTAGATTTACTGCGCCACCCAATGCGTCCCCACCTATGGAAACGGGGATAACGCCCTTGTATATTTCCGTTCGTTCAAGCAGCTGGAGTGGTATATTGTTGATGCCATATCCCCCGCCAAGGTATTCCAGCGGTATGCCATCCCGAAAGTATTGTACAGCACTTCCCTGAAACCCATTTATCGATACATCCATCGCGTTGCCCAGCCCACCGCTTTGCCTGATCCGGATACCTGGCGATCGGTTCATCAATTCAGCCAAGGTAGCTGGCTGCTCTGCGACAGCACGGGTATCTACCACCACTGCCCGGATGGCCTGTTCGCGCACTTGTTGTGTTTCGGTCTTGCCCGTGATAGTGACATCATCCAGCAAGGTGGATTGTGCAGCTAGTCGAACCACGATATCGGTGTGTTGCCGCTCCAACTGCACGGTTTCTGCGTATTCTTTGTACCCTACGTGGGTCACTTTCAGGATATGATTGCCCAATCGGAGGTTTGAAAAGGAAAATCTCCCGGATTGGTCGCTAATTTGCGGTGGAGTGGTACCCCCGATACTTACCGAAGCCCCCATCAACGGTTCTCCCTGTTCATCTTGCACGACACCGGATAACATGCCCGATTGCCCAAAAGCAAGCGCAGTCACGAGCATCATCCCGGCTAGGATGAGCCCTTTTCCATGTGTGAACAAACGAAACAGATTTCCCACGACTTCAAAAAACGCTGCTAATTTAGATTAATTACAAACTATAACCAAATGCCGAGCGAAAAATTAGGGATTTTACGACATATTGGTTACAAAGCGTGGGGAAATCAGCGTCGTCTGCGCGAAAGATCGACGTCTGCCGATAGCGCTATGCCCGACGAGTACAGTTTGAGGTTGCCGTTCCCGATACCGGTAAGTGGTACCTTGATGAATGGTTGCACGGTGATGCTGGTTGCAGCACCGATTTGCCGACGATAGCCGACAGCGACGTTTCCGATACCGAGGATATGGCGGTTTTGGTTATGCAGCGTGAATTGCTTCGGATAGCCGTATTCGTGCGGTGGATAGGTATAATCATACGTCTCCCTGAGCATGAGGTAGCTGGATACACCGGCGGATACGAACCAAGCGGCGCGGCGACGGTGTGCGATATCGAAATGGAGGTTCACGGGGATGTCCAATACCTGGCAATCCGCATCCACGAAACGGGGGGTACGCTGCGGATTGGACCAGCCGTCGGAAGGACGGTAATTGGCAAAATCGGTTTGGTACAATTTCCTGGCGTAGAGTACACCGGCGCTCACGCCTAGTCTGCTAGTTAGGCGATGGGTGGCCATCAGGCCGATATTGCCGCTAAGTTTGCCATTCAGCGGCCGTGTGCCCGATAAGTCGGGGGCTGCCATGATGCTTAATGTCCAGCCGTGTTGGGTGCTGGCGGCCGGTCGCGATGCATCGGGGTCGGCTATGGTGGATGCCATCCCGGATGGTGCCGCCGTGCGTGCTACCGAGACATTGGGCGATATATTGCCGTTGGCGATGGGCATTGCTCCTGTGATCGGCGCGAGTCCTTGGACACGTGCAAGTACCGGATTGGGTTCCGTAATCCCGTTTGCCGGTTGAAGGTCGACCGTCGTCGTACGGCCATGCGGTTCGACCGCAACCGACGGTGTCGCCACGGCTGCAACAGGCACTTGGTTGGCTTCATGCGGCGCGGATGACTCGATACGCGGTTCGACTACCGCAGGTTGCTGCGAAGCCTGGCGTAACGTTGGATGGTCGACAGGAGTTTCCCGCCCCCCGAATAAAAGTACGGCAGCGATAACCACGGCGGCGGCCAAGCCACTCCCGATCCAGATGATGGGGAGGCGTCGCCTACGCGGGTGTATCTTCCGTGACAAGGCGGTCCAGTCGCGTTCATCAAAGGGGATATCCGCGTTGTTAAGTCCGTCCCTGAAAAGTTCATCTATGGGGTGTCTGTCTTCCATTGCTCATTCCTTTTGTCCCTATCCCTTGCCTGCCGTTTGGTCAGGCGTGCCGTTTGCCAGATTTCCTTTCGTGGCCTCGTCCAGCAATTCCTGGAGCTTCTTGCGCGCCTTATGTAAGTTTGACTTCGATGTATTTACCGTGATTCCCAATAATTCCGCAATCTCGTTGTGGCTGTACCCGTCGATCGCATAGAGGTTGAATACCGTTTGGTATGCGGGACTGAGCGACCTCACCATCGCCAGTAAATCATAGTACGCCAACTTTCCATATATGCTCCCATCATCGCTGATGTGTTCGTATTCATCGATATCTTCCTGTTGCGCAAATTTGAGGCTAGCCCGGTAATAGTCAATCGCCGTGTTGGTGATGATCTTTCCTATCCATGATTTGAACGGTTTGGATGCGTCGTAATGTTCGATATGGTTGAATACTTTTAAAAAACTTTCGTTCAGGATATCCGATGCTTCGTCCGACCGACGGGCGTATCGCCTGCATATCCCCATAGCATAGCTATAGAAATGCTTGAACAACGCATATTGGCTTCCCTTATCGTATTTCAGGCAACCGGCAATATGCTTCTGTACGGCTTCTTCATTAACAACTGTCGGCAAGCTATCTTCTTTCGTTTAGCAATAATACGGGGATTCGGGGCAAAAGGTTGCCTGGATGCAATTATATTTTTTTCTGTGGCAAACACAGGCAACCCTTGGGTCATTCGCCCCGTATTGCAGGTATAAAACCATCCAAAATGAGGAATCAAATCATGAAGCTATGAAATCATATCCCATTCGATTAGTAGGATTGGCAGCCGTGGTGGCTTGCTTGCCCATCTGCTCTTGCAAAGATGACGATCAGCCTGAACCTGAAGAAAAAACGGGGATTTTCGTGCAGACCGATGCCACGTTCGGACAGGTGCTGACGGACAGCGCGGGCATGGTACTTTACTTCTTCTCGCGCGACGCCGATGGAAATTCGGCCTGTGCCGGCAATTGTACGTCGATATGGCCGAAGTATTACAGCAGCCACGCAGCTGGGAGTGCAGCTATCGATGGCGACGACATCGGTACGATTACGTTGGCCGACGGTTCGCTGCAGACCACCTATAAGGGATGGCCGTTATACTATTACGCCGCCGACGCACCGGGCGAAATCGGGGGCGACGGTATCGGGGGCAACTGGTTTGTTGCCAAGCCGGATTACTCGGTTATGCTGGTGCAGCACCAATTGGTGGGTGGCGACGGGACATTGTATACCGAAGACCTTACGCCCGGTGAAGGACAGACACGCTACTTCGTCGACAGCTATGGGCGTACCTTGTACGGCTTTATCCAGGATCGGTACAACACCAACAATTTCACGAATCCTGATTTCAGCAACAACGGTGTGTGGCCGATCTATGAATCCGCCATCCAATCGGTGCCCTCGGCTGCTGATCCGGAAGATTTCGCGGAAATAACCGTGCACGGGCGGACGCAACTGACGTATAAAGGATGGCCGCTTTATTATTTCGGTCAGGATGCGGAACGCGGCGAAACCAAGGGCGTCGATTTTCCGGCCGTCGGCATCTGGCCCGTGCTGAATCCCGACTCGCCGGAGGCTGGTGTGGACGATACTAACTGATGTAACAACTATTCAACGATTGCTAATGAAAATTCAACTATGGAAAGCGGCACTGCTGGCGCTGATGGTGCTCGGTTCTGCAGGATGCGGGAAGGATAATGACGGCCCGACACCGGAGCCGGACCCGCCCGGAAACGGCGGTGGCGACGAGGTGACAGTAAACAACGTGAGCTACGACAATTTCGTCGGTTCCTTGCTGCAATCGAAATGCAGCAGTTGCCATGCAGGCTCCGGGCCTGGTACGGTAAAATGGGTCTTTTCGGGGTACAACTCAGTGAAAGATAACCTGGCGCGAATCAATGATATGGTCATCGTACGTAAGCTCATGCCTCAAAACGGCAGCTTATCTGCCCGCGAACTGGAATTGCTAAAGGCGTGGATAGACAAGGGTGGGCCGCAATGAACAAGGGTTTTGTTTGGTTTTTCGTGATGGTCCTGTGCTTCCGTGCGGAAGCGCAGGACTTGTTGATCGATAGGGAAAGCCGGATATCCTTCTTTTCGGCAGCGCCACTGGAGAACATTTCGGCGGTCACGCAGCGGGCGGCTTCCGCACTGGATACGAAAAGCCGGGAAATCGCCTTCAAGGTGCCGATAAAATCATTCGAATTCAAGAAACAACTGATGCAAGAACACTTCAACGAGAATTACATGGAAAGCGATAAGTTTCCATACGCTACCTTCAGCGGCAAGATCAGCGAACGTATAGACTGGAGCACCGATGGCACCTATCCGGTGACCGTGGCGGGAACACTGGAAATCCACGGGGTCAAGAAGCCGTACACCACCAAGGCAACGGTCGAGGTGAACGGAATGTCGGTGGCCGCTACCGCCAAGTTCAAGGTAAGGGTGGCTGACCATGACGTCAAGATTCCCCGGGTCGTCATCAAAAACATCGCGGAGGTGGTGGATGTAGCCGTTTCGGCGACTTATCGGAAGCAATAATCTCTAGCCTATGCGTATACTACGAATCATCGAATACCCTGCCTTGTTGCTTGCGACCATGCTGGCTACAATTATGCCTGTAATCGCGCAGACTAATCTGGAAGCTGCGCTTGCCGCCGACAGCACAGGTCGCGCGCGTGAAGAAGTGGAAGCTACCTTCAAGACAACGCGTATCATCAACAGCCAATCCATTGAGACCATTCATAGGCGTGAACTGGACTTCAAGGTGGATCACCGTTTCGGCGACATTGCCGGAGCCAACGGCGGTGCTAGGAATTTCTTCGGTCTGGACAATTCCACGGACATCAAGATCGGATTTGAATACGGGATAACGGATTACCTGAATGTCGGCATTGCACGCGCCAAAGGGGCCACCCGGGTATCGCAATTGTACGAAGCGAACCTCAAATACCGTGCACTGCGGCAGACGGTCGATGGAAAGGTTCCGATTTCCGTGACCGGCTACGCCAGCGTGACCATCCCCGGTGTGCAGGCAGACCGGCAGAATGATAGCGAAGCCACATCGTACCGGCAATTCTCGGATCGGCTTAATATCGTGGGCCAACTCATCATCGCCCGTAAATTCGGGCCTAAGCTGTCATTGGCCCTGCACCCCACCTATATCCGGCGTAATACCACGGCTGATTACGATGGGGAGAATGACCTGTTCGCGATGGGGGTGGGCGGAAGGCTGAAGGTGAGCAGGCGTATGGCGCTGGTGATGGACTATTTCCTGCCTTTCCGATCGACGGCAAGCAAGGAACGGTATGCGGATGCCATCACCGCGCTATATCATCCGTTGGGCGTAGGATTGGAAATCGAAACAGGCGGCCATGTGTTCAACCTCAACTTTACCAATGCCACGGCAATCCAGGAAATGCAATATATTCCGGAGACTACTTCGTCGTGGACCAAAGGGCAATTCCGGTGGGGCTTCACCATTTCACGGCGGTTTTCGTTATAGCCCTGCCGGTTTTGTATCTTTGGGGGTATGACGTGGTTGCGGTTGCTTGACGTTTTCTTTACCATCCTCCACCTGTTGATTATCGGATTCAACTTGCTAGGGTGGCTATGGAAATCCACCCGAAGGCTGCACCTGTATAGTGTATTGCTTACCGCGGGCTCTTGGTTATTGCTCGGGATATGGTTCGGGATTGGTTATTGCCCCATTACCGATTGGCAATGGCAGGTGAAAAATAGGCTGGGAGAGCAAAATCTCCCCAACTCGTTTATCAAATACTATGCAGACAAACTTACCGGTCTGGATATTGCCGCTGGGGTGATCGATGGGGTGACGGCCGTCAGTTTCGCCGCGGTCACTTTGCTGGCTGTCTACTTGAATTGGTTCAGGCCGAAATCACATAGTTGATGA
>Ga0182792_1001402_pt1 | contig 19639 bp, 17 predicted proteins | sample Passage237B_FD_130497 | JGI IMG/M metagenome (GOLD analysis project Ga0182792, IMG submission 130497) | Cellulose adapted compost microbial communities from Newby Island Compost Facility, Milpitas, CA, USA - Passage2 37B (version 2) (version 2) ...
CTTCCTTTCCATACTTGATGATCCCCCCATGGAGCTGATAAACCTCTTCAAAACCTTCTTTCAACAATAGGGCCGAAGCTTTTTCGCATTTGATGCCACCCGTACAATAGGTCAATATTTTCTTTCCTTTATATTTTTCAAGCTCTTTGACCTTTTCCGGAAATTCACGGAAGTTTTCGATATCCAATGTTACCGCGTTTTTGAAACGGCCAACACTATGTTCATAGTTCGAACGCACATCCAATACCACGACATCATCACGGTCTTTCATTTCCATGAATTCTTTTGGCTCGAGATGCTTTCCCGTTTGTTTGTTCGGATCGATCACTTCGGGGTTTCGCAAACCCGAATGTACGATCTCAGGTTTGTAACGACAATGCATCTTAATAAAGGAGAGCTCGTCCACATTGTCAATCTTAAAATCTGTCTTGGCAAATCTTGGATCGGCGTGTACGGCATCCATATAGGCTTTACAGGCTTCCGATGTACCCGATACTGTACCATTCAAGCCTTCGTTGGCAACGATGATACGTCCGACCAAACCCAGTGATTTACAAAATTCCAAATGATCAGCGGCAAACTGTTCCGCATTTTCGATAGGGCTGTAGCAATAGTACAGCAATGTTTGATATTCTGCCATAAGTCATTGATACCGCTGCAAACGGCGTTTAATGTTAAAATTTCGATGGGCAAAGATACGAAAAAAGAAAGAGACAAAAATTGATGGGCATCACTTTTTGACAAGAGGTTTCAATAAATATTCCAATCCGTTGATCTTGATCTCATATAACGTAGCAAGTTGCATACCCAATTTTCCCGGAGGGAAGCCCTTATTGTGAAACCAGGCCAGATAAGGTTCGGGTAGACGGTACAAAGGCCAATCCTTATATTTACCGAAAGGCATTTTGTTGTTTGCCAATTCGATCAGTATCTCGGGGTTGAATAGATCATTCTCTTGTTTTGCCATGTGAAATGCGGTGTTTGATCAATCGAAATGCAATAATGATATGGTTGAAAAAGTTTGGCAGAAAGCCGTAATATTTGTTAAATATCTGATATCTTTCTTTGAGACTTAGGCGATGTCTTTTTTGCGACATGCCGCCTACGAGATACCTCACGATGTAGGCATGCACATTTTGGGTTGTTTGAGCTTTTTTTGCCGCCCGAATGACCCAATCTATATCTGCACTCAATTGGTATCGCAGATCGTACGGTTCGGCAATACTTCGGCGGATATATATAGCTTGATGGCAGATATTCATGCCATACCGAAACGATTTCCAGTTAAATGTCTTAGGGGCTTTGTGCCTTCTATCGCCTATGATACGGCGTTGTTCGTCGACTAACTTGGTCTCGCCATAGATGATATCGGCACCCTTGCCCTTGTCTACCACGTACTGTATGGTGTCTTTGTCAAACAATTCGTCCCCCGAATTCAAAAAGAGCACATAATCCCCCGTCGCTACGGCCAGTCCCTTGTTCATCGCATCGTAGATTCCCTTGTCTTTTTCGGAAATCAGCATAGTAATATGCTCTTTGTAGCGCTCGATAACGTCTAGCGTACCATCCGTGGAAGCTCCGTCAATAATAATGTATTCTATAAACGGATAAGTTTGGCCAACGACCGATTGGATGGTGTATTCGATGTCTCTGACATTGTTATAGACGATGGTGATAATGGATATTTTGGGGTCTTTCACTATTATTTTCTTTTATTACGCCACAATTTCAAGCCAAAACGCACAGCTCTTTGCAAAATATTGCCTTTTCGATGCCTGTAAAAATGTTTAATGGACTCATAAGCCACTCTGTGTTCTTCAATCTTGTCGGGAAAATATGTAACGGCTTCTTCTGCCAGCATCACACGGTACATACTGTCATTGTCCGAATGTGTTCCGGAGCCATCTGTTCCGATATTCTGTATCATGGAATGCCGTGGATACAATACCAACCCTCCCTGATTGAAGATGGAAAGATACCAGCGTATAGCCCATGAATTGATCTTTCCGGCTTTGAATGCATTGATCTGCTTCCAGAAATTTTCGCTGTGGTCAATGCTAAAGCGTTTGATATCTTGCTTTGAAAAATCAGCTGTGAGCGCGTAGATATCGGCATTGAAGTCTGCCCAAGCCCTTTTCCACGTAGCCCACCCCCAACTGTTGGCAACCCGAAAGAAAAAAGTTTCGGGCAGTTTCTCCACATTTTTGACAGGGTACATATAGCCGCTGATCTCCATGACCCGCGCTTCCTGCTCGTACCGATCCAATCCATCATTAAAATAGCGTAAGCCATAGGGAGAGATTTCCAGATCGTCTTCCAACACGATGGCCCGTCCATACGCATTGACCACCTTGGTGACTCCGTCGATGATATTTGCAGCAAGCCCCCAATTTTTCTCTCTTTCGACAATAGTGATCGTCTTGAAAGCCCAGGGTTCTCTCAAAATCGCCCGCACCTCATTGACCTTGGCAATAGCCTCTGCATCTTTGGCTCCATCGGAGAAAACAACCAACTCAGACTCAGCAGCCTGTTCGGCTTTTTCCAGCGCTTCTATTGTTCTCCGCGTGTGGAATGGCCTATTGTAAACAAAAAGGGCTATTGGAGCAATCATATAAGACCGATGCTGAATGTTTTTTTAACAAAGATAATGAGTATATACCTAAAAGGCCATGGTATCTTGCTTTTTTATTATACACAGCGAAAAACTTTTCTAACTTTGAGTGATCGATTTGATATATGAGTGATAATGCCAAACATTTGACCCTTAAGGGCTTATTCTGGAATGCCATCGATAGATTTGGCAATCAGGCTATAGTGACTATTGTGGGAATCGTGACGGCACGCGTCCTCTCTGTCGAAGATTTTGCAGTCGTAGCTGTATTAACGATTTTTTCAACGGTAGCAACTTCCTTTATAGACAGTGGCTTAGGCACATCATTGGTCCGTACTAAGGTTGTCGAAGAGAAAGACTACTCCAGCATGTTTGTGTTCAATCTAGCAATCAGCAGCCTTCTCTATCTGATTCTTTTCTTTGCCGCACCATTTATCGAAGACTTCTATCACATCAAAGGCTTGACGCTATATGCGCGTGTCCTATTCTTACAACTGCTCATTCATGCTTTTGGTATAGTCCAATATATCAAAACCTTGAAAAATATGCAGTTTAATATCACGGCGCGTGTAAATATACTGTCCATCTTCCTGTCCGGCGCAATTGCCATAGTGATGACCTTTCTGAGTTTCGGTGCTTGGGTATTGGTTTTGTTGCCGGTTCTTAATTCGGTTTTTCGGACAACTTTCTTTTGGATCTGGGGGGATTGGAGGCTGGATATGCGTGTGAGCAAAAGTTCCCTAAAAAAACACATGGGATTCTCGCTCTCTTTTATGGTTGCCAATCTATTCGGCAAAACCATATCCCCCTTGTACAACTCTATCATCGGAAAATATTATAATACCCTCCAAACGGGTTATTATTATCAGGCCAATAAATGGGGCGAAACCCCAAATCTACTTATTTCCTCCGTGGTTCAAGGCACAACTCTTTCCACGTTGACATTGCTTCAGGATGATCCTCCCCGGTTCCTCAATGCCTGTAGAAAGACCATGTCTACACTGTCGTTTGTCTTGTTTCCCGTGAGCTTATTTGCTATCAGTGCGGCTGAGCCGGGATTTGTATGGGTACTAACCGACAAGTATCTCCATGCAGTAGGGTACTTCCAATTGCTCTGCTTTGCCGGACTGTTTATTTCATTGACCGAGCTGAACGTCAATTTTATCAATATCAAAGGCCAATCAAAATATGCCTTGCAGCTGGAAATTGTGAAGATCGGCTTGGCCTGTTTATTATTGTTCCTGACTTACGACAAGGGTATCCTGTACATTATCTGGGGGCAGATGACGGTTCGGATTATTTGTTTTATCATCTCTACATTGTTTAGCCGACGTGTATATGGCTATCATCTGGGCTTACAGTTGAGGGATGCACTGCCTTCATTTCTGATGGGTGCAGCGGCAGCCTTTATTTGTTATATGCCACAATATTTTTCTATATTGAACAATCCCTTTGCCATGCTTATTTTGCAAGGGATTATTTTTCTACTGATTTATAGTGGACTTAGCCATCTTACCCGCAATACCATTTGGACGGATGTGCTCGAGTTGGTAAAAAGGCGTTTTTAAAAAAAGACTTACATGGAAATAGCTAGAGGGAATTGGATCGGTTTTCAAACAGTATTCTATCACGAACGCACGGGAAATTACGGCACGAATATCCATGATGTTATTGATTACGGAAATTTTGAGATAGACCTATTGGGACTGGCGGCTTATCTGGATTACGGTTACTGTGTATTTGCCCATACGCCTGTCAAACATGTACGGTATCTTCTGCCCCACCAGAGCTTACATCTCGCGGATGGAAAAATCTACATTCAGGATAATCCGGACACCACATTGGATCTTCTTGACAAGACGACGCATGAAGAAGACGTACTACAGATGATCAGCAAAGACGTCAACAAATGGGCATCTTCTCTTGAAGGGGACATTCTAATCCCTACCAGCGGCGGATTTGACTCGAGGCTGCTGAATGTAGTATTGGAGGACAAAACACGTGTGCATGCCTATACCTATGGCACTTCCCAAAACCAAAGTGATTCCAGAGAGGTCGTCTATGCACGTGAACTGTCCAAGAGGTTAGGCACAAAATGGCAACGTATAGAACTCGGTAGGTTTAATGCTTATCAGGACGAATGGTTTGCACAATTTGGTTGCTCTGTAGGCTCATTCGGAACCTACCATATTGAATTTTTTGATAAAATAAAAGCAGTCGAAAACCAAAATAAATTGGGGCTGTTGAGTGGAATCATCGGTGATGCTTGGGCGGGTGCAGTGCATGTAAAGCCAATAGAGCATGTTGGAGAATATCGGTCAATAGGGCATACCCACCAAATGACTGCCGATGCCAAAAAAGCGATGACCGCAGATTATACCGGTCTCGTGGAACACGTTTTTTCGGCACAAAAAGATTTATTAAAAGATCCTAAATACCGCATCATCACCGCCATGCGAACCAAAATGATGCTTTTGCAATCGTTGATGTCTATTCCTGCCCATTTTGGATTTGCAGGCCATTCTCCGTTCCTGGATGAAAAAATAGCCCTAAGCATGCTCAATATTGTGGATGAAAGACGAATGAATCGGGTCTGGCAAAGAGATTATTTTCGAAAGAACAATATTCTTTTTGAAGAAGAAAAACATTCATATACCTATCAAAATTCACTCAATTACTATGCGTTATTGCATCATGAGTTGGAACCTTTGAACATTGAAGTACTACGAGAGGTAATCAAACCTTCCTATCTTGCATGGATAAACAGAAAATTACAGCATATCCATACCAAACAACGGATATTCCAGACATTGATGCACACACCTAAAGTAAAAGGAGTCATGAAATTGTTGGGATTCAAAAACGATCTTATGGAGGCATATTTTGCCTACACGACAATCAAACCTTTGGAAAAGCTACTATTAAAAAGAAACCATCATGTCCATATCCCATAAATTATTGTTTGTTGGGGATGTTGTACTGCATTCCAAGCCTCAGTTTTCAACAGAAATCCAGCAACTGTTTCGTGCTTCAATCATGCGTTGCTGTAATGTGGAAGCCCCTCTGCAAGGTGCCGGAAAGTCTGTAGACAAGACCGGGCCATTGGTGTATCAAGCCGCACGTGCGGCGGAATGGCTACAAGAGTTAGGTTTTAATTTATTTGCTTTGGCCAATAACCATATACACGATTATGGAGATGAGGGATTATTGGCGACGCGAAATTCCTTTCCTTTAGATAGTATTGTGGGAGCTGGACGTGAAGAGGATGCTTACGGCATGTGCGCAAAGACTATTGATGGTATAAAATATGGCTTTGTGGCTTATGGGGAGAATGGCTACGGAGCGTTGAACGGAGACAGAAACGTAGGCTATGCGTGGGTAAATCACCCAAGAGTAGATCGTGATATTGCAAGATTCAAAGCGCAAGTAGATGTACTGATCGTACAGGTGCATGCCGGTGTAGAAATGTTGGACGTACCTCTTCCCGAATGGAGAAAACGCTTTTACGAAATAATGGATCAAGGGGCGGATATATTGATTGCCCATCATCCACATGTGTTGCAAGGGATAGAGCTTTATAAAGACAAACCCATCTGTTACAGCCTGGGAAATTTTTATTTTGAGTACCCAAGTGATCATCCCCAATGGAATATAGGTGGCCTTTTGGAGATAGAGCTAAAGGATGCCAAATTCCACCACTGTAATCTGCATGTCGTGGAGAAAAAAGATGTATCCGTCGTTTTATGGGACAAGGAGCGCGCAAACACATTACTCGAACGCTTGAACGATAAACTATCGGGATCGACGTATGAACAGTATGTGGATCGAGAAGCGGTGACTCTCTGGAAAAAGCATCATGCTCAATATTATGCAAAGGCTGTCAATGGCATGGTCGATTATTCTTTTAAGGGTATACTCAAATCCATTAAAAGAATGGTATCCAGCAGAAAAGTTGATTACAATATGATGTGGCACAATTTGTGTATTGAAAGTAATCTCTGGCTCGTAAAAAGAGCAATTCATCGACTAAAAAAAGGCCATGACACTCCATAACACAACCCTACAATTCTCATCAAAAGGTAGTTGAATTGTTTTTAATGTATTATATTTCCATGGATTATGGACAAAATAAAAAAACTCATCTTAAAATATCTTCCTATTCATAAATTTTTAAGCTTTCGGTCTTATTCTCAAGATGGTGAAGATATGGTCATCCGAAGCTTTTACCAACATCTTAAAAGATATAAAGGTTTTTATGTGGATGTTGGTGCGCATCACCCTTTTAGATTCTCCAATACCAAATACTTTTATAATAAGGGGTGGAGAGGCATAAATATTGAGCCTTCTCCTGAAGTAATGCCATTATTCCGGTTGTTTAGGCGACGGGATGTCAATTTAAATTTAGGGATAGCCGAACGCGAAGATGAATTGACTTACTATTGTTTCAACGAGCCTGCATTAAACGGTTTCTCCAAAGAATTGTCGGAAAAACGAGATACGGAAAACTCACCTTACCGACTTTTGAAAGCGATTTCGGTCAAAACAATGCCCCTTAAAAAAGTATTGGATGAATATCTTCCTAAGGGGCAACACATAGATTTTTTGAGTATAGACGCAGAGGGATTTGATCTCATCGTTCTCAAATCCAATGATTGGCAGCATTATAGGCCTTCATTTGTACTGGTCGAGGACGATATCGATCTATCCGAGATGATGGAGTCCGAAATATATAAACAGATGTCAGCCCTCCACTATAAATTGGTTGCGAAAACTTCCCGCACATTGATATTTCAAGACGATGCAAACAGCATACAAAATGATTAAATCACCGTAATGCTATTGGCAAAATCTTTCAATGCTCTATCCTTCGGATCCATATCGGTAATCAAATAGGTGACTTCTTTCAAAGGAGCTACCCGCATCTTTTGATTAGAGTTTAGCTTTTCGACAATGCTGAGGATAGCAAGGCTCTTCGAGCATTTGATCATCGCCCGCTTGATCTGTACGACTTCCCAGTCTGAATCGGTAATACCTTCCTCTATCGACAAACTGTTCGTTCCCAAAAGGCACAGATCTACCCGAAGATCGGAAAGTTCATTGATCACTTGCGAACCTGTCACGATATTTGTGTTCCTGGAAAGTTTGCCACCCAAAAGAATGACTTCCAGGTTTTCTTTTTCAGCCAATTCCAAAGCAACCAATGGGCTGATCGTAAAGAAAGTGCACTGCAAATCGTTGGGAATCAGTCTCGCAAGCTCTATCATAGTGGTGCCACCACCGATAAGGACGGTCATACCACTTTGGAGCAATGAAATGGCTTTGCCGGCGATTTCCTTCTTGCCTTCCTTGGCATATACATCGCCATTCTGGAACGGAAACTGAAAAGACTTGGACAATGCACCACCATACACCTTGATAAGCTTGCCATTTTCGGCCAATTCGTTTAGATCTCTCCTTATCGTGTCTTCGGATACATTCAATTGTAAGCTTAGGTCAGTCGAAAGTACCTTATTGTGTAGGTTGATCTGATGGATAATATATGCTTGTCTTTCCTCTTTTAACATAATGAACGTATTTGGGTATAAAAAAGCCTTCTACTGGCCGGAAGAGTCTGGATCAATTTTGTTGGTTTTGGTTACACCTGCTTTGAATCGAGGCTTGAAGCCCGATGGTTTACTCGCTTGATCCGGCTCAGGTTGCTCATCGCTTGCCGTGGCTTCAGGTTCTTCTTTGATAACGGATTTTGTTACACCAGCCTTAAAGCGAGGCTTGAAGCCTGCGGGTTTTTGTACAGTATCTTCATTTGATGCCGAGGATGGAGGAACTTCAACCACTTTATCCTCTGTCTTAGTCACACCGGCTTTAAAGCGAGGTTTGAAACCTGCGGGCTTTGATACAGCCTCTTCGTTTGATTCTGACGGTGAAGGAGCTTCAACCGCTTTATCCTCTGTCTTGGTCACACCGGCCTTAAAACGGGGCTTGAAGCCTGCGGGTTTATTTTCCTGCGCAGTAACAGTAGGATTGGTATCGGCCGTAGGTTCTGATTTTTCGGGCTCTATAGGCTTGGTCACATTGGCTCTGAATTTGGGTTTAAAACCTAAAGCTTTGTTGGTGCCACTAGATGTAGTTACAGCTTGTTCTGGTGCAGCGGTTTCGATTTTCTGAACCGGTGCTTCCTCCTCATGTAGCCTATAGCTTTTTCGAAGTTTGTTGAACCAAAATTTCTTCGTATGGTCAAAACTCTTTTCGCCCATAGCATGGTAATGCCGATGGAATTCGGTATAGAGTTCCGGCTTCGCATTCCTCAATGCCTGAAGGTCTATTTTCTTTTTAGCAAAAAACTCTTCGAAAGTTGCCATGTACAAATGTAAGGATAATAAGAAAGAGGGCAAAGCCCTCTTTCTTATTATCCTCTACCAATTATTCCATATTGTGATATACAGCCTGTACATCGTCATCTTCTTCGATCTTATCGATCAGTTTTAAGACATCGGCAGCTTGTTCTTCACTCAAAGCGGTGTGGGAAAGGGCGATTCGTTCTAATTTTGCGGAAGTCACTTCGACACCTTTCTCTTCCAAAAGACGCTGCATGTTTCCAAAGTCTTCAAAAGAAGTCTGGACGACGACTTGGTCATTGCCCTCCTCATCAGCTTCTACATACAACTCTTCCAATCCCCCATCGATCAGTTCCAATTCCAATTCATCCATATCCAGATCATCGTTTGCAGGAAAGCGGAAAATGGATTTGCGTTGAAAAATAAAGTCCAAGGATCCTGTTTTTCCCAATGACCCGCCTGCTTTGGTAAAATAGCTACGGATATTGGCCACCGTACGATTGGTATTGTCTGTCGCCGTCTCTATCAGCACAGGCACCCCATGCGGGCCGTAGCCCTCGTACACATACTCTTCATAACCTTTGGCGTCCTTCTCCGATGCTCTTTTGATAGCAGCTTCTACCCTATCTTTAGGCATATTGACTGCCTTGGCATTCTGTATAGCCGTCCGTAGCCTAGAGTTGTTCTCTGGGTGCGGCCCACCCTCTTTTACAGCGATGGCTATCTCTTTTCCCAATCGGGTAAACTGAACCGCCATCTTGGCCCAGCGTTTAAATTTCCTTTCCTTTCTGAATTCAAAAGCTCTACCCATTCTTTACTGTTTGTTTTTAAGGTTGTTGATCATATCTTCTGTCATCTTAGGTAGATCAAAAGCTAAGGACCAGTTCCAATCTTTACGGGCATATTCGTCATCGATACTCTCTGGCCATGTATCCGCTATCGCTTGGCGCGGATCCCCTTCAATGTAAGACATTTCAAAATTAGGAAGAATTTTTTTAATTTCAGTGGCAATCATTGCCGGTGTGAACGAAATTCCACCCAAATTATAACTGGAACGTACGCGGATATTTTCTGCGGGTGCATCCATCAATTGAAGGGTTGCCCTAACCGCATCGTCCATATACATCATCGGCAGAGCCGTATCTGCCGAAAGAAAGCATGTATAAGAGCCTTTGGCCAATGCCTCAAAGAAAATGTGTATGGCATAATCCGTCGTACCTCCTCCGGGTGCTGTCTTCCAGGAAATAACACCCGGATAGCGGATGCTCCGGACATCCAGACCATATTTGGCATGATAATATTCACACAGCCGCTCTCCCGCCAGCTTGCTGATGCCATATATGCTGTTGGGATCCATGGTACAATATTGCGGTGCCGCCGTTTTGGGCGAGTGAGGACCAAACACAGCAATAGAGCTTGGCCAAAAGACCTTTTTAATACCCAATTCGAGGCATAGATCCAATACATTCAGTAGACCGTTCATATTCAGATCCCATGCTTTCTGCGGATATTGCTCTCCTACGGCCGAGAGCATGGCTGCCAGCAAATAGACCTGTGTGGGTTTATGTTTTACAAAGAGTTTTTTCAACCCCTCTTTATCCAAGACATTTATCGTTTCGAAGATCTCGTCACTCCCTCTATGCTGAGGCTCTCTGATATCAGAAGTGATGACATTGGATACCCCAAATTTTTTGCGCAGGGCGATGGCCAATTCTGTGCCGATCTGACCATTCGATCCAATGATTATTATGGTGTCTTTCATCAAGCAAAGATAGTTTATTTATTTGCTAATTGTCAATAGGCCAACGTCTGACGGGTCACGACAAAACCGCCTTTTTGCAGTTCTCGAACACCTTTTGCAGTGTATATCTCGACGGCAAAAATGTATATTCCAGAGGGAGCAAGAGCCCCGGATTCAGTTCGGCAATCCCAGGTGACCTTACCCGATAAACCTACACTTTGTTGTCGAATCAATCGGTTGATTAATCGTCCGCTTTCCGAGAAAATTTGAATATTCATCATATAATCCGAAGCATTCAATTCATAATTTATTTCCAAAAAATCCTCGAATCCATCTTGATCCGGAGATACAGTTTTGGAACTTAAAAAAATTTTATTTTTTTTCAAAATAAGGTCGTTTTGTACAGAATTTTTGTAACCCGGTGTGGCCCCTCCGCTCCAAGTGGAGGCCGAGCGGAAGTTGTCGTGCGCATTGGTCGGGTTATCCGGTGATTGGCGTTCGAGTGAAATCCCTTTTTCATTCTTGAGAAAAGGCTGGTGCATATCCGCATGGTAAGATAGCGAATCAATCATCTTGTCGGGAGAAAATAAAGTAACTATACCTTTTTGGTTGGCATAAGCCGGCAAACGGGGCATAGCATGGACAAATTGGTTTTCATCCGTTTTATAATGAGTGTACAGGACGGTCGGATCGGTTGTCAGTGCCAAGTGCTGGCCGGGATGGATGAAAAGCTTTTCCGTACTGATTACTCTCGTTCCTAACTTCCAGTCCTGTAAGTTGACGGGATGATCGCTTCTATTCAGTATTTCCACAAAATCTACTCCACCAGGCCTAGGATTGAACAAGACCTCATTGATCACAATATCGTTGTACTGGATATCGCCTTGTTGGAATAGGGTCATGTCCTCCACATCCATATCGTACCCACACCACCGCACACCCTTACTTTTCAATGTATAAATGAGGTTCTTTTCAAAGTCCCGATTAAAGTAAAGGTAAAGTGTATCTTTGGAAGAGGAGATTTCAATACGCTCAGGAATACCCATATGCGGAGCTACCTCAAAATTCTCCACATGGAAATCCATATCTTCAACTGTTGTATTCCAAGAAAGAGCAAGTTTGTTGTTTTCTATTCCGGCGGAGTTGACAAAGATTTGCGGCATACGATACAAATCGTAGACGGAATTAGACACACAAGGTGTGCCTCCTAACGGATGATCAGAGGCAATCCAATTGAAAGAAACATTACAGCGGATATTCGGATTGATCCGTTCCAAACTCCATCCGCCATTTCTTTTGGCCGTACTTCCATACCAACGATTCGAATACTCTACCCGATCAATAAGTTCCTCATCACGAGTCAGCGAAATGATTGCCCCTGTATTGTTGAGTGCTGGCCATCGGCTCAATGCTAACGCATCTCCAAAAGGCTCAAACTGGGGCAAAGCTGCACTGCTGCATAGGACGACAAATTGTTGTGGAGATAGGCTGTAAGACGGCAGATCGACGAGGGTATTGCCGATCCCAATTCGGTATGCTGCCAATTCGATGGTCTCCGTACTGTTGTTGAACAGCTCAATATATTCGTACGGCGGCAACTGTCCATTATTAGGATTCGCCATGATCTCATTGATGACCAATGTCGTTTGGGCCAATATTCCACATGAAATAAGGTTCATCCCAAACATCAATACCATATGACGTAATGGATACAGCATACTCTTGGCTAGCATAGGCAAAGGGCAGACTACAAGGTCTGCAACCCCTCGCTATTTAATCGCAAGATAACAAATATTCGTGAAAAAATAAAATATTCCGAGAACTACTGTAAGTGGGTATATTCAACAATTGCTTTTATTTATCAGAATAATGAACTATCCACCGATAAAGCCATTAAAGAAGGTCGATCATACTTATTTCTTTCATTTCTTTCAAAGTGATCGATGCAGGAAAAAGATGTCAATTCTTTTGTTTAGGATTATAGCACAATAACGGTGTTTTAAATTATATTTACGGAATTATATTTTATTTCAACGTCGGTTTATATTAAACTAACGCTTATAAATTATTTTATACCGTTATTTTATTTATTAATTACGTTAATTAGACATATTTTTCTATTATTTTAATCTATAATGCTGTTGATATAATATACTATTACGTATTTATATTTTATAATATTGTAATATAAATATATTTTAACGTTTATTTATATTAAAAATACGTTGTTATATTTTTAAATACCGTTAATACTAATTCTATTAACGCTATATTTGTATATAATTACATTATGTTGCCTCACAATGAGTGTCATTATTTAATCCAAAATATAAACAAGTACATCTAAAATTTTAGTTATGAGCTATATACGTGTATTAGGAGGCTTTGGTCAGCATAGAGATAGCGTGTTATTAGTAGAAGCGGATATTGTGCTTACTGCAATGGAAGGGAATCCTCACTTTCCGGATCCCACTCCATCGCTTTCAGAACTGGAAAGTGCCTATAATGAGTATTTGATGAATTTGGTGCGAGTCAACTGGACACGCGGACGTGTCGACAGGGAGCTCAAACGGGAGAGTAAGGCAAGATTAGCCACTTTATTGGGCGAGCTGGCAGCCCATGTCAATTTTGTGGCCAAAGGGAAATTGTCCATCCTGTATACATCGGGGTTTCCCGTGTTTACAGGACGCAAGAAAGGCATGGTACCGGGAGTACCTACGGGCGGGCGGCTTTCTGATGGGCGACTCCTCGACGAAATCCGCTTCGATTTTAATCCGTTGGGCAGAGATCTGACCTATGAGTGCAGGTATGCGGTATGGACGTCATATGATGAAGTTGAACCCCATTCGCCTAAACTCCAGTGGGAGAATTCACTTTTTACTACCCGATCCCGGAATAACGTGATTAAAGGAATGCCGTCTCGATCAACAGTTTTCATTAAGGTACGTGCGATAAATAGCCATGGAACTGGGGACTGGAGCGATATTGTGAGTTTGAGGATACGGTAGTGTTTTGATTATCTTAAAACAGAAAAGGGGCTGTATCAAAATGAACGATACAGCCCCTTTTTTTGCCCGTTTGCCTATATGTGTCTATCGGCAAATCCATTGATTTGGATGCCGACCGATTGACCAAAAGTGCGAAAAGCTCCTAAAAACAGCACTTTACATGAATTGTAAAAAAATGAAAAAAGTGCCTTTTTGATAGACACGTATCGGAAGACAGCCTGCGCCAATCGCTCCAATTTTGTGGTGTTAGAAATCATTAAAAGTATTTGCTATGAACATCGACAGAATGGAATTTATCGCATGGATGGAACGTATCATGGAGCGTTTCGATATTTTGAAAGAGTACGTCCTAAACATCAAGAAAGAACGGCACAGCATAGACGGCGAGGAACTACTGGACAACCAAGACCTGCTCCTCATGCTGAAAATCAGCCACCGTTCCCTGCAACGATACCGCTCCACGGGCAAGCTACCGTATTACACCATCAGCGGAAAACTGTACTACAAACTATCTGATGTACACCAGTTCATCAGGGAAAGTTTCAAAGCACCTATACGGCGTACAAAAGAAAACCGATGACAAACCCTACCACGAAAAGACAGGTACGGCATAGCCGTACCTGCTTCGCCTACTTTCGGGCAATATAATCTTTAAATAATCAATATCATGAGCGAACAGACAATTGAAAATCCACAGCAATATCCCGAACAGCTTTCGGATGTGCTGTTGGTGATGGACAAGGAGAAAAAGAAAATCCAAGCCGTCACGGGTGTTGACGAAAACGGCAATCTGAAAACCGTTGATGCCACCAAGAAAAACCAAAGCCAATTTATGCGAGTTGACAGAACCGGAGATTTGTTTACAAATTTCTTCTCCAACTTTTGGCGGCAGCTTAAAGACCCGACCCATTTCTCATTTTTCAAAGTACCTGCAAATGAAGCGGTGGAAACCGCAAAAGAAATGCAGAAACAGGTCGATATCCCCACCAAAGAGGGCGAGGCTGTTATGGCAAAGCACGAGGTCAAAGAACCAAAGGAGCAACAACAGGAAACCAAAAAGGATGTGGAAACACCACAAACGGCACAGGCAACACCGGAAACGCAGGAAAAAAATGAATACCGTTTTAAGGCAGAAGATGTAGACTGGAAAACTTTAGAGCAACTTGGTGTGAAAAGGGAAACGCTCGAAAAAATGGGGGCAATGGACACTTTGCTAAAGGGTTACAAAACCAATTTCGTAATGCCTGTAAGTGTCAATTTAGATACGGTAATTCTCCGTTCGGATGCAAGGCTCGGTCTTCAAAGCGGTGCGAATGGAAAGGCGGTATTTATGATGTACGGTGTACGCCATGAGCCGAACCTCAAAACCCCTTTCTTTGGTCACGAATTTACCAAAGAGGACAGGGAAAACCTGCTCAAAACCGGAAATATGGGGCGTGTGGTGGAACTGACCAACCGCAAGACAGGTGAAAAAATACCGTCCGTTATCAGTATCGACCACCTAACGAATGAGGTTATCGCATTCCGGCAGGACAGGATAAAAGTACCCGATGAGATTAAGGGCGTAAAGCTGACCGAAGACCAAAAACAGGATTATAAAAATGGTAAAGCCATTTATTTAGAGGGATTGGACTTTAAAAACAGTACGAACAAAAATGCCTATCTACAGTTCAATGCCGACAAAAAATATCCAGAGTACCTTTTTGGAGATAAAGCACCCAAACAGGCACAGGAAAACGACCCGAAGATGTTCCGCAACAAAGTGTTTTCGGATGAACAGCACAAGCAACTCACTGAGGGCACGACGATTTACGTTTCAGATTTCAAGGACGGAAAAGGACAGCCGTACAAAGGGTATGTTGCGCTGAACAAAGAAACAGGGAAATATGATTTCAGCTTTAGAAACCCCAATGCACTGAAAAACAAGGCACAGCCTGCCGAGGCTCACAAAACACAGGTTGCCGTCAACTCTGAGGGAAAGACCAACGAGGCAACAAAGAACATCCGAGAGTCTTTGAAACCGGAACAACAAAAGCCGAAAAATACGAGGCAACAGCAACGGCAGAATGAGCCTAACGCTCAGGCTAAATCCAAAGGAGTGAGAAGATAATACCATCAAAAAACATTTTTCTTTGGAAATCCCCTCTCAAAAGAGATGGAGGGGTTTCTCAAAGAGAAATGTCCAACACTTAATCCATCAGTATTATGAAAGCAATCATTGCAGAAAAGCCAAGTGTGGCGAGGGAAATAGCTACCCTTTTGGGAGCGACCGAAAAACGGGATGGCTACCTCGCAGGGATCGGCTATGAAATTACGTGGGCATTGGGGCATTTAGTCGGACTGGCGATGCCCGAAGATTACGGGGTATCAGGCTTCCAACGGGAAGCCCTGCCCATATTGCCCGACCCTTTTATACTTACGGTACGAAAGATAAAAAAGGACAAAATCTATGTTCCCGATAGCGGAGCATTGAAACAGTTGAAAATCATCGAACAGGTCTTCGGTAGATGCGATAGTATTATCGTGGCCACCGATGCCGGACGTGAGGGGGAGCTCATTTTTAGGTACATCTATGAATACCTGAAATGCCGGAAACCCTTTGAACGTCTATGGATAAGCTCGCTGACGGAAAAAGCGATTAAACAGGGCTTTGACAGCTTAAAAGCCGGAAGCGATTTTGACGGACTGTACAGAGCCGGACAAGGGCGAAGTAGAGCCGATTGGCTTGTGGGTATCAACGCCTCACAGGCATTGAGTATTTCGGCAGGGCGTGGCGTGTACTCTCTTGGTAGAGTACAAACGCCAACGCTTGCCCTTATCTGCAAGCGGTATTTGGAAAATAGGGATTTTGCCGTCAAGAAATACTTTCAAATCCAGTTGGAACACCGCAAAGAGTTTACAGACTTTAAGAGCCTTTCCAAGACCAAATGGGATGACAGAAAACTCGCAGACGATACGCTGAAATCCATTCAACGTAACCGAACAGCGACCGTTACGACAGTGGATACTAAAACAGTTTCGGAGCAACCGCCTTTGCTGTTCGACCTAACAGGATTGCAGAAAGAAGCGAATAAAAGGGCTTTCTATACTGCCGAGGAAACATTGAAGATTACCCAAAGCCTATACGAAAAGAAGTTTATCACCTATCCACGTACAGGGAGCAAACACATCCCCGAAGATATGTGGTCGGAAATCCCTGCACTGGTAAGGAATTTAGAAGCGAAAGCTTCCTGCAAAAAAGCGGTCGGAAAAGTAAAATGGGGTCGTTTCAACAAACGCATCGTGAACGATATAAAAGTAACAGACCACCACGGTCTGCTGATTACCGAGAAAATCCCGTCAGGATTAACAGCGCACGAAAATGTTATCTATGATATGATTGCGCACCGCCTACTGGAAACCCTTTCATCTGCCTGTACCAAAGAAATAACCGACATCGGATTGCAGGCTTTACACTATGATTTCACATTGAAAGGATGTAAAATCCTCGAAGCCGGATGGCGTGGCATCAAAGAGAAATTTATAGATGAGGACAGCGAGCCTGTGCAGGAACTGCCCGAGTTAAAGGTAGGCGATGAATTGAAAATCAAAGAGGCATCCGTACTGGAAAAGAAAACCAAACCGCCTGTGCTTTACACCGAGGCAGGTCTGTTGTCCGCAATGGAAAATACCGGAAAAGAGATTGAAAACGAGGAAGAACGGAAAGCCCTAAAAGACATCGGCATCGGTACACCTGCCACAAGAGCCTCTATTATAGAAACGCTTTTTAAGAGGGATTACATTAGGCGTGAAAAGAAATCCCTTATCCCTACCGATAAGGGATTGCAGGTTTACGGGGCTGTAAAGGATAAAAGGATTGCCGATGTAGCCATGACCGCCGAATGGGAAATGGCATTGCAGAAAATCGAAAACAACGAAGCGGATGCAGATGTTTTTCACCGTGAAATGGAAGCCTATGCCACTTCCATTACACGGGAACTTTTGGATACAAGCATTGCCGATGAAAAGCAAGCCGAACTGACCTGCCCCAAATGTAAAAGCCGTCAGCTATCGATTTGGAATAAGGTTGTCAAATGCCCCGATGAGGCTTGCAACTGGCTTCAATTCCGCACGGTATGCGGAGTACCGTTGAATATTGCTGATATAGAAAGCCTGGTGACCAAAGGAAAGACCAACCTTATCAAAGGCATGAAAAGCAAATCGGGCAATAAATTCGATGCCTATATCATCATGGACGATAAAGGCAATACCTCTTTTGAGTTTGACAACGGGAAATCAGAAAGGAAATAAATGTTTTGTTTTCTGAATGGCATACAGCGTGAGGGATAGAAGCGACATCCTTTTGCGGTCCTGCAAGATCCGCAAATGATACAGCGGATAGCCCGACCCATCTGCATTTCTTTGATTGCCCGTTATATTGTGGTAAAATGCAGACGGTGGCACGCCTACAGAACCGATAGGCTTAACTGAATTTCAAACAACTAACGTACAAAGGTAGCTTATCTAAAAATGCAGTGTTTTGTAAACCAGTTTAATTCATTTTTTTATATTTTTGTCTGAATAAACATATGATATGGATATGGGCTGTTGTGCTTTCTTTATAAAATGGTGGACTGTTATCTAAGCGGTAGACAGTCTAAAAATTATCTTAAAATCTCCATAATATTCTTGGGTCATCAACTGATGGTTAACCTTTGCTGTTCCTCTTTGGAGTAGTCTGGTTATTTATTTCTGTTGGATAATACTGTCTATCGCTCCTCGCGATTTCTATTCAGTTCAGTAATTATTCAAAGAAATATTTTATGAAAAAGCGTAGCCTACCCGTAAGGTTTACGGGGCAACACTTTACAATTGATACCATCCTGATAAATGACGCCATTCGATTGGCAGAGATACAAAAAGGAGATGTCGTTTTAGATATTGGTGCCGGTTCTGGATTTTTGACGGTACATTTGGTCAAACATTCTACAAATGTCATAGCAATCGAGAACGATAACCGTTTAGTCTCTGAATTACGGTCAAAATTTAGGGTTAATAAAAATGTTACCATAATCGGGCTGGACTACAGAAAGTTTTTAGTGCCACAGAAAGACTTTAAAGTAGTTTCCAATATACCTTTTGCGTTAACTTCTGAAATTCTTAAGTCCCTAATGTACACCAATATTGAGTTTTTTAACCAAGGGTGCTTGATAATGCAATTAGAGCCTGCTAAAAAACTTGTTAGGAAAAAGTATTTTAATCCGTATACAGTTTTCTACCACACATTTTTTGAGGTGAGATTTATTTATGAAATTAATCCCGAAAGCTTCATGCCACCACCAACTGTAAAATCAGCTTTAGTGAAAATCGGCAAAAAGAAATGTACGGATAATATTGGTGTCGAAATGAAGGAGAAATATCTCAGCTTTCTTCATTTTATGATGAGGTTCCCCGATTTACCCTCAAAAACTGTTTTAAAGAAACTGTTCAGAAAGCAACAGGTTAGAGAGCTTGCAGAGAGTTACGGTCTGGTGTTGGACAAACCCGTATTCTCAATGTCTGCTGAGCAATTTTTGGGCTGTTTTGTGAGCATGTTGACACTTGTTCCGATTGATTACCACCCTAATCTTCTTTAAAATATGGTCAACGCTGAATCTTTTGGTTCAGCGTTGTTTTTCTATTAGATTTGAAAGTAGTTTAAAAACCTTTAGCTTTCGTACTATTTTTCGTCCTGCTCGTCCATTTTCTTGATGAGTATATCACGAAGCGTATCAAGGAATTTTGTACGGTTCATCTTCCGGTTTCTAAGTTCCAAATAAGTCTGATAGAAATTGCCCAAATTGATGCCGAATACACTTTCAAAATATTGGGCTACTTCTCTTATGTCGTTGTTCCCGTTGTCAAACACATTTTGATAATGCAGGGCATAAATCAGTTCTATCAAGGCTACTTTGCTACCTGTCCA
>Ga0182792_1001403_pt1 | contig 19632 bp, 12 predicted proteins | sample Passage237B_FD_130497 | JGI IMG/M metagenome (GOLD analysis project Ga0182792, IMG submission 130497) | Cellulose adapted compost microbial communities from Newby Island Compost Facility, Milpitas, CA, USA - Passage2 37B (version 2) (version 2) ...
CCGGTTTTCCAGATAGGATTTCAGTTTGTCGGTTGGAATCATATCGTCGAGGGCATCGTAAATGGGCCTCAGGTAGGGGTCGATTTTCTCCTTGAGGTCTCCCGGCAGGAACCCCAGGTTCTCGCCCGCCTCTACCGCAGGACGGGTAATAATAATTTTCTTCACCTCCTTGTTTCTCAGGGCTTTTACAGCGAGCGCGACCGCCGTATAGGTCTTACCCGTTCCGGCCGGACCCGTCGCAAAAACGAGGTCATACTGACGGGCAGCTTCGAGCATTTTGATCTGGTTGGGGGTGCGGGCCTTGATGACCAGACCCTTGTTTCCCACAAGAATGACGTTTTCGTCGAGCTGCAGCTCAAAGTCCTGAGCCTGTGGGCCATCCTGAACTATGCTCTTGATCTGATTTGGTGTAATTCGCCCGTGCTTGTGAAAGTGTGCCACCAACGATTCCAGGATTTCCGAAATGCGGCTTATTTCCGGTTCAGCTCCCCTGACTCTGATCTCATTGCCCCGGGAAATGAGTTTGCTCTTTGGAAAGGCAGATGAGATTTCTTTGATATTGGCGTTTTGAACGCCCAGGAAGTCCACTAACGGGATGTCTTCGAGCGAGATGACTTTTTCGAGCAAATTATGAAACGTTAAATTATGGTTCTAGACAAGGCAAAATTTAGTATTTAAATACTCATATACAAGTACGCAACAGAGCCGAAATCTAACTCAAAGTTGCAAATTATTTATTTTCAGTTCACTAATAAAAGGAAGAAAAATAAAGTTTCTCTGCGGTGTTTCGCTTCTGGTCATATATCCCTAATATTGTAATAGTATGGAAAATGACAGAGCTACAGAATTAGTCCGATCGCAATTTTCAAGCAGAGGGTCCGCTCGTACAAACAAGCCGGACCTGGGATTCGGAAAGCTGCCCCCCCAGGCTTTAGAGCTGGAGGAGGCGGTCCTGGGAGCATTAATGCTCGAAGCAGATGCCCTATCGACCGTAGCTGACATTCTTAAACCGGAAAGTTTTTACAAGGAAGCACATCAGCGTATTTTCCGGGCTATCCTCACGCTATTTTCCGAGTCAGAACCCATTGACCTGCTCACCGTTACGGCCAAACTTCGGGCAACCGGGGAACTGGCCCTCGTGGGTGGAGCAGGCTATGTGACCGAACTGACGACCAAAGTCCATTCGGCCGCCAACATCGAGGCTCATGCCCGGATAATTTCCCAGGCTGCCATCAAAAGAGACCTCATCAAGGTATCTTCGGATATCCTGCGGGAGGCGTATGAAGACACGACCGACGTCTTCCATCTGCTGGATCGTACGGAGCAGTCCCTATTCCAGATTTCGGAATCGAATATCCGAAAGAATTACATGGATATGGGCTCCCTGCTGACCATGACCATCAAGGAACTGGAAATGCGTCAGAATCAGCCGGATGGCCTGACGGGAGTTCCTTCGGGTTTTACGGCCCTGGATCAGCTTACTTCGGGCTGGCAACCCAGCGAATTGATCATTCTGGCGGCACGTCCTGGTATGGGTAAGACGGCATTCGTGTTGTCGGCCATGCGGAACGCCGCGGTTGAATACGGCAAGGGCGTGGCGATATTCTCGCTGGAGATGTCGGCCGTTCAGCTCATGAACCGTCTCATTTCAGCAGAAGCCGAAATCGGCGGGGAAAAGATCAAAAAGGGAAATCTCGCGCCACATGAGTGGCAACAGCTCCATTCCCGTATCAATACCCTGGCCAAGGCGCCCATCTTTATCGATGATACCCCTGCCCTTTCCATTCTGGAACTGCGTGCCAAATGCCGCCGTTTGAAAGCCCAGCATGATATTCAGATGGTCATCGTCGATTACCTTCAGCTAATGACGGCTGATACGGGTGGTAAAGGCGGAGGGAACCGGGAACAGGAAATTGCGATCATTTCGCGTTCACTAAAAGGTCTTGCTAAAGAACTAAATGTACCCGTCATTGCCCTGTCGCAGTTGAGCCGGGCGGTGGAAACCCGGGGCGGTGATAAAAAACCTCAGCTGTCAGACCTTCGGGAATCGGGGTCCATCGAACAGGATGCGGACATGGTAATATTTCTCTATCGCCCTGAATATTACGGCATTACACAGGATGAGGCCGGTAATTCACTGATGGGTGTAGGGGAAGTAATCGTGGCTAAAAACCGGGCTGGTTCGCTGGATACCATCAGTCTGAGGTTCGTCGGTAAATACACCAAATTTGCCGATCTGGATTCGTTCTACGATTCTTCCGCTTCGTTTGGCGGCGAAAGCAGCTTTTCGACCAGCGACAGCATTGGCAATTTTGAAAAGGGAACCGCAACGAATACCTTCCGGAGCCGTGCGAATGATATGGGTTTTAATCTGGAAAACCCGAACAGCGATCCCCCATTCTGATACCGAATACAGCGGCCGCTGAAGACGGCCATCCCTAACGGAAATAACGAAATAAAGCCAAAAATACAGAGCCGGACCCTCCGATCGCTATCGGTCAGTGAGTCCGGCTCTTCTTGTTATAAGTAAAGTTGGTGCTTATAATTTTACTTCAACTAAAATGCGATAACCTACTTATTTTAAAGTAGTTATATTCCCAATTGACCAAAACAGCCCCACGAAAACCCGGAGAAAATCAATAATACAATCATATTATAACAACCTTGTATCATAGCTTTTCCAGCAGGGCCACGCTTTCGACATGATGGGTATTGGGGAACATATCGACAGGCTGAACCTTCACCAGGCGGTAATGTTCGGCCATCAGCTGTATGTCCCTGGCCTGCGTCGAAGTATTGCAGCTCACGTACACAATGCGGTTGGGTGCGGCCTTCAGGATTACGTCAATTACCTGTGGATCCATGCCGGCACGGGGCGGATCCGTGATCAGTACATCCGGTCTGCCATGCGTGTTCACGAATTCCTCCGAAAGAACCAGCTTCATATCCCCGGCAAAGAATTCCGTATTGCTAATCTGATTGATCTCCGAATTGATTCGTGCATCCGCAACGGCTTCTTCGACGTATTCAATACCGATTACATGTTTAGCAAATTTAGCAACAAAGTTAGCAATTGTGCCAGTGCCGGTATATAAATCGTAAACTAAATGTTCAGGGGATAATCCGGCGAATTCCCGGGCTACTTCGTAGAGCTTGAGGGCCTGTGCGGAGTTGGTTTGATAGAAAGACTTGGGTCCTACCCTGAAAATCAGGTCTTCCATCTGCTCGCGTATGGTAGTACTGCCTGCAAAATGGATAGCTTCCTGGTCCTGGTAGGAGTCATTTCCCTTCGTATTGATGATATAATAGAGTGAGGTGATTTCGGGAAACTGATTTAGCAGGAAATTCATTACCTTTTCGATTTCCTCCTCCTCTTTTCGGGCGAACTGAACGATCACCATGACCTCTCCGGTATTGGCCGTCCGGATAATCAGGTTACGGAGAAAGCCCTCGTTGTTGCGGAGATCGTAAAAGGAGAACCCCTCCCCTTCTGCCCAGTCAACAAGACGGTTGCGGATCTGATTGGACGGATCGCGTTGCAGCTGACAATCGCGCACAGCGAATACACGGTCGAATCGCTTGGGAATATGAAAACCTAGCGCGTTACGTGTATGGGTTTCATCTGATCTAACCTCCTCATTTGTAAGCCATCTGGCGTTCGAAAACGTGTATTCCAGCTTGTTCCTGTAAAATTGAATTTCGTCGGCCGGAACGATGGGGAGCATCTGAAACTCCTGAATTTTTCCGATTCGTTCCAGGTGATCCCTTACCTGACGCTCTTTAAACCTGAGTTGCTCGTCGTACCGGATATTCTGCCAGCGGCAGCCACCGCATACGTCAAAATGAATACAGGTAGGTTCGGTACGGATGGGTGAATAACTGTGAATGGCGGTCACCCGCGCCTCCTGAAAATTTTTCTTGCTTCGGTAAACTTCCAGGTCAACCACATCTCCCGGCGCTATCTTCCCATCGACAAAAATGACGCCAGTATCCGGCGATTTATAGATGCATTTTCCTTCCGCTGCAAAATCGGTGATCGTAACTCCCTGGTACGTTTTTCGTTTAGCCATTCTATAAAATTAAAATACATTAATACCTGTTCAGATGATCAACAGGTCACTTTCCCGTATATAGGAAAGCTTGCCATTTAACCAAACCAATTTCCAATGATCTCTTTGACCCAGTACAACCACCTTGTTTCCCTTGCTGACCGTACCCAAAACCGCGGAAGCCGAAGAGGGTTTATCGCGTAAAAACGTCGGGCTGTTCGCCACAATGGCCTCTTTATAAAGGGAACCAATATTGATCATGACGAGGAGAGACAGCAGGAACAAAACTACCAGAGCCTTGGGGAAAAAGGTAAGCACTTCATTCTTACGGTATTTCAAAAAGAGTTCCAGCAGGATATACCCCATCACGCCTACGATAAACAGGTATACCCATTTTCCATACTTTCGTATGTAGAGTACGAAATAACCGAAATCGTTGAATGTATATCCGGAGAGCCGGTATTTGAGGGCGATTGCCTCCATTTTCTGGTAAAGTGCTTCAGAAGGAGCGATGCTCGACAGAAGGGAGAGATAATAAAGACTTTGGGTATAGTCTCCGTTAATTTCCTCGATATAAGCCATTTTCAGCAGCACATTGGGCCGCATCATCTTCCTTTTTTCAGCGTCGGTTATGAGCTGAGACTTGTAGAGATCGCGGGCTGCCGAATACTGGCCAATCGCAAAAAGGGAATCGGCCTGTTTCAGAGTCGTCTGTGCCCTCAGGGGCAAAAAACCCAACACCGTCACCAATAGCAATATCAGCCTTAACATGTAGCTCGTCAATTTGAACCGCTAAGTTAGTGACTATTCTGTCAATCCGGATTCTGCCAGGGTTACCAAAAGAAAATGTTGTATGCCGAGGTGCCCTTTCTCGTTAAGCCACCATTCGTCGAGGGAATGAGCTCCACCGGCCACGCCGCCGGAACCTATGGTAACAGAGGGAATTCCAAGGGAGAGCGGTGTATTGGAATTGGTTGAGCTGGCGCCGAGCATGGGCACCGCCCCCAGGAAAGCGGCCGAAGCAGCAGCCCGCTGTACCAGGGGATGATCATCGCTGATCGCTCCGGAGGGCCTGTCGCCAACCTTGTGATTTTCCACGACAAGTTCCTCTCCCATGCGCCGGATGGCGTTTTCCTTCTGCAGGCCCGATTCTACTGCGGCCAGGTACAGGGCTTCGAGGCCTTTGAGTCGTTCGGCACTTTCCGAACGCATGTCCACCTCCATCCAGGATTCAAAAGGAATGGCATTAACCGAGGTTCCACCACCAATTTTGCCAATATTATAAGTCGTTTTTACGCCGGAACGGGTAAATTCATCCGCCTTCTCTACAAACTCTGCGATGGCTCTGGCCAGGGCGTTGTGAGGATTGGCGAGTCCGAAAGCACCGAAGGAATGCCCCCCCGGGCCTTTGAACACCGTCCGGTAACGGATCGATCCTACCGCGCTGTTTACAATACGTCCGACCCCAACCCCGTCGAGAGCGATATGGGCGTCTATTTTGAGTCCGGGAGTATTGAAAAGATGCTTGATTCCTCGCAGATCTCCGAGGCCTTCTTCGCCTACGGTACCCGCCAACAGCAGGTCGGCTTCGGTCTTAATATTCAGCCGGTTGAGCACTTTCAGTCCGGCCAGAAGCACGGCCAGTCCCCGGGTATCGTCACCCACACCGGGCGCCTTCAGGGTATCACCGCTTATCTTAACGGTCACGTCAGTCGATTCGGGAAACACCGTGTCCAAATGAGCCTCGACCAGCACGGTTTTGTCCCTTTTCGTGCCCTTGCGGAGCGCAATGACGTTTCCTACTTCATCGGTCCACAAACTATCCGCTCCTGCCTGACGCAGCATTTCGGCAAATTTTCGGCCCCGTTCTTCTTCCTGGAAGGGCGGTGCGGGAATTTCCGTCAAAAGTATCAGGTCTTTCAGCGTTTCCGGTTCCAGTTCGTTAATCAGGGAAAAGGCCTTCGTCATCCTGGGATGCCCGGCCAAACGGGATATCTGGTCTACGTATTCTTTCTGTAATCTGACCCGTTCGAGTCTACCCTCCTGTGCCGTTACCAACTGCAGGGAAAGGAGATTCTGCAGAAGGACAATCCCGACAAATTTTCTAAGCACTACGATCCGTTTTTTATAAATTAAAAAATAAGGATTTGAATTTCCTGACGAGGCAAAATTAGGGAAAGTGGCGGTAACTATCAGCAGTAAATAAAAAAAGCACAGTTTACACCGTGCTTTTTCCAAACTTGCTTTATGAATTAACTAGTAATTTTTCGGCATTCGCTAACGATAGGCGTTCTGAATTTTCCGGATGGCTTCGGCGAATGCATCCATATCCTCCCTGCTCCCCAGCAGCGCGTTCTGCAATATCCAGACAGACTCCTGACAAACTTCCTCTGCCACGGGGCAGGAAACCGTCGTATAATCTACGTAATCGGGAATCGCATAACACATAAAGCGTTTTTCCTGGAACAGAGGCTGTTTATATAAGGGGAAAGGATACCCTTTCAGGCTGGGTACACCTTCGGCATTCAGCAGATCCACGAATTCGTCCCGGCTCAACCCGCCAAAGGCCTGAGGATCATAGCGGAAAATAAAGAGGTGGTAGCTGTTAAGCGTTTCACCGATATTCCGTTTCAGCGGGGTGACACCCTCGATGTTGTCCAGCAGATCTGCCAGATAACGGCCATTATCGTGACGGATCTTTGTCTGTTCACCCAAACGTTTCAATTGTTCGGAGAGCATCACGGCCTGCATCTGGGTAATACGGTAGTTACAGCCGGCATTAAAGTGATCGTACCACTGTCCGTGTTCTTCCCGACCTACATTCCGGAGAGAGGCCATCATTTTGTACAATTTTTCGTCATTGGTAACGACGATGCCTCCTTCCCCGCTGGTCATATTTTTGGACGACTGGAAGCTGAAACTTCCTGCATTACCGATGCTTCCGAGCATTTTGCCTTTGTAAGCAGCTCCGTGTGCATGGGCGGAATCCTCGATGACAGTCAGACCGTGTTTTTCGGCGATAGCCATAATCCGGTCCATATCGCAGGCCAGGCCTCCGAAGTGAACGGGTACAATTGCTTTCGTACGCGGGGTAATGGCCGCTTCAATTTTGTCAGGATCGATATTGAAGGTATCGCGGGAGATATCCACAAATACCGGTACCGCATTACATTCGATTACGGTTGAAGCCGTGGCGATAAAGGTATAGGGTGGTACGATAACCTCGTCGCCTGGCCTGATACCACTGGCAATAAGGGCAATACGAAGTGAAACGGATCCGTTTACACAGCTGACTGCGTACCGGGTACCGCAGAATTCTGCGAAGGCTTTTTCGAACTCACCTACCTTGTCCTGGCAGTTGGGGCTACCCCATTTTCCACTACGGATTACTTCTTCTACCGCGTTTATTTCATTGTCGTCAAATAACGGCCAGTTAAAATTCTTGTCTATGGTTTTCGGGCCGCCGTTTCGGGCTAAAAGTTCTTTAGACATTAATATTCTAGTTTCTGATTCGGATAAAATGATTTACTAATCTATCCCCTTCCTCACTTGGTTATACTCAGTTCGTCTTTTTTATTGCCCTCCGGATCGTAGCAGGTATAGCGCATGGTATTTCGGTCGATGACGATATGCTGGTACAAAGGACCGCCGGGATAACGTACGACCGCGTAGTCTTCCCTAGGCCAGCGCTGCTGTTTCCCACCGATACTGATCGACATGGTATAAATGGTACCCTTGGCAAAGTCACCCACCGCCTGATTGTTATACATGGGCTTGGTTCTCAGATAGTAATGCATATGACCGCTCATGACCATGTCCACGTGGTATTTGTCGAAGAGCGGCCCCCAGGCTTCGATGATTTCGGGATAAGGCTCCTCAAAATTGTAGGGCGGGAAATGGAACATGGCGAATTTCCAGGTAGCCTTGCTATTAGCCAGTTTTTCCTCAATCCAGGCTGTCTGAGCTTCTATGGGCTGGGTAGCGTCGATCATCAGAAACAACGCATTCCCGTATTCATAGGAATAAGTCATTTCGGGGGTGATGCCTTCCGGCCCGTTTTTCGGATAACTGAACATCTCCTGATACATCCAGGCGCCCAGCCCATCCTGATTGTCGTGATTACCCGGAATGGAGAGCAGTGGCTTCTGGGCAAAAACCTCACCGCTGTACGAGAAGAGTTTATCCCAGTCATCGCGGTTTAGCCCGGTGGAAACCAGATCACCCGCAATCTGATAGAAATGGACATCCGAATGGCGCTGATGGACTTTCTGCAGCATGTCCCCAAAGATGGGAGAACAATGAGTATCCCCAAACCAGACGAAGGAAAAATGGTCCGTATTCCTTTTAAGCGTTTCAAAAGAATAGGGCTTGCTCCAGCCGGAGAGACGGTTACCGACACGATAGTGATAGCGGGTACCGGGTTCCAGATCCTTGAGCTGAACCGTATGACGGTGAATGTAACGGTCATTGCGCAGCAGACGGTCTTCCATCATGAAGATGGATGAGTTGGTTTCCAGCGTATCCTTCCCGCCCTCTTTCCAGTACTGCACATGGCCCTCGTCGATGTAGGTATTGGTGCGCCACTGGATGTCTCGGGTGGAGGACGGATCCCCACTGATGGTCATAACGATCTGATCGGGTAATTCGTCGGAAGGAAAAGGCGTATCCCGAAATGCCTTGACCAGATGCGCTTCCCGGGCTCTTCCCCGGATGGTAGTCAACAGCACACCTCCTTTCAGTTCCGAAGGCACCTGGGTTAGTGTCAGCCCGTCCCAGTCATGGTAGGTAAAGGCGCCTTCCTCCATCACTTCAAAATGCTGAGTTTCGGGGTATATGGGTGTGACTTCCAGACTATCGCTCTCGCCCTGGGGCATGATGCTCACAAAATAGACCGGGCGATGCTTGTCGAATCCGTTAATCCCCAGCTCAACTTTCCCGGCCGGGTATTCCTTCTGCCAGACCTCATAGGTGTAATTTTCGTTTTTGACCCTGAGGGCGGTCTTGATGAAACCGGCTTCCTTCAGCCAAAAGGGTACCACTGCCTGATCCACATGGCGCATAACCGACACTTTCACGGGCACATTCACATCGAATACCCAGTAACGGGTGGCGAGCGCTTTCTTTTCTTCTGCGGTCAGGAGACTCAGAATAAATTCGTGGCTGAGCGTATCCATCTGCTCGGGCGGATAAGTCTCGTAGATTCGGGTGACCAACCCGTCTACCACTTCCTTGACAGACAGATCTTCGCGGGGTTTTGATTTGCAGCCGGTTACCCCGCCGGCCAGCATTGCCGCCAGGAGTACAATTCCCAGGTAACTTTTACGGTTCATAGCCAGGATAATATAGCATAAATCGGGATAGTTTGCGGCTACCCCGATTCATACCTGATTGATTTACTGTACTTTTTAATTATGATTTCCCTGTCTTTGATTTTCGATCTCCAGCAGTTCGTGGAAATAGGCCTCAAATAATTCGGAGTAAGCTTTTACAATCTCATCATCACTCAATCCATCCAGAAAATCGTCCAGATCAGACCGTGACAATTTACTATTAATAAGCGCTTCCACCAAATATTTGACACGCGAGATCTCCATGATCCGATGAGTATAATCTTTGCTTTTATTACTGGTTTTTGACAATAAAGGCTATTGTACAAGTGACACTTTTCACTACCCCCAGCAATAAACTACTTTCCGGTTCGATGTCAATTGATATAGGCCGTTTTGGGGTCTGTTACCACAATTCGGGTACTGGTCAGATACTCCGTACCGTTGGGCGCCTTGTACTTCAAATCGACATAAAAGGCTTCATAGCCCGATGAAGGCAGGGGTCTTTTGACTTTCAGAACCTTGCCTTTAGCCTTTTTGAGCGGAGATGAGGACCACTGCGCTTTGCGGAAATCGATTCCGGCCGAGGGCGCTGTCCATAAAATAGCTTCCACAAGGTGATCCGGACTGGTCTCTATCTCCATCTGGGTCGCTTTTCCATTGACCTTGATATTCCACCTGCAGTCGGGATAGGGTACTTTCTGCAGCGTATGAGCCCAGAACCCACCCAGTGCCTGTATCGCCTGTGCCCCCCCGCCGAGGTTATGCCCGGCATTGGGAACATAGTGCAGCAGGTTACGCCCGGGAATATCATCGTAGTAATTTTTGATATTATCCACTACCCAGTAAGGGTCGTTCGTGCCCATAAATATCATTTTGGGGACGGTCAGACGGTCACGATATGAGTAGGGGTCGATCATGGTGGTAATCGCTCTTCCATCTGGAGTGCCATGCGTCTGGGGAATACCCAGCTTGACGTAATCGTTGATCTCCTCACTATAGTCACCCCAGGTTTTGATCTGGTAATCCAGACTGGCAGGCATATTCAGAATATCGATGACCATGGGACCGATGGCTTCTACCCTTTTGTCCCGGATCGCACCGGTTAGCCAGGACGTCCAGCCCCGTTTGGAAGCTCCCGAAACCGTAAACCGGGTAATGGTATGGTTATACTTCTGTTGGGAGAACTCCTGAACGGCATCCATGGCACGGACGGCACTTTTGACCATGGGGAAAAGTGCGGGCCACGAGTAATCCTTGTCCTGCTTGAAATTGTGCAGGGTAAAGGATATCAGGGCGTCTTCCTTCAGGTCATTGAAGAGCGGCTGGTTGGGCACCTGCTGGATAACAGCCACGGTAGCCTGATTTTCAAGGGCCAGACCCATTAATCCTCTCAGGACCGGATCATTGGTTTTGGTATTCCATCGGGGCTCGCCATCCTTGATGGCTCCGCCAGTAACAAAGAGTAATGCACCGTCATATTTTCGTTCATCCGGTGTGATAACCGTCAACTGGTGTTTCCAGACGATCCCACGCCAGGTCTGGGAAGTAAGCAGGATATGATCAATTTTTAGTCCGTTTTCGGAAAACGACTCCTTTGCCTCCCAGCGGTAGCTCTTGTCTCCGTTATGGATGTAACTGTCGAGTGCGGTTTCGGGTGTAATTTGTGCCTGCACAAAGCCGGCAAGCAAAAGCAGAACCAGTACTAGTGAATTTCTGAACATTCGCATCTGATACGGTATCGGATTAAATAATGGAAAGATTGAATAAATTTTTCGGGGCTAAGTCACAATTTTCCCAGCATTCGGAAAACCAGCTCCTTGTATAGCTCATAGGTGTTTTCGCCCAGGCTGGTTCGGGTAATATAGTTGTACACCTTAAAACTGCCGAAGTCTTCCTTCGTAAGGATGTATCCGAAGGCATCGTTTGTTAGCCCGAGAAGAAACGGGAAATCCGTTTTTAAATTTTTCTTAAGGTAATAGCCAATATTGGGCAGGGCCTCCCCCGGTATGGTCAGCAATCGGGCTGGCCCGACTGAAAGTAAATTTACCTGCGTAGTCACGCTATCGGCGGAGCCGCCCATCAGCCCCACCGGCGAATTCTTCAGTACCGCTTTCATGGCTTCATTTTCCACGGGCAGGGTTAATCGTTCGGTGAGATTGGAAATTGCCGGATCGCGGATAACGGATGCCTGACGGATAATTCTCAGTGCTTCATCGGCCAGAAGTGTTCCGATGCGTTTGCATTCCTCCCAATCGTTTCGTTCTGAGCGGTTGTCGATCCGGTTATCGGCGGTTACCATGCCTCCGAGCGCACCATTGATAAATAGGGCCATACCACCCGTCTCAGCTTCGATCCGGTCGTATAGGGGTCCGCACAGGTCAGGACTGACGATGCCCTGCCGGGAGCCAATAATCTCGGGATGTACCGCATAGTTAACCAGCGTGGCCAGCACTTTTTCCGGCCTTGCTGCCGACAAAACCTGAAGTACGGAACAACGGGGATCGTAAAGCCTGTCGGCATAATAATTATAGGCGATCTTTCCCTCTGCTTCTCCCATTCCGACCTTGAGTACAGCCGGCTGCAGGCTGCGCTGCGCCTCGTTGACCGCATCGGCCATCTGCTGTATACACCATTCGAGGTATTTGAGGTCGGTTTTGGTTTTCCCGGTTTCGTCGGGAAATCCGTAGGCATCGGGTGCACTATGGGTGTGGGTCGCAGCGATAAGGATATTTTCCGGTGGAATACCTTGTATGAGTTTACGGCTGCGATCCCCCAGCGCCGATGGCCAGCCCAGGTTATCGATGGATACCAGTGCCACCCGAACCCCGTTGTTTTCCAGCACCAATGCCCTGACGGACAGCTCCCCCGCCTTGCTGGTGGCAGGCGTTGGAATACCCATCCCCCCTGATACGGGAAGCAGGGGGTCAGGAGTTATTATTCGTTTAGCCGCTCCGGCCCGGAATGATTGGCAAGGGGCCAGTGTGGATACACCCATCAGGCATATCCACACGAAGAACCCCATTACCCTGGCATTCACAGACATGGAGGGTATGATTACCATGGTTTACCCGTACCCTGAATTACCCAGGGTTTCGACCAAATGCTGTTGGCAGGGGTATCTTCCCCGAAAGACGAGTACGGTGTCTGCTCCAGATTTTTGAGCGCCGCCTGTACATTGTCGTTATTCCGGTCTCTTTCCGCCAGTGGATAATAATACCTTACCGGTGGTACGGGAGCAAAACTGGCACCTTCCAGTACGGGGTAACCGGTTCTTCTCCAGTCCATCCAGGCTTCGGTCGCGACCGACCAGCTGGCGATCCATTTTTGGGTAATGATCTGTTCCTGCGTACCGTCGAATACTACCTTCGGATGCTGCAGATAGGCCTCCACGGCATTACCCAGACCCCAGGCCTGGAAGGAAGCCCTGATGGCGTTGTTGTAGCGGGCTTCTGCATCGCCGGCATTCCAACCGTATACCGCTTTGGCTTCGGCTAGTATGAAATTGACCTCAGCAGCCGACAGCAGACGGGCAGGTATACCGCTTTTCGCATTGGCGAAGCGGGTATTGACCCAGGAAACATGCGGATTACGTGCCGACTGAACACCACCGGCATTCTGGTTATAGTTATAAGGTACCGACGTCTTGATGGGTATACCTACGTAGTCGGGATGCTGATTGACACTTTCGATGGGTGTACCGACGGGAGTGAGCTTGTCAGGAGATAAATAGCGAACTCTTCTGTTTTCCCCGTTCACGACGGTATCGGCGATCCGATCGGTGCCTGCAGGAAATGCCGGGTTTACTACCAGGAAGATCTGAACCTTGTTAGCCCAGGCAGCAATGCGTGGATCTTCTCTTTCGAGCAGGGCCTGTACAAAAGTGTCGCACATTTTGATCCGCCGATAGTTGGTACTGTCGGTATCATAAGTTGCATTGGACGGCCAGGAATCGGCATTGCTGTTGCCGGGGAAGCTCATGGTCACATCGTCGGCAACGGTCAGGATGATAGGGTATCTGTCCGGATCATTGACAATCCTTTCAATCCCCGCTCTGGCTACATTCGGCAGTTTCTCCGACAAGCGCATGTAATACCGCAGCGCCAGGGAGTTGGCAAATTTTCTCCACCGCATGATATTTCCCTGGAAATAGACATCCGCTGATCCGAGTGTACTCGTCGTAGCGCCCATAAGAATGGTGTTGGCCGCTTCCAGGTCTTCCAGTACGCCCTCGTAAATTTTCTGCTGTGGATCGTAAGCGGGGAAAATGTAGTTCAGGTCATCCTTGTCTCCCTGAAGGGCATTGGTATAGGGAGCATCTCCCCACAGGTCGGCAATCATCCCGAAAAGGAAGGACCTCATTACCATGGTAACGCCCTGGAGTACAGGCTGATCGAGCTCCACGGCTTTTTCATGTACGAACTTGTTATTGCGGAGGATTGAATAGAATCCCGACCAGTCGTTGCTTCCCCCCCATTCCTGGGAGTTGTGGCCACCTCCCCAGCCGTCCTTCTGCGTATGCTGCATCAATCCGGCCATATCCTGATACCCCATGTTCACCACCAGTCTGCCGGTTTCGGTGAGCACGGTACTCAGCACCATATTCGGGTTGGCGTTGGCAGGATCCGACCCATTGGGGTTCTTGTTCAGTTCGATCAGGTGATCGGTACAGGAAATGGCACTCAGCAATCCGCAAACCATTCCTATCTGATATATTTTCTTAAATCTTTTCATGTTCTGTTCTTCTGCAGTTACGACGGATTATCAGAATGTCAGGTGAAGTTTAACACCTACAGGGATTACCAGGGGAAACACGTTATAGCGTTCGATACCCTGCTTGAACTGGCTTCCGGCCTGCGAACCTGCCTGAGGCTGATACGCATTTTCGGGATCTATATTGATCTTGGAAGCTGTCCACAGCAGGATGTTCCGGCTGTAAACCGAAATACTGGCATCCTGCATGCCACAGGCCTTCAGCACCTTGGATGGAAGACTGTAGCTCAGGGAAACTTCCCGCAGTTTGATATAGGACGCGTCGAAAACGGTAGGCTGAATGAAATCCCAGGGGTTGGCGCCGGCATAAGGGACGGGCTGGGTTCCGTTGCCTCTGCGGCTCGGGTTGATTACCTCACCCAGGTTTTCTTCGTAGACCGGGTTGCCCTGTTCGTCAAACACCAGTGCTCCGCTGCTGGTAAGCTGCTGATATACACCGGGGATTATGATACCTCCATAAGGCAAGACAGCCCCAAAATAGAAGGGGAAAGAAGTGTATTCCGGAGTCGGATAACCTACTGCAGGGAAGTTGTTACCCTTGATTTTGATCATGGTCTCTGCATTGTCTTTCAGCCACTGAGCCAGTTCTGCTCCCTGACGACCTTCTGCGTCGATGAGCCGGTCGAGTGCCAGCTGCGTCTGGCCATTACTCATCCCGTAGCGGTATGTCTGTGACACAAAGTGGCCTCCATGTCTCCAGTCAAGAGTAAATGAAAGCCGGAAATTGCCGTATGACATGGAATTCTGGAGACCCATGATGAACTTGGGATTGAAGTTTCCAACCTTGTTCTTACTGGCCTGACCTTCCACGGCGACTTTATGGGTAGCCCAGCCGTAAGTTGGGTCTCTTTGCAGGATAGGCCATTCGTAGTAGGGTGAATTGGGATCTTTCACCATGGCGATTTCAGGTCCGTAGATGTCCCCTACATCCTGGCCTGGATAGGTCCAGGCACCTCCCTTGGCATCTTCCCAGAAAGTGAAGAAGGGCATTTCGGCAGGGAGTTCGATGATACGGGTGCGGTTGCGTGTCCAGTTAAGGTCCAGATCCCAGCTGAATTTGCCGGCCCGTACCGGTGTACCTCCGAGTGTCAGTTCCAGTCCACGGCTGCGTAGGAGACCGGCGTTGATATTTTTGGCCGAATATCCGGTAGACGGCACCATGGCGGTACCGAAGATCTGGTTACGGTTGTCAACCACATAGCCGGTAGCGCTGAAACGCAGGCGGTTGTTATACAGCGTAACATCGACCCCACCCTCGTAGGAAGTAGCGATTTCAGGCTTCAGATTGGCATTCAGCAGGGTACCGGAGGTGGAAAGACGGGGAATATCACCCCAGGCTCCGGCGTTGCCAAGTACCTGCTGCAGCTGATAGGGACCGGCGTCATTACCCACCTGGGCAAAACCGGCACGTACTTTCAGCAGGTTGATGTTGTTGGGCAGACTGAATATCTCATTCGCCAACACACTCAAAGACGCCGAAGGATAGAAATAGGGCGCTGCATTGGGCAGGGTACTCGACCAGTCGTTTCGTCCGCTGACGTCGAGGTAGATCATGTCACGATACCCGAATGTTGCCATACCATAGAGACTCTGCACCCCGCGCTTGAAGCGGCTGCTGGAGAAATCGAGGTTAGCCGGCAGGATGTTTTGTACCGTATAAACGCCGGGTACAATCAAACCTGCCCGTTCTTTGGTACCGATATAGGAATTGTTACCGGTTTGATAGCGGAGGTTACCACCGGCTGAAACCGAAAGATGGAAATCACCCAGGTCTTTCTTATAGGTGGCAAGGAAATCCGCGTTGCTTTCAAAATTCTTGATATTCAGCAGACCGTATACCCCACGCTCATCCTCCGAATAGCTGTTGGAGATCTTCGTTTCCCGCTGTTCGGTGTAGGTGTCCAGACCGTAACGGAGCATCAGACTGAGATCCTTGGTAATCTGGTAATCAGCCTTGATATTTCCGAACACCCGGTCGCGCACAAAGCTGTTTCTGACCTCATGGGCAAGGAAATAGGGGTTGTTCATCCCCGGCAACGCTATAAACTGCTGCAGTCCTTCCTGGCCTGGAACCCAGTAATTTTTGAAATCCAGGATGTTCATGTGGGGAGAAATATTGTAAGCCCACTGCAGGGGGTTGGTTCCCCGCTCCGAAGCCGGACGGTTGTTGGAGTTATTGCGGCTGAAATCGACATTGGTACTGACGCGTACCTTGTTCGATACCTTGATGCTCGAGGCCAGATTAACCGTGTTACGGTAGAGATCTGAATTGGGGATGATACCCCGGTGCGACATGTTGGAGTAGGAAACCCGGTAATTGAAATTGGCCGAGCTGTTGGCCACGGAAATACCGTTGGTGGTGGTGAGTCCGTTCTGTACGAAATTCCGGATATTGTCAGGGTAAGACTTCAATTCGGTGGGAATTTTTCTGCCTCTATCATCAAGCGGACTGTTCCACTGAACTTCCTTATACCCTTTGTCAAGCTCCGCACCGAACAGATACCCTGCTTCTTCCTGGATCAGTGCACCCAGTGGGTTGGTCAACGGGTTTCCAGATTCTTCCACGGGGATGGCCGAGAACTGACCTGGACCGAATTTCGACTGCCATCTCAGGAATTTGTACGGCCTGTCGATTACCGTATTGGATGAAATGGTAACCGTCATTTTATCGACATTCTGACCATTTTTGGTGGTAATCAGAACGACCCCGTTACCCGCGCGGGAGCCGTAAAGGGCGGCTGCACTGGGACCTTTCAGAACCGTAACGCTCTCGATGTCCTCGGGGTTGAGGCTGGAGATGGCGTTACCGTAGTCAACACGGTTGTCCCGGCCGATCTGAGTTACGTTGTTCAGTGTGTTGTTGATCGGCACCCCGTCGATGACAAACAGGGGTTGGTTATCGTTGTTGAGGGAGGTAGCACCCCGGATGACCATACTCACCGACGAACCGGCTCCACCGGTCTGGTTGATCGTCACCCCGGCCACTTTACCCGACATCGCGTTCAGGATGTTTTCCTGCGGAACACGGACAAATTCATTCCCGTCGACTTTGGCGATGGAATATCCCAGGCTTCTTTCTTCCCGCTTAATACCCAGTGCCGTCACTACGGCTTCCTGCAGCAGTTCAGCCTTTTCCGTCAGGGAAATTTCCAGCACGTCCCGGTTGCCCACAGGTACTTCAAGCGTTTCGTATCCGATGAAAGAAACTACCAGAATCTGGTCGGGGGAATCCCCGATGCGGAGGGTAAAATTTCCGGAAGCATCGGTCGTGGTCCCGGTCTGAGTGCCCTTGAGGAGAATGTTTACTCCCGGAAGCACATTTCCGTCTTCGCCGGACACCACCCGTCCCCGTATGGTCCGGTCCAATTTGGTCACGCTTACTTCGGCCCCCTTACGCGGGACTGCCGCTGCGTTGACCGGGGACAACATGCATATTCCGACCGTAAGGGGCACCGCAGCCACCATACTCATACGGAATAGGTTAAGTTGAATAGATTTTTTTTTCATACGATATCGGTTTTGAAAACTAATGTGAGCCAGATCCGTTGTTATGCCTGCATACCATTAAAAACTTATATAATTTCTTTAATCCATACCTGAACACTATTACTACTATCCGTTTCAAAAAGTACTATTCGGATAAAAGAAATATTTAAAATTTTCCCGGATGGCTACTATTTACCCGGTATCGATCCATGTGCAGTATAAAAATCCGGCTTCAGGTCTGTAAATATTACCTACTGATAATGAGTGAATTAAAATCTCTTTCAGCCGTAGCGGAAGGTATATTTTAAAATTTGCCCTATTATTGGGTATTCAGAAATTTCAGAAGGCATATCTACTTTAAAAAAAACTTACTCAATAAAATGCGCAGAAAAATCCTTTCCATGGGTGTGCTGCTTACGGGATTCTTAACCGGGAATGCTCAGACCCTTACCGATGACGGAGCCTGGTGCTGGTTCAGTGATCCCCGGGCCATCTACTCCGGAAATCAGGTCATTACAGGCTGGGTAAAGCGGGACGGCAGTGTGGAAGCAGCTTCCCTGGATCTCAAAACCGGCCAGAAAACGACCAAAGTATTATACCCTCAATTGGAAGTTGACGACCACGATAACCCGGCCTTTCTAGCCTTAGCGGACGGAAATATCCTGGCTATGTATACGTGGCACGGAGGGAAACCGGGAAAATGGGGGGTGATCCAGAATGTAACCAGCCAGCCCGGAGATGTTACCAGTTTCAGTGATGCCCGGGTATTTACACCGAGAACCGATGAGCTGGTGAAGAAGTTTGTACGGGAAAGCTACACCTATGCCAATCCTTTTTCCCTTTCCGCCGAAAACGGCCGAATCTTCTGTTTTGGCCGGTGGATCGGATACAAACCGAACCTGATTATTTCAGATGATCAGGGTAAAACCTGGTCCGAACCGCGGGTGGTCGTTACCTCTCCCAATCTCGATGTCAATAACCGGCCTTATGTAAAGTACTACTCCGACGGCACTTCGAAAATCCACATGATCTTTACCGACGGTCACCCAAGGGTAGAACCGACCAATTCGGTTTATTACTGCTATTATGAAAAGGGGGCTTTCTGGAGGGCAGACGGGAGCAAGATCTGCACCGTCGAAGAGTTGCCATTCCACCCCAGGGATGCGAGTGTCGTCTATAGGGCTACCCCCGAAACCGGTAAAGCCTGGATATTCGATATCGTTACCGACAAGGGCAGGCCGGTGGTTGCGTATACCCGGTACCCGACCGATACCCTGCACCACTATTATTATGCGATTTATGATAAGGGTGCCTGGTCCCATCATAAAATCATTGAATCGGGCCGCTGGTTTCCCCAGACGCAACCCAACACCGTAGAACGGGAGGTCAACTATTCGGGTGGACTGACATTCGACCCCACGAATCCCGAGGTGCTCTACATTTCACACCAGATCAATAACCGGTTCGAAATCAGCAGGGTGGAGAAGAAAAAGGGAGGTAAGGACTGGAAAATCACCCCCGTTACCCGCAACTCGCAGTACGATAACGTCCGGCCGTTTGTGCCCCGCTACCGCACGGATGGACAAAAGAATATTCTCTTGTGGATGGAAAACCGGAGATACATCCACTACACGGATTACGACAGCAGTATACGGTATCAGTATATAAAATAGTTTCACAGGGGAGGCGACTCCCCTTTTTTATTTGCCTGTTTGGTCGAAAGCACGTAACCTTTCGGTCCCGTTTCTGGGAAATCGATTTCCACAGTAAAAAATTCCACGAAAAAGGTAGTAGTCAGAACGACCTGCATGTATTATATAGCTGAGCAGGACCCCAACAACCTAAACTGACACTGTCTCCGATGAGAGCGACCTTGTTGTATTTCCTTATTTTCCTAACCCTTGGTGCCGAAGCTGGTACCTGGAAAGTAGGGTTGGGTAAATCGAAACTTACCCCCACCGAACCGATCCGCATGGGAGGTTATGCAGCCCGAAACC
>Ga0182792_1001406_pt1 | contig 19594 bp, 16 predicted proteins | sample Passage237B_FD_130497 | JGI IMG/M metagenome (GOLD analysis project Ga0182792, IMG submission 130497) | Cellulose adapted compost microbial communities from Newby Island Compost Facility, Milpitas, CA, USA - Passage2 37B (version 2) (version 2) ...
CCGGGGCGCGGGCGCGCCCCCGACGCCTCCATCGCCACGGACGCGGAGGGGATCCTCTCCGCCCCCAAGGAAAAGGAGGGGGGGCCGGGCGCGAGCCGCAACGCCGAGGTGGGCCAGCTCGTCAAGCTCGACCCGTCCAAGCCCGACGACCCGCTCGTCTGGAAGGTGGACGACGACCACGGCATGTGGGCGACCCCCAGCCTCTCGGGCGGCGTGGTGATCGCCCCCACCGACTCGGGCCGCATCGTCGGCGTCGACCAGCAGACCGGCGAGGTCCTGTGGGAGAAGGACCTCCCCGGCCCGACCTGGTCGTCACCGGTCATCGTCGACGACGTGTGGATCCAGGGCGACTGCAACGGCGTGCTCCACGGCTACGACTACTCGAACCCCCGGGTCGCACCGACCGAGCTGTGGACCGTGCAGCTCGAAGGCTGCATCGAGTCCACCCCCACCGTGTTCCAGGGCAAGATCTTCGTCGGCGCCCGCGGCGGCCGCTTCTACGCCATCGGCGACGCCTGAGCGCCCGGACGCCTGAGCGATCGCCGGGTCGGCATCAGCCCTCGTCGGCGATGGCGCTCACGATGTCGACCCGCGACGCGGTGCGGGCCGGCCGGATGGCGGCGATCACGCCGATCACCGCACCGGTCACCACGATGGCCGCCATCGGCCGCAGCGGCGCCGTGAACGCGATCAGCCCCACGCCGCCGAGGGAGCGGACGATGATCCAGCCGGCGCCGACGCCCACGGCCAGGCCCACCAGCGCGCCGACCACGCCGATGAGCACCGCCTCCCAGCGGATGATCGCCCGCACCTGCGCGCGCCCGGCGCCCACCGCGCGCAGGAGCCCGATCTCGCGGGTGTGCTCGTGGACCGACAGCGACAGCGTGTTGGTGATGCCGATGAGCGCGATCACGATCGACATCGCCAGGAGCACGTAGAGCAGGTTGAGCACCGAGGTGATGTCGTCGCTCTCGTCCGCCGTGTACTCCGACGGGCTCTGCACGACCATCGTGGGGTGGCGCTCGACCACCCGTTCCACCGCGGCGCGGGCCTCGTCGTCGGCTCCGGTGGTGGCGAGGGCGAGCAGCAGCTCCCCGGACGAGTCGGTGAGCCGCCGGATGCCGGCGTGGCTGGTGGCCCAGTCCGGCAGCAGCGCCTGCTCGTCCACGAGCGCCGCCACCCGGAACGGCACCCGCTCGGCCCGCTGGCTCACGAGCGTGACCTCGTCGCCCACGCCGACGCCCCGGTCCGCCGCGACCGTGCGGTCGAGGATCAGGCCGTCGTCGCCCAGGTCGTCGAGCGACCCGTCGGTCACGTCGAGGTCGAAGAGGCGGAGGTAGCCGGCCGGGTCGATGCCCGCCACCTGCACCGCGACGCCGTTGCCGTCGGGCCGCAGGTCGCCGGCCGCGGCGCCCGTCAGCGCCGTGATCGCCTCGACCTCCGGCAGCGCCGCCAGCTCGGTGCGCAGCGCCGGGTCCGCGCCGAAGCTGCCGCCGCCCCGGTCGGGCCGCACGAGCAGGTCGCCGCCGAAGCCGCCCGCGAACGACTGGTGGATCGAGGTGCGCACCGACGCCGCCAGCACGGTGATGAACGCCACCAGCGCCACGCCGACGGTGAGCGCGGCGATGCTCGACGCCGTGCGCCGCGGGCTGCGGCGGGCGTTCTGGCGGGCCAGCCGGCCGGTGGTGCCGCGCAGGCGGGGGAGCGGCCAGGCGACCGCGGCCACGACCGGGCGCACCAGCACCGGCCCGAGCACGAGCACCCCGCCGATGGCCGCCGCCACCCCGCCGCCGATGCGCGGCAGCGTGTCCAGGTCGGAGACGCCGCCGCCGAAGGCCGGCCACACCGCCACCGCCGCCCCGGCGAGCAGCAGCGCCCCGCCGGCCACCCGCAGCCGCGACGCGCCCGACGTGTCGATCGCGGCCGCCCGCAGCGCCGCGATCGGCGGGACCCGCGTGGCCCGGATGGCCGGCGGGGTGGCGGCGGCGAGGGTGACCGCGAGACCGATGCCGAACGCGTCGCGGGCCCGCACCGCCCGGGCCACGAACCCGGAGGTCGGCAGGCGCAGGCCGAGCGCGTCGAGCCCGGCGAGGCCGCCGCGGGCCAGCACGACGCCGACCGCCACGCCGATCAGCGACGCCACCACCCCGACCGCCGCCGCCTCGGTGAGCACCGACGCGAGGACCTGCCGACGGGTGGCGCCGATCGCCCGGAACAGCGCCAGCTCCCGGCTCCGCTGCGCCACGAGGATGCCGAACGTGTTGGCGATGATGAACGCGGTGACGAGCAGCGCCACCCCGGCGAACAGCACCAGCAGGCGGGTGAACAGCAGCATCTGCTGGCGGAACCGGGCCTCGTTCTCGGCCTCCACCTCCGCGGACGTCGCGACGTCCGCGCTGGGCGCCACCGCCGCGGCGTCGATCCGCTCGGCCAGCTCCGCCGGCGACACGCCGTCGGCGGCGATCACGTCGACCGCGTCCACCTGCCCCACCTGGTCCGCGAGCCGCTGCACCTGCTCGACGGTGGCCCCCATCGTCGTCCAGCCCCGGCTGCCGTCGTCGCGGGCCCGCTCCGAGAGCCCGACGATGCGCAGCTCCACCCGGCCGCCGGGCGTGGAGACGAACGCCGCGTCGCCCAGCCCGTAGCCGCTGTCGGCTGCGAGCCCGTGGTCGATGACCAGCTCGCCGAGCGCGGCCGGGGCCCGGCCCTCGACGATCCGGTTGAGCGAGAAGCGCTCGTCGCCCGGCCACGAGCGGACGTAGCCGCCGCCTCGACCCTCGGCGCGGCCTGAGCCGTCCGGCGCCAGGAGCTGCACGTGGTTGGCGTTCTTGCGGGCCTCGGCCGAGGCCACCCCCGGCACCGCCCGCACCCGCTCCAGCGCCGAGTCGGGCAGCGACGCGTACTGGGTGCGGCCGGCGTTGGTGGTGTAGATCGCCGGCCCCCGGACCACCACGTCGGTCGACGCGCTCGCCACCCGCCACAGGTTGGTGACCGTCGCGTCGATGGTGTCGTTGAGCATCGTGGTCCCGGTCAGGAACCCCACGCCCAGGACGACGGCGAGCACGGTGGCGACGAAGCGCCGGCGGTGGATGCGCAGCGAGCTGAGCGTCGCTCGGAACACGTCGATCCTCCCCGTCGGCCGCGCTGCTCGGCTACTCGGTGGCGATCGCCTCGAGCATGTTGAGCCGGGAGGCCCGACGCGCCGGGAACAGCGAGGCGAAGACGGCGAGGCCCGCGGCGATGAGCGCGGTGGTCATCATCCAGACCGGTGGGGCGGAGAAGTGCGTGATGCCCTGGGCCCGGAGCGCCTTGACCATGAGCCAGCTCAGGCCGATGCCGAGGCCCATGCCGAGCAGGGTGCCGATGAGGGCGACGATGACGGCCTCCCAGCGCACCGACGAGCGCATCTGGGCCCGGGTCATGCCCATCGCCCGCAGCAGGCCCAGCTCCCGGGTCCGCTCGTGGATGGACAGCGACAGGGTGTTGGCGATGCCGATGAGCGAGATGACGATCGAGACGCCGAGGAGCACGTAGATCACGAACAGGATCTGGGTGATCTGGGAGATGATGCCCGACTTGAACTGCTCCCGGTCCTGGAGCTTGAGCTGCGGGTACTCGTCGATGGCCGTGCGGAGGGGCGCGCGGACCGACTCGACGCTCACGCCCGGCTCCAGGTCGATGCCGATCATGACGACGCCGGCCGCGGGGTTGAGCTTCTGGAGGTCGCTCGTGGTGAGGACCCAGTTGCCGAGCAGGACGTCGTTCGTCAGCGCGACGATCCTGGTCTTGACCTCCTCGCCGGCGGTGGACACGAAGGTGACCGGATCACCGATCGAGAGGCCCTTCTCCCGGGCGACGGCGTCGGACACCACGGCCCCGCCGTCGTGCAGGTCGCGGATCGCGCCCTGGGTCATCGAGAAGTCGAAGACCTCGCCGACGGTCGCCGGGTCGATGCCGCTCGGGTAGTCGAGGGCGCGGTCGCCGGCGCCGAAGCGGGCCTCGGCCAGGGTGACGCGGCGGGGCGTGGCGGCGCGGACGCCGTCGACGGCCTGGATCTTGGTGAGCACCTCGGGCGGCGCGCCGCCGGTGCCCATCTGGTTGACCGGCATCACGATGTAGTCGCCGTCGAAGCTGGAGCCGATCGCCTTGTCCATCGAGGTGGTGGCCGACTGGGCGAACACGGTGATGAACACGATGAGGGTCACGCCGATGACGAGCGCCGAGGCGGTCGACGCGGTGCGGCGGGGGCTGCGCATCGCGTTCTGGCGGGCGATGGTGCCGGTGACGCCCTTCAGCTTCGGGATCCAGGACCCGAGCGCGCGCGACAGCGGGGTGGCGAGCACCGGCCCGAGGACGAGGATCGCGAGCAGGATCAGCCCGGCGCCGATGCCGACGGTGCGGACGTCGTCGTTGGTCGGGTGGTCGGTGAAGGCCGTGGTGGTCAGGTAGGCGCCGACGAGCAGGACGGCCAGGCCGCCGAAGGCCCGGAACCGGGAGGCGCCGCTCGTGTCGATGGCGACGTCGCGGAGCGCGGCGATCGGCGGGACCCGGGTCGCTCGGATGGCCGGCATGATCGCGGCGACGATCGTGACCAGGAGCCCGGCGAGGATCGAGTTGATGATCGCGGACGGCGGGATGGTGAGGCCGGCCGACGGCAGGTCGAGGCCGGCCGAGCGCAGGCCCTCGAAGCCCAGCCAGGCGAGCGCGACGCCCGCGCCGAAGCCGATGATCCCCGAGGTCAGGCCGACCACGACCGCCTCGGTGAGCACCGAGCCCATGACCTGGCGGCGGGTGGCGCCGATGGCCCGCAGCAGCGCCAGCTCCCGGGTGCGCTGCGCCACGAGGATGCTGAAGGTGTTGGAGATGATGAACCAGCCGACGAACAGCGCGATCAGGGCGAAGATCAGCAGCATCGTCGTGAAGAACGAGAACGCCTGCTTGATGTCGGACGCCTGCTCGTCGGAGGCCTGCTTGCCGGTGACGATGTCCGCGCCGGGGTCGAGCTTGGCGTCGCGCAGGCGCTCCACGAGCTGCTGGGGGGTGACGCCCGCCTCGCCCCGGACGCTGACGGTGTCGACCTTGCCGGGCTTCTCGGCGATGGCCTGCGCCTGCGCCAGCGTGGTGCCGACGAACAGGCTGCCGCCGGCGGAGTCCGCGTCGCCGAAGCGCGCCGCGCCGACCAGGCGGAGCTTCAGGTCCTGGGTGCCGGTGACGATGCGGACCTGGTCGCCGAGCTCGAAGCCGCCCTTGTCGAGCCCGCCCATGTCGATGACGGCCTCGCCGTCGGCCTCGGGTGCCCGACCCTCCACGATCTGGTACGGCGAGAGCTGGGGGTCGGCGTCCCACGAGCCGACCATCACCGGCGGGCCGATGCCGCCCATCGCGTCGCCCTTGGCGTCGATCACCGTGGCGTCGAGCGAGAGCACCGAGCCCTCGGCCGCGGCCACCCCCGGCAGCGCCCGGATCTCCTCCACCACCGAGTCGGGGAGGGGGCCGCGGACGGTGCCGCCGCCCATGTCGCTGCTGTCGAACAGCTCGGGGCCCCGCACCTGGGCGTCGATGCCCTTGCCGATGTCCGCGAACAGGTCGTCGAAGATCTTCCCGACGGTGCCGTTCAGCACGAAGGTGCCGGACATGAAGGCGACGCCGAGGACGATCGCCACGCAGGTGGAGACGAGGCGTCGCTTGTGCGACCAGAGGGAGCGGAAGGTGGTGCGGAGCATGGGCGGGGGCTACTCGCCGAAGGACTTCATGAAGTCGACGACCGAGTCCACCGTCGGATCGGCCATCTCGTGGACGATGTTGCCGTCGGCGAGGATCAGGACCCGGTCGGCGTAGGAGGCCGAGAACGGGTCGTGGGTGACCATGACGATCGTCTGGTCGTAGTGGTCGACGGCGTCCCGCATGAACTGGAGGATGGCGGCCGAGGACTTCGAGTCGAGGTTGCCGGTGGGCTCGTCCGCGAAGATCACCGCCGGCTTGCTGGCGAGCGCCCGGGCGACGGCCACCCGCTGCTGCTGGCCGCCCGACAGCTCGCTGGGCCGGTGCGAGAGCCGGTCCCGGAGGCCCACGGTCTCGACCACCTGGTCGAACCAGGCCCGGTCCACGTCCGCGCCGGCGAGCGACAGCGGCAGGACGATGTTCTCCTCGGCGCTGAGCGTCGGGATCAGGTTGAACGCCTGGAACACGAAGCCGATGCGGTCCCGCCGCAGCTTGGTCAGGTCCTTCTCGCTCAGGGCCGTGAGGTCGGTGCCCTCGATCCACACCTGGCCGTCGGTGAGCGTGTCGAGGCCGGCCAGGCAGTGCATCAGCGTCGACTTGCCGGAGCCCGAGGGCCCCATGATCGCGGTGAACTGGCCGCTGGCGAAGTCGACGGTCACGCCGTCGAGGGCGTTCACCTGCGTGTCGCCGCTGCCGTAGACCTTGCGGGCCCCGACGGCTCGGGCGGCGATCGAGCCGGCCGTGGGCGGCGGTGGTGGGATGTCGGTGGCGACGGACATGGCGGACCTCGGTTTCCGGGGCGGGTGGGGGCGGCGCCGTACAGGCGGTCCAACCTACGCGGTGACGTGGCGCCGATCACCGCGGGTTTGCCGCGGCCGGCGAGCTTGGCGACGACCGTAGCCAGCGTCGGGGGCTCGCCGGTGCACCGTCCCCCGGGAGCGGCGACCGGCGACGGGTAGGCTCGCCCCTCGGTCCGTTCCGCCGCGGAGCCGACGAAGGAGAGAGCACCGTGCCAGCGACCGTGATCGTCGGAACCCAGTGGGGCGACGAGGGCAAGGGCAAGTTCACCGACCTCATGGCCAAGGACATGTCCATGGTCGTGCGGTTCCAGGGCGGCCACAACGCCGGCCACACCCTCGTGGTCGACGGCGAGAGCTTCGCGCTCCAGCTCTGCCCCAGCGGCATCCTCTACCCCTACATCGTCCCGGTCATCGGCAACGGCGTGGTGGTCGACCCCCGCGTGCTCATCGCCGAGACCGAGATGCTCCGCTCCCGTGGCGTCGACACCTCCAACCTCAAGGTGAGCGGCAACGCCCACCTGATCCTGCCGTTCCACCAGGAGATCGACCGGCTCACCGAGCGCCGCCTCGGCAACCGCAAGCTCGGCACCACCAAGCGGGGCATCGGCCCCGCCTACGCCGACAAGGCGTCCCGGGTCGGCATCCGGGTGCAGGACCTCCTCGACCCCAAGATCTTCCGGCAGAAGCTGGAGGCGATGGCCAAGGAGAAGAACCAGGTCCTGGCCAAGGTCTTCAACCAGCTCCCGCTCGACGTCGACGAGATCGCGGCGGAGTACCTCGACGAGTGCCTGCCGAAGATCCGGCCCTACATCGCCGACACCGTCACCCTGGTGCACGACGCGCTCGACGCCGGCCAGCACGTGCTCTTCGAGGGCGCGCAGGCCACCTTCCTCGACCTCGACCACGGCACCTACCCCTTCGTCACCTCCTCCAACCCGGTCGCCGGGGGCGTCACCACCGGCGCCGGCGTCGGCCCCCGCTACATCGACCGGGTGGTCGGCGTGGCCAAGGCGTACGTGACCCGGGTGGGCACCGGGCCGTTCCCGACGGAGCTGGCCATCACCGCGGACGCCATCGGCGGCAAGCCCCGCGAGGACGCGACCGACGAGGAGATCGCCCTCGGCGACCACTTCGTGGAGGTCGGCCGGGAGTACGGCACCGTCACCGGGCGCCGACGCCGGCCGGGCTGGTTCGACGCGGTGATGCTGCGCCAGGCCGTGCGGCTCAACTCGCTGTCCGAGCTGGCCATCACCAAGCTCGACATCCTGGACGACCTCGACACGGTGAAGGTCTGCGTGGCCTACGACGTGGACGGCGTGCGCCACACGCACCTGCCCTACCACCAGAGCGACCTCCACGCCGCGGTGCCGGTCTACGAGGAGCTGCCCGGCTGGAAGACCTCGCTGGCGGAGGCCACCCGACCCGGCGAGCTGCCGAAGGAGGCCGAGGACTACCTGGCCTTCCTCGAGGAGCAGGTCGGCGTGCCCGTGCGCCTCGTGGGCGTCGGCCCCGGCCGCGAGCAGTACGTGAACCGCGGCGCCTGATCCCGCGGGGCCTGCGGCCCGGGCGGGTCGCTCAGGTCGCGAGGGTGACCACGAGGCTCAGGAACGCGACGACGAGGACGAACAGGAGCTGACGCTGCGCGCTCCGCCGGTCCCGGTGGATCTCGTCGCGGAACGCACCGAAGTCCCGGTGGAACTCGGCCTTGATCTCGGCGCGGAGCGCGGCGAACTCGGCCTTGGTCTCCGCCCGGTGAGCGTCGAGGTCGGTCTTGAGGACGACGCGGAGGTGTTCGAGGTCGGCCTTGGTGGCGACGCGGAGCGCGTCGAGGTCGGTCTTGAGGACGACGTGGAGGTGTTGGAGGTCGGCCTTGGTGGCGACGCGGAGGTGCTCGAGGTCGGCCTTGGTGGCGACGTCGGCCCAGCCGACCGGCGGTAGGTGCTCCATCAGCGTGGTCGCCTCCTCGGATCCGAGGGTGGCTTCGAGCTTGCGGTAGAGATCGTGACGGCTGCGCTCGGTGATCGCCATCAGGGTTCCTCCGGGTGCGGGTTGCGGTGGGAGGGCCTGACCGGGGCCGAGTCGCGGGGCCGGGGCGGTCCGCTGTCGTCGGGGACAGGATAGCGGCCGTCACCGACAGGTCGCGGGCCCGATCGACCGGTGTCCGTCGGTGGCCGGCGGAGCCCGTGGGCCCGGGTGGGCGCTCGGGGCGCTCGGGACGGGCCCTACGCTGCGGGGGCCGTCCGCCTCGGGCGGGCACCCGTCCGCACCGTCACCGCAGGAGCAGCCCATGAAGGTCGTCGTCGTCGGGTCCGGGGGCCGCGAGCACGCGCTCGCCGTGGTGCTCGGCCGTCACCACGAGGTGGTCGTCACCCCCGGCAACCCCGGCATCGCGGGATCGGTCGACCGCTCGGCCGAGGACCTGGTGGCCGAGGGCGGCGTCGACCTGGTGGTCGTCGGCCCCGAGCAACCCTTGGTCGACGGGCTGGCCGACCGGCTCCGGGCCGCGGGCGTGGCCGTCTTCGGGCCCGGCGCGGCGGGGGCGCAGGTCGAGGGGTCCAAGGCGTACATGAAGGGCCTGGCCGCCGCAGCCGGGCTCCCCACCGCCCGCTACGCCACCTTCGACGACGCGGACGAGGCCGTCGCCTACTGCCGCACCCTCCCCGGGCCCTGGGTGGTCAAGACCGACGGGCTCGCCGCCGGCAAGGGCGTGCTGGTGGCCGACACGATCGAGGCCGCCGAGGCCGACATCCGCGACAAGCTCGCCGGCACCGCGTTCGGCGACGCCGGCCGCACGGTGGTGGTCGAGGAGGGCCTGTCGGGCCCCGAGGTGTCGGTGTTCCTGGTGTGCGACGGCGCCACCGCGGTGGCGCTGCCCGCCGCGCAGGACTTCAAGCGCGTCGGTGACGGCGACGCCGGCCCCAACACCGGGGGCATGGGCGCGTGGTCGCCGCTGCCGTTCCTGCCCGACGGCTTCGAGGACGACGTGGTGGCCCGGTTCGCCGAACCCACCCTGGCCGAGCTGCGCCGCCGCGGCATCGACTACCGGGGCACCCTCTACGCCGGCCTCATGCTCACCGCCGAGGGCCCGAAGCTCATCGAGTACAACATCCGCTTCGGGGACCCCGACAGCCAGGTGGTGCTGCTGCGGATGACCTCGGACCTCGGGGAGCTGCTGGCCGCCGCGGCCCGCGGCGACCTGGCCGCGGCCCCGGCGCCCACCGTGGGCGACGACGCTGCGGTGCTCGTGGTCGCGGCCAGCGAGGGCTACCCGGTGGCGCCGCGCACCGGCGACCGCATCGAGGGCATCGAGGACGCCGCGGCCGTGCCCGGTGCGACCGTGCTCTGCGCCGGGGTCGCCGCCGCGCCCGGCGGCGAGGGCCTGGTCACCGCCGGGGGCCGGGTGCTGAACGTGGTGGGCCGGGGGCCCGACGTGGCCGCGGCCCGAGCCGCCGCGTACGCGGCCGTCGACCGCCTCGCCTGGCCCGGTGAGCACCACCGCACCGACATCGCCGCCGGCTGAGGGGCACCCGCCGGGCCGGAGGGAGCGATCACGGGTGCGGGCTAACGTCGGCCGGAACCCGGTGATCGAGGAGCGTGCATGAGCGAGGACGAGGTGACCGTCGGCGTCGTCATGGGGTCCGACTCCGACTGGCCCACCATGCGGGTGGCCGCCGAGCTGCTCGTGGAGCTGGGGATCGGCTACGAGGCGCTCGTCGTCTCCGCCCACCGGACGCCCGACCTGCTCTTCTCGTACGCGGAGACGGCCCGCGACCGCGGGTTGCGGGCGATCATCGCCGGCGCCGGCGGTGCCGCCCACCTGCCCGGGATGCTCGCCGCGAAGACCCCGGTGCCGGTGCTCGGCGTGCCCGTCCGCTCCTCGGCGCTGTCGGGCCAGGACTCGCTGCTGTCGATCGTGCAGATGCCCCGCGGCATCCCGGTGGCGACCTTCGCGATCGGCGAGGCGGGTGCGGGCAACGCCGCGCTCTTCGCGGCCGCGATGCTGGCCACGACCGACCCCGAGGTCGCGGAGCGCCTCGACCGGTTCCGCACCGCGCAGACCGACCGCATCCTCGGCCTCGGCCTGACCGACCTGCCGTGAGGGGCCCGTCGTGACCGACCGCGCGACCGACCGCTCGCTCCGGCCGATCCCGGCCCCGGCCACGCTCGGGATGCTCGGCGGCGGCCAGCTCGGCCGCTACTTCGTGACCGCCGCCCACGAGCTGGGCTACGGGGTGTGGGTGCTCGACCCCGACCCGGCCAGCCCCGCCGGCCGCGTCGCCGACCGCCACCTCGCCGCGGCCTACGACGACCCCGCGGCCGTCGAGGAGCTGGCCGCCGGCTGCGCCGCGGTCACCACCGAGTTCGAGAACGTCCCGGCCGCCACCCTGCGCACGCTGGCCGAGCGCACCGTCGTCGCCCCCCGGGCCGAGGCGGTGGCGGTGTGCCAGGACCGCATCGCCGAGAAGACCTTCCTGCGCGACCACGGCCTGCCGATCGGCCCCGTCGCCGTCGTGACCGAGGCCGCGGACCTCGACGGGGCCGACGACGCGCTCTTCCCCGCCGTCCTCAAGGCCGCCCGCCTCGGCTACGACGGCAAGGGCCAGGCCCGGGTGGCCGATCGCACCGAGGCCCGTGGCGCGTTCGCGGACCTGGGCTCGGTGCCCTGCGTGCTGGAGCGGCTGCTGCCGCTGGACCTGGAGCTGTCGGTGGTGCTCGCCCGCGGCGCCGACGGTGCGATCGAGCCGTTCGCGGTCGCGGAGAACCGCCACCGCGACGCCATCCTCGACGTCTCCCTCGCCCCCGCCCGGGTGCCCGACGGGCTGGCGGACCGGGCGGTCGAGGTGGCCGGCCGCATCGCGGAGGCCCTCGACTACGTGGGCACCCTCGCGGTGGAGCTGTTCGTGGCCGGCGGGGAGCTGCTCGTGAACGAGCTGGCACCGCGCCCCCACAACAGCGGCCACCTCACCCTCGACGCCACGGTCACCAGCCAGTACGAGCAGCAGGTGCGGGCGCTCTGCCGGCTCCCGCTCGCCTCGCCCCGCCCCCACTCGGCCGCGGCGATGGTCAACCTCCTGGGCGACCTCTGGACCGACGGGGGCCGGACCGCGCCGCCGTGGGAGGCGATCCTCGGCGACCCGGCGCTCAAGCTCCACCTCTACGGCAAGGCCGAGGCCCGGCCCGGCCGCAAGATGGGCCACCTGACGGTGCTCGCGCCGAGCGTCGAGGAGGCCCTCGAACGGGCCCTCGCGGCCCGCGAGGCCATCGGCATCGTCGGCTGACGATCCGGCGTGGACCCGGCTGCGGCACGAGCGTCCGGCCCGGACGCGGGTGGGAGGCGGCGGTGGGGGTGCCGGTACGATCGGGTAGGTGACCGCGCCGCTCCCGAACGTCCTCGCCGACCGCTACGCCAGCGACGAGATGGTCGCCATCTGGTCCCCGGAGGAGAAGATCCGCCAGGAGCGCCGGCTGTGGCTGGCGGTGCTGCGGGCCCAGCGCGACCTCGGCGTCGAGGTGCCCGACGGCGTGATCGAGGACTACGAGGCGGTGCTCGACCGGGTGGACCTGGCCGCCATCGCCGCCCGGGAGCGGGTCACCCGCCACGACGTGAAGGCCCGGATCGAGGAGTTCTCGGCGCTCGCCGGCCACGAGCACGTCCACAAGGGCATGACGTCCCGGGACCTCACCGAGAACGTCGAGCAGCTCCAGGTCCGCGACGCGCTCCGCCTCGTCCGGTCCCGGATGGTCGCCGCGCTGGCCCGGCTGGCCGAGCTGGCGGCCGAGCACCGCACGCTCGTGCTGGCCGGCCGCAGCCACAACGTCGCCGCGCAGGCCACCACGCTCGGCAAGCGGTTCGCCAACGCCGGCCAGGAGCTGCTGGCCGCGCTCGGCCGGGTGGACGACCTGCTGGCCCGCTACCCGCTGCGGGGCATCAAGGGGCCGGTCGGCACGCAGCAGGACATGGCCGACCTGCTCGGCTCGCCCGAGCGGGTCGACGCGCTGGAGGAGGCGGTGGCCGGCCACCTCGGCTTCGCCCACGTGCTGCACAACGTGGGCCAGGTGTACCCCCGCTCGCTCGACCTCGACGTGGTCGCCGCGCTCGTGCAGGTGGCCGCCGGGCCGTCCAGCCTGGCCACCACCATCCGGCTCATGGCCGGCCAGGAGCTGGCCACCGAGGGCTTCGCGCCCGGCCAGGTCGGCTCCTCGGCCATGCCGCACAAGATGAACTCGCGCTCCTGCGAGCGGGTGTGCGGGTTCGGGGCCGTCCTCGCCGGCCACCTGGCGATGGTCACCCACCTGGCCGGCGACCAGTGGAACGAGGGCGACGTCAGCGACTCGGTGGTGCGCCGGGTGGCGCTGCCCGACGCGTTCTTCGCGATCGACGGCCTCTTCGAGACGTTCCTCACCGTGCTGGAGGACTTCGGGGCCTACCCGGCGGTGATCGGCCGGGAGCTGGACCGCTACCTGCCGTTCCTCACCACCACCAAGGTCCTCATGGCCGCGGTGCGCCGGGGCGTCGGCCGGGAGCAGGCGCACGAGGCGATCAAGGAGCACGCCGTCGCGGTGGCGCTCGCCATGCGGGAGCGGGGCGCGGACCGCAACGACCTGCTGGACCGCCTGGCCGCGGACGAGCGCCTGGGCCTCGACGCCGACGACCTCGCCGCGGTGGTGGCGGACCCGATCGGCTTCGTCGGCACCGCGCCGAGCCAGGTCGACGCGTTCGTCGCCGAGGTGGCGGCGCTGGCGGCCGCCGATCCCGACGCCGCCGCGTACCGCCCCGCCGCCATCCTCTGAGCCGGCTCGGCCGGGCCGGAGAGGCGCCCGCACCCGGTGCCATCTCAACCCCGTCGAACGTGGCACGGGAACGCCGCAGTGGTGCGGCAGGTCCGTGCCACGTTCGACGGGACGGCCCGCGCTGGCGGGCTCGCGAGCCGGGGTCAGCGGGGTTCGTCGCCGCGGAGGGTCACCCGCTGGATGACCCGGTGGGCGTCGCCGAAGTCGCCGCTGACCGCGTGCTGGGTCGCCCGGTTGTCCCAGAAGCCGATGTCGCCCGGGCGCCAGTGGTGGCGGACGACGTGTTCGGGCTTGACCGAGTGCTGGTGGAGGTAGGCCAGCAGCGCGTCGCTCTCGGGCTGGCTCAGCTCCACGATCCGGGAGGTGAAGCCGGGGTTCACGAACAGGATCTCCTCGCTCGTCTCGGGGTGGGTGCGCACGACGGGGTGGACCGCGGGGTCGAGCGACGTGAACGCCTCGCCCTCCCAGCGGCCCTCGCCGATGGCGTCGAGGATGCCCTGGAACTGGCGGGTGCCGTCGTGGACCGCGGTGAGGCCGCGCAGCAGGTCCTGGAGGGCGGGGCTGAGCGAGGCGAACGCCGCCACCTGGTCGGAGAACAGCGTGTCGCCGCCGTGGTCGGGCACCACCACGGCTCGCAGGATCGAGCCGAGCGGCGGTCGCCGGACGAAGGTGACGTCGGTGTGCCAGGCGACGCCCCGCTCGTAGGTGGCCACGTCGCCGTAGGTGGCGTAGAGGTCGCGGGCGGCGGTGTAGTCGATCTCGAAGACCTCGGGGTGGTCGTCGATGCCGGGGATCACGGGGTGGCCCTCGGTGGGTTCGCCGAAGCGGCGGGCGAAGGCGAGGTGCTCCTCGGGGGTGAGGTGCTGGTCGCGGAAGAAGACGACGCGGCGTTCGAGCCAGACGCGGCGGATGGCGGCCACCGCGTCGTCATCGAGCCGGCGGAGGTCGACGCCGCCGATCTCGGCGCCGATGGTGCCGGAGAGGGGGCGCACGACGAGGCCGGCGGCGGCTGCCGCGCCGTCGGTGTCGAGGGTGAGGTCGGCGGGGGTGCGGGTGAGGGTGTCGGTCATGGGATGGCTCCTGTCGGGGTGCCGGCCGGCCGGTACCGGTCGGTCGTGGGTCGGTTCGGTCGGTCAGGTCGGTCGTGGGTCAGGTCGGTCGGTCGTGGTCGTGGTCGTGGTCGTGGTCGGGTCGGTCGGGATCGGGGTCGGTGGTCGGGGCGGGCACCGGGTCGGTGGCCTCCTCGTCGTGGATGCCCAGCTCGGCGAGGAGGGTGCGGCGGAGGGCGACGAGGTGGGGGTCGTCGCGGTGGCGGTCGCCGGTGGCCTCGACCGCCACGTCGAGGGAGAACCGGCCGTCCGTGAGCACGAGGATGCGGTCGGCCAGCAGCAGCGCCTCGTCCACGTCGTGGGTCACCAGCAGGACCGCGGGCCGGTGGCGGGCGTGCAGCCGGCGCACCAGGACGTGCATCCGGATGCGGGTCAGGGCGTCGAGCGCCCCGAAGGGCTCGTCCAGCAGGAGCAGCTTCGGCTCCCGCACGAGGGCTCGGGCCAGCGCGGCCCGCTGGGCCTCGCCGCCGGAGAGGGTCTTCGGCCAGTCGGCCGCGTGGCCGGCCAGGCCGACCTCGGCGAGCGCGGCCCGGCCGGCGTCGACGGCGTCGCGCCGGGTGCCGTCGAGGCCGAGCACCACGTTGGTCAGCACCCGCTCCCAGGGGAGGAGGCGCGGGTCCTGGAACACGACGGCGCGGGCCTCGGGCACGACGAGGTGGCCGGTGACGCCCGGGTCCAGGCCGGCGAGGGCCCGGAGGAAGGTGGACTTGCCCGAGCCGCTGCGGCCGAGGAGGGCGACGAACTCGCCGGCTCGGAGGTCGAGGTCGAGCCCCCGCAGGACCTCGCGGTCGCCGAAGGACCGGTGGAGGTCGCGCACGGTGACGACGCCGTCGGCGGTGGCGGTGCCGGCGTGGGCGCCGGTCGTGGGGGCGGTCATCGGCCCGGCTGCCAGCGCAGGAGGCGGGCCTCGGCGGTGCGGACCAGGGCGTCGGCGACCAGGCCGAGCACCGCGTAGAAGACGATGCCCACCACGATCACGTCGGTCTGGAAGAACACCTGCGCCCGCGAGATCAGGTAGCCGATGCCGCTCGACGCGTTGATGGTCTCGGCGAAGACGAGCAGCAGCCAGGCGATGGCGACCGCGAGGCGCAGGCCGACGAGGAAGCCGGCGAGCGCCCCGGGCAGGACGATCCGGCGGACGACGGTGCTGCGGCGCAGGCCGAGGACGGCGGCCAGCTCGTGGTGGCGGGGGTCGATCCCCTTGATGGCCGTCACGGTGTTGACGTAGACGGGGAACGCCACGCCGACGACGATCATCGTGATCTTCACCTCCTCGCCCACGCCGAGCCACACGATGAGCAGCGGTTGGAGGGCGATGATCGGCACGAAGCGCAGCATCTGGACGTTGGCGTCGATGAGGTCGTCACCGATGCGGGAGAGGCCGGCGAGGACGGCGAGGACGGTCCCGACCGGGATGCCGATGCCGAGCCCCCAGGCCACCCGGCTGAGCGAGGCGCGCAGTGCGGCGGGCAGGGTGCCGTCTCGCCAGAGGTCGACGCCGACGGTCAGCACGGTCGAGGGGCGGGCGAGCACGTCGGGGCGGAGCCAGCCGACCCGGGCGGCGATCTCCCAGAGGCCGACGAGCAGCACCACGCCGGCGAGGCGCTCGACGCCCCGGAGGCGGCGGTGCAGCGGCCGGTCGGCGGCGGGGGCCCGCCCGGTCGGCAACACCTCCAGGGCGGCGGTGGCGAGGTCGGTCGGCGCCTCGGCCGGGGCGGCGGCCGGCGGATCGGGGCGGACGGGGGCGTCGGTCACGGCGGTCACGAGCCCTGCGCCTCCTCGACCACCTCGTTGAACCGGCTGTCGAACTGGGTGGCGACGTCGATCGGGCGGGGGATCTGGCCGGCCTCCACGAACAGGTCGGCGAGGCGCTGCTGGGCGTCGAGGACGTCGCCGGGCAGCGGGAAGAACCGGATGGTGCCGTTGCCGGAGGAGACGAGCTCCTCGGCCCGCTCGGGTGCGAGGCCGTACTGGTCCACGAAGATCGCCTTCGTGAGGGCGTCGGGGTGGTCCTCGATCCAGTCGAAGGCCCGGACGAGGCGCTGGAGGTAGTCGGCCAGGGCGGCGGTGCGGGCGGGGTCGTCGAGCGCGTCGGGTGAGGCGATCAGGAAGTTGCCCCGGTCGGTGATCGCGTCGGGCACGGCGGCGACGTGGGCCTCGGGGTGGCCGGCGAGGTAGAGGCTGATGAGCGGTTCGGTGGTGACGCCGGCATCGGCCGACCCGCTCTCCAGGGCGGCGTTGATCTGGGTGATCGGCACGTCGACGGTGGTGACCTCGTCGGCGGACAGGCCGGCGGCGGCGAGCCCCGAGAGCAGGGCGGCCTCGGCCGAGGTGCCGCGCTGGTAGGCGACGCGCCTGCCGGCGAGGTCGGCCCAGCCCTCGATGTCGGGATCGTTCGCGAGCAGGCCGCCGAGGCCCCGGTCGCTCGCCCAGCCGGCCACCGCCACGAGGTCCTGGCCGGCGGCCTGGGCGAAGATCAGCGGGGTGCTGGCCACGAAGCCGGCGTCGAGGGCCCCGCCCTGGAAGGCCTGGAGCATGGGCGGGCCGCCGACGAAGGTGGCGTAGGACAGCTCGTAGGGCAGGTCCTCGTCCTGGCCGGAGATGGACAGGACCGTCTTCAGGTAGTCGAGCTGATCGCCGATGCGCAGCGTGGTGCCGGCGGGGATCGAGGTCGGCACCGTCACCGGTGCGGCCGTGGTGGTGGGGCCGTCGTCGGCGGCGCCGGCGCGGGTGGAGGCGTCGGAGCTGCACGCGGCGAGGGTGGCGGCGGCGACCACGGCGGCCAGGAGCGGGGCGAGGAGCGATCGGGTGCGACGGGACATGGTTGGGCTTTCGGGACGGGTGGGGTGGACGGTGGGCGTGACCGGTGTCGCGCCGGGCCCGGGTGGGCCCGGCGCGACGGGATGGGTGCCTGCCGAGCCGCCGGAAGGGGCACCGGGCGGCTCAGCAGGCGGGCAGGGGCTGCCGACAGCCGCGCCGGCACCCCGTCGGGGTCGGCATCGAGCGCAGGGGTCGGCGGGTCACGGGGAGCACGGTACCGGCTAATCCCGATCAACACAATCGGATTTAGGGTTTTACTGGACATCCAGGTCAGGGGGGGGGTGGTCGGCCGCCGGGGCGCGCCGACCTGCACGGGCGGCGGCCGCAGGTCCTAACGTCCGGGGCATGACCGACCTGCCGATCCCGAAGCTGTACGCCGGCAAGGTGCGGGACCTCTACGACGCCGGCGACGACCGACTGCTGCTCGTGGCCTCCGACCGCCTGTCGGCCTTCGACGTCGTGCTCCGGGAGCCCATCCCGGACAAGGGACGGGTCCTCACCGCGACCTCCGCGTTCTGGTTCGAGCGCTTCGACGGGCTCGTGCCGAGCCACCTGCTCTCGGTCGACGTCGCGGACGTCGCCCCCGGCGCCGAGGACTGGGACCCGGACCTCGCCGGGCGGATCATGCTGTGCCGCCGGGCCGAGATGCTGAGCGTCGAGTGCATCGTGCGAGGCCACCTGGCCGGCTCCGCGTGGAAGGAGTACCGGGAGTCCGGCACCGTCCACGGCACGGCGATGCCGGCCGGGCTGCGGGAGTCCGACCGCCTGCCGGAGCCGATCTTCACGCCGTCCACCAAGGCGGAGGCCGGTGACCACGACGTGAACATCTCCTTCGAGGAGGCGGCGGACCGCATCGGCGGGGCGCTGGCCGAGCGGGCGCGGGACGTCTCGCTCGCCATCTTCCGCGACGCCGCGGGGTGGGCGGCGGGGCGCGGCATCGTCATCGCCGACACCAAGTTCGAGTTCGGGGTGATCGACGGCGAGCTGGTGCTGTGCGACGAGGTGCTCACCCCCGACTCGTCGCGCTTGTGGCCCGCGGCCCGCTGGCAGCCGGGCACCCCCCCGCCGAGCTACGACAAGCAGCCGGTGCGGGACCACCTCGAAGCGCTCGGGTGGGACAAGACGCCCCCGGCGCCACCGCTCGGCCCCGAGGTGGTCGAGGCCACCCGGGCCCGCTACGTCGCCGCCTACGAGGCGATCACCGGCCGCCGCTTCGCGGACTGGCCCGGCGTCGGCGCGTAGCCGCCCGTCCGGCCCCGCCGGGTTCCCGGGCGGGCGGGCCGGTGTGGGACGATGGGCGCCATGTTGTTCTCCGTGCAGGTCGAGGTCTCCCTTCGCGAGGGGGTGGCCGACCCGCAGGGCGCCACCATCGAGCGCTCGCTCCCGCAGCTCGGCTTCGGTGGCGTGAGCGGCGTCAGGGTCGGCAAGTCCATCCGGTTCGACCTGGAGGCCGCCGACGAGGCGGCCGCCCGGGCCGAGGTCGCCGACCTCTGCCGGCGCTTCCTCACCAACCCGGTGATCGAGGACGCCACCATCACCGTCGCCGCGGCCGAGGTGGCCCGCTGATGGCCCCGCGCATCGGGGTCGTCCTCTTCCCGGGCTCCAACTGCGAGCACGACGTGGTCGAGGCGATGCGCCTCGTCGGCGCCGACGCCGAGATCCTCTGGCACGGCGACGCCGAGCTGGGGGGCGTCGACGGCGTGGTCATCCCCGGCGGCTTCGCCCACGGCGACTACCTGCGTCCGGGCGCCATCGCCCGCTTCTCGCCGGTCATGGGCGCGGTGAGCCGGTTCGCGGCCGACGGCGGGCCCGTCGTCGGCATCTGCAACGGCTTCCAGGTGCTCACCGAGGCTGGTCTGCTGCCGGGTGCGCTCCAGAAGAACCGGGGCCTCAAGTTCGTCTGCACGACCGTCGGGCTCCGGGTCGATTCGACCGATTCGGTGCTGACCGGTTCGGCCGAGGCGGGGGCCGTCCTGCGGGTGCCCATCAACCACTTCGAGGGCAACTACACCTGCGACCCCGACACCCTCGCGGCGCTGCGGGCCGAGGATCGGGTGGTCCTGCGCTACGTCGACAACCCGAACGGTTCGGTGGACGACATCGCCGGCATCACCAACGCCGGCCGCAACGTGGTGGGGCTCATGCCGCACCCCGAGCGGGCGATCAGCCCGCTCCTGGGCTCCGACGACGGCCTGCCGCTGCTGGCGTCGTTCGTGGCCGCGGCGGCCGCCGTCGGAGCCTGACGAGCCCGAACGGCGCCCGCCACGCCGTCACGGCCCTGCGAGCCCGCGCCGAGCCCGAACGCGCGGCGGCCGGGCCCCTCGGGGCCCGGCCGCCGCGCGTCTCGGGGGA
>Ga0182792_1001408_pt1 | contig 19578 bp, 16 predicted proteins | sample Passage237B_FD_130497 | JGI IMG/M metagenome (GOLD analysis project Ga0182792, IMG submission 130497) | Cellulose adapted compost microbial communities from Newby Island Compost Facility, Milpitas, CA, USA - Passage2 37B (version 2) (version 2) ...
CGATCGCACCCACCTAATGAAACCCGTATACATCCGGATATATCCGTTTGTAAACGTGTGTACTCTGGATAAATATTTTCGGATCGTGTAAATTGCTTTCGGGGAGGGGAGGGCTTGTCCCCGGGCGCGTGAGGAAGACTCATTCGATGCCTAGGAAGAGGTAATCATCAGGCTACTTTCCTGGGTTAGAAAATTAATTATTCTACCGATTTGCCAAACCCCCGCAGGGGTGGCATGATTACATGGATCAAGCGCATTTCTTGTGGAGCAACCCGAGTTAATGATATCCCAATCCCTGGGTTAATCCAATACCCTCCACAACTTTTGAACTTGACGCCATGTTGATTGGGGTTATGGAAAAGGCTGGAAATATCCGGCTTTTATTCCGTTTCCAGGAGGGTGATCCGGTTTCGTCCCAGCAGTACCTTTCCGCTCTCCTCGAGTTGCTTCAATAGCCGTGAAACTACCACCCGGGCGGTTCCCAGGTCATTGGCGAGCTGTTCGTGGGTAATGTGTATGACATTGGTTTGTATAAGGGCCGATTTTTTTTTCAGCAGATCTAACAGACGTTCGTCGACCCGTTTAAACGCAATCGCATTCACGACTTCCAGTAATTCCTCAAAACGTTTGTGATACAGCCTGAAGAGGTAGTCCTGCCATTCGGGGAACTCCTTGAGGAAGAGGGTTACCTTATCCATGGGCAGCAATAGCATTTCTGCGTCCTCCTCAACCTCTGCCCGAATTTTGCTGGTTTCCCGGTGCATGCCAGCCAGGAACGACATGATGCAGCTTTCCCCGGCCTTGATGTAATAGAGCAGGATCTCTTTTCCTTCCTCGTCGGTTCTCACAACCTTCAGGGAGCCCTTTACAACCAGCGGAATGGACCGGATATAGGCGTTTTCATCCAGAATGACGACACCTGCCTTAAAACTTTTACGAATACTGCAGGCGATTAATTCTTCGAGTAATCGGGGCGAAGCGCTGAATCCGACGACCTGGCTTAAATGTTCCATATCGTTATATAGCCGTGTTAAAATAAGAAATGCTGATCCCGGGAAGATCAGAAGTTGTTAAGAGGAATAATTAATAATGTAATCAAATAGGAATGACCGATAAACCTATCTGCTGAAAAAAGCTATTAAAAATAGGTAATACTAGCCTGCCCGAAAGCAGTACCTTTTCTGTTTCGTAACAATTAGCAATATAGTAAGTGTAAGTAACGTTGAGTCAGAAAGTTCGTGTTGAAATTTCCTAGTGCTTGCCCGGAGTGTCAGCAGGTTGTGCTTCCAGGTTAAACAGATCGTTTAGAACGTCGATTAGAGTTTCAGCTTCACCGCGCTTGCAGGCTGCTTTCAGCTGGAGGACCGGAAGTTTGATGATCTTTTGCATCATCGACGAGGTTACCTTTTCGACTACAGCCATCTCACTTTCTGAAAGTCCTTTCATATACCGGCTCAGTTCTTCACGCCGGATCTGTTCCAGGGCTGCCTTCAGTTTATTAATGGTAGGAGATACAATCATCTCTTTCGACCAGTCATTGAATTCCTCCATGGCCGATTCAATGATTGCCCGGACGGCAGGTATGGCGGCAATCCTTCGCTGAAGGGCTTCATCGGTACGCGAACGGATGGAGTCAATGTCGTAGAGGACGATACCACTCAGTTCCTCCACCGAGGGGTCCACACTGCGGGGGACGGAGAGGTCGAGGAAATATTTGTAGGTCACAAGGCTACCCAGGTGAGCGACCCTTTCCTTGGTAAACAGAGGTTCGCTGCGGGTTACGCTTGAAATGATGATATCGGCTTTGGCTACCGCTTTGTCAAGATCCTCCCATTCCACAATTCCGCAACCCAGCTGCTCGGCAACTTCCTCTACACGCTTGCGGGTACGGTTGGTAATGCTGATATCGGTCACCCCACGGGCTTCCAGGTTTTTGCAGACATCCTGACCAATTTCCCCAAGCCCTACGATAAGGATTTTGGGGTGATGAACCAGGGAGAGTGCAAGATCGGCAGCGGCATAGGAAACGGAGGCAGCTCCGTCACGGAATTCGGTTTCAAGTGCTACGCGTTTGTTGGCGTAGAAGATCGTGTGCATGAGCCTGTGCAAGTACGGACCAGCCAGCTGAGCATCGGCAGAAGCCTGGTATGCCCGTTTGATCTGATTGGGAACCTGCATGTCACCCACTACCTGAGAATGCAGCCCGGTAGCCACCTCGAACAGGTGCCTTACCGTGTCGTCGTTGTTTTCGTAGATCTCAAAATAGGGGAGGTATTCGTCCATTTCAGAAATCCCCTTGAAGATCAGAAGCAGTTTGATCAGCTCATCGGTTAGCAGCTGAGTCGCATTGACGTAGACTTCCGTGCGGTTACAGGTTGAAACAACCAGCAGGTCCGAAACGTCAAAAAACTCCTTGATCCTGAGCATGAAGGCCTTGGCTTCTTCCTCAGATAATGCAATTTTTTCTCGAACGGTGAGGGGAGCTTTCCGATAAGTCAGGCTAACGACTTGAAACCAACTCTGCATATTTCCTAAATGAGATATGAATCTTATAAATACAAAAATAAGAGGAATCCACTTATCAGTATATACAATATGAACAATAAAAAACTATTTAGAAACTCTATAAATTAATTTGCAGGGGCAAGTTAAAAAAGCGGTAAAATCCCTCTTAGAAGTCAGATTTCTGACTGATTTTCGTCAGTTTTTCAGTCTGCTGCACAGCCTGATTTTCGCTGAGGTTTTCTTGCTTATTTGCAATTACCCTTACTCCCTTAAATACGGAAAAAGTCGCAGATTCGTTCCCTTGTTAACCCGATAAAATACAACGATTACCTAAGGAAGGCCTGGGGCGATTCGCTTAAACCGAACGTGTTTAATATATTTGAGTCCCACGCGACCAACGAGATGGAAGAAGTAAAAGAAGAAGAGAAAAAGAAATCGAAAATCCGATTCACCGCAGAAACGGTTCTCAGTGGTATGCGTTGGGGAAGATCCTACTTTTCCTACGGGCAGAAGGAGCGACTGAAAATCATTATCGGGATCAATCTCGTATTGATCAGTATCGTTTCACTGATTTACACCGATACCCTGGTTAACAAATTCGAGGAGCGGGAACGACGGCAGATGAACCTCTACGCCCAGGTACTCGAAAATGCCCACCGATCCATTAGTAATGAGGATGTTACGCCGGTTTTCAGCATCATTGAGGAAGCGCATAACTATTACCAGATCCCGGCTATTTACGTAGATGAAAATGGTGAGCCGGGTTACTATGTCAATATCGAAGTTCCCCGAAGCATTTCAACTGAAAAGGAACATGAGTTTCTGCAGAAAATGGTCGTGGAAATGGGGCAGGAGCATGAGCCTATCCCGGTACGGCTCGATGAGGAAAGGGTAGGCTACATCTATTACAGCAGTTCCAAGTTATTGAAGCAGCTCCGGTATTACCCCTACATTCAGCTGGGCGGACTGCTGATACTCGGTTTTCTGGCCTATCTGGCATTCAGTTCCACCCGTAAGGCCGAGCAGAACAAGGTATGGGTGGGTCTTGCCAAGGAAACCGCTCACCAGTTGGGAACCCCCATTTCCTCCCTCATCGCGTGGATTGAGTATTTCCGGACCGACCCCAATTTCGATTCGTCGATTGCTGACGAAATGGAAAAAGACGTCAAGCGGCTGGAAATGATCACCAACCGTTTTTCCAATATTGGCTCGGCTCCGACGCTGAAAGCCGAAAATATCGTGCAGGTAGTTTATGATTTCGTGGCCTATCTCCAGAAACGGGTTTCGACCAAGGTCAAATTCACGATCATCAACCACATTCCCGAAGAACAGCAGGCCATTATTAACAAAAACCTGTTCGAATGGGTGATTGAGAATATCTGCAAGAATGCCGTCGATGCAATGGGTGGGGTAGGGTTTATTACCATTACCATGCAGCAGTCAACCAAAAAGGACGAACTCATTTTTGACATCCGGGACACGGGTAAGGGCATCAGTCCTGCCAATATCCGTAAACTTTTCAATCCGGGCTTTAGTACGAAAAAAAGGGGCTGGGGCCTCGGTCTTACGCTCGCCAAGCGTATCATTGAAGATTACCATGGCGGTAGGATATTCGTGAAGGAGACCGAGCCGGGTAAGGGAACTACTTTTAGGATCATCATCGCGATAGATCCGAGTAAAAGTTAGAAATTGCCGGCATGTTTCATTTACCTATTTGCTAAATTGCCCGCATGTATAAAATCATCATTGCGATAGACGGCTATTCGGCCTGCGGAAAGAGTACGACGGCTAAAAGGGTGGCCGAAAATTTGAAATATGCCTATGTCGATACAGGAGCAATGTACAGGGCGGTTACCCTATACTTCATCGACAATCACGTTACATTTACCAATCCACGGGAGGTAGCCGGCGCGCTGGCAGATATCGATATCAGCTTTCGGAGAAACCTCCAGACCATGGCTAATGAAACCTATCTGAACGGCCTTAATGTCGAAAGTGAAATCCGGAAAATGTCGGTTTCGGACATGGTGAGCCAGGTAAGCGCCATTCCCGAAGTGCGCAAGGCCATGGTGGCGCAACAACAACGTATGGGGGCGAAAAAGGGTCTTGTGATGGATGGTCGCGATATCGGTAGCGTGGTTTTTCCGGAGGCAGAACTGAAAGTTTTCATGACAGCCGATGTGAATGTCCGGGCCGAAAGGCGTCAGGCGGAACTCCTGGCCAAAGGAGAACTGATCGCATTCGACGAAATTCTCGAAAACCTTAAAAAACGGGATCTGATCGATACAACCCGGGACGAAAGTCCCCTCGTAATGGCTGAAGATGCCATACTGCTCGACAATACCTTTTTAACGGTTGAAGAACAGGTAGAACTTGTAACGGGCTGGGCCGATATGCGGATTTCCCGGCTCACCCGAAAATCGGAAATTTCCAAAAGCGAATCCTAGTCCATGCCGCCATTCGATTACTTGATCATTGGTCAGGGAATTGCGGGGACCTCGCTGGCCTGGCATCTTCACTGGCACAGGCAACGGTTCCTGATCATCGACAATCCTGCACTACCGTCTTCCTCGAAGGCCGCCGGCGGCATCTTTAATCCACTGACCGGAAGAAAGCTCGTAAAAACCTGGCTCGCAGACGAATTGTTTCCCTATGCGGCCGATTATTACGGCAAGGTGCAGGCGCTTTTGGGCGGGAACTTCTTTCACCCCCTTGAAATGTACCGGCCCTTCCGCAATGAAAAGGAGAAGGAGCTGTATTTGAGCATCGTAAAGGATGATTCCTACAGGCCTTATGTCAGCACCGCACCCACTTCATTTCCCGCTAATCCCTATATTCACGCTCCCCTGGATGGCCTGACGGTTCTGCAGTCGGGCTGGATCGAAGTGCCACAATACCTCGAATTAAGCCGTAATTACTTCCAGGAATCGGGATGCTACCAGTCTGCCCATTTCTCGGGAAGTGATCTGGAAATTCTTCCGGATAGGGTTCGCTGGAAAGGGCTGGAATTCAGGGTCGTGATCAATTGTATGGGCGTAGGTGCCGAAAAGGACCCGTTGTTCAACTGGCTTCCCTTTAACCCGGTAAAAGGCCAGGTAATTGATTGTTTAATAGATGGTTATGATGTCAGGCCCATCGTCAACCAGGGCATATTCCTGCTGCCGCTTACCAATGGCCTGGTGAGGGTGGGGGCCACCTATAGCTGGCATGATCTCGACTGGGAAATCACTGAAGACGGCCGTGAATACCTGTCCGAAAAGCTGGGCAAATTGCTGAAGGTGCCCTTCAAAGTGATCCATCAGCAGGCTGGAATCAGGCCGTCCTCGAAGGACCGCCGACCTTTTGCCGGACGGCATCCGGAATACGACCGGGTCTATGTACTGAACGGTCTTGGGACCAAGGGGGTGACCCTGGCCCCTTTTTTTGCCAGGCAACTGGTCAATTTATTATTGTTTGGCGAAGAATTGTACCCGGATGTAAATATTGAGCAGTATTTTTCGTTATATTCCAACCCTAGATAGTTGTAAACCTTACATATGAGCTGTTATTCCGAACGATTCAGACGCATATTCATATTGCTTGCAGCACTGGCTCTGTTTGTACCGCAGGCATTCGGGCAGAGGTATCCTACGCATGAAAAATTCGGTAAAAACCGTATTCAGTACCGCAACTTCAAATGGCGGATTTTTCAGACCTCCAATTTTGAAGTGTACTTTTATCAGGGAGGGGATAATCTGGCCAGGCTTACGGCCCAGTTTGCAGAGACAGAATTCGATCGGATCACCGACGTTCTCGGTTATACCCCCTACAACCGTATCAAGATTTTCCTGTATAACTCGCCCGAGGAACTGGAGCAGAGCAATATCGGCATCGCTACCTTCGATGAGCTGAGCGAAAAGGATATCGACATGGCCCAGTCGAGGCTGGAAGTAGCCTTTACCGGCGACCAGATCAGTTTCCGGAAGGAGCTGATTTACCAGATCGCGCATCTGTTCGTATATGACATGCTTTATGGAGGAAACCTCAAGGACGCTCTCCAGAGCTCCATTCTGCTGACGCTGCCCAACTGGTTCATGTCGGGAATTGCGCGCTACGTAGCGGATGGCTGGTCACCGGAGCTCAATCAGTACATGGTGGATATCATCAAAAACCGCAATATCCGCCGGCCATCCCTGCTCGAAGGGGAGGACGCCGCGCTGATCGGCCAGTCGATCTGGAACTATATTGCGGAGGAATACGGCAAGGACAATATCTCCAACATCCTCAACCTTACCCGCATTATCCGAACCGAACAGACCAGTATCACCAGTACCCTGGGCGTGCCGTCCTTTGGCCGTTTCCTCGCTAACTGGCGGGATTATTATGCCAATATCGTACAGACCGCACAGTCGTCCTACCAAAACCCGGAACCTTCCTGGACCTACAAACTGGGAAGTCTTGAAAAACAGAAGGTCGGGACCAATGTGGACATATCCCACGATAACAAACTGCTGGCGATCAGTGAGCCGCATAAACGAAATTTCCGCGTAAGTACTTACAATTCGGAGACCGGTCGTAGGATGGTAATACGGCAGGGAAATATCCTTTCCAATTCCGTTTCCAAGGGGGGCAGTATTCCCCAGGTAGGATGGGCCAAGGACAATCAGCTGATCGTTCTCATACCCGGTCACAACCGCCATCAGATTCTGGTATACGATAAACTGGATACCCGCAAACCTACCATTGTCCGTCGTACCACCATCCGGAACCTCGACCATATCGTGGACATGGATGTGTCAAAAGATGGAACTACCCTTGTGGTGAGTGCCGACAAAGGCGGGCAAAACGATCTTTACCTCATCAACGTAAACAGAGGCTCGGTCGTACCACTGACCAGTGACCTGTTTGATGACCTGTCGCCGCGGTTCATAGGCAATTCGAACCGCAAAGTTGTTTTTGCCAGTAACCGGCCTACCGACAGTTTGAGGGTGAAAGGTGATTTCAAAGCCATTCGCAATAATCTGGGCATTTTTGAGCACAGCGGCGTACCCAGGAGCCCCCAAGCACCCAGACTGATCGATTCGCTGGGCACCTACAATCTGCCTGTTTACAGCACGGAAACAGATCTTTACTTTCTTTCGGACATCAAGGGAGTAACCAATCTTTACCGCTACAATTATGGTAACCGCTCCCTTTCCCAGAATTCCAATTTTATTCACGGACTGAAAAATCCGGTGATCAGCAAGGGCGGCAACGGCGGACTCGCCTATATCAGGCAGGAAAAAGGTGAAGCCCGCTTGGTTTACCACAAGAATTTTTCACCTGCCAGTATTTCCGAAACCCCTGCCTTCCGAAAAGGAATCACCGGGAGCACATCGCTGAACCGTTCGGTTTCTGCAGAAAATACCCAGACGGCGCAGGCGGATACGGTACCGCAGAAAAAGGAAGAGGTAGCCGCAGCACCCAAAACACTCGAATTAAGACCGGGAGAGGTAGATACAGACAATTATATTTTTGATGAGGACGTAATTCAGACCATCGGCAGCAGTTCTACCGGACGGATTTCCGGCGGGCGTGTTCCGATAGCTACTCCCCGTATCCGTACCCGTGAGAGTATTAGCGTGAACGGACCTTATCCTTACAAAGGACTGTTTATCGCCAATGACGCCAAATCGGAATGGGCATGGGACGCCATCCGTGGATTTGGTTACCGGCAGTCGATTTCGATGAACGACCTGCTTGAGGACAATGTCATCAAGGCCGGCGGATTCCTGAGTATGGGTCAGGGATTCTTCAAAACCTATGACCTGTTCCTGGAGTATAACCTGAACAAATACCGCATCGACTACGGCATCCGTTATGACCGCAGCAATCTGTATGTGACACCCAACAGTCCGCAGAAATATCGCTTTAACCAGCTAACACTGACTGCCGCCTATCCTTTTACCCGGACGAGCAGATTCAGTTTTTCGCCCACCTATACCTCCACCTATCTGATCCGGACGGCTATGTCGACCCCGATTGTCTCCTCGCATTATCTGGGATTCAAAACAGAACTGGTGTTCGATAATTCGGAAGTATATGGGGTTAACATGACCGAGGGCAACAAGCTGAAGATCCGCTACGAAAATCACCTGGGACTTTCCGATATCTCCGAAAGCTTCTATCGGGTTAGCCTGGATTTCCGCCGTTATCAGAAAATCCATAGGGACCTGATCCTTGCGGTTCGTATCGCAGGAAGCCACTCAGGGGGGCGTTCACCCAAGAACAGCATGATGGGCGGTATGGATAACTGGGTCAACTCCAGGGTGCCGGTTGATTTCACCGAAAATGTGGATCACCGTGACATCTTCTTTACGGAGTTTGCTACCAACCTGCGTGGGTTCCAGTTAAACCGTCTGAGCGGAGTGACCTATATGCTGGCTAATGCCGAACTTCGGATTCCGCTGGTCAAATACCTGTACCGCGGACCCATTACATCCAATTTCCTCCGTAACCTGCAGTTTACCGGCTTTACCGACATCGGGACCGCCTGGACGGGCAAGGGGCCCTTCAGCCAGGAGAACAGTCTGAATACCGATATTATCGGCGGAAACGGTCTTCCGTTCCGCGCAACCGTGGTGAACTTCCGCAATCCCTATATCTGGGGCTACGGACTGGGTGTACGTACGATGATTTTCGGTATTTACGGGAAGTTCGATTATGCCTGGGGTGTCGATAACTCCATCGTGAAGAAACCCATTCCTTACCTCACGCTGGGCTACGATTTCTGAAACCCGGGAACTTCTGTTAATTATGTATGGTCTTTGGTCATAGGATCAACTGATTTTATGGAGACGCGAAATGAAGTTGTTCTGGTCGACCAAAATGATCAGGTCACCGGAACGGCCCCCAAAATGGAGGCACATATCAAGGGATTGCTCCACAGAGCCTTTTCTGTCTGGATCACCAATTCGAAAGGGGAGATACTTCTTCAGCAGAGAGCCTGGGACAAATACCATTCACCCGGTCTATGGTCAAACTCTTGCTGCAGCCATCCGCAGCCCGGAGAAGCCATAGAGGATTCGGCACGGAAAAGACTTTTTGAGGAAATGCGCATCGACAGCCGGCTCGATTTTGCCGGAAAATTCTATTATAAGGTGGACTTTGATGAAGAGCTCGCAGAGCATGAAATCGACTATGTTTTCACCGGTTTATATGACGGACCCGTTAACCCCGATCCCGAAGAGGTGGCCGACTATAAATGGATCGACCGTGACGAGCTTTTGGAGGAACTGAAAGAAAATCCCCAGCATTTCACCTATTGGTTTCCCAAGGTGCTCGATCTGGTCTATAACTGAACCTCCGGGGGATTGTTTTTTTAACAGACCATGACCCTTAATTTAACCCGCAGAAAATTTATTAAAGTCAACGGCGTCGGCAGTCTGCTGGCCATGGCTGGATCCATCAGCTTGTCGCGCGAGCCCCGGAATTCCGGTTTTGTACACGTTAAACCCCGGTATTACCGCTGGCATGTGAATGAGGGGCAGGAGTGGACCGAATTGAATACCGGTTACGCAACCCTCGACTGGAAGATACCGCTCTCCCAATGTGCCCTGGTACTGGTGGATGTTTGGCAACGGCATTACATCCGGGAACCGGAAGAAAGGGCTGAAAGGATCATCGATGAAAACCTGCTTCCCCTGATGAAAGCCTGCAGGTTCCAGGGGCTGGAGATCATTCATGCCCCGGCTCCCGAGGCGGCCCGTATTCATCCCAATTATATCAATACCCCGGAGGGGACTGTGTCCAAAACGGATGACTGGCCTCCCCGTGCCTTCAGAAGTTTATCGGGAGAATTCAGCCAGTACCGGCGGCCGGTTGAACCCCGGGAAAAGGAAAGACAGGCTCTGCCGCCACTTCGGATACATCCAAAAGTGGAACCCACCGCCGGGGAAATAGTGATCGCAACCGGTGAACAGCTGCATCAGTACTGTAAGACTAAAGGGATTCTGTTCCTGTTTTTTGCCGGCTTTAACACGAATGCCTGTATACTCAGCCGGGATTATGGCACAATCGAAATGGCCAAACGGGGCTATCAGGTATTGCTTGTACGAGACTGTACGACGGGAATGGAATCGGCGGAAAGTCAGGCTACCCTCGCCCAAACCAACGGAGCTATTCTTCAGCTCGAAATGTTTGGACAGTATTCCGTGACTTCCCGCGAAATTATCTCAGGGTTTGAGAAAGCGTAACCTGTTTACTAGGACAACCGGTCCTTGAAGCTTTCGTAACCGTAGGATTTCACCAGTCGGAAATTGTCTTTTGTGTCCATGATCCCAATGGAAGGAAGATTTACCCCATTGAAAGTGGTTGTTTTCACCATGGTGTAATGCATCATGTCCTCAAACACGAGCCGGTCGCCGATCTTTAATGGTTCGTCAAAGGAATAATCCCCTTTAAAATCCCCCGCCAGACAGGTCATTCCCCCCAGCCGATAGGTAGGCAAGCCTTCTACAGGTTCATGGTGCGCTCCGCGGATATAGGGCTTGTAGGGCATTTCCAGGGTATCGGGCATGTGTGCCGCAAAGGAGGTATCCAGAATGGCAACCTGAATACCCTGGCTGTCGATGATATCCAGTACGGTGGTTACCAGCACTCCGGTCTGCCAGGCAATGGCCGATCCGGGCTCCAGTATCACATGCAGATTATATTTCTCCCTGATGCTGCGGATCAGATCGATTAATAGGGGAATATTGTAGCCTTCGCGGGTCATCAGGTGGCCTCCGCCCATATTCAGCCATTTGGCCTGATGAAGCAGGTCGCCAAACCGGGCTTCCAGAGCCTCCAGGGTTCGTTCAAGGGTAGTCGAATCGTTTTCACACAGGGTATGGAAATGAATCCCTTCGATGCCTTCAGGCAGAGTGTCGCCCAGCTGGTTGCGGGTGATTCCCAGACGCGAGCCTGGTACGCAGGGATTATACATATCCACCGAAACTTCCGAATACTGAGGATTTACCCGGATTCCGCAGGAAACGGAAGCCGCAGGGTGATTACGGTTGTAGTCACTGACCTCCTCTTTGAACCTTTCCCATTGTTGGAGGGAATTGAAGGTAATATGACTGCTTCGTTCGAGTACCTCCCCAAATTCAGAAGGGAGATACGCAGGCATGTAGGTATGAGCCCTCCTGCCCAAGTAATCATTGATCAACCTGATCTCATTCAGTGAGCTGGCCGTTGCTCCCTGCAGATACTCCCCCACAATCGGAAAGGCACTGTACATGGAAAAGCCCTTTAACGCCAGAATGATCTGTCCACCGGACTCGTTCTGAACCTTCGAGATCAATTCCAGATTTTTGCGCAACAGAGACTCTTCCAGGATAAAACAGGGGGAGGGAGCTGCACTATAGCGTGAACTAACAGTCATAAATTATTTAACAGTGAAAGAATGTCATAAAATGGTACCGATACCGAACAGTATCACGAAAAGGAGCGTTGAGAGGGCCATTTGTTTCAGATAGGGGTCCAGTTCCCTGGGATTCATCAGGTTTTTGACCGCCAGGCCGTTCCGGAAGATCAGCGGAAAGCTTAGCAGGAACAGATAACCGGCTGCTGAGCTTTGGGTGACCAAGGCATAGGCAATAGCGGCTATCATGGCTACGCTTAGGATAATCCAGTGGTATGTAACGGCATTTTTTCGGCCTATGCGTACCGGGATCGAGTTTTTACCGGTGAGCCGGTCTGACTCAATGTCACGGATATTGTTCACATTCAGAACCGCTACGGCAAAGAGTCCGCAGCTCGTGGCAGGGAGCAGCAGCAGTGGATCCCATACCAGTGTGTGCAGGTAAAAGCTACCCAATACACCTACCCAGCCAAAAAAGATGAATACGGACAGGTCGCCCAGACCCACATATCCGTAGGGTTTCTTACCTGCGGTATAGGTGATGGCTGCAATGATCGCCAGGACACCCAGGCCGAGAAAACCCAGAAAAGTACTGAGTGGCGCGTCCTTCAGGGCGGCATATAAGAGTGACAAACCCGAAATCAGCGATAAGATGGAAAACAGAACGATGGCCCGACGCATCTGCGCGACTGTGATGACGCCCTGCTGAACGGTACGTTTGGGACCTTCCCTCAGATCCGTATCCTTACCATTGACGGTGTCGCCGTAATCATTGGCGAAGTTCGAAAGGATCTGAAGGAGTAAAGTAGTTAAAATGCTAAGCAGCCCGACCGGCCAGCTAAAACTGCCCTTCGCTGCGGCCAGAAATCCTCCCATGATAATGCTGGCCAAAGCCAGTGGAAGCGTTCTGAGGCGGGCTGCAGCAATCCAGTGATTCATGTACTTGGTTTGAATTCCGAAATCGTTTATTTCAACCCTACAGCTGCCAGGAAATCCGGATCGTCAGGCTTTATTTTGGAAGCAAAGAAGTGAGTGAGCTGCCCCTTCTCGTTGACGACATACTTGCAGAAATTCCAGGTCGGCTCCTTGTCATTAAAACCGTTCAGTTCCTTGGTGGAAAGCCACTTGTAAAGGGGATGCTGATCTTTTCCGACCACATCGATTTTGGAGAACATCGGGAAGGTTACCCCATAATTCTTCTGGCAGAATTCGGCGATTTCTTCGTTCGTGCCAGGCTCCTGACCACCGAAATTGTTGGCCGGAAATCCAAGAACTACCACCTTGTCACCGTGTTTTTTATAAAATGCCTCCCAGTCGGCATACTGTTTGGTATAACCGCATTTGGATGCTGTATTGAGGATAACCACTTTCTTGCCCTTAAATTTGGACAGCGAAATGGGTTCACCTCCTTCCAGCGGTTCCATTTTGAAATCATACAGCGACCCCTTCGGTTTGTCGCTGGGCGTTATGGCATTTTTCTCCGATTTGTCAGCAAATAATCCGCTGATCAGGCTTCCGAGCATAATCAAAACTATTTTTAAATATTCCATCGTTCAGGTTGTTTAGGACAGCAAATGAGAAAATATAAATTTAATTAATTTCCCGATTCCTCTTACATTCTGTCCGGCACTTCTATACCCAGCAACGCAAATGCATGCTTAATGGTTCTGGCTGCGCATTCCGACAGCGCTACACGCAGGGCTACGGCCGCCGGATCGGGGTCTGAGAAGATGGAAACTTCGGCATAGAACTGATTATAGGTTTTAGCCAACTCGTACGCGTAGTTCGATATCAGGGAAGGCGCATACTGCAGGGCAGCATCTTTCACCTTGCCTGGATACTGACTGAGGAAATTGATGATTTCCCGTTCAGCAGGATGCAGCTGATAGCCTGGTCCGGGAATGGTCCCCTGGATATTCCTTTCCGCTGCCCTGCGCAGTATCGACTGAATACGGGCATGGGTGTACTGCACGAATGGTCCGGTATTTCCCTGGAAGTCAATCGATTCTTCAGGGTTAAACAGCATCCGTTTTTTGGGGTCGACCTTCAGTAGGAAGTATTTGAGTGCTCCCAGTGCCAGCATACGGTAGAGCTGAGCCAGTTCTGCTTCGCTGAAACCTTCAATTTTGCCCAGATCGGTGGTCCGTATCCGTGCTGTCTCCTCCATCTGGGCTACCAGATCATCGGCATCCACCACGGTTCCTTCGCGGGATTTCATTTTACCGGTGGGCAGGTCTACCATACCATAGCTCAGGTGATAGCAACCCTCGGCGTAGGAGCGGCCTAATCTTTTCAGGATTGCAAACAGGACTTCAAAATGGTAATCCTGTTCATTCCCTACCACCCAGATCATCTGATCGGTACCATATTCCTGATTTTTCAGCTCCGTGGTGCCGATGTCCTGGGTAATGTATACCGAAGTACCATTTCCCCGGAGCACCAGTTTCTGGTCCAGGCCTTCGTCGGTGAGGTCGATCCATACCGAACCATCCTCTTTGCGGTAGAAAACCCCCTTGGCCAGACCTTCTTCCACAATATCCTTACCCAACAGATAGGTATCCGACTCGTAGTAGGTTTTGTCAAAGGAAATTCCGATATGCTCGTAGGTAGCATCGAAGCCCTCATATACCCACTGGTTCATTTTTTTCCAGAGTGCGACGGTTTCCGGATCGCCGTTTTCCCAGTCTACCAGCATTTGCTGCGCTTCCTGGATCCAGGGGGCGTTTTTAGCTGCCTCTTCTTCACTTTGTCCTGCTGCGACGAGTTCCTTGATCTGCTGTTTGTAGGCCTTGTCGAATTCGACATAATACTTTCCTGCAAAATGGTCCCCTTTCAGGCCGCTGCTTTCCGGAGTTTCGCCGTTACCCAGCTCACGGTAGGCCAGCATGGATTTACAGATATGGATACCCCGGTCGTTTACCAGACAGACCTTAATCACTTCGTTGCCATAAGCGCTCAGAATTCTGGAAACCGAATCACCTAGAAAGTTATTTCGAAGGTGACCCAGGTGCAGGGGCTTGTTGGTATTGGGGGAAGAGAATTCAATAAGTACTTTGTGCCCATTAGAGGGATAGGTACCGTAATCGGCATCCTGATGGATGTCGGTCAGGATCCTGGTCCAGGTATCGTCGGAGATACTGAGGTTCAGAAAGCCCTTGACGACATTGAATGCAGAAATATGTTCGCTGTTTGCCACCAGATATTCTCCCAGCTCGGTGGCTATCTGATCGGGTGACTTTCGGAGAATTTTCGTGAAGGGAAATGTAACGAACGTATAAAAACCTTCAAATTCCTTGCGGGTGGGCTGGAGGGATATCTCCTGGTTTTCCAGGTTAAAACATGCCGCGACAGCCTTTTCGACTTCTTTGGTGATTAACTGCTCCAAACGCATAAGTGAGATTCAACATTTTAGTAACAGCAAAAATAACGGACTTCGCTGAAAAACCGTGGATATTAAATAACAGTTACGCGCGGGACCTTCCAATTCCTTTTTTTTGTATCTTTCACCAACCCGCGATTATTAGCCTGAATTGAAATAGCCATGATAACCGTTAACCAGCATAAAGTTTTGAACTGGAGGAAACCGGCAAACTTGCCGCGGTCCTGGATTAACGGTTGCAAAGGCACCCTTCTTCTGATCTGGATCGCCTGCTTTTTTCCCCCTTTTTCACAGGCCCAGCTCGAAAGGGTAGGTCATGTAGAATTTTCCTCCACATCTTCCTTCGATGAGAGCTTTGAAATTTTTCCCCTGGGCCATCAGGGCGTCCTGGCTTTGTTCCGGACGGGCGTCTTAAGTGGTAGAAACGAGCAATGGGTGTTTCAGCGGCTGGACACGGATCTGAAGACGATCTGGACTGCCTCTTACCGGCTCGATTCCCGTTATGTGCCGGTCATGGCCTATCAGAACGATACCCATGCCTACTGGGTATTTGCCGAGCCCGACACTGACAAGTTTCTGTTCCTTCAGTTAAACCTGGATAACGGTTATCAGGACGTCCACGAAGGTAAGCTGCTGGCGAGCATGGACCTGCATCATTTCAAGGTCATGGGAAGCAAGGCTATACTGGCAGGGTATTACCGGGCCCGCCCCGTGGTTGTCGTATTTTCATTTTTTGACAAAACTACCCGCGTATTGCCCGGTCTGTATGAGCGTAACTCGGAACTCAACGGGGTTGATATCAATGAAACGGACGGTCTCATCAATGTGATTACCTATACCTTCCGGAAACGGCAATGCCTGTTTCAGATTAAAACCTACAATTATGAGGGCAGACTGATCAAGACGACTACCCTGACCGATGAGGAGTATTCCATCATATCCGGGCAGATTGTCCCGCTAAACGAGAGTGACGCGTATCTCATAGGAAATTATTCCATCGGTTGTACGCCGTTTTCCCAAGGGATTTACATATCCCATATCGTGGATACCCAGCCTGAGAAGCTCGAGTATATTGAATTTTCGGAACTTCAGAACTTTTTCAATTTCATGCGGCCCAAACGCAAGGCCCGCATGGAAGCCCGGATATCGAAAAGGAAGTCTTTGGGCAAACAGAACCGGTTCCGCTACCGGCTGCTCCTGCATGATCTGATTGAAACTGAAGACGAAATCATTCTGGTAGCGGAAGTGTACTATCCCAATTACCGGAATTATACCAACGCCAGCGGGGTGAATATGAATTCGTTCATGCGGTCGAGCATGCGTACGCAGGACGGATTCCGCTATACCCACGCTATCGTGTGCGGTTTTAACAAGGAGGGTAAGTATATGTGGGATAACAGTTTTGCGATCAAAAACCTGGTCAGCTACGATCTGCAGCAGATGGTGCAGTTATCGAGGTTTGGCGACTACTGGGTACTGGCATATCCCGACGAAGGGAACATTCACACCGAGGTGATCAAGCGGGAAAAGGTGGTGGTAGAAAGCACCAAGCATGAACTCAGGTCAAAGGACCGCAGCCTTTTCTTTCATGAAAATGCGGGGCTGGCGGCCTGGTATGACCGGTATTTTATGACTTTCGGGAAGCAGAGACCTGAAAACACGCCTGCCACGTCCCAGAAAGAAGTTTATTATATCTCCAAGCTGACCTACCATGTCGATCCGGAAACAGGAATTCCGCTGTCGGATACCTCGGCTAATTCCAAAACTTCCGAACCAAAAAAATCAGCAGGTTCAAGAGCAAACTAATCAGAATCAGGGAAGTTACGGGGAAATAGAGCCGGAAGTTTTCCTTTTCAACCCGTATGTCTCCCGGAAGACGCCCGAACCAGTTGAGTTTGTCTCCAGCAAGGTAAATCAGTAAGCCTATGGCCGCAATACCCAGTCCGGCCAGGATAAGTAATTTTCCTGTGGCTGCATTCATACCTTTATATATATAGGTAAAAATAGGGGCGGCTAGCCGACCAGCCAGATTCGGTCCGTATCAAATCCCTGTTCCTTCCATTCAACCTGTACCCGTTGGCCTTCCGTCGTATTCACCTTCATTCCTACATAATCGGGCTCGATCGGTAGATGGCGGTTGTAGCGCCGGTCAATGAGCACGAGCAGTTCTACGAGCCGTGGACGGCCGAAAGCGGTCATGGCATCGAGCGCGGCCCGCACCATGCGGCCGGTAGCCATGACGTCGTCGATCAGGATCACTTTTTTATTCTCCAACAGGAAAGGTATCTGTGTCTTATTGGGTAATAGCGGAGATTCCCGACGGCGGAAGTCATCCCGAAAGAAAGTAGCATCGAGGTAACCGAGGGGGACGTCCTTGCCGATCAGCTGCGAAAGCTCGGCAGCGATGCGGTCCGCGAAGTGTATGCCTCTGGGCTGGAGTCCGAGAATTACGGATTCGCTGAAATCCTGGTGGTTTTCAATCAGTTGCTGACAAAACCTCCTTGTCATTATCTCCAGCAACGGGCTCTCCAGAATCAGTCGTTTTTGCGCCATTCAAATAAAAGTTGGAATTTCGGAGTCAATTTAACCCGGTTTATTTATTTACGCCACAAAAGTATGAAATATCTGATCGCCGGATTGGGGAATATTGGTCCGGAATATGCACTGACCAGGCACAATGTAGGGTTTATGGTTCTCGACCGCCTGGCTGCCCAGGAAGACTTCAAATTTAGCTTCGAAAAACTGGCTTACACCAGCGAATGGAAATATAAAGGGAGGGTTATCCATCTGATTAAACCTACCACCTATATGAACCTCAGCGGTAAGGCCATTGCTTACTATCTGAAAGCTTATGGCGTGCCAAAGGAAAATCTGCTGGTGGTTGTCGACGAACTGCAACTCCCCTATGGCACGTTACGCATCAAACCCAAGGGATCGGATGGGGGGCATAACGGCCTGAAGAGCGTACAGGAAGTTCTCGGTGGAACGGATTATTGCCGACTTCGTTTTGGTATCGGTAACAACTTTCCCCGGGGCCGCCAGGTCGACTACGTCCTGGGTGAATTTGGTCCCGATGAAATGGCTCAGTTGCCGGAGATACTCGATCGGGCGGGAGAGATGGTCAAGTCCTTCTGCTTCCACGGACTGCAGCAAACCATGAATTTCTTCAACCGGTAGTTGAATTTTTCTTCTTTTGGAAAATGGGGCGCAAAAAACGTTCAGATTTTTTAAAAAAATTAAATAAATGATATTTTAAATATTTCAAAATTATATTTTGATTGATGTTTATTATGCAGAATAATATGCCTGAAATCTACTAAGTTGACAGGATGATATGCTTGCATACTAAAATGGATCGAAAATATTTTTTAAAAAATAATTGAACAAAACCATGATAATTAAAAAAATGTTCTTACCTTTGTCGTGTCAATGGTTGAGGGAGTTAAATAGAGGAAAAAAGGAGTGACCAGGACGCGGACTTTACGTCAAATAATAGAAGGGTTTAGCAGAGAGCTTCCCAAAAAAAAGTAAAGTCACTAGGTTAAGAAAAGGTTAAGGGTTTAGGAATAGTCAGTATAAAGCCATCTCATGTGAGGTGGCTTTATCTTTTTATAATACAATTATTAGTAATTCATTTTGAACTATATTTTACGATGGGTCGCCACCTCCGAAATGAAAAATTGCCTTTTTAAAGGCACTGGGGCACATAGGGTTGGAAAGGGACGCAAACCCATCCGAATATTCGGAAAAAAAAATTTTGACATATGTAAAAATGTCTTGATATTTGTATCAACAATTAAATGACAACAATCAGATAATCAGTCACGAAGTAAAAAGAAAAAATTTAAAAATTTTAAGTGACCAGGTCTGAGACTTTAAGTCTAAATAGTGTAAGAAAGGAAGAGGGGAGAGAGAGTTAGCTTAGAGTAGTTTTTAGGTTAGAAAAGGTTAAGGGTTTAGGAATAGTCAGAATAGAGCCATTTCACTTGAAGTGGCTCTATCTTTTTTTTATCCAATTCTGAAAGTTTAGGGCGCTTCATTTTTTACAGCAGGAAAAAATCTCTTCCAAAACCTGGGGTAAGGATCATAGTGAATCATGTAAAAAACTTGTGGAGGATGTTGGATTAAACGGATCAAACCGAAAAGGTGGGGTCAGTGTTGGATTAATCCAGAAATAGGGGATTGATTCTTTCAAAAAGATTTGCCTTTCATATTTTACATTCCTTTCCTGAACTTTTTGAGTTGAAATATACTCGGGTCATTCGGACTTTAACCCTATCACAGCATGAATGACATGATGAAAGGGATATGCGAATTCTACCGCTCTTTC